>ERZ842401.3224-NODE-3224-length-20595-cov-7.567868_pt1 | contig 20595 bp, 22 predicted proteins | sample MGYA00521270_ERZ842401 | MGnify/ENA primary metagenome ERZ842401 (study PRJEB31892, sample SAMEA3878208) | bioreactor metagenome | biome: Moose rumen | place: Sweden | collected 2011-10 | study: EMG produced TPA metagenomics assembly of the PRJEB12797 data set... | reverse complement strand
CCAACATGAAAAAACAGAAAACGAGGATGTGCCTATTTTGACACACCCTCTTTTTCTTGTTATTTCAGTACGTTGCGAAGCGGCAATATCCAGTCCTGATTGTCGGGAACATGGAGTGCATGCAGTCCTTCCCGACGAGCCGCCTCCACGTTGCGCAGTCCGTCGTCAAGGAATAGACATTCGTCGGCCTGATACCCACCAAGTTCCAGCATACGTCGGAATGCCAGCGGATTAGGTTTGCAGGCACCCAGATGGTAACTATAGTAAAGCCTGTCGAAGAAATCACCTATGGGCTTGCCCTCCGGTGTAAAATCCCCACAATCGCAGTGACGCATGACAAAGGGATTGGTGTTGCTCAACAGGGCCACATGGTATCCGTCCGCCCTCAACTGGTTCAGCCATTGCAGACGTTCTCTGGGAGGGTCGCAGATAAATCCGCTCCACGCCCATTCTATTTCCTCGAATGTGGCCGGATAACCTGTCAGCTTGTGATAAGCCTCGATAAACTCTTCTGCAGAAAGACTGCCGCATTCCGCCTCCAAGAAGATGCCCTGCTGCCCATACAGGCTGAAAAGCTGCCTTGCCAAATCCTCATTCATCCCTATCTGGGAGAACCGGCGGATAGGCTCCTCTATCTCACGGACGGGAAGAATAACTCCTCCCATGTCAAATATTATATTCCTTATCATTTGTCTTTCTTCTGCATTTGGATGAGCAGGCTATCAGGGTCGATGCCCTCGTTGCGCAAAGCTTCGCGCAAGAGTTCGTTGTTGGTTTTCAGTCTGTCGTATTGTTTCAGCAGCTTGGCCATCTTACGGCGATGCCGCTCCTTCTTTCTTTGTGTAAAGGCAAAGGGATGCATAATCTTGTCGGCCGCCCGTGGTCCAAGAATGTCGCTAAGCGAGGGAACGCTGGGCATGATGTCGAACCCGAAGGGATTGAGCTTACCTATCATCATACCCTTAGGCGTGATGACCACCGAACGGAGCGTATCGTTCATGGTTATGCTGTCACGCTGCTCAGGTTTCGCTTCCTGCTGGGCATCAGCACATAGCGGCACGATGAGGAAAACAAGGAAAAAAAATAATGGTCGCATAAGCGATACAAAGTTAACCAATAGCAGCGAAACTGCCAACCCGGGGTGTGTTAATTGTTCTTTTTCTTTGCAAGAGAATATTAATTCCGTAACTTTGCCGTTGAAATGGCAAAGGCTGCATCACCTTTCTCCCGTCCGTTGTATGTGATGGCCAAACCTATCGGTGCCCACTGCAATTTGTCATGCAGGTACTGCTACTATCTGGAAAAGCAGCATCTCTATGCAGACGTGCCGCAGCACCTGATGACAGAGGAGACACTGGAATACTTTATTCAGGCGTACATCGAGGCACAGACCACCGACGAAGTACTGTTTACCTGGCATGGAGGCGAGCCGTTGCTCCGTCCGCTGTCGTTTTACAAGAAAGCCGTAACCCTGCAACAAAAGTATGCCAACGGCCGACGGATTGCCAACGCGCTGCAGACCAACGGCACACTGCTGACCGAGGACTGGACCCGTTTCCTTGCAGAGAATCACTGGCTGGTAGGGGTGAGCATCGACGGCACACAAGAGATGCACGATGCGTTCCGTATCAACCGTCAGGGCAGGCCCTCATGGGTGAAAGTCCGTCGGGGCATAGACCTGCTGAACCGCTTTGGCGTGGAATGGAACGCCATGGCCGTGGTCAACAACTTCAATGCCGACTATCCGCTGGACTTCTATCGTTTCTTCCGCGACGAACTGGAGTGCCGTTACCTGCAGTTTACTCCCATTGTGGAACGTGGGCTGGACTGCAACGTGGCCCCTCGGCAATGGGGAGAGTTCCTATGCCAGGTATTCGACGAATGGGTGAGACGGGACGTGGGCGAGATGTTTGTCCAGCTCTTCGATGCCACCCTGGCCAACTGGGTAGGTGTGACTCCAGGGGTGTGTACCATGGCCCGCGACTGCGGCCATGCCGCAGTGATGGAGTTCAACGGTGACGTATATTCGTGCGACCACTTCGTCTTTCCTGAACATAAGCTGGGAAACATCAGAAGTCACACGCTGGTGGAAATGCTCTACGGTGAGCAACAGACTGCCTTTGGCCGCATGAAGCAGGACACGCTGGCCCGCCAGTGCAGGGAGTGCCAGTGGCTGTTTGCCTGCAACGGGGAATGTCCCAAGAACCGATGGGAAGGCGGACTGAACTACCTGTGTCAAGGCTATCGTCAATTCTTCGGACATGTCGCACCGGCCATGGACCGTATGAAAGAATTGCTGCAACAGGGACTGCCCCCTGCGGATATAATGAAAGAATATGGGAGATAACAATATAGTAAAAACAGAGAGACTGCAATGGCTGGATGCCATGCGGGGGTTCACCATGATACTGGTGGTGGCCTATCATGTGGCGCAGATGGGGTTCGGAGAGAACGAAAAACTATCCGCCTCGCTGCCTTTCCTGGTGTTGTTCCGTATGCCGTTGTTCTTCTTCGTCAGCGGATTCCTGGCCTACAAGGCCGACTTCCAATGGACGCTACCCAACGCCCTGCGACTGACGTGGAAGAAGATAAAGATACAGGTGGTGCCCGCACTGGTCTTCCTGTGTGTGTTTATCGTTCTGAAGCGAAATGAGTTCTGGAACACCTTTGAGGCATGCATGAAACTACCCACCAAAGGCGGCTACTGGTTTACGTGGGTGCTGTTGCACATGTTTGTCATCTACTATGTCGTCTGTCTGGTGGCCAAGAAGCGCAACTGGCCCATTTGGGTGCTCTGGCTGGCCTCCGTTTTTGTCTACGCCACGGTGTACATGCCCAAGTACTTCACCTACCACAAGGACCTCTTCTTCCAGTATTCCAGCCTCATCGAGACCATGAAGTTCATGCAGTTCTTCCTCATCGGCAACCTGGCCCATCGCTACTGGACAAAACTGCAACGCCTGTTCGACACGGCATGGTTCTTCCCCATCGTTGTAACGTTGGCTTTCGTCTGTTGTGCCGACATCTTCCGCTGGCACACGCTGCGCCTGATGTGGACCAACCTGCCGCGCACGCTGGCCATGTACGCGCTGTTGTGCATCGTGGTCATGTTCTTCCGCCACTACCAGCAGTGGTTCACCCAGGAGAAGCGTACAGGACAGGCGCTGCAATACATCGGTACCCGGACGCTGGACGTCTACCTCCTGCACTATATCCTGCTGCCTAAACTGCCTATGGTCGGGCAGTGGCTGAACGCCCACCAGCCCAACTTCGTGGTGGACATTGTGTTGAGCTTGAGTGTCGCCATGGTAGTTATTGCGTTCTGCCTGTTGGTGAGCAACCTGCTGCGTGTGAGTCCTTTCTTCCGTCTCTATCTGTTTGGCCGTAAATAATCAAAGACCTATGAACATTGCCTACCTCATCTCCGTTCACATCGATGCCACCCAGTTGCAACGACTCATCGAGGCCCTTCACCCCGATGCCGAATTCTTCATCCACATCGACAAGAAGACCAACTCCTCGCCCTTTGCCTGGCATTGCAGGCAAAAGAAGAACGTACACTTCATTCCCAACCGCGTGAACGTACGCTGGGGCACCCTCGTCGAGGTGGAGTACCAGATGGCCTTGTTGCGCGCCGCTGTCGACTACCCGCGTCATTTCAACCGCATCTTCTTCCTCTCGGGCATGGACTATCCCCTGTGGAGCAACCAGCACATCACCCAATGGTTAGAGGAGCAGGACGGTAAAGAGATACTGCAAGGTATCTGCATGAACACGGACAGCCTCACGAAACAGCAACACGACCTCTACACCCATCGCCGTCCCCTGTTCCGTATGTTTAGTACACGGTGGAACCAACGGCTCAGCATCCTCTGCCGCAAGGCGCTGGCAGGACTGGGGTTCAGGAAAAGTCTTTCGTTCCATGTGGGCTACGAGACCTGGAACCTCTACAAAGGCTCGGCCTGGTGGTGCATCAGCGAGGAACTGGCCCGTTACGTGCTGAACTGCTGGACAGAGAAACGTGAGATAAGGAAATACTTCCGGGACAGCTTCGGACAGGCCGAGACCGTCGTCCAGACAATAGCCTTCAACTCACCCGTATGGTCGCCCCGCTGCATGCTATATAGAGGTTCCTACCCAGGGCTCTATAGGCTGACACCCCTGCATTATATAGACTACGACCCCATCGTCAGGGTGCTGACCGAGGAGGACCTGCCTGCCATGATGCAGAGCGGCAAGATGTTCGCCCGCAAGTTTAGGAGCGGACAGAGCGACGCCGTAATAGGTGAGATTGAGAGATTAAGAAAATGAGAGATTGAGATGGTCAACTCATTCTAATTTCTTATCTTTGCAGTATCAAACCATATCATACTATGTATAACAACAGAGTTGTAGTCTATACCTCAGGAACATTCGATATGTTCCACTCCAATCACCTGAAGATGATTGAATACGCCCGCGGACTGGGCGATACACTGATTGTAGGCGTGAGCACCGACGAACTGGTGTGCTCCTACAAGCGTCCCCCCATCATCCCCTTCGAGGAACGCATTGCCATCATCAAGGCACTGAAGTATCCCGACATCGTCATCCCGCAACACTCGCTCGACCATACTGACATCGTCAAGAAACTGAACATCGACGTATTCGTCGTGGGCGACGACTGGACGGGCAAGTACGACTACCTAAAGGAACTGGGTGTCACGGTTTTCTACTTCCCCTATGGTCAGGGACTCTCTACCACAAGCATAAAAAAGGAAATCGTGGAACGCTACGACGATATCAAGAGCAAGATAGACCACCAGCCCAATCCTGACATCCAATGAAGAAAGCATTAGTGGTTGGAGGCAGCAATGGCATCGGGCTTTCCATTGCCATCGCATTGTCAGACAGCTATGACGTTACGGTCTTCGACAAGATTCCTCCCGAGCCTGAATGGAAGGAAAAACTTCACTACGAACATATTGACCTCACCCATGAGGACTATACCGTCTTCGACCACTATCTCGATGCTGATGTCCTGATGATTACGGCAGGGTTCGGACGACTGGCACTGTTCGAGGACATCGAAGAGCAAACCATTCCGCTTTATTTCCAAGTCAATACCATTCCCGTCATACGTATCATAAAACACTTCTACCAACGCTTGCTGTCAGCCAACGACTTCTTCTGTGGCGTGATGGTGAGCATTTCGGGATACATGTCCTCACCGTTCTACTCTGTTTACGGAGCCACAAAGGCTGCTCTTAGGGTCTTTATTGAAAGCGTCAACGTGGAACTGGAGAAAGCAGGAAGCACCAACTGCATACTGAACGTTTCGCCCGGTTCCATAAAAGGTACACGTTTCAATGGAGGAAAAGAGAACGACATCGAGGCGCTTCGTCCGTTAACACACGACATTCTCCTTCACCTGTTTGCCAAAGACGACCTTTTTATCCCGCAATACGATGAAACATTCCACGAAGTTCTGGAACGCTACCATCAAGACTTTCGTGCCGAGGGCAGGCACAGCTATGATTATAAGAAGAAAAGATTAGAAAGTAAGGATTCCAACAACCTCTAAATCCTATTTCAACACCACGTCTTCCGCATGATACTGCGCCCCCGGATTGTCAGGCAGACGCATGTAGTCGCCATACCGGTACGTGAGACACTTCTCTGCCTCGCGCATGATGGGGGCTGTAGTATTCTCGAACTTCACACGACGCACGGGCAGGAAGTCCTCCTTCTGGCTTTTCTGGAAATAAGGAATGCCGAGGGCAAAGTCGTAGTAGCGCGTACGGAAGACCTTGGCCAACAGACGAAACAGGGGGAACAACATGCAACGGTTTACGGAGACCAACATTCGCACACGTCTCATGGCCCGCATGGGGTCGGCGGCCGTCCGCAGCATCTTGTAGGTATGGCCGAAAGTGAGTAGCGACATCTTATGAATCCACAACGGAACACGCTCCAACGGGAATATGTCAACGTAGATGCCATGCTCCTGCCACACGCGGTCGTAACCGTTACGTTCGTAGAGCTGGCTGTTCCTGTCCCTTACTTTAGCATACTGAAAGAAATAGTTCTTGTCGGTGGTGTGCCACTGCAAGGCCATGTCCTCAGGCAGTTCGCGGGGCAACAGTGTCATCAGTCGCTCGAAGTCGGGCCGCAACATTTCAATGTCTAAGTCGTCATCCCAAGGAATGAAACCCTGGTGGCGCACAGCCCCAAGCATCGAACCGCCCGACAGCCAGTAAGGAATCCCATGCCGCTGACAAATGGTGTCTATGGCCTCATAGACATAAAGCATCCGCTCCTGCATCCGACGCAACAACGACCCGTCGGGATTATACCTCGCTCGTAGTTCCTCCTGACTCACTTTCTTCAATCTTTCTTCTCCCATCGTCCGCTCAGCCAGGGCACTCTCTCCACGAAAGGCACAAGCCAGGCACACAGACAGAAAATGATGGGCAGGAGCACAAGCACCTCGTCATACCGACCGAAGATGCTCCGCCCATAACACAGGTGCATAAACTTATAGTAGTACAACATCGGGTAGTGGCTGACGAAGAACACCATCGAGTGCTGACCGATGAAATTGATAACCGGCACACGCGGCATGCGGACAGAGATGAGCAGGCCCGACAGGCCACACAGCACTACCGTAATGTTCAGCACGGTGACAAACACGTTACCCGTAAACTTATTGCTCGACATCGTGTACGACGCATCGTGGAATATCAGATTGCTTACCACGAACATCACCGTCAGCACCAACGATATGCACAGCGCCTTGCGCGTGTCCCACCTGTCCAGCCAACGATGCCACACCCGTCCCAACTCAAAAAAGAATATCCCCATGAACACGTTGTTCAGGCTGAGCCAAATCGGGTTACCCAACAGGAACATCCAATAGCTGAGGAACGGGAAACCGAAATACAGCAGCGAACTGTAGTGCTGCACGGCAGGCGGTGTCCGTTGGAACAGCCAGTGCCGGCCTTTCTCCAGGAAATGTATCAGGATGTAAGCCGTGAAAAAACTGATGAGAAACCACGTCGGGTTATTGCCATAGAAGCTGCCGTTCTCCCAGATATGCGACCACTCCAAGGGTTCGATGGGTTTGTGGAAACGCTGAAGCAGGAAAGGCAGGAAGGAGAAGTATATCGCCCCTCCTATCAGTCCCGTGGTCAGGTAAGGGATAAGCAGTCGCTTGGCCTTCTCGCGGCAGTACGTCCGGCTCGGACCCAGCACCGACTTATTGAAATATCCCGCCTTGAAGAAGAAGAACGACATGAAGTAGTACGTCCACTGCATCAGCTCCCTCCACCATGCGTCGTCGGCATGACCGCAGAAGGCCATAATGTGCAGGCTCACCATGCGAATGATGCACAGTCCACACAACAGGTCGAAGGCATGATTACGTGGTTTCGCAGGATTCATGCGACAAAGTTACGAAAAAATATGCCCAACTGAAACTTTTTTCCTACTTTTGCGTTATGAAACTCGCACCCGTAGCACTATTTGTCTATAATCGGGCGGACAATACCCGACGGACGCTGGAGGCACTGGCCCGCAACACACGGGCACGGGAGACGAAGGTCGTTGTCTTCAGCGACGGGGGGAAGGATGAGAAATCATGGAAACGCGTACATGAGGTAAGGAGTACCGTGAAGGAGTTCGTCGAGGCGTTCCGTAAGCTCGAACTGGTGGAGCGTCCCGAAAACTTCTACCTGGAGCGTAACATCACGGAGGGCATCGCCGAGGTCTTCCGCACACACGACCGCATCATCGTGCTGGAGGACGACATCCTGACCTCGCCCCATTATCTCCAGTACATGAACGAAGCCCTGGAACTGTACAACGAAGAGCCTCGCGTGATGCACGTGGCAGGCTTCACCAACCTCGCCCTCCCCGACGTGCCCTTCTACTTCACCCCCCACATGAGCGGATGGGGCTGGGGAACGTGGCGCGACCGATGGAACGGCCATTTCCGTCATTACACCAGTCGTGAGGAAGCACTCGAGGGACTGACCGCCTCCGACCTCGACAACATGCAGTATGGCGGTGTGTTCCGCTGCCTGCAGAGCCTCGACAAACGACCCATTCCCTGGGACATCTGCTGGGAGATTGCCATCTATCGGGCCGGCGGACTCTGTCTGACACCCGGACAGACGATGGTGCGCAACATCGGACTCCGCCAGGGCACGCACTTCCGCTCCTGGAGTCTCTTGCAGCGTTACGAGTTCGACCGTGAGCCCAGCCAGCAGCCCCTACCTCTCACACGTATCGAAGATCCCGAAAAGGACGAGGCTGTCGAAGCCCAGTTTGCCCAGGCCATCACCGACTGGGGCATTCGCTACACCCCACTGGGCAAGATGCTACGCTTTATCTACAAAAGAATTACCTCACTCCGACAATGAAACATAACAACGTACAGCAACGAGAGACATGGGTCGACTGGATGCGCGTCGCAGCCTGCCTGATGGTGATGGTGGTACACACCACCGAACCATTCTACCTGGGCGGCGAGGGGTCGCTCATCCTGACCGAGTCCGATGCCTGGTGGGTGTCGTTGTTCGACTGCACGGTCCGCGCCTGCGTGCCCTTGTTCGTCGTGGCATCGAGTTACCTGCAGTTCCCGCTCCATTACCCGACGGGCAAGTTCCTCCGCCGCCGTGCCGTGCGCATACTGATACCATTTGCCCTGTGGAGCCTCGTCTATGCCCTCGTGTGGGGTGAACCGGTGCAGAACCTGCGCGACCTGCTGCTCAACTTCAACTACGCCGCCGGCCACCTCTGGTTCGTCTACATGCTCGTCGGCCTGTATCTCATCATGCCCCTGCTCTCGCCGTGGGCGGAGAGGGTAGGAAAGCGCGAGTTGCAGTTCTACCTCCTGCTCTGCTTCCTCACCACGCTCATCCCCTTCGTCCGTTCGTGGATGGAGCCCAGTCCGCCCGTGCTCTACGGCCCCTCGGGCATCCCCAACCCCGCACGCTATCCCCTCTGGGGCGAGTGCAGTTGGAACGCCTACGGACTCTTCTACTACCTGAGCGGTTTCCTCGGCTACCTCCTTCTGGGACTTTACCTCCGTCGCTTCGTCGGCCCGATGTCGTGGCGCCGCACGCTCCTCGTCGCCCTGCCCCTGTGGCTCGTGGGCTTCGCCGTCTGCGTCGGCGGTTTCCTCTTCTTTGTCTATAAGGACTCGGGCGGAGTCTTCCCCATCGAAGGTCCCGTAGGCCTTGCTGCTCTGTGGGAAACGACGTGGATTAACGACACTGCTGGCGTATTCCTGATGACCGTCGGCTGGATTCTCCTGTTCCGCAAAATGACCGCTTCGGGCCGATTCTACCGCCGCATCCTGCTGCCCGTCTCGCGGGCCTCGTACGGCATGTACCTCACCCACATGCTTGTGCTCGCATCGGTCAGCAGCTACCTGCGCACCGCCCTCGGTACGGGCACGGACGGTCTGCTCGGCATCTGGACGACACCCGTCCAGATACTCCTCACCGTCCTCGGCACGTTCTCCTTCGTGGCCGTCGTCTGCGTCCTGCTCCAGCGCATCCCCCGTCTGGGCAAGTGGCTGATGGGGTAACTTCATAGTTGAAATGGTAAATGGTAAACATATAAAATAATAAGGAATAAGGACTATGAAAAACAAACTTTCTTCGGCACTTGTGGCCACGGCAATGCTCCTCCTGACCGCAGCACTCCATGCCGACCCCATCGACTCCTTGGTACAGTCGTTCGACCGCAGGCCCAATGTGGAGACCGCCAACCGTTTCCTCACCATCCTCCACCAGGCAGGCCTGGCAGAGGAGCCCGTGACGTTCACCTCCCGTACGCACCCCGACACCCTGCGCATGCAGATGTGGTACTGGGCCACGGAGTACTACCACGCCGTGCAGCAGTACGACCGCGCCACCGACTACGGTCTGCGCTCCCTGCCCCTCTGCCATGCCGGCGGCGACCGTACGACGGAGGGCAACCTACTCTCCGTGCTCTCCATTTGCTACGTGCGCATGGGCGACTTCAAGAATGCCGCACGCTATGCCAAGCTCTGCAACGACATAGACATGCAACAGGGCGACCCCGACTGCATCTCCTCGTCACTCAACACGCTGGCGGGCATCTATATGTCGAACCATCAGCCCGAGGAAGCAGAAAAATACATCTTGCAGGCACTTGACTATGCGCAGAAGGCCGATAACCCGGCCCGACTGGCCGTCATCAACGGCATGGCATCGGAGGTGTACAAGAACCTGCACAACGACACGCTGGCCCTCCAGTACGCCACCCGTGCCTACGAGATAGAGACCGCACTGGGTCGCACCGACAAGGCCGCCGTGCGACAGACCGAGATGGCCTCCGCCCTCGTGGGACTGCAACGGGCCGCCGAGGCCAAGAAGGTGCTGCTCGAGGCCATTCCCGTACTGCGCGAGACCCAGAACCTCCATTCCCTTGGCATTGCCTGTAACCACATGGGCCTGCTCCTCATTCAGGAACACACACCCCAGGAGGCCGTACGCTACTTCAACGAGGCACTGGACATCTTCACTCAGCAAGGCGACATCTACAACGAGGCCCTCTCTCACCGCGGACTCTACCAGGCCCTCTACAAAAGCGACCCCACCCAGGCCATGCTCCACAACCACCGCTACAACGACCTGCGCGACTCGCTCTACGACAAGGAGACGGGCCAGCTGCTCTCCAAATACGCAGCCCTGTACGGTAACGAGGAACTGCTTCTGGAGAACGAGACCATGCAGCGCAACCACCGTCGCGTGCTGCTCTATGGGGGAGCCCTTGTGTGTCTGCTCGCCCTATTGACGTGGATAATCTATCGCATGCACGTCCGTCGCCAGCGTCGCCACACGGCCGAACTCATGCAGGAGATTGACCGCGTCAGCCGTCAGTATGAGACCATGCGCATCGGACGCGACAACCTCCCCCCAGCCCCCTCCCAGGGAGAGGGAGCGACGGCGGTGGACACTTCCATCTCTCCTCTTTCGGAGGAGCAGGGAGAGGTTCTCGACGAGCGCGACCGCGAGTTCATCCTGCGACTGGTGGAAGTGACGGATGCCGCCATAGCCCGCCGTGAGTGTAGCGTGGATGCCATTGCCTCCGACCTCAACATGAGCACCGCCACCCTGCGCCGACGCGTCATCGATGCCACCGGCGACACACCCAAGGCTGTCATCTCCGCCATACAGATGCAGAAGGCCTGCATCCTGCTCTCACAGCATCCCGACATGCCCATTGGCGACGTGGCACTGCAATGCGGGTTTGACGAGATAGGAAACTTCACCCGCACCTTCAAGCGCACCTTCGGCATCACGCCCAGCCAGTTCGCACGTGACGAAAGTGCGGCGTCAGGCAGCGTTTCCACCACACCATAGCCCTCCCGCTATCCATACTCCAATTCAGCCCGATTCTTCCGATGGAATCGGGCTTTTTCGTCTTTCCCGCCCCCTGGGGAGGGGAATTTTGATTGAAATTGATAAATCATTGACGAATAATGATAACTGGAGTACAAGCGTCCGTGCGTAACTTTGTAACCGTGAAACAACAAAATAAGGATATAAACGAAGAACAAAAGCGGCGACGCGAGGAGACACGGCAACTGACCCTCCGCTACCTGGCACTCAAGGAGAGCCAACACGAGACGACAGACGGCACACCGGAGCAGCACGCCGACAAAATCATGGAGCGAGTGCACAGGCGCATGGCACAGCGCAGCAAGCACGACCCGGAAGAACCTGAATAAGAAAACATTGTATAACCCATAAAAAACACAGACTATGAGAACGAGACTATTTCTGACACTCATCGGCGCGGCACTGTTCCTGTCACAGCCCGCCAGTGCCCAGTTCGGCGGACTGAAAAATTTGGCCAAAGGCGCAAAGCAGAAAGTGACACAACCCACAAATACAAAACCTCAAAACCGGTCAACTGTAGAAGAATACCGTCCGAAAGTTGATTTCGGCACTCGTGCCACAGAAACTGAGACAAACGCTGCTGCCACAACGCAGGAACAGCGCACGCAGGCACCTTGGCCTATGTCGGGTGGAAAATATAATGGCATGAGTCCCCGTGAATTCGTTTATGGAATCAAGGATGTTAGCGATGAAGAGATTATTGCTTTGCGCGACCAAAACTTCGCCCGCTATAAGAGCAATCTGCCCCTCATTCAGAACTGGGGGAACGGAAGTGACATAGCGCAAGAGGAGAACCAGAACTTCCTGCGTTTCCTCTATGAAATGCGCACCATCGTGACCATAAACATCTCAAACGTGCGTGTAAGCAGTGATGGTGGCATTGACGGCTCCGATGCCTACTATCTCGTCACCAAAGACGGCGGCGTTGGTATCGGCGTTTTTGCCACGCAAAAGGATGGGCGCTTCCAATTTGTGTTAAAGGATGGCACTGGTACCTACCTCAACGGTGAGGAACTGGCCACGGCACAAAAGGCTGCCCAGCGCATGCGTAAGTTCCAGCAACTCACCTATGGGCTGAAAGACTTCCTGAAGGAAGATCCCAGCAACTACGATGTCAACCTGGCTGTAATGTACAACCTCTGCGGCATGTACGCCAACGCAGTGGAGAAGGCCTGTGAATACAATAAGCCCGAGAACATCGAGCGCAAGCCCCGTCCCGCCAACGGCGCATTGCATGCCCAGATGAAGGCAAAGGCTCTGGCCGTGGCCAAGGCCGACGACCCCGATGTGGTGGACATCATCATCACCAGCGGCCAGTGGGATGTGAAAGTCAATGCCTTTGGAATTCCCACCAACCGCAACATCTATGGCTACTACATCTACAAGGATGAGGTTGGACTCCAGTGCTGCCCCCGCATGTGGTCGGAGGACTACCAGGGCGGCAAGTACGGTTCCCTTCGCAAGGGCGGCGTAGGCGTAGGCAGTCCCTTCTACATCAAGTAATATGAATCACGACCGGAAGGTATGTATTCCCGCATACACGGGGACACATGCCTTCTTTCGTTTACAACCGAGCTTAACTTTAATAATTAACTAATACATTACAGACTATGAAGAAACTTTTACTCCTTTTCATGCTGGCGATATGTGTCGTGTCCAATGCGTGGGCTGGCAAATACATCAGCAACGTTAGTTTAGACTTAGAGAAGTGTCAACTTACCTTTCATGATTCGAAGGCTCAGGAATTTGATAAAGATGCTGAAATATATTATAGTGTAAGATTTTTTATTTCTAATTTTTTTGAATTCCCTTGTTGGGCTTATGGAAGAAGTTATTTAGAGGAAATTGGGGGAGACTATGTTCTTAACCTTGCATACTATAGCAAAGACCTCGAGAATATTCTCGCTAGCTGTTATGCGAGAGGAGTACGTCACTTGAATATTAATATAATTGGTATTCACAAAAATTCAGGAGAGTAATCAGCGAAAAACGAAATGTGATGCTTTACAAAAACGAAATGTAAAATAAGCAGGAAAAACGAAACGTAATAAAATTGCCTAACCTCACACATAATTCCCTTCTGAGATGTTTTTGAATAATGCCAAAGAAAACATATCGTAGTTTTTTGCCTATCTTATATATTTTTTCTAATTTTGCGCCTGACAAGTTCCATTCCAAGGTCTTGTCAGGCTTTCAGTGTCATGGCTCTTCGCTGGCGTTGGCCGTGCTAACAATGCTAACAATGTCGGCAATGCGAACAATGTCAACGGGGTGTCCGGCACAACTACGACTGAAGACGGCACTGGCGGCCTCGCCCGACGGGGCGGAACAACAAGTAAGAACCGTGTGGAATCCCTGTCAGTAGCAATGTGCGAACGTGGGGCACGGAGAATAGATGACCGATGAAGAGATACGGCAGACTTTGGGACAGGATATGCAGCCGCGAGAACATCGAGGCCGCTGCCGACAATGCAGTAAAGGGCAGGCGTGAACGCCGCGAGCAGATGCGTTTCCTGGCCGACCGCGAGGCTCTGCTTGACAAGATCGAGGAATCGCTGAGGAGCGAGACCTACCGGTTCGGTCCCCTGAAGTCCTTCACCGTCTATGAGCCGAAGGAGCGCATCATACACCATCCGGCTTTCTTCCCCGACAAAATCCTCCATCACTGCCTGATGAACGTGCTGGCACCGCTCGTCATCTCCAAACTTTCGCCGGACAGTTACGGCAGCATCAAGGGACGCGGCCTGAGCCAGGCGTGCGAGGCCATCAAGCGGTACACACGCGAGTTCGCGGACGGCTACTACCTGCAAATCGACGTCCGGCACTTCTACCAGAGCATCGACCATGAGGTGTGTATGCAGGAACTGGAGCATATCGTCAAGTGCAGGAAGACCCTGCGCCTGGCGCGCGCCATCGTGGAGGCCCACCCCGAGGGCATGGCCATCGGCGTATATCCGAGCCAGTATCTGGCCAACCTCACCCTGTGCCGCTTCGACCACTGGGTGAAGGAGGTGCAGCACGTACCCCGATACGTCCGCTACATGGACGACATGGTGTTCTTCGTCGGGACGAAGCGGGAGGCACACGAACTTCTGGAGGCAGTGACCGCCTACCTCGGCGGCCTCCGCCTGACCGTAAAGCCGAACGCCCGCATCGCCCCCGTGGAGTCCGGCATCGACATGGTGGGCTATGTATTCTACCCGACGCACACACGCCTCCGCCGCCGCATCAAGGAGCACATGCAGCGGAGCATCCGCCAACTGACCCGCCGGAACGTGGACGACGCGACCTTCAAGCGCAAACTGGCCAGCCACTTCGGATGGTGCCTCCGTGGCGACTGCCGCCACCTCGTCCGCAAGTCAATGGGCGAGAAGTATCATATATTCAAGGACAATATGGAATACAAGAGATTGAGCGAGCTGCGCCCTCGCTGGTTCGACCTGCCTAAAGAGGCGCGTGTGAGCATTCAGGAACTGTTCGGCAAGGATGTGGTCATCTTCGACTACCTCATCGACACCATCAAGGCCGAGGAGAAGGCCGTCATCAAGTTTGCCTACCCCGACAAGCCCGACGAGATGCACTACACGATAACCAGGAGCGAGGTCGTGAAGGACCGCCTGTCGCGTGACAAGGGACTGATGCCCTTCGTCTGCCAGTTCAACACCAAGAAGAAATACATCTGCTACGAATGACCATTTTCGAGATACTCAGTTTCAACCGCAACATGCTCGGCATCATGCAGCAGGCCGGCATCAAGGAGGACGACTACCGCTTCTATCCGCTCTATCTCGACTACAGAAGCATGAAATGCCAGGGCGAGAAGGTGACCTACATCGTGGCCGTGCTGGCCGAACGCTACCACGTCAGCGAGCGCAAGGTCTACAGCCTCATACGCCGCTACAAGACGGACTGCACCGACTGTGCACTGCTATTCGAGCCGATTATTTGCACCAGTTGAATCCCGATGCTACCTTTGCAGTGAAAACCAGTAACTGCAAAGCGTATGAACAACATGTACCTTTCCGCGCCGCTCCCCTTCGTGGGTCAGAAGCGGCGTTTCGCCAGAGAGTTTATCAAGGTGCTTGGTCAATACCCCGACGGCACCGTGTTCGTGGACCTTTTCGGAGGCAGCGGTCTCCTGTCGCACCTTGCCAAGCGTTGCAAGCCAGCCTCCACGGTCGTATATAACGACTACGACCACTATTGCCGAAGGCTTGCGGCCATCCCCCAGACCAACACGCTGCTCGCCCGTCTGCGCGAGATAGTCCGGGACGTCCCCCGCAACAGACGCATCACAGGCGAGGCACGCCAGCAGGTACTCGACGCGCTCCGCAGGCACGAACGCCGCCACGGCTACCTCGACTACATCACCATCTCCACCTCCCTGCTTTTCTCCATGAAATACCGCCTTTCGCTTGTCGAGATGGAGAAGGAAACCCTCTACAACAGCGTCCGCACCACCGACTTTCCGCTGGCCGCGGACTACCTCGACGGCATCACCGTCGTCTCTGCAGACTACCGCGAGGTGTTCCGGAAGTACAAGGATGTGCCTGGTGTCGTGTTCCTCGTCGACCCTCCCTACCTGAGCACCGAGGTCGGCACCTACTCGATGTACTGGCGGCTGTCCGACTACCTCGACGTGCTCACCGTCCTTGCCGGCCACCGCTTCATTTACTTCACCTCCAACAAGTCCTCCATCCTGGAACTATGCGACTGGATGAGCCGCCACCCCTCCGTCGGCAACCCGTTCAAGGAATGCCGGCGCGTAGAGTTCAATGCCCGGATGAACTACAACTCCGCCTATACCGATATCATGCTCTACAAGCCAGCCGCCTGACGGCCTTGTCCCGTATGTCGCGATGCCTTCGCGGCCCTCTCTCCTGAACACCATTCCAATACCATGAAAACACCATTCAAATGACAAACAAGTACCACGAAATCCTTGCCCGCATCCTCGACCGCGGCAAGACCCAGACCAACAGGAAGGGCAGCATCCGCTACCTCCTGAACGAGCAACTGTCACTCACCCCCGCCGACCTGCTCGACATCTTCGAGAGCCACGGCATAGCCCGCAAGAAACTGAAAAGCGAGCTGCAGCTGTTCATGCAGGGCGAGCGCCAGGTAGAAAAGTACCGCGACGTGGGCATCACATGGTGGGACTATTGCGGCTCCATACTGGTGAACAGTTACCCCACCTACTTCGAGAAACTGCCCCCGCTCATTGCGAAGATAAACCGCGAGAAGCGCAACAGCAAGAACTACGTCCTGTTCCTCGGCGAGACGGGTGCCGAAAGCAATCAGGCTCCCTGCCTTTCGCTCGTGCAGTTCCAGATAGACGACGGCGAGCTGGTCGTGTCCGCCTACCAGCGCAGCAGTGACGCGAACCTCGGCTTGCCGGCTGACATCTATCACCTCTACCTGATGGCGCGTCAGATAGACCTCCCCTTGAAGTCCATCACGCTGAACCTCGGGAACGTCCACATCTACGAAAACAACCTTGAAAAGACACGCCTTCTTCTCGCGGGAGACGAAGGCGTGCGCTTTGAGTTGAATGTGTAGCAGGATGGTCACCCCAGCCTGTGCGTCCGCGTGACGGTCGTCGCGAGGTCTGTCATCTCTGTTTCCGCCGCCGGCTTCAGGGCGAAGGAGTGAGCCACCACCCTGTCCGACACGGAGGGATAGCGGACGGGGAAATACAGCCCGCACAGGAAGGCACCGGTGATGCAGGTTCCTGGCCGGGCGGAACCGGGAACGAACTGGTAGTTCCCGAGTGAGAAACTTTTTATCAGCGTCGTCATAAGCTGTATCTCCTGGCTACGAACTTGAACTGGCTATATACCCTGTCGATGTAGCTCCTGTTCTGCTGACCGGCGGTTTCCTTCCAGGACAGATAGTTGCCCGAACCGTAGGGGTAGCCGTTCGCGGAACTGCTGTTGATTGCTCCCGCTGCAGTCTTGGCTACGAAGTACGCACCCATCAATTGTGCCGGCACCCACCGGTCGCTCTCAGGGACAAGCCGTGCCCCCTCCTCGCCGCTTCCGTAGGCGGGCACGCCCTCGCGGTCGTCGAAGATGACGGCCACCTCATAGTCGGCATCATTGTCGGCCACGGTGAAATAACTGCCGTCGTGCCCATAGAACGATTCGCCGGGGACGATGGTGCGCCCACGGAAGGTGAGCGACTTCTGTCCTGTGTTCAGATAGACGACATTGCCCAGCGTTGCGTCGGCGGCCTTCACCGTGGCATAGACGGAGGTACGGCAGCGGACGTACACTACGTCCTGCATGTTGGGTTCCGTGACACGCACGAGCCGGGGGGTGCCCACATCCGCAGCGTCGAATTTCGCAAAGGTGAGGCCTGCCGTGCCCAGCACGATACATGTGTCCTTGGATGCTGACACCTCGTCGCTGAAAAGGACATCTGCCCCGCTTACATAGAATATGCCCGCAGGAACCTCGTCGCCCACATCATAGCACTCTTCCTCGTCGAGTGTCAGTTCATCGTTCATCAGGCAGTGCCCCGAGGCCATCATCGGCTCGTGGTAGCTGTATATCGCATTTATCTGCCGCTCCAGGGGATTGATGCTGATTATCTTGGACAGGATGCTCCCCTCCGTGCTGGCCGATGTCTCGTCCATGACTATCTGCCCGTCATCCGTCGTCACACAGCCGGCCACGGTACGGTCATCCCAGCAAGCGGCATGGCCGTCGCTGCCATAGGTCGTCCCATTACCGTCACTGGTCACCCCGTGGATGGGGACACGGACGGCGGGGGGGAAGGCACCGGCATAGCTGTTGTTCCCGAAGTCCGCGTCCGAGCCGGGCACAATCGTGAAATCGTTGTGCGCGGGGTCATTCAGTATCTGTGCAGCCGTCTGTGTCGAGAATATGCAATTCTCAAAGACGGGGATGCGGATGGTAGTCGCCCCCTGCGCCGTGACGTAGGCCGTTATCTTCTCCCCGAGGTTGTCGCCGGCATACTCCGACAACACTTCCGATGTGAGTTCCGTCACGGTGCTGCCGCTGATATACACGAACTGGCAGTCACTCGTGAACACGCAGTAGCGGTAGGATGTCTTCGTCTGGTTGTTTACCACCACGGCGGCCCTGGCAAAGAGCCACTTGGTGAAACTCTGCTTGTCTGCGGTGTCAGGGTTGAGACGGACGTCGGCTTTGTCAAGGTTGTAGACTGTACAATTGACGCTGTCCTGGCCGCGTTGATTCTGATAGCATAGCTTGTATGTGCTGTTATGCTTCAGATTGGCATAGACCACCCTCTGGACGGCGGTAGAGCCGCCTATGCAACCCCAGTAGAGCTTGCATCCGTTGAGTATCACAGATGAGCCGGACACCCCGTTGACACCGTACGCATTGCCGACATTGCCAGCATTGTAAGCACGGCCAACGCCAGCGAAGAGAGTGCCTCCGGCGTTATAATTACTACCCTGCCACGCGGTTGGTGGCGGGGTGGAAGGAGTATTTAGGACTATCATGTTACTCAGCGAGAAACCGCACAGGTCATAGGTGTCCTGCCCGTCAAAGACGGCGGCTCCCATGTAGTCGCCGCTGATATGCTGGGCATGGCGGCCTGTGCTCATGTCCTCACTGAATACGCCGCGGCACACAATCGTACCCGGCACGCTCTGGAACGCCTTCACCAGTGTCTTGTAGGGCTTGGACATGGTACCGTCGCCCGTCACGTCGTTGCCGATGAAGGAATCTACATACTTCGCACTGTTGTTCTGGGTCTTCCAGTATAATGCTCTTGTTGCCATTTTTTTATTATTTCGTTATTTCGATATTCCGATATTTCGATATTCCGACGGGTCACTCCAGTTCGTAACGGACGCCCACGGCGGCATTGCCCGACGCGGTGCGCACGATGTCTATCACGATGCCCGCCTCCGCAGGGCAGGCAAGGCTGAGGTCGGCGGAACCGCCGGAAAGCGTCGGCGTCACGCTGCCGCCGTTCACCACCGAGACGGTCACGGAGGACACGTTCTTCGTCACCACGCGCACGAGGCGGCAGGCCGCATCCATGTGCAGCACCGTCACGCTGTCCTGGTTCGCGCCGAAGTCAACCGTGAAGGCGTGGGTGTTCAGCCGCCGGTGGTCGGCGGCACTCATCAGGCCGGTCTGGCTGTCCGTGGAGACGGGGATGCTCACGCTTATCTCATCCTGCTGGCTTATCTCTATGCCCGTGCCGGCAGAGTAGGTCTTGCCCACCTGCTCGCCCTGGGCGTTCTTGCCCTGGTTGAACAGGGCGTTCAGTTCCGCCTGGGTCTTCTGCAGGGTCTCGTCGTCCACCGCGTCAGCCGTGGTGACGGGTGTATCGTTGCTGGGCCGTCCCAGCCTGAAGGGTAGTTTAAGTAGTGCCATAGTCTTTCTTCGTTACGAGTTCTTTATTTTCAGGTTCCAGGCCGTCGCGCCGGCCGGGACGAGGATGTAGTAGTAGGTGTTTGACTGGTAGCCGTTCTCCTGCTCCACCGTGCAGCTGCCCGTCACGCAGCCCGTCACCTCGCTCTCGGGGGAGTCGAGGTAGGCTTTCAGGGTGACGGCGGTGTCGCTCTTCACGGCGAACAGGAAATACTTGCCGGCGGCCACGGCGGTAGTGCCCAGCGTGGTCGTCGTGCTCAGGGCCTTGGTGCCCAGCGAGCGGATGGCGGCGGGATAGTCGGAGGGAACGGCGTTCAGCGGCCCGTAGTAGCGGTAGAACGAGGGGGTCCACTTGATGGTGGAGAGGTTCTTCGACTGGCCGCCCTGGCTGACCGTGGCGGAGAATTTCAGTTCGGAGGTCAGGGCACGGGCTTCGCCGGAGTAGGACTTCTGGTTCTGGGCCATCGTGCCCTCGAAGGTGCCGCTGCCGACGGTGGCCGTGCAGTCCACGTCCTCCCCGTCGCGCGTGGCGGTCCAGGCAACTGAGGGGGCGACGCTGGTGCCGTACTCGTAGGTGCCGCTGTTCTTTGTGCCGTAGGACACCACCAGGGGGAACACGGCATCCATCAGCCTGTCCAGTTGCTCGCGCTCCCCGTCGGTCATGCCGCCCAGTTCATGGTTCTGCAGGGATTCGTAGATGTTGTTGATGACATCCACCATGGAGGCGGGTGCCTTGCCGTTCAGGGCGTCGGCCAGCCCCTGGATGTCGGTCATGGGAATGGGGTCGTCCGCATGGCGGAGCG
>ERZ842401.3223-NODE-3223-length-20597-cov-6.996203_pt1 | contig 20597 bp, 15 predicted proteins | sample MGYA00521270_ERZ842401 | MGnify/ENA primary metagenome ERZ842401 (study PRJEB31892, sample SAMEA3878208) | bioreactor metagenome | biome: Moose rumen | place: Sweden | collected 2011-10 | study: EMG produced TPA metagenomics assembly of the PRJEB12797 data set... | reverse complement strand
ATATTGCCGACATTCGCGAGTTGAGTGGCAATGCCCGCGACGAATCATTGTTGCCAAATCTTGACCCATATTACTCGCCTCGTTGCATCATCCTTTATCCCGGCGATTTTGATGAACTTAAACATGAGAATGAGCAACTTTTCGAAAATCAAGGAAAAAAGATTCAGCATTATCGCAACTTCTACAAAATCAGCGTAAAACTGCCTGAAAGATGAAACTTTTCAAGGTCGTTAACCAAATGTTCCGAACTCCGAATTTCCTGTCCCTGCTCAGTACTCAAACACCCCGTGTTCCGATTTTACGGTAACTTTTTTGCCGTTGTAAGCCTCGCAGTGGCCGATGATTTGGGCGGCCACGTTGAAGGATTTGGAGATGGCAATGATGTCGGCGGCGGTTTTTTCGTCGGTGTAAATCTCCATACGGTGTCCCATGTTGAACACTTTGTACATCTCCGCCCAGTCGGTCTGGCTCTGTTCGTGAATCATGCGGAACAGCGGCGGTGTGGGGAAGAGGTTGTCCTTAACCACGTGCAGGTTGTCGATAAAATGCATCACTTTGGTTTGTGCGCCGCCGCTGCAGTGCACCATGCCGCAAATCCGGTTGCGGTGTTCTTTAAGTACTTCCTTGATGATAGGGGCGTATGTGCGTGTGGGCGAGAGCACCATTTTTCCGGCGTCCACGCCGGGCACCTCGGTGGGCGAGGTAAGCAGCATGTTGCCGCAGTACACCACTTCGTCGGGCAGGTGGTTGTCGTAGCTTTCGGGATATTTCTCGGCATAGACTTTGCTGAAAACGTCGTGGCGTGCCGAGGTCAGGCCGTTGCTGCCCATGCCGCCGTTGTACGAGGTCTCATAGCTGGCTTGGCCAAAGGAACTTAGTCCAACCATGACGTTCCCCGCTTTGATGTTGTGGTTGCTTATAACATCGCTGCGGCGCAGACGTGCCGTAACTGTGGAGTCCACCACAATGGTGCGTGCAAGGTCGCCGATGTCGGCTGTCTCGCCGCCGGTGGAGTAGATGCCCACGCCGAGCGCGCGCATCTCTTCGAGGAAACTCTCTGTGCCACCGATGACTGCGGCAATCACTTCACCAGGTATAAGGCGTTTGTTGCGGCCTATGGTTGATGAGAGCAGTATGTCGTCGGTAATGCCCACGCACAGCAGGTCGTCGAGGTTCATCACAATGGCGTCGATGGCTATGCCTTTCCAAACGCTGAGGTCGCCCGTCTCGCGCCAGTACATGTATGCAAGCGACGATTTGGTGCCGGCTCCGTCGGCGTGCATCACGTTGCAATAGTCGGCGTCGCCAGCCAGTATGTCGGGTGTTATCTTGCAGAAAGCCTTGGGATAAAGGCCTTTGTCGATGTTTTTGATGGCGTTGTGCACATCCTCCTTGAAGGCGGAAACACCACGTTGATTGTATTTTAAGTTGTCCACGGTTGTACTTGTTGTTTTTGCAAAGATACGATTTTTTGTCGAAAAGTGGGCGATGAACTTGGCGTAGATTGTTGTTGCTGATGGAAGTTGTTGATTTGCAGTCTATTGTTTAGATAATTGAATTTTTGCAATCAACCAGTGAGGCACGACCCGTTGTTGGATTGCTACTTTTTCGCCTTTGCAATGCAATAAAAGCGGAGGCGTTGCGTTTTAACTTTTTTATTGCCGTGGTTTTCGGCGCCGAACTTACTTTTTTACAAACAAAACAGTGATGGACCAAAATTTTAGCGACAGCAATTTTGCTTTGAAAAACTCTTTGAAATTCTTTTACCGCCATCGGTTGGTGCTGTTGGTGGTGCTTGGCGTTGGCATAGTGGCTTCTACAGTGGTGGCTTTTCTTTTGCAGGAGCGTTACGATGCCAAGGCTGTGATGTTTCCCACCAGTTCGAACCGCGTTTCCAAGTCCATAACCAACGACCGTTACAGCCTTGATGTCATGGATTACGGCATCGAGCGCGACTGCGAATATGCCCTGCAGGTTCTCTCGTCCGACGCCATGATGCGCGACGTGTGCCGGCGTTTCGACCTGATGAACCACTACGGCATCAGCCAAAACACCACGGACAAATACTACCGCCTGTACGATATGTACCGCGCCTACGTTACCGTGAAACGTACCGAGTTCCTCGGCATCGAGATCAAGGTTACCGATTTCGACCCGCAGGTGGCCGCCGACATTGCCAACTATATCACTTCCAACTACGACACGCTTTTGTCGACAATCCTCTCTCCACGCACATCGGGGGCCATCGCCGTGATGGAGGACGTAAGCCGTCGGCTGCAGGACGAGCTGCAGGACGTGAAAGACCCTCTTTTGCAGAAATACAAAAGCAAGGAACTGGCCGCCATACAAACTCAGCTGGCCGAGCGTAAAGCCGACTCCGCCGTGTACATGCCGCGCAAATTCTGGGTGGATGAGGCAGTCCCCTCCGACCATAAGTCGTTCCCCAAACGCGCCATAATCATTATTCTTGGCACACTTGCGGCCGAGCTTATGTGCATTCTCGTCCTGCTGGTAGCCGACCGCTGGTCATCGATAAAAAAAGAACTGCGGTAGCCTTCCCGGCCTTTTGTTGAAACACGGCCATCCCCATACACACAGCTGCCTATGAGCGATTTTTGGCAAAAGACAAAACGTTGGTTTTCAGAAAACAAAGTGCCGGCAATTGTGCTGCTGGTAACTTTGCTCTTTTTGGTAGCCAACAGTTACGCCCTGCGCAGGGAGTTCTATTATCTTTGTTTGGTACCCTTGTCGGGACTTGCCATATTGCTGTTTGTAAGGAGGTTGGAGTTCGGACTTCTGGCCATAGCGCTGTTCACGCCATTTGCCATCGACTACGACATAGTGCAGGGCTCACGGCTCTCCATGCCCACCGAGCCGCTGATGGTGCTGTTCATGCTGATTTTCCTTTTCCGGGTGATGCTCAGCCGCTGCTACGACAAGGCTATTCTGCGTCATCCGGTAACTCTCACGGTGCTTTTCTCACTCTTGTGGATGCTTGTAACTTCCGCCACATCCGAGTTGCCCGAGGTGTCGTTCAAATATCTGCTGGCACGACTGTGGTTTGTGACACCATGCTTTTTCGCCGCGGCCCAGATTTTCAAAAATCCTCAAAGGATAACCCAGTTCTATTGGTGTTATGCCATTTCGCTTGTGGTGATAATATTTATGACCACCATCAAGACTTTCTCCAATTTCTCCGACCTGCAGACCATGCACCGGGTGATGAAACCTTTCTACAACGACCACACCGCCTATGGCGTAACCATAGCCATGTTTGTGCCGCCGGCCTTTTTCTACCTTTTCGAGGACCAACAGCGCCTGTGGTCGTGGAAAAGACTTCTAACACTGGCCGCCTTCGTGCTGTTGCTCACGGGATTGGTGCTTTCGTACTCGCGTGCGGCGTGGATAAGCGTGCTTGGGGCGGTGGCCGTGTATTTCGTCATACGCATGGGCATGAAAGTGCGGTGGATGCTGCTTTGCGGAGCGCTGGCCATAGGACTTTTCTTCGGCTATCAGGCCGATGTCATGTATCAGTTGGGCAAAAACAGCCAGGATTCGTCGTACGACATCGCCGACCAAATAAAGTCCATCTCCAACATCTCCACCGACGCGTCCAACCTTGAGCGCCTCAACCGTTGGGCGTCGGCGCTCCGCATGTTCGAGGAGCGTCCCGTAACGGGTTGGGGCCCCGGCACATACCAGTTCGTTTACGCCAGCTACCAGCGCTCGTACCAGCTCTCCACCATCAGCACCAACGCCGGCGACCTTGGCAACGCGCACAGCGAATACATAGGTCCCCTTTCGGAGCAGGGCGTATTGGGCTCGGTGGCAGTGCTGCTGGTGTTCGGCATCACCTTTGCCACTGGGGTGAAAGTTTACCGCACACTCAAAGCCAAGGACCGCCGCATGGCCAACCTCGCCCTCAGCTTCACACTTGGATTGCTCACCTATTACATACACGGCATTTTCAACAATTTCCTCGACACCGACAAACTCTCTGTCCCATTCTGGGGCTTCACCGCCGCCGTGGTGGCTATGGATGTGTATCTGTGCCGCGAGGAGAAAAAAAACGCGGTGGAAACTGGGAGAAAAGATGTTAAATAGAAGAGAGCGAAACACAAAATAAAATCCCTCTATTTAGAATAAATTTTGCAGATTGTAAAAAAAATATTATCTTTGCAAAATTATTGTCGAATGCAAAACACTGTGTTCGATAGGAAGTTAAACTATTAAAACAGAATAATATGAGAAAGAACATTATTGTTTTTGCCGCACTGACGCTTGCTTTCGTCGTAGCTTTTTCGCAGGTTGCCCTTACATTTACCGGCAACAAGGAGCAAGGAAGATATCTGCGGTTGGATTCGGTAAAGGTAACCAACATCACCCGCTCTTGGTCTGAAACTATAGTTTATCCCGACACGGTGCTTGTGTTTGCAAATTCGGGAATCGCGCTGGCTGAGACTTCGCAGCTGCGACTCTCGGCCTATCCCAATCCGAGTGCCGGTCGTACCACAATTGCTGTGGAAAGTCCGTTTGATGAAATTGCCGTTGCAACAGTGACAAACCTCGCCGGACAGGTAGTCTATCGTTGCGATGTGCCCATCAGCTCCGGGCGCAACATTCTCGAACTGAAGATGGGCCGGCAGAAGGTATGCCTCCTCTCGGTGGCAACATCACAGGGGGTGCGGACTGTAAAAATACTCAATACCAGTTCCGGCAATGGATTCGGGCTGAAAAGCGTAGCCTCAGACCCGGTTATCGACAAACGCATAACCACTGCCAGTTTCAATAGTGGCGACAGCCTGCTGATAGTAGGGTATGCCGGAAACAGCGGACTCTCCATCTGCAGTTATCCGCTTTATGTGAACCCCACAGCAAGTACTGCCCATACACTTGTGTTTGCCACCAATGCTGTGTTCTCGGTCAGCGACACGTCGAAAGTGCTGTTCTCGCCAGGCAATTTGCAATGGAGTGCCAAAAATGGCGGCAACACTGCCACTACCCACGCTGTTGCAGGGGGCGGCACGGCTCCCGGCACATGGCGTTTTGCGTTGCACCAGTACGACACAATAGGAATTGGAAACGACAACGCTTCTTCCACTTATGGTGGATGGATAGATGTTTTCGGCTGGGCCACAAGCGGTTGGGACAATACCAGCGTTTATAGTCAAACAATCAGGTACAATCCTTGGGACACAGCAACAAATCGAATTGATGGTTATTATTTCAAAGGTTATGGCCCGTATAACTCTTCATCTGCTCCGATTGATATTACGGGAGCAAATGCCAATTACGACTGGGGTGTTTACAATGCCATCAATAATCCCAAGACCAACACCACCGACCCGCCTGGCACTTGGCGTACGCCTACAATTAGCGAGTGGCGCTATGTGATAGGCAAATACACATTTAGTCAAACCTCAAGAAGAATAACAGGATCCGGATTGCTTTACGCCCACGCGAATGTGGTGGGGGTTAATGGGGTTATTCTTTTGCCCGATAACTGGAGCCCAGCCACCTATACTTTTATCCGTCCTAACGGAGTCCTTAATATGGGTGTGGATTATTCGGACAACGTCATATCCGCAGCCGATTGGTCAAGACTTGAAAATGCCGGTTGTGTGTTTCTCCCTGCCGCCGGGTTCCGTTACGGTGATATGCTTGCCGTGGGAAGTCAAGGATGCTATTGGTCATCTACAGCTCATTCGAGCTATGGGACAGCGTACAACTTTGAGATACATTCGTATTATTTAGATGCAGATAATGTTAGTAGTTATGGCGGAGACCAACCCTGCATGGGGGAGAGCGTCCGCCTTGTAAAAGATTACAGATGATTATTATGCAAAATGGCTGCATAGTAGTATGCAACCATTTTGTTTTGAAAAATGTCCCACTCGAATCGTTGTTTCAATGATAAATAACTCCTGTTTTAATAAATTTTGCCGATTGCAAAAAAAAACGTATATTTGCAGTACGATGTTATCCTATAGATTTATTGCAATCTACTGAATACCATTGTTTTAAGATATTAAGCAATACAAAGAGCAATCGATATAATGATAAATATAACCCTGCCCGACGGCTCTGTCCGCCAATACGAAGAAGGAATTACCTCGCTTGATGTGGCAAAAAGCATAAGCGAGGGTCTGGCCCGCAACGTGCTTGCCGCCAAGGTGAACGACCACATCGTGGAGCTTTACCGCCCCATTAGCCAAGACTCTGCCCTGCAGCTCCTTACATGGAACGACGAAGAGGGCAAGGAGGTGTTCTGGCACACCTCGGCACACCTTTTGGCATCGGCTATAGAGCTGCTTTATCCGGGCGTTAAGTTCGGTTTCGGTCCGGCAATCGAAAACGGCTTCTACTACGACATCGACTTTATGGACTACCAGATTTCCAGCGACGATTTCCCGAAAATCGAGAAAAAAATGATGGAGCTGGTTCAGGCCAAAGTGCCGGTGGTACGCCGCGAAGTATCTAAAGCCGAAGCCCTCGACTTCTTCGGCAAAAAAGGCGACGAATACAAACTTGAGCGCATAGGCGAACTCAACGACGGCGAAATATCTTTCTACCAGTCGGGCGACTTCACCGACCTTTGCCGCGGACCGCACCTTGTGGATTTTAGTCCTATCAAAGCCCTGAAAATTATTAACTTAGCTGGAGCCTACTGGCGCGGCGACGAAAAACGCAAACAGCTTACCCGCATTTACGCCGTTTCGTTTCCCAAAAAGAAAGAGCTCGACGAATACCTTGTGCTGCTCGAAGAGGCCAAAAAACGCGACCACCGCAAGCTGGGCAAAGAGCTGGAACTCTTTATGTTCAGCGAGATGGTGGGCAAAGGTCTGCCAATATGGCTGCCCAAAGGCACCGAGTTGCGCCTGCGTTTGCAGAATTTCCTTACCAAGATACAGAAACGCTATGGCTATCAGCAGGTTATAACACCGCACATAGGTGGCAAGCAACTCTACGTTACATCGGGCCATTGGGACCACTACGGTGCCGACAGCTTCCGCCCTATCACCACCCCCGAAGAGGGCGAGGAATACCTGCTCAAACCCATGAACTGCCCCCACCACTGCATGGTGTACAAAGACAGCCCCCGCTCGTACAAGGAACTGCCGCTGCGTTTTGCCGAGTTTGGCACAGTATATCGCTACGAGCAGAGCGGCGAGTTGCACGGACTCACCCGCGTGCGCTCCTTCACACAGGACGACGCACACATATTCTGCCGCCCCGACCAGGTGAAACAGGAGTTCATACGCGTGATGGAGATTATCGAAATAATCTTCAAAGCCCTGAGTTTCGACAAATTCGAGGCACAGATTTCGCTCCGCGACCCCAACAACAAGACAAAATACGTGGGCACCGACGAGAACTGGGCCAAAGCCGAACAGTCCATCATCGAGGCCTGCAAGGAGAAGCACCTTCCCGCCAAGGTGGAATACGGCGAAGCCGCTTTCTACGGTCCCAAGCTCGACTTTATGGTGAAAGACGCCATAGGCCGCCGCTGGCAGCTGGGTACCATTCAGGTGGACTACAACCTGCCCGAACGGTTCGACCTCGAATACATAGGCAGCGACAACCAGAAACACCGTCCCGTGATGATACATAGGGCGCCTTTCGGCTCCATGGAGCGTTTCGTGGCCGTGCTTATCGAACATACAGGCGGAAAATTCCCCCTGTGGCTCACACCCGAACAGTTCATAATACTGCCCGTTAGCGAGAAATTCGAGGACAAGGTCAAGGAGCTGCTCAACACTCTGGACAGCATGGAACTGCGTGGCTCCATCGACCTGCGCAGCGAAAAAATTGGACGTAAGATACGCGACGCCGAAATGAAAAAAATACCTTTCATGCTCATTGTGGGCGAAAAAGAGGTGAACGAAGGCACCGTGTCGGTGCGCCGCCACGGCGTGGGCGACCTCGGCAGCATGAGCGTGGAACAGTTCGCCAAAACCATCAACGACGAAATCAATACATTGATAGACAAATAAATAAAGTATTAATTTAAAATAGGAGAACCAAGTTATAGCAATTCCCAACAAACATAGGAAACCGATACGCGGCCGCGGACCTGTGAAAAAAGAGGCCCTGCACCGTATCAACGAGTTTATCAACGAACCAGCCGTGCGCGTGGTTGGCGAAAACATCGAACCAAAGATATACAATATCAAAGAGGCTCTGGAAATGGCCTACGAGCGTGGCCTCGACCTTGTGGAAATATCGCCAAACGCACAGCCACCAGTATGTAAAATTGTTGATTACCAGAAGTTTCTGTACGAACTGAAGAAAAAACAAAAAGACCAGAAGTCGAACTCGAGCAAGGTGGTGGTGAAGGAGATACGTCTTGGGCCGCAAACCGACGACCACGACTTCAATTTCAAACTCAACCACGCCATCAAGTTCCTCAAAGAGGGCTCCAAGGTGAAAGTGGACGTGTATTTCAAAGGACGTACCATAATATACAAGGAGCAGGGCGAGAAAATACTGCTCAAGTTTGCCGAAGCGCTGCTGGAATACGGCAAGCCCGAAAAAATGCCGCAGATGGAAGGCAAACGTATGCTTATGATAATTGCCCCGAAAAAATAGCACAATTCGAATCTTATATACCAAAAACATAAGTAGTTAGTTAACCATTAAAAACAGTAAAGACAATGCCAAGATTAAAAACGAAATCCGCTGCCAAAAAGAGATTTGCTCTCACCGGCACCGGCAAAATCAAACGCAAGCATGCCTATCACAGCCACATTCTGACCAAAAAGGAGACTTGCCAGAAACGTAACCTCACACATACCGACCTGGTAAGCCGCGACGACGAAAAACGCGTGAAAGAAATGCTTTTAGCATAAGGTACAGTGCCTTATGAAACAAACAAGGAGTTATTAACCATTGTTCCGCGCCGAAAAAAATGAAATGACAAGTGCAGACCCTTTGCGGCCCGCCGCCGGAACGAAAAAAAATTAAACATTATGCCAAGATCAGTAAACGCAGTTGCTTCAAGAGCACGCAGAAAAAAAATCCTCAACCGCACCAAAGGATATTGGGGCAGAGGTAAAAACGTTTGGACAGTAGCCAAAAACAAATGGGAAAAAGGCCAGCAATACGCATATCGTGACAGAAAATGCAAGAAAAGAGAGTTCCGCTCGCTGTGGATCAACCGTATCAACGCCGGTTGCCGCCTCAACGGTGTGTCGTACTCGGTATTTATGGGCCAGGTGCACAAAGCCAACGTTGGTTTGAACCGCAAAGTTCTCGCCGACTTGGCCATGAACCACCCCGAAGCTTTCACCGCCGTTGTAAAGATGGTGAAAAAGTAAGTAAACACTAAGTAGAACTTTTCAAACACTTTAAGTCATGGGAAAAACACAGTTAATGCAATTTGTTGAAGATCAGGTAGAACGTAAAGAGTTCCCTGATTTTAAGGCCGGCGACACCATCACTGTCCACTACAAAATCCGCGAAGGAAACAAAGAACGTATCCAGCAGTTCCAAGGAGTTGTACTGCAACTCTCCGGAAGCGGGGTATCAAAAACCTTTACTGTTCGCAAGATATCGAGTGGCGTAGGTGTGGAAAGAATATTCCCGTTCACATCGCCTTTCATCGAACAAATCGATGTAAACAAACACGGTGTTGTGCGCAGGGCCCGCATCTTCTATCTCCGCAATCTTACAGGTAAAAAAGCTCGTATTAAAGAAAGAAGGAAATAACATTCCCAGCCGCTTTAATAAGTTTAAGGTGTATAAGACTAAGGGACGGAAATCCGCAGGGGTTGCCGTCCTTTTTTTGTATATGACGAAAAAAAAGCGGTGAGAGACGTTTCACCGCTTTTTTTGTTGAAGTATAAAGCTAACTTATTTAAGATCCACCTTTATCTGCAGCTCGTTGAGCTGTGCGTTGGAGATTGGTGACGGGCTGCCGCTCATCACGTCGCGGCCGGCGTTGTTCTTGGGGAAGGCTATGAAATCGCGGATGCTGTCGCAGCCGCCGAAGAGCGAGCACAGCCTGTCGAACCCGAAGGCCAGACCTGCGTGCGGCGGTGCGCCGTATTCGAAAGCTCCCATCAGGAAACCGAACTGTTCCTGTGCCGATTCGTCGGTGAAACCGAGGGTGTGGAACATCTTGTTCTGCAAAGTGCGGTTGTGGATACGTATGGATCCACCGCCAACCTCCACGCCGTTCATCACTATGTCGTAAGCGTTGGCACGTATGTCGCCCCAGCGCGACGGGTCGTCCAAAAGTGTCTCGTCTTCGGGCTTGGGGGCGGTAAAGGGGTGGTGCATGGCGTAGTAGCGCTGGGTTTCGTCGTCCCATTCCAACAAGGGGAAATCGACAACCCACAGCGGAGCGTATTGGTCGGGATTGCGCAGACCCATCTGGCTGCCCATTTCCAGACGCAGGGCGCAGAGCTGTACACGGGTCTTCATGGCGGGTCCGCAGAGTATCAGCATCAGGTCGCCGGGCTTGGCGCCGAAACGGTCGGCAAAGGCTTTGAGGTTGTCCTGTGTGTAGAATTTGTCCACCGACGATTTGAAAGTGCCGTCGGAGTTGTATTTTATGTACACCATACCGCCGGCTCCAACCTGCGGACGTTTCACGAATTCGGTGAGTGCGTCGAGCTGTTTGCGGGTGTATTCGGCACAGCCTTGTGCGCAGATGCCTACCACAAGTTCGGCACTGTCGAAAAGGCCGAAGCCATGGTCTTTGGCCACGTCGTTGAGCTCCACAAACTGCATTCCGAAACGGATGTCGGGCTTGTCGCTGCCGTATAGCCGCATGGCGTCGTGCCAGGTCATACGTGGGAAATTGCCAAACTCCAAGCCTTTCACCTCTTTGAACAGGTGTTTTGCCAATCCTTCGAAAGTGTTGAGCACGTCCTCCTGTTCCACAAACGACATTTCGCAGTCTATCTGTGTGAACTCCGGCTGGCGGTCGGCACGCAGGTCCTCGTCGCGGAAACAGCGCACTATCTGGAAATAACGGTCCATGCCGGCCACCATAAGCAGCTGTTTGTATTGCTGTGGCGACTGCGGCAGGGCGTAGAACTCGCCCGGGTTCATGCGGCTGGGCACCACAAAGTCGCGGGCCCCTTCGGGTGTGGATTTTATGAGCATGGGGGTTTCTATTTCGAGGAAACCGAGGTTGCTCAGGTAGTTGCGTGTGAGCATGGCCATGCGGTGGCGCAGCTCGAGGTTGCGGCGCACGGGGTTGCGGCGTATGTCTAGATAACGGTATTTCATACGCAGGTCGTCGCCGCCGTCGCTGTTGTCCTCTATGGTGAAGGGCGGCAGTTTCGACTCGTTGAGCACCGTCAGTTTTTCAACAATTATCTCGATGTCGCCTGTAGGTATTTTGTTGTTTTTGCTGCTTCGTTCGGCCACGGTGCCTTCGGCCTGAAGCACGAACTCACGTCCCAAACGGCGTGCCTGCTGGCAGAGGTCGGCGTTGGTTTCCATGTTGAACGCCAGCTGGGTGATGCCGTAGCGGTCGCGCAGGTCGATGAAAGTCATCCCGCCAAGGTCGCGGGAGCGCTGTAGCCAGCCACAGAGAGTTACGCGCTGGCCTACATTGTTGATTGTCAATTCTCCACAAGTGTGTGTCCTGTACATTGTTATGGTGTTTTTTTATTTGTTTGTCCCCAGACTGCGCTTCGCTTGTCAGGGCGCTTCACACAGCACTTCGTCCGTGCGAGCTCTCCCCAGACTGCGCTTCGCTTGTCAGGGGTTATTAATAGTGCAGTGTCTCCGACACTGATATGTATCTTTTTGTTTCCTATAGTTTTTTGGCGTCGCTATCCCAATACATTCGGCTCATGTTGAAGTTTTCGGGATATTTGGCGCCGATATTTTTGTAATGGTTTTGAATTTCGATGATGTCGTTGTCGTAATTGCCTGAGGGGATGAACGATTCCCAAACTCCCGACTGTTTTTTGGCGTAGTCGATGTAGGTCAGGACAATGGGTACGTTGGCGCCCTTGGCGATGTCGTAAAACCCACGTTTCCAGTGTTTTGTGTATTTGCGGGTGCCTTCGGGAGTTACCACAAGGGTGAAACGCTTGTTGTCGTGGAACTGTTTCACCACCTGTTGCACCACGTTGTTGTGGCGGTTGCCGCGGTCGATGGACACGCCGCCCCAATGCCGGAGCATGGGTCCAAGCGGCCCTTTGAAGAACTCTTTTTTGATAAGGATGTGCGACTTCACACCCATAATCCACAGCGAAATGCGCCCTATGACGAAGTCCCACACGCTGGTGTGCGGGGCCATTATCAGCACGCAGCGGTGAAGGTCGGGATTGTTGCCCTCGTTGAACCGCCAGCCGAAAATTTTAAGTACAAAACGCCAAAAACGTGCTTTCATAGTTGTTTACATTCTGTCGAGAGCGTCCTGATACATGGCGGCCTCTTTCTTTTTGCCGCGTTTGGTGTAGCTGTCCACCAAAGCCTTGTACAGTTTGCGGTAGGCGCCGTATTCATCGAGGCCTTTGGCTTTGTTTATGATCATCCAAGTAGCTACAAATTTGTTGTCCACAAGGTCCACGTCCATCATCCGCACCATCAGCTGCTCGGCATCGGACAGTTTGTTCTGCTGCAACAGTATCTGCAGCTGCAGCTGGTAGGCACCGCCGTATTTGTAGTTGTGGCCTATGATTTGGTTGGTTATGTCGATGGCTTTCTGAGCGTCGCCTTTCATCAGGTGGGCGTAGGCGGCAAAATAGCTGGCCTCGTCGCTGGTGGATTCTATGTCGTTGAGGTATCTGCCGGTCATCAGCAGGCAGCTGTCGGGTTTCTGCTGGTTCAGATAAATCTCCGCAAGGTTGATAAGGGCCGTTTCGTCGTAGGGATTGCTTTCCAACGATTTGAAATAAAGCGTTTTGGCAGTATCGAGCTGACCGGCTTTTTTCAGTTTGGTGGCCTCGAAGTCGTATTTGTCGGTGCGTTTCAGCACAATGGCAATGGGCACTCCGTCCACATCCACGGTGTGCACGCAGTTTTTGGGTGGGAACACGTTGCTGTTTCGCAGGTATTCCGGTGCAATTCCGGTAACGGTGAACACGGCGTAGTCCCAGTCGAACTCGCCGCGGCGGTACCAGCGCACAAAACGCGGGCGGAAATGGGTGGTGTCGGTGCGGAGGAAGTACTTGGTGGAGTTTACGTGCCACGAGCCCACCTGAATTTTTTCGTTGGAGGATTCGGCGTTGGCCATCACCCATTCTGTGGCTTCGCGCACCGAGTGGTAGTAGTAGTCGAGCTCGTAGTTGGTGAAAGCCTTCTGGGCGCCGCCTTCAAACTCGTTGAAATACACATATTCGTAAGGGTGGTTTTTGACAATATGCATGGCCGGAGTGATGAGCAGCACGAACGGCAGCACGTTGCCAGCAATGCCCAGCGTTTTCTTTTTGTTGCCGAGAAATTCGGCCAATGTAGCAAAGCCAAGTCCCGCCGCCACAGCCATTGAAGGATAGGCGAAAAGCGAGTGGCGCCAGCCGCCATAAACGTTGGCTCCGGTGTAAGCAATCCAGAAAATGGGGAAAATGCAGGTGAACAGTACCATGGTGCTTTCCACCCATTTGTCCTTTTTGAAAGCTCCGAAGAAGGGGAACAGCAGGAATCCCACAATAACGGCGATGGGTATTGTCATAAGTATGAACTTGGGGGTGTAGTACCACGGCAGCACGTCGGACCACAGCATCTGTCCTTCGAAAATCTGGCGTATGGCGATGGCAAACTGCGACATGGCATCGTACGACTCTTTCACATTGTCGATTGGCGACTGCCATGCGTAGGGCCAGATGATAAGTCCGGCAAAGAACCCTATGATGCACACGCCGGCGGCCCACAGTATGGTGGAGCCCACTTTTCCGCCCCAAGCGTACTCGGCTTTTGCTTTGGATTTGGCACCCTTATGGCTTTCGAAATACACCTTGACAGACCACATAAGGCCGAAAAGACCGAAGTAGCCGAAAATGATAAGTCCGCCCACACGTATGCTTATTGCAAAAGCTATGCTCAGCGCCAGCATTATCATGGTGATCCATTTTGGCCGTGGGGCATGGCGGAAAAACATTATCATATAATATATGGACATGGTAACTCCGGCGGCGAAGGGAATGTCCTTGGGGTTGTTGAACGAATGTCCGAGCAGTCGTGGCGAGAGGAACAGCAGTGCCATCGCGAAAACTCCCGCTTTCCAGCCGCCTATGCGCCAAGCTATCAGTCCGCCGAACAGCACTATCAGCCAGCCGCACAGCGAGTTGAAGATATGACGCGAGCGGGCTATGTCGTCGATGCCGAAAGTGTCGTTGAACCAAGCTGTAAGCACGTCGAACGAGCAGCCGTAGTATTTCAGGTTCCAGCTTTGTTTGCTGCCGTCTATCTCCACCATATCTTGCAGGCATGTGGTGTCGGCGCCGTCGGTTTTGTAGTAGTCGAGCACAAATTTGCCCTGCGGTATTTGGAAACCGTCCTCATCGCCGCTGTTGCCTGCGTCGAGGCTCATTATGGGCATGGCAAAAAGCAGAATGGCGGCAATGGCCACAAAAGCCAAGAACCATGGGTTGCTCCGGTTTTCGGAAAGAAATTTTTTCATGATGGGTTATTCCTTTATGTTCTTCTTTTTTAGATATTTACGTTTTATTTTCAGCATCTCCATCGGGGCTTTGAAAAAGTCGTGGAACTTGAGTCGCGAGCCGGCCACGTCCTCCCAAGCAAAAACGGGGTGTTCGTAGATGTTGTTGGTGGCGGCGTTTCGGCCGTAGGCCACAATGTAGCGTGCAAGGATTTCCACGTCGAACAGCCAACGGGTGATGAAGCGTTCGCCGAAGAGCGCCGGCACCACATCCTTGCTGTAGAGCTTGGCGCCGCATTGGGTGTCGTACACCGGCAGGCCGAGCATTACGGAGGCGGCTGTGGCAAAGCAGCGGCCGAGGTAGTGACGCAGTTTTTTGCGTCGCACTCTGGCACCGAGGCGCAGCAGACGCAGTCCGGTAACAGCGTTGTAGCCGTGGTTTGCGGCAATGCCTATAAAACGCGGTATCTCCGAAAGGGGTGTGGCAAGGTCGGCGTCCCAAAAACCAATGTATTGGCAGTTTGTATTGCCGGCAGCGTGCAGCATGCCTTGTCGTACAGCTTCGGCTTTGCCGCCGTTTTGCTCGATGTCGAGCACCTGCAGGCGGGCATTGCGCTGCGACAGGGCACGGAGCACCTCAAGGGTGTTGTCGGCACTGCCGTCGTTGACAAACAGGAAGGTAACGCCCTCGTTTTTTTCAACAAACCGCGCAAAAGCGTCGCCGTTGAGACGCTTGGATTCGTTGTAGCAGGGTACAACTATGACTGTACGTTGTTCGTTCACTTCTCGGTATATGTTATTGAATGTTTGAGTGTTGCTGATGTGTGATGGCTTGTTGCCCAACCTCCTTGCAGAGCACGGAAACGTTTGCACACACTTCAACAAACAAAATGCAAAAATACGAAAAAAAAAGCAATTTGTGCGACAAAAGTTTTTCATGGAGTGTAAATCAGGACTGTGAGTATATAAATCAGGTGATTGTTGAAAAAAAAACTGCAAGTTAAGTGGTGTTTTTCAGGTACTTAAGAATGTGTTTTTTTTCGGAATGTTTTTTTATGAAAAAAAAGTTGTTGCAGTATTTTTTTTTCTGTAACTTTGCAAGCGATTAATGAAACAGAGAAAATAATGTTACGTATTGATAGACAGTTGAATATACCCCGTGGAACGGATTTGGGCGATACTGCAAAAATCCGTTTCGTGGGGTTTATGCTGTTATATCAGCAGGTTGCGTAACATTTCCTCCCTTTTTCGTTAGTCGTTTTTTTATCCATCAGGATTTTTTGCGGAAACTTTGCAAAAAGTGTCGGTTGTGATAATTCATAAAGAAAATAAATGTATTGTATAAAAAAAACAGATTAATGAAAATGAACAAACTGCAAACCAGAGCATTACTGACAGCTGTCGTGGCATCGGCCATGCTGTTCTCGTGTGCAAAAGATGAGCTTGACGGCTCCAAGGCAACCGTGGAGTACGGTCCGGCCAAACATGTAACCTTTTCGGCCCAGCTTGCCGGCACCCCCGCCGACAAAGCCGCCCTCGACCTCAACACCTACAAAGTGGTATGGGAATCGAGCGATCAGATAAACGTGAACAACGGTGTCCTTACCATGGACAGCATTGATGCCGACGACCACACCCACGCTACCTTTAGCGGCAACCTCTCGCCCAACACCTACCTCGAATCGGGCAAAGACGTGTACCGTTCGGTATTTCCTGCCACAATACTGAAAGGCAGCATACCTGCCGACAACAGTGCCATGACAGTAACCTTTGCCGCCACCACCGGTTTCGACCCCAGCGGTGCCCCTGCGATGCAGATAGCCGGCACCCACATGGCCGCCTACACCGCCGTTAGCAACGGATACAACGGCGACATCTGGCTGCACTACAAAAACCTCTGCACCGTGCTTAAGGTTATCGTTACCGCCCCCAGCGGCGCCACAGGAGCCGACGCGCAGATGAGCCGTATGCGTTTTGCCAGCGCCAGCGGACTTAGCGGCGACTACAACGTAACTTTCAACGCCAACGGCGAGCCCGTGCTCACCGCCCAGAACCCCTCGGCTGGCAACATAGTGGAGATGGTTTTCCCCACGCCGGTGGACATCACCACAAGCAAGACCTACTACATAATGATGCCCCCCGTGGTGAACGAAGGCTTTGTTATGCAGATATGGAACGGCGATGGCAGCAAATGCATACAGAAAGAGGCCGCCAGCACCACCATTGCCCGCAGCCAAGTAGTTACTGCCACTATAAACCAAGCCTTCGAGGACTGGGGCGGCGCTATCTCCGTTTCCGACAACCAGAGAGTTTATTTTGCTGGCGGCAACCTACAGCACAACTTCAAACAAAACCTGTGGCGTTTTGCCCCCGAACAGTACAGCCTGATACCCGATGCCGACAGACAACGTCTGATTTTCAACACCATCGACGAACCCAGCATAGACTATGCAAGACTTAACCAGAAATACGCAGAGATACGAAACCTTGACCTTTGGACCGACCTTTTCTGCTGGGGCACTTCGGGCGACAACCGTTCCGGCGCACTGAACTACGCTCCCTATTGCGTTGTATGGCAAACTAATACTAATATCGGAACTGCTTGGGGCGGCGCACAATATGGCTATGGCTATGGCCCTGTGGCTACTAATTACGCCGTTTACAGCTTCAACTACAGCACTCCAAGCGATGATCATTCGTACTTGGGCAATGCTTGGGATTGGACAAATTTCAATGGAGCTATTCCCAACTATCAAGTTGAAGCTTGCGACAACTTGTTTGCTGACTGGGGTTTTGTGCACAATGCAGAACTTAATAACACTATAAGCGACGCGACAAAACGTGCAGGCACTGCATTAGGCGCCACATGGCGAACCCTTTCCGCCACCGAATACAACTATGTATTTGCAGGCAGCAAGCGCCTTGAAATGGACGGCACACACAAATGCGGTCTCGGACGTATCGACACCACCGGCAACGGCGACTATGCCAACGGCGTGTTCTTCATACCCGACAAGATGCACTGGTTCCTTATGCCCCCCGACGGTTTGCGTTTGCTCACAGGTCCGCAGACACATTTCAGAGACAACACCTACACCCTTGCCCAATTTAAGCGTTTAGAAAGTTATGGCGTGGTATTCCTGCCCGCATGCGGTGCCAGAACACAAACCATACATCACCGCAATGAGATTGGATTCTATTGGACTTCATCAACAAATTCAACTAACCAAGCTGCAGATGGTTATGAAGTAACCCCCAACCAGCATGCCTACTCGTTCAAAGTTTATGGTTTGGACGACGGCCAGACCCACCTCTCCGGCTACTACACCGAGAACAAATTCGATGGCAACGCCGTACGTTTGGTCCGCAACACCACCGATGAATAATTTATACCGAGTATAATGATAAAAAAAACGCCTCTTTTGGGGCGTTTTTTTTGTGTTCGAGAGTTCGGCGGCAAGGTTCTATGGGTATGGAAGGGGAGGAGCATGTTGCCGGAAGTATGAGTAAAAAAAAACTGCGGGTTGGTTGTTGGCTCCCCGCAGTTTTTTGGTTTGTGCTGAAAAAAGATGTTTTATATGAATTTCACGGCGGTGCCGTAAACCAGCACTTCGGCGGCCTGGGCCATGATGGCCGAGGTGGCGTAGCGCACGCCTATGATGGCGTCGGCGCCAAGCTGTTGGGCTTGGGCTACCATGCGGTCGGTGGCCTGGGCGCGGGCTTTTTCCATCATGCCGGTGTACGATTTCAGCTCGCCGCCAACGATGCTTTTCAGCCCTTGGCCGAGATCGCTCATAAAGTTCTTGCTCTGTATGGTGCTGCCGCTTACTATGGCCAGCTCCTCGTAAGAGCGGTTCCGCAGTGTTTCGGTGGTTACTATTATCATGGCCTTTTTTTAATTAAGAGTTAAGAGTTGAGAGTTAAGAGTTAAGGATTGTTCCATTGTCCATTGTCCATTGTCCATTGAAAACTTATCCGTTTATTTTCTTGTTAACAGCGGCCAGCAGTTCCTGCTCTTCGGCGATGGCGGCATGTTCTATTTTTTCCGCTTCGGCCAGGATATGCGCTTTGAAAGCTTCGTCCTTAAGGCTGGCGGCGTTTATCTTTACGTTGAGTCCGGCGCCAATCACAGCCGAGCGGGCGCAGAGTGCACCCACGCCGGCGTCGGTAACGGAGTTGGGGTTGCCAATCTCCACCATGGCGCGTATCACCTCGAAAGCCTCGAAAGCTTTCTGCATGGTGCGGAAAGGCACCTCGGTGGCGTATTTTGTAGCCTCCTGAATGGCGGCGGTGCGGGCTTTCTTCTCGTCGTCGGTCTTTTTTGGCAGTCCGAAAGCGTCCATAATGCGGTTGAAAGCGTTGGTGTCCTCGTCCACAAGGTGCAGCAGGTCGTCCTTAATGGCCTGACCTTTCACTGCCCAGTTTGAGAACTCCTCCCAGCGGTCGTCCCAGCCGGCTTTGTGCGACGACAGGTTGGCTACCATGGTTGCCAGCGATGCGGCCAGGGCGCCCATGTATGCCGAAATGGAGCCGCCACCGGGAGCGGGGCTCTCGCTCGCCGTTTCGTTGGCAAAGGCGGTGCAGGTCATGTCCACAAGACGTTTGGCGGTGTGGTCTTCGAGTAGGTATTCTATCACCTTTTCCTTGGGGTCGAAGGGCTTCAGGTCGTCCAGTCCCATGGATTTTATGGCAATTTTTATTTTCTCCTCTTCGCTTACGCCGAGCGAGCGCTGCTGGCGGGCAAGGTAGTAGTTGCCGGCGTCGATGAGCACTTTTTTGGGTATCAGTCCCACTATTTCGCAGCCGCTTACGCGCACTCCCCTTGCTGCGGCTTTGGCGCAAACCTCTTCAAAAGCCACGTGCACCGGAGTTACGGCAATGTTGGTGATGTTCATCGACACCTGAGCTATGCCGTATTCCTCTATAAACCAGCCTATTGCCTTGGTGCATTTCAGTGTGCCGGGGATCATGATGGTGTTGCCGTCGGCGTCTTTCATGGGTTTGCCTGTAACTTTGCCGCCTTCGCGTTGTGGACGGCCTTTTTCGCGCACGTCGAAAGCAATGGCGTTGGCGCGGCGTGTAGAGGTGGTGTTGAGGTTGTAGTTGATGGCCACGAGGAAATCGCGGGCGCCCACCTGAGTGGCACCGGTCTGGGCCACGTGGTCGTTCCAAGCGTTGGGTCCGAAGTCAGGTTTCCACTGTTCGGTGCCGAGTCGCGACGAGAGCGACTCGTACTCGCCGGTGCGGCAGTAGGCCAGGTTGCGGCGTTCGGGCACCTGTGCGGCCTCCTCGTAGCAGTAGATGGGTATGTCGAGCTCGGTGCCTATGCGTTCGGCCAGTTTGTGGGCGTGTTTCACAACTTCGTCCATAGTGATGTTGCTCACGGGGATAAGGGGGCACACGTCGGTGGCGCCTTGGCGCGGGTGGTCGCCGTGGTGGACGCGCATGTCGATAAGTTCGGCGGCTTTTTTCACCACGCGGAAAGCGGCTTCGCATACGGGTTCGGGCTCGCCAACAAAGGTTATCACCGTGCGGTTGGTGGTGGCGCCGGGATCCACGTCGAGCAGTTTCACGCCTTCCACCTTTTCAATCTCGGCGGTTACTTGGTTTATGATGTTTTGGTCGCGTCCCTCACTGATATTGGGGACACATTCTATAATCTGTTTCATCGGATGTGTTGTTTATTTCTTTGAATGTTTGATACTTATGACTAATTGCCCAAAAATTGGACTTTGCAAATGTACGTAAAAAAAAACGGACAGACAAAAGTTTTTTCGAATATTATTGTTGCGTCACTATAATAGTCTCATCTTTTTTTTTGCTTTGGCTAATCTCTTTAATAAAACGATGTTTCGGATAACCGGAGACACTTGTTGAAAAAAAATGTTGTCTAATTGGGAAAAAAGTTGTAATTTTGCAATCTCAAAAACTGACAGTGTTTTTATGAAAAAAGCTGATAATCAATACGATAGTTGGTTTGCACATTTGTTAAAAATGTGTAATGTACTGATTATTAGGCTTTTACCCCCCCCCC
>ERZ842401.3222-NODE-3222-length-20603-cov-4.650526_pt1 | contig 20603 bp, 19 predicted proteins | sample MGYA00521270_ERZ842401 | MGnify/ENA primary metagenome ERZ842401 (study PRJEB31892, sample SAMEA3878208) | bioreactor metagenome | biome: Moose rumen | place: Sweden | collected 2011-10 | study: EMG produced TPA metagenomics assembly of the PRJEB12797 data set... | reverse complement strand
GTCTCATCCATAATGCTTCTGATTTGGAGGTTATTCAAGGTCGATTCCAGTTGTTTGATCATTCCTTGTGAATTACCGTAATGATTGAAATACCCTGTTACATTGAAAGTTCCTTTCTCTTGCCATGGAGCATTGTATTGAACAAGCACTATGGCGTTGTTCCAACTCATCGAATCATCCGAACCGCTGTTCATCTTAAAACTGTAGCTGTCCATACTATGAAACAACGTGACAGACATATTCCGATCCTGATTGATCCGGTATTTCATCTTGGCATAGATGTCATATATTGCGGCATCGGCATGGGCAATATTGATTCTAGAAGAATCTGCTATTGCTTTAATACAATTATACTCAAGCAAGGCAGGGCTGACTCGAACAGCTGCGTTTAGAGATAATTTGTTTTCAATCAGTGGCGTGCTGAGATAGGCGCCCAAAATAGCATTGCCAAGATCAGCTTTTATCGATCTCTTGTCGAAAGAACCGTCTTTTGAATGTAATCTGATATGTGATGAAATCAAATTGCCTTCCTCCGAAGTGAATCCGCCAACCAGAAAATCCGCGCTGGAAATAACATCAGAAGGGTAGCTTGTAGTAAGACCTATCAGGTGTGACGTTCCATAAATTGGAACCCCATCCAAAGTCTGCACATTTCCTCCCATGTTTCCACCTCGTACATAAAAGCTGGAAGAACCATCTGAGCCACATACTATTCCCGGGAGTGTTTGAATGTACTTTACGAAATCGGCTTCTCCTATTGGAGAAATCATTGTGGAAAAGTCGTCGACTTTAATAACTCTCTCGCTGATACTTTTGCTACCACCCTTTATAGCTTCTTTCATTGCGGGAGGTAGAGTGTCTGCCTTGGGTACTACCTGTGCTGCTGAAGAAAATGCAGAAAGCAATGTCAAGAGAAGTGTGAAAGAGATGAACTTCTTTTTCATAAAAACCGTTTGTTCAATTTGATCCGCAGGTGGTCTATCATGTCCTGCGACATGGAGTCGAGGTCGTAGTGGGGTGTCCATCCCCATTCTGCGCGGGCGCAGGAGTCGTCCATGTTGTCGGGCCAGGAATCTGCGATCGCCTGGCGTACCGGATCCACTTCGTAGCGCATGCGGGCATCAGGGATAATCTTCTTGATCGCCGCGAAGACATCTTCCGGTGCAAAACTCATTGAAGCTATGTTGAAGGAGTTGCGGTGGATGAGTTTGTCCGGATCCGCTTCCATGATATCGACGGCGGCCTTGAGTGCATCGGGCATGTACATCATGTCCATAAGGGTACCCTGTGCGATGGGGCAGACGAACTCCTCGCCCTTGACCGCTGCATAGTAGATTTCTACCGCATAGTCAGTAGTGCCGCCGCCGGGAAGCGTCGTGTAGGAGATGAGTCCCGGGAAACGCACCGAACGTGTATCTACGCCGTATTTATGAAAATAATAATCACTGAGGAGTTCAGTTGCCACCTTGGTGACTCCGTACATCGAAGTCGGACGCTGGATGGTATCCTGAGGAGTATCCTTGTGGGGCGTGCTGGGACCGAAGGAACCTATGGAACTCGGGGTGAACACGGCGCATCCGTGCTCGCGGGCGACTTCCAGGATGTTTATGAGCCCGTTCATCTGGATGTCCCAAGCCTTGAGGGGGAACTTCTCCGCGGTGGCGGAAAGAAGGGCGGCGAGATTGTAAATGGTATCGATGTCGTATTTTTTGACAGCGTCGGCGATCTGGGTGCCGTCCACAACGTTTACCACTGCCGAAGGGCCGCTCTCAAGAAGTTCGCCTTTGGGCTCGAACCCGGGTATATATCCTGCTACAATATTTCCTTCAGGGTGCAAGTGCCTGAGTTTCATGGTCAACTCAGAACCAATCTGACCGGTAGAACCGATTACGAGAACATTTTTCATTAAAGTGTCACTAATTCCGATACAAATTTACTATTTTTGTTGTAATGTTGAACTGAAACTATAATCAATATTATGTACGGGAAATTTCAAAAATATCTTCAGGATGAGCTGAAAGCCATCGAAGAAGCCGGTCTTTACAAACACGAACGCAACATCTGCTCTCCACAGGGTGCCGAGATAACCCTCGAGGACGGCAGTAAAGCGCTTAATTTCTGTGCCAACAACTACCTGGGCCTGTCCGACAATCCGCGCCTGATCGCTGCAGCCAAGAAAGCGATGGACGAACGTGGCTACGGAATGTCGTCTGTGCGCTTCATCTGCGGTGCGCAGGATCTCCACCGTCAGCTGGAAAAGGCTATCGCCAAGTATTTCCACACCGACGATACCATACTCTATGCAGCCTGCTTCGATGCCAACGGGGGAGTGTTCGAGCCTTTGCTGACTGCTGAAGATGCGATCATCTCCGATGCTCTTAACCACGCCTCCATCATCGACGGCGTACGTCTCTGCAAGGCTGTCCGCTACCGTTATGCCAATGCCGACATGGCCGACCTTGAAGAGAAACTCAAAGAGGCTCAGGCCCAACGTTTCCGCATCATCGTCACCGACGGCGTATTCAGCATGGATGGAAATGTTGCTCCGATGGACAAGATATGTGAACTGGCCGAGAAGTATGATGCCCTCGTGATGGTGGACGAAAGCCATTCCGCAGGTGTCGTAGGCCCTACCGGACGCGGTGTCGCCGAGGAATTCGGTCTGTACGGCCGCATCGACATCCACACCGGAACCCTCGGAAAGAGTTTCGGCGGTGCTGTCGGCGGATTCACCACCGGCCGTCAGGAGATAATCGACATGCTGCGTCAGCGCAGCCGTCCGTACCTCTTCTCAAACTCCTTGCCTCCTATGATCTGCGGTGCAGGCATAGAACTTTTCAAGATGTTGGAAGAGAGCAACGAACTCCACGACAAGCAGCAGGAGAACGTGAAGTATTTCCGCGAGAAGATGCTCGCCGCTGGCTTCGACTGCAAGCCCACCCAGAGTGCAATCCTCGCCGTGATGCTCTACGACGCCCCTCTCAGCCAGAAATTCGCCGCCCGCATGGCCGAAGAAGGCATCTTCGTTACCGGATTCTACTATCCTGTGGTGCCGAAAGGTCAGGCCCGCATCCGCGTACAGATATCCGCAGCCCACGAAAAAGAACATCTCGACAAGGCGATTGCCGCCTTCGTCAAAGTCGGAAAGGAACTTGGAGTGCTGAAGTAATTATCCGAGGAAGCCAAGCAAAATACCTGCGGCAACCGCTGAACCGATGACCCCGGCAACATTCGGAGCCATTGCATGCATGAGCAGATGGTTGGATGGATCGCATTCCAGACCGACCGTCTCGCTCACGCGTGCACTGTCGGGCACTGCCGACACCCCTGCATTGCCGATCAGAGGATTGATCTTGTGGCCTTCCTTGCAGAAGAGGTTCATGATCTTCACGAAGCAGACTCCGCAGAAGGTGGCGATGATGAACGACAGCAATCCGAGTCCGAAGATCTTGACCGAACGGGCGTTGAGGAATACATCCGCCTGAGTGGATGCGCCGACCGTGAGGCCTATCAGTGTTGTGACTACGTCGATGAGCGGACCGCGGGCGGTCTCGGCAAGACGCCGGGTTACGCCGGACTCTTTGAGCAGGTTGCCGAAGAATAGCATTCCCAGCAAGGGCAGTCCGGAGGGCACTATGAATGCTGTGCAGATGAAACCGACAATAGGGAAGATTATCTTCTCTTTCTGGCTCACCACACGAGGTTTGGCCATACGGATCTTGCGTTCTTTCTCGGTAGTGAGAAGCAGCATTATAGGCTTCTGGATAACCGGCACGAGGGCCATGTAGGAATAAGCCGAGACTGCGATCGCTCCCATAAGTTCGGGGGCGAGTTTGCCGCTCAGGAAGATGGCCGTAGGACCGTCAGCTCCGCCGATTATGCCGATTGCACCTGCCTCGTTGGGGGTGAATCCAAGCAGCAGAGCAAGCAGATATGCTCCGAAAATGCCCATCTGCGCGGCTGCACCTATCAGCACCAGCCTGGGCTGGGAGATAAGCGCGCTGAAGTCGGTCATAGCGCCGATGCCCAGGAAAATCAGCGGGGGATACCATCCCTGACGGACGCCCTGATACAGGATGTTCAGCACGGAGCCCTCTTCGTAAACCCCGATGCGCAGGCCTTCGCCGGTTGCAGGGTCGAAGAAAAGGGGAATGTTGCCGATGATCATGCCGAAGCCGATGGGCACCAGCAGCAGGGGCTCCCAGTGCTTCTTGATGCCGAGGAAGATGAATATGAGTCCTATGCAGATCATCGCGAGATGCTGCCAGGTGCAGTTGGCAAAGCCTGTGAAACTCCAGAATTGCTGGAGGCTGTCGACAATAGTATGGCCCATCCTTACGCTATGCTTGCTATATCGGCTCCTTCAAGCACGGAGTCGGTCTTCTTGACATAAATGGCTGTTACGGTGCCGTCGGATTCCGCGAGGATGTCGTTCTCCATCTTCATAGCCTCGATGACTGCGATCTTCTGGCCGCGCTTCACCGCGTCGCCCACATTCACGCAGACGTCGATGATTACGCCCGGAAGCGGCGAAACGATCTTCTTTCCGGCACCGGGAGCTTGCGCGTTGGAGGTTGTTGTCCCTGAAACTGTCTCGCTTCGCTCGACCCCACCGTTCGCTCCGCTCACGGTCCCCCCTCTTACAGTGCCGAGGGTGGCATGAGTTTCAGGGGCAACACCTCCAACGCTTGCGCTGGCAGATGCCGGAGCGAGAACGCTGTCAATCTCTACATTATAATCGACGCCATTCACGGTGACGGACGCATTCTTGCCTTCTACTGAATTCACGGTAACATCGAAATCCTTACCGTTGATCTTGAATTTATACTGGCTCATTTCTTTGGAGTTTTTCTGAAATTAAGTGATGGTGTTCCCCAGGCGCTCTGGCGGGGTGTTATGGTGATTATGCCCGGCTCCACATCGTGGACGGCATTGCTGAGATGCAGATGAAGGGCCATGGCGATGGCGGCATTGACCTCGCCGCCGAACTCGGCTTCAAGGGCCATGGCGATCGCCGCGGCCACATCGGCATCGGCCTGGCCTTTAGCCGCCTTTTTCCCCGAAGCCTTTTTCGCCTTGGGAGCGCGGGGCTGGGAAAGTTTGCCGATCTGGCTGTAGATGAAATACAGAATCACCAGGGCGAAGAATACCGTGATGACTGCGATCATTGCCAGTATCAGGCCGTGGGGATCCGTTTCCGCCATGCGCTGCGCGCCGGCTGTCATATCCAGGATGCTGATCATTACAGAGGCAGATTATCGTGTTTCTTGGCAGGAAGCTCCTGATGCTTGCCCTGCAGACTCTCGAGAGCGCGGATTACGCGGAATCGGGTGTTGCGAGGCTCGATCACGTCTTCGATATATCCCTTCTGGGCCGCCTGGTAAGGATTGTTAAAGAGCTCTTCGTATTCCTCCTTCTTAGCCGCGCGCACCTCCGCCTGCTTGGCAGGATCTGTCTCGACCTTGATTTCCTTTCCGTACAACACGTTCACGGCACCATCGGCACCCATGACCGCTATCTGGGCTGTAGGCCATGCATAGTTGATGTCGCCGCGGAGCTGCTTGCAGCTCATCACGATGTGAGCACCACCGTAGGCCTTGCGCAGAGTCACTGTGACCTTGGGAACGGTGGCTTCGCCGTAAGCATAGAGGAGTTTGGCCCCGTTGGTGATGACAGCTCCGTACTCCTGCTGGGTGCCTGGAAGGAATCCGGGCACATCCACAAGAGTCACCAGGGGGATGTTGAATGCATCGCAGAAGCGCACGAAACGGGCAGCCTTGCGCGATGCGTTGATGTCCAGCACGCCGGCGAGCACCTTGGGCTGGTTGGCCACTATGCCTACGCCGCGTCCGCCGAAGTGGGCGAATCCCACTATAATATTCTTTGCGAAATCCTTGTGAACCTCGAAGAAATCTCCGTCATCTACGAGAGTGCGGACGACCTCGTACATGTCGTAGGCCTTGTTGGGGTTGTCGGGGATGATCTCGTTCAGCAGATCCGACATCCTGTTCACGGGGTCGGAAGTGGGCCTGAACGGGGCGGTTTCCATATTGTTCTGGGGGATGTAGCTGAGCAGGCGCTTGATGGTCGCTATGCCGTCCTGCTCATCCTCGGCCGCAAAATCCGCAACGCCGCTCTTGCTGGCATGCACGCTTGCGCCTCCCAGACCTTCCTGGTCGATATCCTCTCCCGTCACGCTCTTCACTACCGCCGGGCCGGTGAGGAACATGTAGGAAGTATTCTTCACCATGAGAGTGAAGTCGGTGAGTGCGGGGGAATAGACCGCACCGCCTGCGCAGGGGCCGAAAATCCCGGAAATCTGGGGAACCACGCCGCTGGCCAGGATGTTGCGTTCGAAGATGTCGCCGTAGCCCGCGAGGGAATCGATGCCCTCCTGGATACGCGCACCGCCGGAGTCGTTCAGGCCGATCACCGGAGCTCCGCAGCGCATGGCCATGTCGAGCACCTTGCAGATCTTCTCGCTCATGGTTTTGCTGAGCGAACCACCGCTCACTGTGAAATCTTGTGCGTAAACGAATACAGGGCGGCCTCCTATGGTCCCCTGGCCGGTCACCACACCGTCGCCGTCCGGATGAGATTTCTCCATTCCGAAGTTTGTACAACGATGCTGGACGAACATGTCGAACTCCTCGAAACTGCCTTCGTCCAACAACAGGGCAAGTCGCTCGCGTGCAGTAAGCTTGCCCTTTTCATGCTGCGCGTCGATACGCTTCTGTCCGCCGCCGAGCCGGGCTTTTGCACGACGTTCGACGAGGGCCGCAATCTTTTCTTGTTGTATGCTCATAGTTAAGTGTATGTGCTTTTAATAACTTGCAAAGATAGCCATTTATTTTTATATTTGTAAAATGGATCTAAAGAAGATAGTAGTTCAGGATTTCAGGAATATCGAGCTGCAGGAGCTGGACTTTAGCCCCGACATAAATTGCATTTACGGCAATAACGGAGAGGGCAAGACCAACCTTCTTGACGCTATCTGGTATCTGTCCATGACCAAGAGTGCGTTTTCAAGTTCCGACCGCTTCAATTTCCGCTACGGCACCGAAGGCTTCGCCCTTTCCGGCCTGTATTCCATGCAGGACGCCCCCGATACCCGCATCAGCATAAAGGTGGACGGTGGAGGCAAGAAAGTCAAGCGCGACGACAAAGCATATACCCGCCTTTCCGACCATATCGGCCTGCTGCCGGTAGTGATGGTATCGCCTGCCGATGTGAGCATGGTGAACGAAACGGGGGAGGAGCGGCGGAAATTCGCCAATGCAGTGCTCTCCCAGATGAGTGCGGAGTACCTGAACGCAGTGCAGAACTATACCCGCCTGCTGATGCAGCGCAATGCGGTGCTCAAAAACGGAGATCCCGACTGGCAGCTGCTGGAAGTGATCGACGGACAGATGGAGACCTGGGCTGTGCCTGTGTTCGAAATGCGCCGCGATCTCGCCCGCGACCTGTCCCCCCTTGCGAAAGAGTATTACGAACAGATTTCCGGGGGAAAGGAAGATGTGGGGATTACTTACAAATCCGACCTGGAGCATGGCCGTCTGGCAGATATACTGCGTTCCCGCCGCGAACGCGACAGCATCCTGAAATACACCTCTGCAGGTATTCAAAGGGATGATTTTATATTCGAGATGAACGGATGGCCGATTCGCCGCTGCGGTTCTCAGGGCCAGCAGAAATCCTTCCTGGTGGCCTTGAAGTTCGCACAGTACAGACTCATGCAGAAAGGCTCATCAAGAGCCCCCATTCTGCTGCTCGACGATCTCTTCGACAAGCTCGACATGGGGCGCGTACAGAATCTTCTCAAGATAGTTTCCGGCAACGGATTCGGACAGATTTTCATCTCCGACAGCAATAAGGTGAGGCTCGATGGCATCCTAGGCGGAATCAGCGCAGAATGCCGCTTTTTCGAGACGGTGGGAGGCGTCTTTACCCGCAAATGAGCAGCAGGATAGCACGCAAGACAGCACAACCTCTGCTGGAGGTTATCAAAGAGATGCTCGCCGACGGCGGAGCTGCGGCTACGCATAATTCCAGACTTATTTTCATGGCCTGGGACCAGGCCTCGGGAGCGGCTCCCTATACGATCAGGCGTTTCTTCCGCGACGGTAAACTCTACATCACCCTCTCCTCGTCGGTTATATGCAGCCAGCTGAGGATGCAGAAAGACGTGCTGCTCTCCAAAGTGAACGCCATCGTGGCCGGCAATGAATTATATATTGGCGGGACTGCAGAATGCCCCGTGAAGGAACTGATAATAAAATGAAATTCGTCATAGATCAGGCAATACCCTTCATCAAGGGAGTTTTCGAACCTTATGCACAGGCGGTCTATAAGGACGGTACCGCCATCACACGTGACGATCTGATCGATGCCGACGCTCTGATAATCCGTACCCGTACCCGTTGCAATGCGGAACTGCTCGAAGGCACGGCAGTGAAAATCATCTCCACAGCCGCCATAGGTACCGACCACATCGACATGGCCTGGTGCAATGAACACGGGATTTTCGTTCAGAATGCCCCCGGCTGCAATTCCGGAGGTGTCATGAACTACGTTTTCTCTGCCCTGTACGGTGCTGCCAGCCGCGAGAGGATACCTCTGGCCGGAGCCACTATAGGAATAGTCGGTGCCGGGCATGTGGGCTCCAGGATCGAGAACATGGCCCGCCATCTCGGATTCAAGGTCTTGCTCTGCGATCCTCCCCGCGCAATTGAAGAGGGTCCGGCCCAGTTCGTGGATCTCGACCATCTGCTGGCCGAGGCGGATGTGGTGTCGCTCAGCGTCCCCCTGAATGCGAGCACTCAGAAGATGGCTGACGGAGAGTTCTTCGACAAGATGAAATTCGGCGCGTTCTTCATCAATACCGCCCGCGGCGAGATTGTCGATGACGACGCCCTGCTGGCAGCCATCCCAAAACTCGGCCCGGTAATCATCGACACATGGAACAATGAACCTGACGTGGATGTGAACCTGATGGCCAAAATCACCATCGCAACTCCGCACATTGCAGGTTACTCCCATCAGGGCAAGCAGAGGGCCACGGCGGCTGCAGTCCGCGCGGTCGCCCGCTACTTCAAGATAGACGCTCTCTATGAATTTTTCCCGGTCACCGAAATAGCCGAACTCGAAGCCGTGAAGCTGAATTTGAGCGGCCTTACGCAGGGGGAAATCACGTCGGTGTTTCAATACAATTACCCGATTTTCACCGATGACTTCATGTTCCGGGTGAATCCCGAGAAGTTCGACGAACTGAGGCATCTGTACCGCTACAGGCGTGAGTTCTACATTTAGATTAACCGATAACACTGAACAATATGACCACAGAACAGCAGTTGAAGTATTTCAGGGAGGGATTCCCCTGGATGAAGATAGATGCCCCCGCCACTCCCGGCCACGGAATAGAGGTGCTGGATACGGCGCAGCAGGATGCCTGCATTTCGTATGCAGACACCGCCGAAGTCGCCGGAAAGGTGAAGTTCGTCCCAGCCTCCGGAGCGGCTTCCCGGATGTTCAAGGATATTTTTGCAGGGCTTGAAACCCCCAATGATGCGGTTCGCAAGCTGACCTCCAACATCACGAAGTTCGCCTTTTACGATGAGGCGCTCTTCGGAAATCCTTCTGCAGATACCGATGCCGACTGCACCCGCACTGCCGCAACTCTTCTCAAGGAGCCCGGACTGGGGTACGGCAGCAAGCCGAAGGGTGTGCTGAAATTCCACAGCTATGCCTCGGAAGTGCGCACCGCCCTTGCGGAGCATCTTGTCGAAGGTCAGGAATACATGCGCAATGCCGATGGCAGCGTGAATCTCGTGGTCACCATTTCTCCGGAGCACCGCGAACTGTTCGAAGCGGCCCTTGCGGAAGTCAAGGAGAAATTCGAGAAGCGCTACGGGGTCCGGTACAATATCCGTTTCACCTATCAGTCGAAAGATACTGATACCATCGCCGTCACCCCCGACAACGAACCCTTCCTTTGTGATGACGGTTCCGTGCTCCGCCGTCCTGCAGGGCACGGCGCGCTGATCTACAACTTGAATGAGGTTGAGGAAGAACTGGTGTCGGTGAAGAATATCGACAATGTTGCAGTCGAGAGTTATCTCCCGGCAACAGCCCGTTACAAGAAGGTGCTGATGGGGCGTGCCCTGCAGTTGAGGGATCGTATTTTCGCTTATCTGCGTGCCTTGGACGCCGCATCCGACGCCGAGGCGCTGCGTCTTGCAAAGGAGGAGATTGTTCCTTTCCTGAAGGACGTCCTTTGCGTAGAACTTCCGCCTGTGGAGGACTCCTCCCTGGTTGTCCACCTGCGATCGAAACTGAACCGCCCTGTGCGCGTGTGTGGCATGGTCAAGAATCTCGGCGAGCCTGGAGGCGGGCCCTTCGTGATCCGCAGCAGCGACGGAAGCACTTCGCTTCAGATCCTGGAGAGCGTGCAGATAAATCCCGCTGATCCGTCCGCGGTAGCTGCGCTCAAATCCGCTACTCATTTCAATCCGGTCGATCTGGTGTGCTGCCTTCGCGACTACAAGGGACGCAAGTTCAATCTTCCCGACTATGTGGATCCTGATGCGGGATTCATTTCCTCGAAGTCCTTCCAGGGCAGGGAACTGCGGGCTCTCGAACTGCCTGGCCTTTGGAACGGCTCCATGAGTGATTGGAATACGCTCTTCGTCGAAGTGCCCGTGGAGACCTTCAATCCCGTAAAGGTGGTTCTCGACCTTCTTCGTCCTGCTCACCAATAGTCTTGCTGCCGTGGTGTCGCGGGAAAGGGCCGCTGTCCGCCGAGGGCGTCGGCCAGTCGGCATTCCCGCTCAACATCACATTTAGTTCTACCGGGTTGCTGAGGGATTAATATCCGAACAAGACCTGTTTTATTGTAAATATTTATGAAAATTTGTATTTTTGCAGGCTATTAAGAAAATACAAACAAATTACGATATGGCTACTAAGAGCAAAAGCAAGGAAGAAGTTCGTCAGGAACAGGTGGAAACCAGTGTGTCCAAGTTCGAACAGTTTTACAACGACAACAAGAAAATCCTCTGGGGCGTGCTGATCGGCATCATTGTCGTATGGCTTGCCATCCTCGGATATCAGAGATTCATTTATCAGCCCAAGTGCGCCGAAGCTCAGGAACAGACCTTCCCCGCAGAAGCCAATTTCCAGCAGGGCAACTACGAACTGGCTCTCAACGGTGACGGCAATGTTCTCGGTTTTGCCGAGATCATCGACACCTACGGCACCAAGTCAGGCAAGGCTGTTTATCTCTACGCAGGTATCTGCGAACTCCAGCTCGGCAACTACGAGAACGCCATCTCTTATCTCAAGAAGTACAACGGCAAAGAGCCCATCATGGCCGCCCGCGCACTTGCCTGCCTCGGCGATGCCTATGTAGGGCTCGAGAATTACAACGAAGCAGTTTCCGCATACAAGAAAGCTGTCGCCAAGGCTGACAATCCCTATGCAGCCGCATATCTCGTAAAGGAAGGCCTTGCTCTCGAACAGCTTGGCAAGAAGGCTGAGGCCCTCGATTGCTACAAGACTGTCAAGGACAAGTATCCCCAGAGTATTGAGGCTTACGATATCGACCGTTACATTGCAGCTGTGGAGGAATAGTATGGGACGCGCATTTGAATTCCGCAAAGAACGCAAAATGAAGCGCTGGGGTCACATGGCCCGCACCTTCACCAAACTCGGCAAGGAGATCACCATCGCCGTCAAGCAGGGCGGTCCCGACGTTACCGGAAACCCCCGTCTTCGCGCCCTCATGGCAGAAGCCCGTTCCGAGCAGATGCCCAAGGAGAATATCGAGCGCGCCATCAAGAAGGCTACAGAAAGCAAGCAGGGCGACTTCAAGGAGGTGATCTACGAAGGCTACGGCCCCTTCGGCATCGCTTATCTGGTGGAAACCGCAACCGACAACACCACCCGCACCGTCGCAAATGTACGCAGCTACTTCAATAAGTGCGGCGGCACCCTCGGCACCAGCGGCAGCGTTGCCTTCATGTTCGACCACAAGTGCGTCTTCCGCATCAAGGAGAAGGAAGGTCTCGATATCGACGAACTCGAGCTCGAGCTTATCGACTATGGTGCAGAGGAGGTTTTCGAGGAGACCGTCGTCGACAAGGACGACAATGAGAGCAAGGAGGTCGTGATCTACGGCGATTATGCTTCGTACGGATCTATCCAGAAGTATATCGAAGACAATGGTTACGAGCTTGTTTCCGGAGGATTCGAAAGGATTCCTACGACTGAGCTCAAGGAGGTTACTCCGGAGCAGCGTGCGACTCTCGAAAAGTTGATCGGTCTTCTGGAAGACGACGAAGACGTTACCAATGTTTATACGACCATGAAACCTGCAGACGAGTAGGGCTTGTTGCAGGAAAAGAGTCCCGGCAATCGATATGAAGAAATTCCATCTTGGCTTGTTGCCCCGGGTGCTGATTGCAATTGTGCTCGGCGTGTTGCTGGGTTTGTTTGTGCCAGATTGGTTCACGAGAATATTCCTGACATTCAACGGCATTTTCTCCCAGTTGCTGGGATTTATGATTCCGTTGATCATAGTAGGTCTGGTTACGGCCGCGATCGGCGATCTGGGTCACGGTGCCGGTAAAATGCTGCTTGTCACCGTTTTGATCGCTTATCTGGATACGGTCATCGTGGCTCTTTGCGGCTATGGTGTCGGCAGTGCGATGTTCCCGGGGATCGTGTCGAAGGTGGGCTCCGCCGGCGATATCTCCGAAGCGGCATCGCTGAGCCCTTATTTCAGCATTTCGATTCCGGCGATGTTCGACGTGATGACTGCGCTGGTGTTTGCCTTTATCATGGGACTTTGCATCGCGAATGCCGAAATGCCTGTGATGAAGTCGTTCTTCGGGGAGTTCAAGACATTCGTAGCCAGGGTGATCGAAAAGTTGATAATCCCTCTTCTTCCTATTTATATATTCGGTATCTTCCTCGATATGACAGCAACCGGCAAAGTGTTCAGCGTGCTGAAGGTCTTTGCCTTGATAATTGCGGTGATCTTCGCGCTTCACATCCTCGTGCTTATCTACGAATTCGTAGTTGCAGGGCTGTTTACCAAGAGGAATCCCTTCAAACTCCTCTGGAACATGCTTCCGGCCTACTTCACTGCACTGGGAACCTCCAGTTCGGCGGCTACCATCCCCGTCACGCTCAAACAATGCGAAGTCAACGGAGTGAAGGAGGATGTCGCCGGGTTCACGGTCCCGTTGTGCGCGACGATTCATATGCCCGGCAGCGCGATGAAAATCACCTGCTGTGCAATCGCTGTCTGCCTGATGGCAGGTTTGCCTGTGGAGTTCGGCAAGTTCCTGGAATTCGTTTTGATGCTCGGAATCATGATGGTCGCGGCGCCCGGAGTGCCCGGAGGCGCCATCATGGCGGCTCTTGCACCTCTTGGTTCCATTCTCGGGTTTGATGCGGAGCAACAGGCGCTCATGATCGCGCTTTACATCGCTATGGACAGTTTCGGCACTGCCTGCAATGTCACCGGCGACGGCGCCATCGCTCTAATCATTCAGCGCATTTTTAAAAAATAATCAAATAATATTTGGAAGTATAAAAATTATGTCTATCTTTGCAGTGTACTATTAAACTAATACACTATGATAAGGATAGGCAAAATAGATTTCAGTTACGGGAATGTCCCGTGTCTGGAGAAGATTTCCCTCAATCTGGAAGAGGGAAAGATCTACGGCCTGCTGGGAGAGAACGGTGTGGGGAAGACAACGCTCCTGACTCTGCTCTGCGGCCTTAAGAAGGTGCAGGCCGGATACATCAATGTTGACGGCTTCGAACCCTACAAGCGCGATCCGCAGTTCCTCTCATCGCAATTCTATCTCCCCGACGAAGTCGCTCCCGTGAACGCCAAGGCAGAGAGTTTTGCAAAGCAGAACGGCGAATTCTGGCCCGATTTCTCATTGGACAAGTTCAATGAGATCATGGAGATTTTCGAGATGAATACGGAGCAGAAGATGAACGCAATATCGGCAGGTCAGCTAAAGAAAACCTGGATTTCGTTCGCCCTGGCCTGCTCCACTAAGTATCTCTACCTCGATGAACCCACCAACGGGCTCGACATCCCTTCCAAGGCGCAGTTCCGCAAGGCCATCATGAGTTACACCAGGGAGGATTCCACCATCGTGATCTCCACCCATCAGGTGAAGGACCTCGAGAACATCATCGATCCCATCATCATCCTCGACAAGAGAGATGTGCTGCTGAACGCAGGCGTGCAGGAAATCACCGAGAAACTTTTCTTCGATTACGGAACCACCCTGAATCCCGACAGTCTCTATTCCGAGCAGGTGCCCGGAGGATTCATCCAGGTTTATCCCAACGCAAGCGGGGAGGAGAGCAAGATCAATATCGAAGCACTCTTCAACACTGTCCACAAACACAAAGAAACCGTTAAAGGTATTTTCAGCCATGAGTAATACATTCAATTTCAAGAGATTCGGCAAGTATCTTTGCCACGACCTGATGTCCGCCTGGCAGAATGCCGGCGTGAGTGTCATCACTGTCGCCTGCATGCCTCTTTGGTTCTTTGCAATCTACGAATTATTCTGTCTTGTGTTCAAAGGCGGTTTCGGGACCATGTCCACCGGATTGGGAATTGCAGCAGTGCTGGTATCTTTTTTTCTTGCCGTCATATTCTTCCCCGTACAGATTTACGGGAAAGTGACCGACAAACGGCCCGGATCCAACTATCTGATGCTGCCTGCCTCCGCTTTCGAAAAAACCCTTTCGATGCTTATAGTGCTGTGCGTGGCCCTGCCTCTGGTCTGGGGTGTGGTCATATGCGCGAACGATCTCGTGCTGTCGCTTACGAGTCTCTATAACGGGCCAGTAATCAAGTACGCCTTCGACGGCATAGACAAAATGTTGGCCGAGTTCCACACAGAGAACATGGATCTGGCCATTGGAGGACCTTACGCATTATACCTGAGCTGGTGTGCCGACGCCCTGGCCTTCGCCCTGGGCGCCATTCTCTTCCGCAAGAACAAAATCGTCTATACCTTCCTGAGTCTGATGGGAATAGGTATCCTGATCACCATAGTTATCGGCTTGATCGCAAACGGTTTCAATTTCGATTTCAATTTAGGGCCCGAAGATATAAACGAGGATTCCCTCATGCGCTTGCTGAACATAATCATCTACTCGCTGTATGTGATAGAATTCGCGGTGCTCGATCTTGGAATCTACTTCCGCATCAAAACCCTAAAGCATTAGACCATGGAATTCGACAGCAACAAACCCATATATCTGCAGATAGCGGATGCGATCTGCAACCGGATACTCCAGGGAGAGTTGAAGGCGGAGGACAGGATTCCTTCCGTGCGGGAATACGGCGCGGAGATAGGGGTGAACCCCAATACCGTGGCAAGGACCTACGAGACTCTTACCGACCGTGGAATCATTTACAACAAGCGCGGAATAGGTTTTTTTGTAACTGAAAAAGCCGCTCAGAATATACTCAAAGAGGAGAAAGAAAAGTTTTTGAAAGAAGATTTGCCGAATTTTGCAAAAAAGGCACGGCTTTTGGAAATAGATAAAGACGATATAATAAGGTTACTATTCTAACGAGCCATAAACAGTTAACAATTAAACTATTCGCAAACTAAACTATACTCGATGAAAGCCCTGCCGTGAGGCGGGGCTTTCATCGTAGGGGACGGTGTTGAGATGCGCGGAAACGTTTTTCGTTCTCTGCGATTGCCGGCAACTGTTCGTCCGGAACAGCCGCTTGCAGGAAGCGCTGCCAGATGATTTCTATCGCGGTCTTGGACGGATGCACCAGATCCTCGGCATAGTAGCGGTAATCCCTCAATTCGTCCAGCATGATCTCATAAGCCGGAAAATAGGCTGCATGCTGCAGGGCCTCCAAGCCCAGCAACAACGTCGACTTGCTCAACGAATTCGCGTGGGCACCGTCGCCCAGATGCCTGATGGGACTTACCGTAAAGATGAAATCCTTGTCGGGATGCGCCGCGACCATACGCCGCAGCACCGCGCTCACCTGATCCACCCCGAGCAGCTCGTGACTGAACTCCCGCGAAGGTCTCTTGAGGCAATTCGACACCACCTCTCCGCTGGAAACAAGCTTCCAGACCATGGCCGTGCCGAGGGTGACGATCACCTTGTTGCAGCCTTTCCAGAAAGCCGAAGCTTCGACCAGAGACTTATTGGCATTATCGAGGAATTCCTCAGCCGTAGAGCGGGCGAAAGAAGTATGATGCCACCAGGAGCAGACCTCGCCGGCTCCCGCTCCCATCTCCACACATTCATCGGCGCGGAACTCCACCCCATGACTCATTCGGGCGATGGAATTAGCTATGGAAACCGGATTGTAGAGTGTCCCGAAAGGATTCACACATACATCGAAGCCGGCCGCAGCCATCCGGGAACCCATTTCGTCGGCAAAGCAGCTGCCCAGGACCATTACTTTGTCGGACAGACTTAAGGATATGGAAAATTTGTTGATATCTATTGATGTGGCGAGCTTAATCATATTGCAAAAATAGCACTCTTTTTTTATCTTTGTGCAACGAATCGCGATTTATGAAAACTAACCACATCCTGCTGCTTGCAAGTTTCTTTTTCTTTCTTCCATTGCAGGCCAAAGACTATGATCTGCTCAGCCCTTCCGGAAAACTCAAGGTCGGTGTATCCGTAGGCGAACAATGCACATGGTCGCTGGAAGTCGCCGGCGAGAAGGTCCTGGAGAACAACCTGATGGAACTCAGTTTCGACAATCAGACTCTGGGGAAGAACGCCAGTGTGCAAAAGGCCCGCAAACTCAGCAAGTCGGAGCATATCGTGGCTCCTTTTTACCGTCAGGCGGAGTTCGATGCCAAATATAATTCCCTCACTCTCAAGATGAAGGGAGGATGGGCCCTCGAATTCAGGGCCTATGACGACGGGGTGGCGTATCGATTCGTGACGGACCTGAAAGAGAACCAGAAGGTCACCGGCGAGGCCGTGGAGTTCAATTTCATCAAGCCCTACAGGATGCTGGTGCCCTACGCCCGTACTGCCAAGGGAGACAAATACCGCACATCATTCGAAAGCGAATACGACGAGGTGACTGCGGGAGATGCATCCAAGGCGGGGGACCGATTTGCCTTCATGCCGGTTTATGTGGATCTTGGAGAAAAAGGCCGCCTGCTGCTGATGGAATCCGACCTTTGGGATTATCCCGGAATGTTCCTGAAGACCACTGCGAAGGGATTCAAGTCGGAATTCCCCGGATATCCCGGAAATATCCAGGTGCAGGACGCCGTTTATCTGGACTTCCTCACGAGGGTGAATGGCGTTCACAGCTATCCCTGGAGGATAGTGGCCTATGGCGCCAACGATACTGACCTGCCGGTGAACAACATGGTCTACCAGCTCGCATCTCCGTGCAGGATCAATGATACTTCGTGGATAAAACCCGGCCAGTCGAGCTGGGACTGGTGGAATGCCTTCATCCGCTACGGGGTGGATTTCGAAAGCGGCATCAACACCGAAACCTATCTCTACGACATCGACTTCGCCGCCAGATATGGTATTCAATATATTCTTGTGGACGATGGCTGGTACAAGAACAAGAATATCTTCACTCCCATCGATGAGATGGATATACAGAAGATCTGCGACCATGCCCGCGAGAAGGGTGTGAAAGTGCTGCTCTGGGTGTCGAAGGGCGTCCTGGGGCTGAAGCCCGAGAAGGCATTCGAGCATTATTCTAAGATGGGGGTGGCCGGATTCAAGATCGATTTCTTCGATTCGCAGGAGGCTGCCATGGTGAACCGCATCTGCATGTATGCCGAGGCGGCCGCGAAATATCATCTTGTGTTGGACTTCCACGGCATCTACAAGCCTGTGGGGCTCAACCGCACCTGGCCCAACGTGCTCAACTACGAAGGAGTATTCGGGCTTGAGAACGTGAAATGGGACAAGAATCTCGACATGCCCCGAAACGATGTCATCCTGCCTTTCATCCGTCAGGCCGCAGGCCAGATGGACTATACCCCGGGAGCACTCCGGAATGCCAATCGCGTCGACTATCGTGCTATCCATGCCCGTCCCATGAGTCAGGGCACCCGCGCTCATCAGGTGGCCTGTTACGTGGTGTTCGATTCTCCTCTCGAGATGCTCTGCGATTCGCCTTCGGACTACCTCAAAGAAGATGAAACCACCCGTTTCATCACATCCATCCCCACAGTCTTCGACCGCACCGGCATCCTTTCCGGAAAGGTCGGCGAATCGGTGGTGACTCTCCGCGAGAAAGACGGTCGTTACTATCTGGGCGCACTGACTTCGTGGGAAGCCCGCGATGTCGACGTGGACTTCTCCTTCCTGCCTGCAGGCAGCTGGAAGTGCCGTCTCTTTGCCGATGGAGCTAATGCGCACAAGGCAGGCGAAGACTATGTTCTCCGCGAATTCAGCGTCAGCTCCGCCTCTTCCGAAAAGATACACCTCGCCCCTGGCGGAGGATTCGCCATGATCATCACAAAGGATATTTAGTTTTATGAAGAAAATATTCAGGTATTCACTTTTGCTCCTGCTTGCGAGCGCATGCGGACCCAAGGACGGGCTGCATACCCTGCAATTGCTAACGACGAACGACGTCCACGGCCGTTGGTTCGACTCTACATACGTCGAAAAGGGCACCCGCAGCAGCTTGATGGCCATCAACTATTACGTAGACAGCGTACGCACAGTCGACGGGGCCGACAATGTGATACTGATTGATGCAGGCGACTGCCTCCAGGGCGACAATGCAAGTTACTACTACAACTACATCGACACCCGGCCGGAGCATCTGTTCACACGGCTCGTGTCGTATATGAAGTACGATGCCATCACTGTCGGGAATCACGATGTAGAAACCGGACATCCGGTATACGACAGGGTGGCCCGGGAACTCAAGAGTCACGGCATCCCCTTCCTGGGCGGTAACGCCATTCGCAACGACAACGGCAAGCCCTATTTCCCTCTCTACAAAGTTTTTAAACGTGCCGGACTCAAAGTGCTGGTAATAGGTTATACAAATGCAAACAATCCCGCATGGATGGACGAGAGCCTGTGGAGCGGAATGCATTTCGAGAGCCTTGTGCCGAGGGTGCAGGAAGATGTCGACAGGCTTCGCACCAAGACCGGTGCGCAGGTAGTGATAGTGAGTATGCATTCGGCTACGGGGGAGGGTGACGGCAAGATTCTGGAGGCCCAGGCCCTGGACCTGTACCAGACACTGAAGGGTGTGGACTTCGTGGTATGCTCGCACGACCATCGCGAGACTCTGCGCAACAATCCTGAAATCTGCCTCATCAACACCGGCAACAGGGCAAAGTATCTGGGACACGGCGTGTTGAAGGTGAACATAAAGGATGGGAAGGTGAAATCGAAGGAGGCATCCTGCGAACTCATCCCCATCGATAAGCGCAAGACGGATCCGGAGATGAGGAATGCCTTCCGCAAAGACTTCGAGGCTGTAAGGGTCTTCTCGCTCGAAGAGATAGGGGCCCTGGCTGTGGATCTGCGCACCCGCGACGCCTATAGCGGCATGTGCAATTATGTGAGCCTGATCCAGACCGTTATGCTCAAGGGTTCGAATGCGAAGATAGCCTTCGCCGCCCCGCTGACATACAACAGCACCATTCCTTCGGGCGTGCTTATCTACAACGATCTCTTTACCATCTATCCTTTCGAGAATCAGCTCTATGAGATCAAACTAACGGGCAAGGAGATAAAAGGCTATCTTGAATATTCTTACTCAAAATGGCTGGCGGAACCCGGTTCGCCCACGACCCTCCGCATAGTCGAAAGGAGTGATCCCCGCAACAACCAGACAGGATGGTCGTTCGTGGCAAGGCCCTATAACTTCGACTCGGCGGCGGGCATCAATTACACGGTGGATATCACTAAGCCGGCAGGGGAGAGGATAGAGATCAGTTCCATGGCGGACGGCTCGGCCTTTGATCCGGATGCCGAATATCACGTGGCTGTCACTTCATACAGGGCCAGCGGCGCTGGAGGCCTGCTCACCGAAGGTGCCGGGATACCCGAGCCTGAACTCGAAAAACGCATAGTTCACAGATATCCCGAAATCCGCGAGATACTCTACGACTTCGTGAAGGAATACGGCCTGATCGACGAGAGCGCCATCTGCAACAGTTCGCTCTACGGCGAATGGAAGTTCATCCCCGAGGACCTCGCCACGGAGAAGATATCTGCCGATCTTAAGCGGATGTTCTAGCCTCTGAAGTTCTTCAGGCGCTTGGCGAGCGAGCCATCGACCGCCATCTTCATCATCTTGCGGGAGCCTTCGAACTGCTTGAGCAGTTTGTTCACCTCCTCTACCGAAGTACCGCTGCCTGCAGCTATCCTGCGGCGGCGGCTTCCGTTTATGGATTCAGGATGCTCACGCTCGAAGGGAGTCATGGAATGGTAGATGGCCTCCGTGCTCTTGAATGCCTTGTCGTTGTCGATATCGACATCCTTCATGGCCTTGCCCACGCCGGGAATCATCCCCGCGAGGTCCTTGATGTCGCCCATCTTGCGCACCTGCTGTATCTGATTGT
>ERZ842401.3221-NODE-3221-length-20605-cov-15.418540_pt1 | contig 20605 bp, 18 predicted proteins | sample MGYA00521270_ERZ842401 | MGnify/ENA primary metagenome ERZ842401 (study PRJEB31892, sample SAMEA3878208) | bioreactor metagenome | biome: Moose rumen | place: Sweden | collected 2011-10 | study: EMG produced TPA metagenomics assembly of the PRJEB12797 data set... | reverse complement strand
ACAGAATAATCGAGTATTAACAATTATTAGTGCGCTCTAAGCGCCTAACCCAATCTTATATTTTGAGCCGAGGGCCACTGCCAGTTCTCCTTCAAACTCTCAAATCGTTGGGGAAGCACAAAAATATATTGGTGCTCTATTCGTAGAAGAGCAACCATATATAAATGATGGATATATTCCAAATGGTGGCCACCTATCGTGCGATTATATATGATAATATTCATTACGCTAAACTCTTGACAATCGCTTTCCTCTTACATTATACAACATTCTTCCAAATAGCAAACCTGTAATCGGAGTCGCATATGGATATTCAATAAAAGTTCCTTCCAGAAATAATAAGGTGAACATTACAATAAAACAGTTAACTGTAAGCATAGATGTTTCATCTTTATTAATTCTGTATTTACTTAAATTTTTCAAGAAAAGATTCGTTGTATATATTAGGAGGCATATTGTTATTGGCCAACCAAAAATCCAAAAGAATTGAAGCAATGGAAAATCATTAAATATTCCTGTACTAGAATCTTCACTTGTCCTCACGCTTACCATCCCCCTAGGAATTGTATAATCAAAGAAATTGTTTACTAAATCTGTAAAATGCTGACTTCTAACCTGATCTGAAGAATTAAGAGATCTTGATTCTAAGAATTCGTCGTTTCTTGTAAAAATACGATAATACATACCTGGAGATTTTTCATACAAATAATCTCTCAGAACTGGCATACCAGCGAAAAATAGAACTATTAAAAAGGAACCAAGAATAAAATATGACGAAAAATTTTTCTTAACTCTTTGAAGGGATAAAACAAAAACAGCAAATAACGAAATAACAAATACGGCCATTAGTCGTCGAATACCAGCAAAAAGCATTGTCATAACAATAACAGACAAACCCAATAATAATAATTTGTAATTTCGTCTATATAATGCAACGGAAAAGAAAATTGGTACAGATAACATTAAGCCATATGTTGCTACAAATTCATGAGATGCAGCAGTAAAAAGTAGTTTTTGGAAATTTAGCAACGAATCAGCTAACCAAGCAACCATACTACCAAAAGCGAGCCATAAAAGATCTTCATTCGTTATCAGATTAGCTCTTGAAAAGAAACGAATACACAAAAACAAATATAGCCACGAACGCGCACTTGAAAGCATGGAAAAAAGAGGAAACTCTCCATATAGCAAACCAACTAAAACTAATAAAGAAACAACTATAGAGACCAAAGCCACATCAGATGTTTTTGCTTTTACACTCCGTATCTTTTGCTTATTAAAGAAAAGAAATGGTATAAAAAAAAGTTCTGGTAAAGACAAAGGAAATTCCCAATATTTAATTGCTATTGTTGAACTTAATGGGGAGAACACCAATAAGCCCATCAAGAAGAAATACAAATTATTGTACACTGTCTTCATAATAGTAATGCTTTAACATATCAACATTCATTACTTCTATAGTTCAAATTGAACTATATTTATCCTCCACCACGGCCTCAAAATATTTCTCACATGCATCGTGTGTGGTAGACTGATAATATTTCGAAACTATTTTCTCAGAAGGCTTGCTTTGTCCAAAGTTAGAAAAGCAACTCTTTATATGCTCATAAAGTTGTTTTTCATCGTAGCAGAAAGCATTGGGGAAATCATCAGTAATATCATACAGTGCGCCCTCTACATCAGCGTAATTATCGTAGATATAGAACAGCAAAGGCCTTTTGAACCAAAGGAACTCAATAAAAGCACTCGAGAAGTCGGTTATCAGGACATCGGTATGATACATTACCACTGCAGGATCCAACTTCATCGTCGTTATATCCTTGATGACATCTGTATCTATTGGATTTGTCAGCTTGGGAATCATATTAGGATGCTGTTTCATCAAGAATACCACATTGTTTCGTCTCATCCACTCTTGAACCTCTGTATTGTTTTCAAAGGGCGTGGGCGTTACTGCCCCTTGTCCATACTGGCGGTGCGTAGGCATATAGGTGATGACGAATTTGCCGTCAAGACCATCCACCCACCGTTCTTTATTCATCTTTTCAGCATCAGACATCCTGTCGTTCTTAGGCATTCCAAGGATTTTCACAGGTATGTCCTGACCTATTGTCATAGCAACGTATGGCTTCAAAAATTCTGAGGAAGCAGGCACGAAACTAACATCCCTCATGCTATAGTCAACACAGAACAATTGGGCAAATTTCAACCTAACCTTTGCCATCAACGACTCATCTTTCTTCACGAGACTCTTTGGCAAAGTCTGCCGACAGTTCTTATACGGCTGGCCATGGGTCAAGTAGTAGTATGAACGCCCTTTCTTTTTAAAAGCATATTTAATGTCATTGGGATTTTGTGACGTAAATACGGCATCGGCCTTCGAAATGGCCCAAACACCACTTAGCGAATCGTTGATGACACATGGATATCCTTTTCCTCGTATCTCGTCTTGAACATCTTTATTGTTAGTGACAAATATGCACACATAGTCAGGATGGTTCTCAACCATATATTCAAAAAGATACTTGCTGTTTTCACGATAGGAATAGCCATAGTCGGCTCCGAAAATCCAGTGTTTCTTTTTTACTGGCACAAAGAAGTCAACGATGCGAGTTGACATACCATAGAACATCTCAACAAAATAACGCTGTATTTTTGAGAATACGGTATCATTTTTATATAACATAATCCTTGAAATTTAAGTGTAGCAACACTACTAATCTACTCTATTTTAATATACTCCTTGTTATAATAGCTTTCTATAAGCCTGACAATTTCCTTTGACTGCTCCTGAGTGATATAGAACAGGTCCTTCCTTGTTTGGATACATCTTAAGAATGACAATATCGCATAGCGTATTCCCTCTCCGTCAAGCTGATAGAAATAGCGTTTGTTCTCAGCAGGATTCTCATAGCGAACCTCGAAATAGTCCGTCTTCCACCAGGGGGCAGGTACATATACATAGCCCTTGGTGCCCGAAATGACAAGTTCGCCTTCTGACTTCACACCCTTCCCCACTTTCAGGGAAGCAACGGCGCTGCGATAGATAAAGGCTATCTTGGTAAAGGTATCGAAATCGTCGGCAATAAGATGCGATGTCATCTGCTGCCCCGTATAGTCAGTACCCAGCAACTGGAAAATAGGAAGCATGGCTGTTGGTCCCCATGCACAAATGCTGTTCCATGTTGTGGGTGTAGGCTTTCCCGACTTTTTCTCGAGGTCTGACAAACTGGTGCATATTGCATCCACGGATTTCACTTCACCAATGATACCGCTCTTTACCAAAAGCAGCATACGGCTATAGGCCGTTGAATAAGCGGTCTTTATAGAATCCATCAGAAGAAGATTTCGCTCCTTGGCCAATTGCTGGAGTTCATCAAAGTGGTTCACTGAAATGGTTATTGGCGACTCACACAGAACATGTTTCCCTGCAAGCAGAGCCGTTTTGATCTGTTCATAATGGCAGTTGGGATGAGAAACGATATAAATGGCATCGGAAGCATCCAACAGTTCTTTCAGGTCACCCGTTACAAGCGGCAAGCCTTTTACATTATCAGACAAGTCGCTATCATCCTGCGTACAGACACCGCTGATAGTTATGCCATTGACGAAATGGCTCTCACGCTCAAACTTGTTCAGTATGGCCGACTCCCCTACAAGACCTATCTTGAGTTCACGCTTTTCAGCTCTTATCTCAGAACTTGACACTCCTTCTGTGCGGTCCAGATAAACGACCTTGCAAAACTCGTTGAGATAGTCGAAATGTCCCTTCCAGTCGGAGCCTACCGTAAAGATGTCTACATCATAGCGCTTGATGTCATCTATCTTCTGGCCTTCATACTCCTCTACTATGATTTCATCGGCAATCCCTGTTGCACGCACCGCCTCGATACGTTCCATCAGCGACTGCTGGGCATTAATCTTTCCCCGTGTAAGGTCGAAGCTGTCGGAGGTGACGCCTACTATGAGGAAGTCACCCAGAGCCTTGGCCCGTTCTAACAGCCGGATATGGCCATAATGAAGGAGGTCGTATGTGCCGTATGTGATAACCTTTACCATAGTTTTCAAATGAATTTCTTCTCTCGCAACTCCAGAAAAGCGTCAATCAGCTTATCATAGTCGGCTTGTGTCAGACATCCAATATGACCGACGCGGAAAATAGCGTCTTTCATATCGCCACCATTGGGACAAATCCACATACCGTATTCGTCCTTTATCTTTATGAATATCTCGTAAGCAGACTGCGTAGTGGGGTGCAGAGGTGTCACAGCATTGCTCAGGCTTTCACTTACAATCTCGAATGGCAATCCATATTCCACCAATTTGTTACGGAAATAATTAGCCAAGCCGGCAGTACGCTCAACCTCAGCCTTGTCGCCTCCTGCGGCATCAATTTCTTTCAGACGAACATTAATCTGGCGAAGAACACCTACAGCAGGCGTCCACGGAGTTTGCCCCCTATCCTGATTCTTCAGTGCCAGTTTCAAGTCAAGATACTGACAACAGCACTTTGCATTCTCTATACGTTTCAGAGCCGAGGGTGCAAGTGCCATCACAGCAATTCCTGGAGGACAAGCCAAAGCTTTCTGACTGCCAGTAATCATTACGCCGGCATCCAAAGCTGCCATATCAAACGGGTCAGCAAGGAAAGTGCTGATGGTGTCGACAATCAAGAAACAGTTATTTCGCTTACAAAAGTCACTGACCATGTTAATGTCGAAATGAACACCTGTCGAGGTCTCATGCTTCTGAAGGAGGAATGCCGTATAGCCCTTTCCTTCGTATGGTGCAAGATGTTCAGGTTTCAAGGCCTTTCCATGCTCTAACTTGATTTCCGTAAAAGGTATTTCATGCAAGGTCATCAACTCTACAAAACGCTCGCCAAACGAGCCGCCATTAACAACAAGTGCTTTGTCTTTCTTGGTCAGCGTATTCATGATGGCACACTCCATGCCACCAGACCCAGAACAAGTCATAAACACCACACGACTGTCATCTGTCGTATGAGCGAACTTCTTCACCAGGCATTCGTTCTCTAACATCAGTTCAGAGAATTCTGCCGTCCTGAAATACGGAACCTGTTCAGCACCAATAGCCCTGACAGCATCACTTGACTGAACAGGACCTACTGTAAAATTTATCATAAATGTCTTTATTTAATATACTTTGCAGATAATTTTTTATAAAGCTTTTCGTAAACACATGCGATAACAAAAGTCAACAGCAAATAAACAAGTAAAGAAATACACAGTCCATAAGCTGGTATATTCAAAGAGAACATGATTTCTCTGGCTATGGGGTGACAAACAAAGATAAAAGCTGAATACCCACCTAACCATTTGAATAATCCACCCATATACCTTGTGCGGTAAACCAGTCGGCCTAACGTCATAAAAAAGAAGAGAGACACGATTGGAACAAAAATCCATAGTTCAACGTTCATGTTCATTAAAACAACAAAGGCCGAAAGTGTAACCAATAGGATATAAGCAACATATTTGGGCATCTGCTCAATCAAAGTTGAAATCCTGTCATTTCTTGCGAACCATATCCCCAATGCAAACAGCGGCAACCAACCCGGGAAGCAATGTCTGTAGATACTTAACGCGTGTGGCATATCAACCTGAATCAGCATATACAACAGCAGTAATGAAATTGCAGACACTGTCAACAGGCAGATAGAGGATTGGTACTTCCTGAAAAAATAATATAGAACATAATACTGAAAGGTAAGACTGAAATACCAATAGACCCCTGGTGAAACGCGCAAGTCTGGATAATCAAAATTAGACAGCATCGTTGGCTGGATAATCCTTTTGACAACATTGCCCCAAGCACCTTCTATAAAGTCATAACAGAAAAAGAAAAGAACTGCAGGTAAAAGCAGAAACAGCAGTTTCAGATAACTTTTCCGTAAGTATTTACGCCCATCCATCTGATATGGGGGGGGGGGTAATTTGAAGAAAGCCCGAAGCCTGTCAAAAAGACAAATACAGGAACGCCCAACCAGCCAAGAAACGAAAACAGTTCACAAACAGTACCGAATCCTGGGTTTGAGATACGCTCAAAGAATACATCCGCATTCTCCTGTGAGAAGGACATTTCGTTCTCCTGACAGAATCCGAACATCTTTAGGTGGAGGAAGTTGTGGAGCATGATAGCAAGGATTGCCATTCCGCGCAACACCTTCGAATTATCCTTGGAAAGGAGGTGACTACTTGATGTCATATTAAAATTTACTTAAAGTAGAACTTGGCAATGGCCAGCGCATGCTGTTCACGCTGCTCTACAGGAGGGAGTTTCATATAATCGCCATAAATATCCTTCAGCACACAGTCGTATGACTTGAAAATGTAAAGTTGTGTATCCTCAAAGTCTGTCAGCATCAGGTCATCCCAATAAGCTACAGGAACCTGCTTGGAAATCATATCATTTACATAAGCCAGTACGGCGCAATACTTAGCTTCGCTCCATTTGTTTTCTGCAAGAACCTCTTGATATTGGCGACTTATCACATCCATGTCGGTCTCACCTTCGTAGAAATAACGATTATGCAATGTATCTTTCAAACTCTTAAATGCCTCACGTAAAGGTAGTATTCTAAACAGATCGAGCAAGTTCTTTCTCGCCCCTCTGTCGTCCAATTGCAATTTTAGCACCTGCTTTGCCCTTTCTCGCTGCTCAACAAACAATGACTTGTCCTCGCTGACGGCATCCATTGGAAAAATGTCAATAAAGGCACCCTCTCTCTCGCTTTTAAGCCATCGCCCCAGTGTGCGACAGAAGGTTCTTTCATTGTCGTAGACACGGGCATAGGCAATGTATGCGTTTGCTGGAGTTGCCAGTTTATTCTTACTTGAGCGATAGGTCTTACAGAAACGGTCATAATCGGGCCTTGGCATGATGATGTCAATATCGTCATCCCAGGGGATAAAGCCCTTATGGCGAACAGCTCCTATCAACGAACCATAGGCCAATGAATACCTGATATGATTCTCAATACAGAACTCATGCACCTCTTTTGCCAAATCAAGACAAAAAGAATGCATGTCTTGCAATGTCATTTCTTTCATTTCTTTCTATTGAATATTAATCCTGATTTCGATAATATGCCTTATAGGCATGTTTAGGTACCTGATCTTCTTTTGGAGGGTATTTCATATAATCGCCGTAAATGGCTCTTAGAAAACTATCATACTCCTTGATGGCTTTAAACCTGTGGTTTTCAAACTCCACATCTACATATTCTTCGAGCCATGAAATAGGGAATGACGGCCAACCAAGATACCATAAAGACAAGTCTGCGCCAGTTGTAGTTGCTTTATCATCATAATAATGGACTGTGCGGATGATGAGACAGCCCAAGAGCTTAACAAACGGCTTCATTACCCAGGAGAACATTCTCTTCATTCGCTTTTTGGAGGGTTTTACACTCGCTGCTATAAGCTGGTCGGGAAATTCGCCATATCGATGAAGCGTGCAGAGAGTACTGATGCGCTTCTTTAGTTTCCTATACTCATCCTTATCATCAGGAACCTTATCAATCGGGAAAATATCGACCCATAGCCCCCCTTTATAATAATGGTTGTCGTTCAAACTTTTCTCAAAGACCAATGTTGTCTGCATATCGGTTACCACGTGATGCAAGTGGTTACTTAAATTTGCCCCCCCCAACAAATTGTATTTGGGGTGCTGGAAAGAAGCTACAAATTTGTCATAGTCGGGCCTTGGCATGATGATGTCAATATCGTCATCCCATGGTATATAGCCTTTATGACGTATAGCCCCTATCAACGTGCCATAAGCCAGACTGTATCTGATATGATGGCGTTCACAGAATTCTGCAACCTCAACAAGAATATCTAACTGCAGTTTCTTGCATTCATCGAAACTTATCTCTTGCATGTCAATCTATTTTTATATATCGCTACGAATTTTGATACAAACTTGTTTCTTTCTCTCTCATTCAAACCTAAGAGAAAAATTGAAATTAAGGTAACAGCAACACAAGACGTTATACTTATGACGAAGCCTGCTATTCCTTGAACAGTGAAGAAAGTCTTAAAATAATACAATACAGCCGATACTGCTATAGCAACTACCAAAGCCCGAAAGACTACCTTCTTGATATACTCCTTTTGGTTTAGCCCCACCATATCAGACAATATATTGATTCGTGCAAACAGAATCATTACGTTGATGCCTATGTTGATATAATAGGCCGATTCAACGGACATTCCCCACTTATAGGCCATATAAACAAAGAAGAAAGACGAAAGACTCAAAGAACCTATAACGATCTGGTATTTCTTAATGTGACCTGTTGCTAAGGCTAAGGTGTAAAGAGAAACCGAAAGTGTTGGAATGGTCGCCATGATTAGCGTCAATCTAACAAACAGAACTGCATAATCAGGAACATCAACAAGCCATATCTTTAGAATGGTAGGGGTCTCTACACAAAGGGGTGAGACCATAAGCAACATAAGGAAGAAAGAGTATTTCGAACTTATCATTGCCAAGCTAATCGAATAGTTTAAATCTCCCTTTGCGTATGATTTGGTTATTTGCGGATTAACGGCTGTCGTAAAGCTATGTACGAACTGGGTTACCGCAGCAGACACCTGACTGGCCAGACCTCTTGCAGCATTGGCAGCAACGCCAAAAAATATGTTCATCAGAAGATTAACACCGTGTGCATTCAAGACCGTACTGCTTGAACCCAACATATTCCAACTTGCGAGGGCTGTCATTTCCTTAATAAGTCCCTTGTTATAGGTAAAACTATAGTGGCACTCATCGAAATTGAAAGAGCAATAAGTTCCATAAATAATACGAACCACTATGGCTACCACTACCAACAAAACAGCATACATGATAAGACTGTCACCACCAATAAAGAACAACATAAACACTGCTGCCAGACGAAGACAAACATCCAATATGCTGATATAGGCAAAAGCCGTCATCCTTTCGTGGGCAATGATACATGCATTGTAAGGAACGCTGATGAGATTAACTGCGAAGGTAAGCAAAGAGCACTGGAACACCCAGTTAGCCGCAAACATTCGACCATCAGGAATGTTCATCTGGGTATTGAGAAACCATATACCCACAGCCTCAGAAATGACAATGACACCTATTGCCAAGAAAATCTGTACACTGACAGAAGAGGAAAAGACCTCCTTTAGTCGAACCTTATCGCCTTTGCCTAACTCGAAGGTTATAAAACGTCCTATTGCATTGTTAAGTGCACCAGACAACAGGGAGAACATCGCCACAAACCCGCCTACGGCATTATAGATTCCGAAATCATCGACTCCAAGAACTTTCAGCACAAGACGGCTCGAATACAGATGAATCAAAGCCAGAACTATCATCCTAAGATAAAGGACAACAGTATTCTTTGCTATTCGTTTATTGGTGCTTGAATAATCCATTTACTTTCCTACAGAGAAAAACAGGGGCAGGATTATCAGGTTATTGAACCTTTTTCTTTATGAGAGACCCTGACAAGAGCCTACCCCCATTAATAACGATTTTTTTATATCACGTCTCACGACAGTTTACAATGTTACTATTATTTCACAATAATATCATAAAGACTCTTTATTGTAGATTCATCTAACTCTACGGGGTTATTTTTCAGTCTAATAGGATTGACCGATGTTGCCAAAACCATGAGTTCTTCATCTCTATCTACTGACACTGGATTCTTCATCTCCAGTAGGTCAAGCATCAGTCGAAAGTCAGTAACAGCGTCAGCGGCTCCGGTGGTAACACCCATCGCCCTCGAAATTTGTTCGAAAGTTTTCCGCAAATACTCTTCACCTCGACTATCAATGCATTTATCCAAATAATTAAGCATATAATCCCATATCTCAGGAATACATACTGCAACAGCATGTCCATGAGGAAATTTATATAGTGATGTGATTTTATAACTAAATGCATGAGCCGCTGTGGTCTGTGTTATACTAATGGCCTGACCTGCTAAATTTGCAGCCTCCATGATTGCCTCATTAGCCTCGTCACTATTGTCAAAGATATACTCTCTCCACCATTCAGTAATGGTCTCAACAGCTTTCTTCGACAGATTCTTACTCTCTTCTGTTGAGTTAACGCTCCACCAAGACTCAATTCCCTGGCAATATGCATCGAGCATGGTGCACTTCTTTTGATAAAGTGGCAGTGTCTTTAGCACCTTCGGCTCTAGGATAGCTATATTTGGAATAATGCTGTCATGAGTGACGCTCTGCTTCTTTCCGTCGTAATAGATGACAGCATAGCGAGTTGATTCTGAGCCAGTGCCTGCAGTAGTGGGAATAGCGATGAGTTTTACGCCAGTGTCTTTATACGCTTGCTCCAAATAGAGTTGGTCTTTCGACATCTTGCAATAGAGCTTTATGCACTTGGCAACATCCAGAGAACTGCCGCCGCCTACGGCAAGGATGGTGTCGCACTTAGTGATATTGAACAAGTCAACTCCTTTGCAGACATCCTCATAAAGTGGATTTGGGGTAAATTGGTCGAAAACCACATGGGGTACTCCCATTGCTTCTATATCTTCCTTTATACTGAGAAAAGGGTAAGAGGCATCACACACCAACAAAACTTTTGAAGAACCTTCCAGGGCTTTTGACAGGTTTTCTATACCATAATATATTGATTGCTTCATATTTGTCACAGAAAAATTACAGAAATTTAATCCTTTAAGAAATCCATTAAAGCTTCTTTGTTCTGAATGGGAGTAGTTGTAGGACGCCCCAAGTCTTTACGATTTCCTTTCTTTACTTTTACTTCCAAGAAAATCGGACCTTCAAGATTTTTGATTTTTTCAAGGAGTTCCTGAAGATAATCCTTGGTCTCAACAGAGTAGACAACTGGGTAGCCTACTGCCTGTGCGATAGCTGGAAGGTTGATTTTCAGGCCAACAGTAGGCTGACCACCTACGCTGTCGTGTGCACCATTATTGAAAACAACATGCACATAGTTCTTAGTTGCCTTATTTGCCACAATTGCCATGCTACCCATGTGCATGATTGAAGCACCATCACCATCAAAGCACCACACCTTGCGATCATGTTTTGCCAAAGCAATACCAAGGGCGATCTGTGAAGCATGACCCATTGAACCGACTGTCAGGAAGTCACGCTCGTGTCCTTGATTCATGGCGGCACGGTACTCAAACAATTCACGAGAAATCATTCCCGTTGTTGAAACGATGGCATCCTTTTCACCAAGGGCAGCGGCAACAGTCTGGATAGCCTCTTCACGAGACATCGTAAGATTATTCTTCTCAACATTCTGAAGCGTATAGGCCTCGAATGTGTCCTTTTCTATCACCAGAGCATAGCACTGCTTAGTAACTTGCATATAAGCAACGGCTTTTTTTATCTGAGCTTCTGCCTTGTCTTCTTCCTTTGAGAGTACCGTATAGTCAATACCCATCACGTTGAGCAATCCTGTAGTCACCTTACCTTGCTTTACATGTTGGGGTTCATCGTGCACACCTGGTTTTCCCCTCCATCCAATTACCAACAGAACAGGAATGTTATAAACATCAGGATCAGTCAGTGATGCCAGTGGGTTGATAATATTTCCCTCACCTGAGTTCTGCATATAAACTACAGGTATCTGATTGGTTGCCAGATAATGACCAGCTGCCAATCCCATGGCACCACCTTCATTGGCAGCAATGATGTTATGTGCAGCATCAGCATGGTCGGTGATATACGCACAAAGATTCTTCAACAAAGAATCTGGTACGCCAGCATAGAAATCAATACCATAGCTGGCCAATGTATCATAAAAGAATTGTGGACGTATCATTATTGCTCGGGGATTAAGGTGATAATTTCTTTAATTGACATACACTTATCATCGCACTCTTTGGCACGGTGGTTCTCCAAAATGGTACGGGCCGCATCCTGCATAGCAGGGAAGCCAGTACGGGTGAGCTGATTGGCATAGATAACCACATTCACTCCCCTATCCTTGAATTCTTGTTCTGTTACAATATTGAAGGAAGTAGGAACAACCACAACAGGAGTAGTGCTGTTCTTCTCACGGAACTTCTCCACAAACTCAAAGATCTCAGCAGGGTCTTTCTTGCGGCTATGAATCATGATGGCATCAGCACCAGCCTCACTGAAAGCAAAAGCACGCTCCAACGCATCTTCCATCCCTTGCTCCAGAATCAGACTCTCTATACGGGCACAAATCATGAACTCCTTGGTCTTCTGAGCTTTCTTACCAGCACGAATTTTTTCACAGAAGTCAGGTATTGCGGCCTGAGTCTGCTTTACCTCGGTTCCAAAAAGGCTGTTCTTCTTTAAGCCGGTCTTGTCCTCAATGATGACCATACTTACGCCCATACGTTCCAAAGAACGGACGGTATAGACAAAATGCTCAGTCAAACCACCCGTATCACCATCAAAGATGATGGGCTTGGTGGTCACTTCCATAATGTCATCTATGGTACGGAAGCGACTGGTCATATCCACTAGTTCAATATCGGGTTTACCCTTGGCAGTGGAGTCACAAAGAGAGCTGACCCACATAGCATCAAACTGAAAGGTCTTACCATCCTGGAGGACCTTGGTGTTCTCTACAATGAGGCCAGTAATGCCGCTGTGTGCCTCCATAGCAGTTACCAGTCCCTTCATATTGATAAGCTTACGCAAGCGGCCACGGCGGACATCAGGCATAGAAGCTTCTGCACGGTGGTTGGCATCCAACTCCTTATACATAGGATTGTTGCTGTAAGGATACTCTACCAACTTGCCTCCATATTCTGCCAGTACCTCGCACACTTCCTGACGGATAGGTTTCTGGAAACCTTCACACCAGTCGTTGCCATGAACTACGTAGTCAGGGCGCAGGACTTCAAGATTCTCTTTGTATGAGAGTGTCTTCTGTTCCACCACACGTTCCACACCGGCCAGATTCTCAAAGAGAGCCTTACGCTCTTCGTAAGGAATGAGCGGATAACGCTTAAAACTGGAGATGGCTTCATCACTCAGCACACCAACAATCACGCGGCCAAGACGGCGAGCCTTGTTGATGATAGCCATGTGACCGCTATGGATGTATTCAGTGCTGAAGCACATATAGACAGTGCGCTCATTGATTTCAGCCACTTTCTTGCTGACAACTTCAAGGTCTTCAGGTGTATCAATCTCTGCACAGAGCATACTATTGACATCGCAAGGATAAATCTTGCACTGGTCACTTACCTCGTTGAAGGCATTCTCGGCATACACTTTGCGGTTGTCGCTCTCGCAGAACTTCTCAATGTTCTGGAGCCATACCAGCCAGTCCTCTTTCAGGATTTTGTAAAGGGGCTGTGCTGCCATGGCATTGTCAAAAAACTCAATGCCCACTTTCTCTATCTTACCGTCCTTGATGACTGCCTTGAAGTCCTTCTCTGGAAGAGGGAGTGTGCTGCTTACTACCATACAGCTCACGGGGCTGTCAATCACCGCCTCCATCACTTGGCTCTCGAACACTAAGTCCCCATGCATCAGGATGATGTCCTCATCTTTCAACTGCTCCTTTGCACAATAGATGCTATAGATGTAGTTGGTCTTGTCGTAAAGCGGGTTATTAACGAAGGTAAACTTCAGCGGCAGATGTAGAGCATCGCAATAATCTACCAGTACTTTGTCGTAATACCCCGTGGTCATAACCACCTCTTCGATTCCGAAGCTCACCAACTGACGCAGCTGGCGACTGAGAATCGTGTTCTTAAACGAGATTTCCGTCATGCATTTAGGATGTTCACTCGTAATTACACCCATGCGCTGGCCTAAGCCACTGTTTAAAATTAACGCTTTCATATTGTATATTTAAATTATAAGTCTGATATAGCTACACTATTCTCTGTCGGACGAGTCCTAAACCACTGATCTAACACTATCTCTAATTGGCTATCAAATATTCTCCTTGGTCCTTCCTTGATTAATTTGGCAGGCGTACCGCCAACGATTCCTGATGGTGATGTTGTAAAATCCTTGTTAACAAGACTATTGGATGCTACTATGGTATAGTCGGGCAGATTGGTACCTTTCTGCAATGTGCATCTATTGCCAATCCAACAATAATTGCCTATCTTTACTGTGCCTTTGTTGTTTCTCACGATACCATTATCATCAATATAATGCATATTTGTGTCAAAAATTTGACTTTCCCAAGATATTCGGTTGTGTGAACCTATTTCAATATTATTAGCACAATGAATCTTCGTCTTGCAGCTGATAAGAATATCATTACCCAAGGTCATACATGCACCTTTCTTAATATAAACCTTGCATCCATTTGATATCAAACAATTATTTCCATTGATTTTCAGCAAACCATTGACGCAGATATACGTTACCTCCGTTGGCTTCCTTTTAATACCATACGTCCAAGAGTTATTATCTCCAATCCTTAAAAGACCATAGTGGGACTTCACATTCAATAAAATACCCCCCCCCCAACAAGAGTTTGGCACTTCCCATAAAACACGATTGGTAGATGAATGGCAGTTATAAAGGGAAAGTTCTTTGCATTAAAGGTGATTGTCTTCCAAAGATTAATTCTACACAATTCTGTAATTATTCTAACAAATTTCATCTGAGTTATCCAATTTATGCCACTTATCATTTATGTCGCAAAACATCTAAATACAATTTGATAATTACTTCACAATACCTTTTTCGAGATATTCTGCCAAGTTTGTCCTTACCTTCTCTGCAGCCCCCTCACTGGCTACCTTCGCCATGTCCGAGTCAACCATTAGGTTCACCAATTCCTCAAATGAGGTTTTGTTGGGATCCCATTTCAACTTGGCCTTAGCCTTTGTAGGGTCTCCCCAAAGGTTGACTACATCGGTAGGACGGTAAAAATCGGGACTAACCTCAACGACTACGTCTCCAGTTGAGAGTTGAGAGTTGAGAGTTGAGAGTTCTGGGTCAATACTCTTGATGATGCCTTTTTCGTTCTCACCCTCGTCCCGAAACTCCAGTTCGATGCCCACACGCTTGAAAGCGTAGTAGCAGAATTCTCGGACGGAGTGCTGTACACCTGTGGCAATCACAAAATCTTCAGGCTTGTCCTGCTGGAGGATAAGCCACATACATTCTACATAGTCCTTGGCATAGCCCCAGTCACGAAGTGAGCCAAGATTGCCTAAGAAGAGTTTCTCCTGCTTGCCCTGCTTGATGCGGGCAGCAGCGAGGGTAATCTTACGGGTGACGAAGGTCTCGCCGCGACGCTCGCTCTCGTGATTGAACAAGATGCCGGAGCAACAGTACATATTGTATGCCTCTCGATACTCCTTGACAATCCAGAAACCATATTGCTTGGCTACAGCGTATGGGCTATAGGGATGGAACGGGGTATTCTCGTTCTGAGGTACCTCCTCCACCTTGCCGTACAGTTCACTGGTGGATGCCTGATATATACGGCAAGTATCTGTCATACCTAACTGTCGCACAGCCTCCAGAATCCTCAATACACCAACGGCATCAACATCAGCCGTAAACTCCGGTGAGTCAAAGCTCACCTGAACATGGCTCTGAGCCGCTAGGTTATATATCTCGTCCGGGCGCACCTTTCCAATAACGCCCAGCACACTCATCGAGTCACCAAGGTCTGCATAGTGCAGATGGAAATGAGGCGTACCCTCCAGATGAGCGATGCGCTCACGAAAATCCACAGATGAACGGCGAATCGTTCCGTGTACATCGTATCCTTTTTCTAACAAAAACTCAGCCAAGTATGAACCGTCTTGGCCAGTAACACCAGTAATTAATGCTGTCTTCATAAATTTCACGTTGTTCAATTTATGCATCATCGGCTGCGCTCGACATAAGTCAAACAAGTTTGGTTCTGTTCTCGCTGGCACGATAATTCATATTTCTAATGTAATGAATGTTTATACCACTCAAAGAGTTTCTGGACTCCATCCTCGATTTCAACCTTATGAGTCCAGCCGAGGGAGTGAAGTTTTGTGACATCAATGAGTTTACGCATGGTGCCATCAGGCTTGCTTGCATCAAACTCAACTGTCCCCTCAAAGCCTACAGCCCTGACAACAAGCTCAGATAGTTCGCGGATGGTCAGTTCCTTGCCTGTACCTACGTTGATATGGCAGTTGCGGATTTCTCCTAACGACGGAATGGCGCCGCCACGACCAGCAGAGTGGTTACGGTCAACAGCACCGTCGGTACTTGCTCCGAAATGAACTGAGCTGTAATTCTCAATACCAATGACATCCTTGAAGTCCACATTCAACAGTACATGCACTGAAGCATCTGCCATATCCTCTGACCATAGGAATTCGCGGAGGGGAGTACCTGTACCCCAAAGTACCACTTTATTTTCGTATATTCCATATTTGGCCAGCACATTCAGAATCTCTTCATGAGAAGCAGAACCTGTTATACCTTCAACGGGTCGTTTATTGAGGTCATTGGCAATCTTCTCCCACTCGTCATCATGTATCAGCTTCGCCAGATATACCTTGCGCATCATGGCTGGCATCACATGGCTGTTCTCCAGATGAAAATTATCGTTGGGGCCATACAGGTTGGTGGGCATCACAGCAATGTAGTTGGTGCCATACTGCAGGTTGTAGCTCTCGCACATCTTCAAACCGGCAATCTTCGCAATGGCATACTCCTCGTTGGTGTACTCCAGCGGAGAGGTCAGCAGACAGTCCTCCTTCATAGGTTGAGAAGCATTCTTGGGGTATATACATGTACTGCCCAGGAACAATAGTTTCTTCACACCATGAGCATATGCTTCGCTAATGACGTTGCACTGAATCTTCATATTCATCATAATGAAGTCAGCACGATACAGCGAGTTCGCCATAATACCGCCCACAAAAGCTGCTGCCAATACAACTGCATCAGGACGTTCTTCATCGAAGAACTTTCTAATAGCCATCTGGTCCGTCAAATCCAGTTCCTTGTGGCTTCTGCCCACGAGGTTGGTATATCCTCGCTGAAGCAGGTTATTCCATATAGCAGACCCCACAAGTCCGTTATGGCCTGCTACGTATATCTTACTTTGTTTGTCTAACATGATTCTAAATTATTTCGAACACGAATTATACGTATCTCTCGAATAAAATACCCTCCCCAATTACCTGTTGATATAGCTTGGATAACCATATTCTTGATAGCACTCACTCTGAAGAATCTCCTTATGACCATCATCAAGAAGTTTTCTTGATTCCTGGTCAATGTCATATTTCATGATGTCCTCATAAATCCATTGCAAGGAATACTCTGGACTGTACATATCGTCAAAATAGCAGAAGTGCTCATCATCCACAAAGTGATTCACCATCGACTGCAACAGTTGGAGATACAGCATAACAGCTTGCTTATACATGTCCACCGCCAGAATCTCCTTTATCTGCATCCTCGCCACATCGTTTATCTCGTCTGCTATCTTATTGCAATCCTCATCGATATTCCGAGAATTGAATATTGCTTCGTATAGTGGATTAAGTTGAATCATTTGACTAATTTATCCTAACACATTCATTTTTGTGGTTTAAGGATAATATCCTGGAGCGTTTTTGTTTTTTTGACTCCATTCCCTCGCACTCTTTTCTCGTACTTATTAACATCAATCTGGTGACGTAGTCTTTTTATTTCCGCATCTTTCTGCTCTTTTTCTTCTTTTAATTTAATATTTTCTTTAGATAGTTGTACATTGTCTTGTTTCAACAATGCCATATCTTCAGAAAACTTAAAGCCTTTTTGATGGTAGTCGCGATAAAGATGCGTACGCTCTTCTATAGTCTTACACATCAAAACCTCATCGAAGCGCTGATCAACCATACTTTTCAGCAAGTTTGTATCTGCGTGATAGATATGAGCCCCAGCTTTCAAAAGAGGCTCTATCTGTTTCCATATAGCATCGGCCGTATATACAAGGAAAGGATTCTCAAACAAATTGATAACCTCTGCATCATCAAGTTGGATGTCGCCTAGCTCGGCTAGTACTGCCGATAAAGATTTAGGATTGCAGATAATATCCTCGGTATAAATACCCAATGACTTGGCACAGTCAATAGTACGATGTGATGTAGTAAGCAAATAGTACTTATATGGTAATAGGCCTGCAGAATTATTAATATCACTTTGGTCAGTGTTACATTTTTGGATTGTCAAATACAAATAGGCATCGGACTCCGACAAAGACTCATTAGATTTATCAGAACGCTCTACACCACGCATGGTATTAGAGGTCTGTTCGTAAATCTTTTGACGAAGCTCTTCTGCTAGTTTCTCATCTAACTTGAATTCCGGCATCTTCAATGCTAGGTTCTCTTCTCCTATCACGTCAGCAATGCGTCTTGCTAGCACCCGTTTGTCGCGATGTTGATAGATATTACCCATATAGATTGAGAAAGGAAGATCGAAATTATCTTCGTCACTTTTTACTTGATTCACATAATCCTCAATAAATACATTTGACTTTGAACCACGAAGCATGGTGTTGTCGAACTCCAAAAGTTGTTCCTTTGTCATCGTGGCAGCTATTGACAAAGCTTCCTCTGCACAGCCTCTCACCTCGCGTATCACATCATCTGGTATATATATATTACAGCCAAGTTTACGAATATAGTCTATATTCCTTCTATACTCGGCACTATTACTGGTATGCGTTGTGATTGCGCGAAGCACCACATCGGTATCAAGAACGAACGATTTGTTCTTAAGGCGTTCCTGCTTAAAATTCTTAAGCGTAGGGTCCAATTGGAGAATCTGAGTCACAACATATGCTCTGGCCCACTGTGCCATACATGCCTTCTCTTCTGGAGTTGGCTTGTCGATAGCATCGCCAATGGCCACGATAAGCCGTTTAGCCGATTTCATGTCAAGACCATTCTTAAAAGCTGATCCGATGGCCTGCTTCACATTTTCCTTTCCCTTCTGCAAACGGAAAAAGGTTAATCCCGCCATCTTGTAATATATAGAAAGAGCGAGTCGGATATTGGTATTGACTAGTGCTGGATTTTGCTCTGGTGTATCGCAATAGCCTTCATATCGGTGATAGATGCCTTCAATCAATCGTTCGGTGTCAGCTCGCAGTTGCTTAAAATACTCCCTGCCTTCCTCCTCATCGACAATAGCTTTATATTTGCTGGTCGAGAGTGGCATAATGAGCTTAGATAAATAGAGGTCATCAAGTATCTTACTAATTTCTTTAGGCTTCAGCTTGATTGATTTTTCGGATAGAGCATTCAGTATTTCTGGTATACCACAATTGCCATCCTCTTGGATGACTATGGAAAGTACCAGTCGCTGAATCATATACTCCTGACCAGCTTGATTCTTGGAGAACCGGCTGAAAAGCAGTACACTTCGCAGCTGTGAATCTTCTATCAGATCCTCACCACTATATAATGTTAGTTGTTCAAGGGTTGACATAATTGTGTTGAAGGTTTATCATACGAAGGGCTGTCTATGGCTTTATTCTCTGGCTCTGCCAGAATAACTTTGAGTGTATCAAACTGCTGTTTGTTGAGAGTCGCTATTCCGTACTTATTACCTAAAATAATAGTCGTTACCGGCGACAAAACTGCTATTATTACCGCCACAATGATACTTAGTCTGCTGATACTAACAGATCGCTTGGTCTGAAAGTCTGTCTTCGAAAGGTAGTCATTTGCGATAAAATCATGCAGAGCGGCTGTCGGGTAAACAAAAGCCAAAAGGAAATGCTCAATATCAGCAGCCAAGGAAGTTATGTCAAGAAGACTTTGTAAAAGTGTATTGTCGCTACACAAAATTTTTGGTGTACCGCCTTCAATTTTTAAGGAGCATCCGTTACCAAGATCATACTCACCAGTTGCGCTATTGAGATTTTTGTCTCTATAGCCGTCCAACAACACATCAATTGGTCGTTCCGACTGTCGCACGTAAACAATATGGTTGTCTTCCATATAACGGAGATACGAGAAGAGTTCTGTTAACAACGCAAATTCTTCATTCTTATGACTTCCTTCCGGTAGAAGCAGATAATAACAGTCTGCTTCTTTTACGACAGCCCTCTTTCGTTCTGGGAAAAGAGTACTGCCGTACTGGATACCAAGGGGCATTAATTCCTTGACATCAGCTTCGGCCATCTGTCGTATTACACTCTCTACCTCGCTTCGCATATTATTGTAATCAGTTCCAAACCTCATCTAACCCTTCCTTCCACGCAGGGAAGGGAGGATTCTTCTGAAGTTCTAAGTACATCTTCAAGCACTTGTTGGCCAGCAAGCGGCCTTTGGAGAACAGCTCCGGAGTGATGCACTCCAGAATAGCTAGTTCTTTAGGCACTTCCATCTTCAAAGCGAAACCATGATACAGCGCTCCGTCAGGCTTGCACTCACACTCATACACCTCGTCAGGATCATCACCCGTCATCACAGCATACAGCGTCGGACAGCATTTCTCTATCTTCGGCATTTGCACCTGTGGATTGGCAAGACGGTCGAAATACCGTACCCAGTTCACGAAGAACATGGCTTCCCCGTCATCGACATGCAGCATCGATACGATGACATACACGGAGGGCTGCACCTTGTAGATCAGCTCCACACAGTCCTTCC
>ERZ842401.3220-NODE-3220-length-20606-cov-3.920539_pt1 | contig 20606 bp, 21 predicted proteins | sample MGYA00521270_ERZ842401 | MGnify/ENA primary metagenome ERZ842401 (study PRJEB31892, sample SAMEA3878208) | bioreactor metagenome | biome: Moose rumen | place: Sweden | collected 2011-10 | study: EMG produced TPA metagenomics assembly of the PRJEB12797 data set... | reverse complement strand
TGACAAATCACATAAATGATGGTATAATAATTTAGTCTGAATGGGACAGCTCTAATGGGGGTGTCCCATAGGCGTTATTATCAAAATGCTGCATAGAACTACTGTCTGAACTAAGGATGATGGGCTTCTATGAGCCATATATTTTTAGTTTGGAAGGAGGTCATTCAAGTGAGAGAAGGAATACACCCTAAGTATGTTGAGACCACTATCACCTGCGCTTGCGGCAATGTGATAAACACACGCTCCACTAAGGAGAATATCAAGGTCGAGATATGCTCAAAGTGCCACCCGTTCTACACAGGCAAGCAGAAGCTTGTTGACAGCGGCGGACGTGTTGACAGATTTAAGAAGAGATTTAATCTTGACTAATTTTTTGGAAGCAAAAGAGCGGATAAAATTCCGCTCTTTTTTCACATCTTTATGCGAATTTCGGGGAAAATGTATGAGCTACACCACCGTTTACGAATATGCCAGCGACAGCTTTGTTGAGAAAAAGTCGGAGTTTATAGGCCATATAATGCCTGTAAAGACCGCCGACGAGGCTGTGGATTTTATAAATAAGATAAAAGCCGAGAACCGCAAGGCAAGGCATAATGTGTATGCCTATGTCATAAGGGAGGGCAATACCTCCAGGTATTCTGATGACGGCGAGCCCCAGGGCACGGGGGGAGTGCCTGTGCTGGACGTTATAACCAAGGCAGGGCTCACCGATGTGTGCGTTGTGGTAACAAGGTATTTCGGCGGCGTGCTGCTGGGTGCCAGCGGTCTGGTGAGAGCCTATTCCCAGGCGTGCTCTCTGGCGGTGAATGCTGCCAGAAAAATGGTGATGTGCGAGTGCTCGAGGATAAGCTTTAGCTGCGACTACAACCTTTACGGCAAAATAAGCTATACCCTGCCAGAGTTCGGGGTGATAACCGAAAAGGAGGATTTTGCAGACGCTGTAAATATGTCAGTGCTGGTAAAGTCCGAACTGGTGAGCGAGCTGAAAAAGCGCCTGACAGATATCTCAAACGGTCAGCTGGAATTGACAGAAGAAACAAATCTGACAGCTGATTTTGCTTGATATTTGTGATAATATACAAAGATTTTGTGCCTTTATGTAAAAATAAAGGCATTTTTGAGGTTATAATGGTATAAATAAGTAGGGAGAAAAAATAAACATCATAAATTCATTTGTCCCTTCTTACTTTATGTGATATTAATAAGATAAATCGGAATTTGATATTGCAAAAAAGAAAGGAAGAATTATGAAATATTTTGAGTTCGGAAAAGAAAATAAAACCACACTTCTGCTTCTTCATGGAGTCGATACCACATGGAAAATGAGCTTTGGAAAATTCATTAAACTCGCAAAACATAAATATCATATAATTGCCGTAGCAGAGGATGGATTCAATACCACTGAGCCTGATGTAGATGCGACAAGTGTTATTGATGAGGCTAAAAAGATAGCAGATTATCTTGTTGCGAATTTCGATGGCAAAATAGATATTATTCTCGGGGAATCTCTTGGAGTAATGATAATGACGGAAATCCTGCTTGATTCAAGAATCAAAGTACATACTGCAATTGGTGACGGTTACACAATACTGGAATATCCTGATTTCAGATTTGATATTACAAAAAGAGCTTTGGCTCATACGATTACAGGATTAGAATATTTTGCTTTTCAGCATATGAATTTATTGAACCCTTTTTTAGGTGAAGACATCAGCTCGATGCTTTATACCAAAGCGTCAAAAACAACGTTATATAACCTTGAATATTCAATGATGCCGTACAGATACAAGCATGAAGCCTTCAATCTTGCGGATAGTTATTTGTGGCATGGTGAAAAAGAAATCGGTTTGAAGCAAGTACTGAAAAAAGTAGATAAATCCAAATATCATTTTGCACACAAAGTTTTCAGGGGACGAGGACACGGCTCGCTTTTATTAGAACCTGAAAGATTGTTAAAAGAGGTCGATAAAGCATACAAAGGCTATAAGGGAAATATCATTTCTTCATGAAAAGAAAAGTTTAAATTATGATTTATCTTAGCAACACTTTTATAAAAAGTATGATCCATTAATACACCTGCTTTGAGCATAAGGAGGGATAGGCAGTATGCTTCCAAGAGAACAGTATGAGAGCTTTGAGATGACCCTTTTGTGTGAGCAAGCCTGCCGCTCCTGTGAGACCAAGGGCAGGCAGCGCAAGGCTGATAAATGCGACCTTAGAACAGAGTTCCAGAGGGACAGGGACAAGATACTGCACTGCAATTCTTTCAGAAGATTAAAGCATAAAACTCAGGTGTTTTTATCACCTGCAGGCGACCACTACCGAACAAGATTGACCCATACGCTGGAGGTAAGCCAGATAGCAAGAACTATCTCCAGAGCGCTGAGACTTAATGAGGACCTTACCGAAGCTATCGCGCTGGGTCATGATCTGGGGCATACTCCCTTCGGGCACGCCGGGGAGAGAATGTTAAACGAGCTCTCCCCCGACGGCTTTCACCACTATGAGCAAAGTCTCAGGGTGGTTGATATTCTGGAAAATGACGGCGATGGGCTGAACCTCACCGAGGAGGTAAGGGACGGTATTTTAAAGCACACCAATATGATAGCTAAAACTTTAGAGGGCTATGCGGTAAGGTATGCAGATGTTATCGCCTACATAAATCACGATATCGACGACTCTATAAGAGCAGGGATTTTAAAGGAAGATGATATACCCAAGGATATCACGGCGGTGCTGGGTCACTCTAAGTCTGAGAGGATAACCACGCTGGTGAGCTCACTGGTGGGAAACGGTATTATCGACTGCCGTGACAGCGATGACGTGCAGCTTAAAGACCACGACTATACCATCGCCATGACAGAAGAGATCGACAAGGCTTATAAGGCGCTGCACAAATTCATGTTCGACAGCGTTTATACAAACCCCAAATGCAAGTCTGAGGAGGTCAAGGCTAAGGATATGATAGCCTTTTTGTATGAGCATTACGTGGGTCATATCCAGAAGCTGCCTGCCATGTATATAAACCTCGCCTATCACTACGGCGTTGACAGGGCAGTGTGCGATTATATCTCGGGCATGACCGACGGCTATGCCATTGAGATGTTCAAGGAGCTTTTTATACCTAAGACCTGGACGGTAATATAGGGATAATTACATAGCTGTGCTTAAGGAGGTGAACTTATGGAGAAGTATGACGTTAAGCTTTATGACCTGAACCGTGCCTGTGAGCTTGAGGGTGCAGTTTATGCTGACGAGGGGGAGAGCTCTGACGATATAATTCTTAAAATAACAGTTGAAAATAACGCTGTGACCGCCGGCTCAGAGGGCTATTTTACAGCTTATCAGGAGCTGAGAGACAAGCTGCTGGAAAAGGGGCTTGGGCTAAGGTGCAGCGGCTCGCTTATCAATGCAGTTCAATCTGCAATGATGGCTTATTCACCTAAAATTTATCTTGTTGAGCCGGGAAAACAGGCGCTTATGAAAGATGTGGTGAATATCTGGGACTACTGTGATATCACCGATTTCCCCGATACGAAAAAACAGGAAGACTTTGCGGATAAATGGCGCAGATCGCATAGAGGGTAGATTTTATCAGGTCTGAAAGGGGGTGCCGACATTATGCCGCTGCCTGCGGAGTTTATTGAAAGACTAAAGGCTGCTAACCCTATCCATGAGATAATGGGGCAGTATGTTACACTTAAAAGGACAGGCCGTGACTATGTCTGCCTCTGTCCTTTCCATAACGAGAAAACGCCCTCCTGCCACGTTCACCCCGACAGGGAATTTTTTCACTGCTTCGGCTGCGGCGCAGGGGGAGATGTCATCACATTTACGATGAAGTACAATAATCTGGACTATTGGGAAGCCGTGAAGCTGCTTGCCGAGCGAAGCGGCATACCGCTGCCCGAGGACAGAGGATATACAAAGCGCACCGATGACCGCAAGCGTATGTATGAGATGAACAAGGCGGCTGCAAGGTTCTTCTATTCGCAGCTAAAGACCCCCGAGGGTCGGGGCTGCCTTGAATATCTTATAAATGTGAGAAAGCTAAGACCCGAGACTATCAAAAAATACGGCATGGGTTTTGCCCCCAACAGCTGGTCGGCGCTTAAAAACCATATGCTGGCTGAGGGCTATACCGAGGAGGAGCTTATCGCAGGCTCGCTGATCTCACGGTCGCAGAAAACAGGCAAGACCTTTGATTTTTTTGTTGACCGTGCAATGTTCCCCTTTATTGATCTGGCAGGTCACATAGTGGGCTTCGGCGGGCGTGCCTTGTCTAATGATGACAAGCGAAAATATCTCAACTCAAAGGACACCCTGTGCTACTCAAAAAACAGGTTTTTGTTCTCAATGAACTTTGCCAAGGACCAGGCGGTGAAGGATAAGCAGATACTTCTCTGCGAGGGTAACCTTGATGTCATATCTCTAAATCAGGCAGGGTTTGAGAACGCAGTGGCAAGCTGCGGCACAGCTTTAACTCCCGAGCAGGTGAAGATAATCTCAAACTATGCCGAGCAGGTGGTCATCTGCTATGACTCTGACGAAGCCGGGCAGAAGGCTGCGGCTAAGGCGATAGGGCTTTTGAGGGAAACGGGGCTTAAAATATCGGTGCTGCATATGCAGGGGGCTAAGGACCCCGACGAGTATATACATAAATTCGGCGCAGACCATTTCAGGCACCTGCTGAATTCCTCTGACGGAGCTATCGCCTTTGAGCTTAAAAAGTGCAGGCAGGGGATAGATACCGATACGGAGCTTGGTAAGATAGATTATCTCAGAAAGGCTTATAAGGTGCTGGCGGCTATCAGGTCTCCCGTTGAGCGTGAGCTGTACATCGCCAAGGTGGCACAGGAGGAGGGTGTGAGCAAAAACGCCGTTTTGCAGGAGGTAAACTCGCTCATTAAAAAAGAGCGGTATGCTTATACCAAAAAGGACTGGAGCAGAACGGTGAATTTCACCAACCGCCCCAGGGACGAGCTCAACCCCGAGGCAAACCTGCACCGCAAGGAAGCCTACGCCGAAAGCGGTATCATCTACTACCTTTTTACTCACCCCGATAGGCTGGGGGAGATAAAAGCAAGGATCACGCCCGATGAATTTGTCACCGATTTTAACAGGAGGGTCTATGAGAGCATTATAAGAAAGCTGGAAAATGACGAGGACTGCTCGGTATCTTCATTTAACGGCGAATTTTCACCCGACGAGGTGGGCAAGCTAACAGGAGTTATAGAGAAGTTCGATGACCTGACGGTAGATGAAAAGGTGGCAGCCGACTATATCTCGGTGCTGAAAAACTATAAGAAAAGCAGTGAAAAAAGCGATGTATCAGACGACGGCGATTTTTTGAAGTCGCTGGAGGAGATAAGACGCAGGAAGAATATACATTAACACTAAGGAGAGTTTAAAATGGAAAAAAGCAAGATAATGGAAAACCTGATGGAGCACGGCAAGCAGACAGGCAAGCTGACCACCAAGGAGATAACCGATGCCCTTGAAAAGCTTGATTTTGACGTGGAGCAGATGGACAATTTCTATGACACCTGCGCAAGCCTTAATATCGAGATAATCGACGATGTGGTGGTGGACGACACCCTTGATTTTGTCAACCCCGATGACGAGCTGGAGCCTGACGGTGTGGATATTTCACTGTCAACAGACGGTATCGCCATTGATGACCCTGTTAAGATATATCTTAAAGAGATAGGCAGAGTGCCGCTGCTGACCTCTGAGGAGGAGATACAGCTGGCTGAGAAGATGTCGGGCGATAACGAAAAGGAGGCTTCAAAGGCGAGAAAAAGACTTGCTGAGGCTAACCTGCGTCTTGTTGTTTCCATTGCAAAAAGATATGTGGGCAGAGGCATGAGCTTTCTTGATCTTATCCAGGAGGGCAACATGGGTCTTATAAAGGCTGTGGAGAAGTTCGATTACAAAAAGGGCTTCAAGTTCTCAACCTATGCCACATGGTGGATAAGACAGGCTATAACCAGGGCTATCGCCGACCAGGCAAGGACCATACGTATACCTGTGCACATGGTGGAGACTATAACAAAGGTAAAAAAGGTATCGTCACAGCTTTTGCATAAAAACGGTCACGACCCCTCGCCCGAGGAGATCGCCGAGGAGCTGGATATGAGCGTTGAGAGAGTAAGAGAGATAATGCGTATAGCACAGGACCCCGTATCGCTGGAAACTCCTATCGGCGAGGAGGAGGACTCTCACCTGGGCGACTTTATACCCGACGATGACGCCCCAGCCCCTGCCGAGGCTGCGTCACTGGTGCTGCTCAAGGAGCAGATAAATCAGGTGCTCTCCACCCTTACCGAGAGGGAGGAGAAGGTGCTGAGACTGCGCTTCGGTCTTGAGGACGGCAGGTCGAGAACTCTTGAAGAGGTAGGTCAGGAGTTCAAGGTCACCAGAGAGAGGATACGCCAGATAGAAGCCAAGGCGCTGAGAAAGCTGCGCCACCCCAACAGAAGCAACAAGGTAAGAGATTATCTCGATTGATGGAGGCCTAAACGTGTATATAACACTTGAATCCGATTATGCCGTGAGGATAACGGCAGAGCTGTGCAAGGAGCCTGTTAAGCTGGACGCAAAGACCATAGCCGAAAAAACAGGCGTAACGCTGAGATTTGCACTTAAAATTCTGAGAAAGCTTGTGGCAGCAGGGATAGTAAGGTCTTTCAAGGGCACACAGGGCGGCTATATGATAGCTATGGAGCCGAAGGATATAGACCTGAGAATCGTGATAGAAGCTATCTAGGGTACCTACTGCTTTTCAAGGTCCATTCTGCCTGAGGGGGAGTGCAACAGGGGTGCGTCGGGTAACTGCACCTTTCAGCAGGCGTTCTGCGAGATAACCCTGAAGGTCAGGGAAATGCTTGAAAGCTATAATTTCGCCGAGCGTTCCTACAACGCAAAGGAGATAGAGGGTTCTGATGGCGAGTACCTCAAAAAGTTCAAGGAGCAGAAATAACAGCAAAAAGAATTTCAGGCTTGACCCCGAAGCAAGGGCGAGGATAGAAGCCGAGTATTCAGCGGTGGCTGATGATTACTCAAATTACGATATCCCCGAAAAGCCGAAGAAAAAACGGGTGTGGCTGAGAAAGCTGATAGTAAGGGTCGTGCTGTTGTCCATAGCGGTCATTATGGTGAATATCGCCATACTGTTTTTCACAGGTCAGCTGTGGTTCAATGAGCCAAGAAAGAGGGATTACCCCGTGAGAGGTCCTGTTATCACCGAAAAGCAGGGCAAGGTCAACTGGGAGAAATTTGCAGCTCAGAATATCCAGATGGCTTATATAAGAGCCACCAAAAGCACCGCCTATGTGGACGAAAGCTTCAGGAAAAACAAGTCGGGCTCGGCTGAAACGGCGCTGCCTGTGGGTATGCTGCATATCTTTGATATCTCAATGGACGGCAAAGAGCAGGCTGAGCACTTTATAAAGACCGTAGGCGGTCAGAGGGGAAACCTCATACCTGCGGTGGAGGTGGGCTACACAGGCTTTTACCGTGTTCTGCCCCCCGATGATGAAGATGTCGCCCAGAGACTCAGAGCCTTTGCAGACTGTATAATCAGCGAATACGGCGTCAGCCCGGTTATAAAATGCAGCGAAAAGACCTACAGCAGACTGCTTGACTCCCACGGTTTTGATGACTGCTATATCTGGATAGAAAGCGAGTACAGCAAGGTGGACGAGAGCATAGAATGGGACTTCTGGGGCTACAGCAGCAGGGTGAAGTTTGAATACTACGAGGACAAGGGCTTTCTTGAAATGGTGCTTTTTAAGGGCTCGGAGGAAGAGTTTGAGGAATACTTTGTGGTACAGTGAGCTTTCTATAGCTCCCACAGGTGAGAATACAAAAAAATTACCAGCCTGCGCTTTTTAGCTCGGGCTGATTTTTTTGTCGGTAAATTATAGTAAAATCCGTTGCATTTTTTATGACTATGTGCTATAATTATGTAGTAAACTATTTTTAATGAGGTGTTACCATGACAGAGCTTAAAGTATACAGAGGACATATCCGCAACTGGCGCGAGCTTTGCGCACAGCTGGGGGTGGAGGATACCCTTGACAGACAGCAGCGTGAGAAGCAGCTTATAGTCAGGGCTTATGAAAAGTGGGGCAGCAAAGTGGCTGACCATATCTACGGTATGTTCGCCTTTGCGGTCTATGATGATAAGGAGGATAAGCTTTTCTGCGTCAGAGACCAGTTCGGCACAAAGCCCTTTTATTACTATGTAACTAAAGATAACAGGCTGCTTTACGGCACTTATATACGTGATATCATCTCTCAGGAGGGCTTTGAAAAGGAGCTCAACGAGAGTATGCTGCAAATATATCTCAGCCTGACCTACGTGGCAGGAGAGGACACCTTCTTCAAGGGCGTTAAAAAGCTTATGCCCGGCTGCAGCCTTACCTGGCAGGGGGGCGAGCTGACATTAGAGCGCTACTGGAAGCCCGAATTCCACCCCGATAACGACAAGAGCTTAGAGGACTGGGCTGAGGAAATACACACCACCCTTAAAGGCATTATGCCCGAGGTCAAGGAAGATGGCGAGGTTGCTGAGTCCTTCCTGTCTGGTGGTGTAGACTCGGCTTACGTGCTGGCTATGTCAGACGCACAGATGACCGACTCCTGCGGCTATGACGAGGAACGCTTTGACGAGTCTCCCCTTGCTAAGCAGACCGCCGATATACTGGGCAGAGAAAACAGCAGGTTAAGGATAACTCCCGAGGATTATTTTGCCATCGTGCCCTATGTTATGTATAATATGGAGCAGCCCCTTGGCGACGCTTCGGCAATAGTTTTTGCCCTTGGCTGCAACGCCACGGCAAAGCACACAAAGCTCTGCTATTCGGGCGAGGGCAGTGATGAGTTCTTCGGCGGCTATAATATGTACCGCAATGCTGAGCGCTACGGCGAGAATTTAAAGACCTTCTATGTGGGAAATACCAACATAATGAAAGAGGACGAAAAGCAGCGCATTTTAAAGCACTATGACCCCCAGGTGCTGCCTATAAAGCTGGCAGAGCCTATCTATGCCGAGACCGAGGGACTTGACCCCCTCACCAAAATGTCTGACGTGGATATTCAGATATGGCTGGAGGGTGACATTTACCTCAACATTGATAAAATGAGCACCGCCGCAGGGCTGGAGATACGTATGCCCCTGACAGACCGCAGGATCTTTGATATCGCTTCACGCCTGCCCTCAAAGTACAAGGTGAATGAGGAGCAGAACAAGGTGGCTTTCAGGACCGCTGCCGCCAAGGTGCTGCCTGAGGAGATAGCTTTCAGAAAGAAGCTGGGCTTTATCGTCCCCATAAGGATATGGCTGGCTGACGAGCGCTACAACGAAGATGTTAGGAGAAAGTTCGACAGCGAGGCTGCTGCAAAGTTCTTCAATGTTGACGAGATAAAGGCTATCTATGCCGACTACGCAGGCGGCAACTCCGACAACTGGCGTAAGGTCTGGACCATCTACACATTCTTAGTGTGGTATGAGGAATATTTTGAGAAAAGATAACAGAAAGATATAATAAATGCCTTTCCCCCGAAAAAGCTTGGGGAAAGGCATTGTTTTTTATATTCTAACTATTTTGAGCTTGCCCGTCTTTTTTGAAAGCCCCGACCTTTTTTACCGCTTCATAAAGCCCTGATATCACCGCAAAAAACCATACAGGCAATGCTGTGAAGATCAGAAATAATGCAGTCGATCCCTTATCGTTGGGCTTTGCATATTGGCAGAGCAGCGCCGCTGCTGCAAGGCAAATGAGCGCAGGAATAAGTGAAATAAAAAGCCATTTTTCAAAACCGTCAATGCCAAGCTCTCTTGTAACAGCCCTGTACATCTTGGTAAGCCAGACAAGGGGAAGAAGGCATGAAAGCAGATAGGTCAGTTTATCAAAGCTGCCCAGCACCGCCGATACCAGCTCAATGGAGATATACGTTATCACGCATACCGCAAGTAACCCTGCGAAGCCTATTGCTAATGTCAAAAGCCTTTTCTTCATGCCGCACCTCCTTGCGGTAAGGTCAAAGAGGTAAGTTATTTATCACCCATTACCTTGACCATAACAGCCTTCTGTGCGTGCAGCCTGTTTTCAGCCTCGTCGAAGATCTCGTCAGCGTGGGCTTCAAATACCTTTTCGGTTATCTCTTCCTCACGGTGGGCAGGCAGGCAGTGCTGCACCATAGCGTCAGGCTTTGCCGCAGCCATTATCCCGTCATTTACCTGATAGCCTGCAAAAGCTATCTTTCTCTTCTCAGTCTCGGCTTCCTCGCCCATTGAGGTCCAAACATCTGTGAAGATAACGTCAGCGTCCTTGGCAGCTTCAAGGGGCACATTGGTCATGGTGAACTTTCCCGGGTACTCCTTGGTGAAGTCCAGCACCTCTTTATCGGGCTGATAATCGTCGGGGCAGGCAACAGCTACCTCCATGCCCACTTTAAGACCGCCCACGATAAGGGAGTTTGCCATATTGTTTCCGTCGCCGATGTAGCACATTTTTAGTCCCTCGAACTGACCCTTGTATTCCCTTATGGTCATAAGGTCAGCCAGCACCTGGCAGGGGTGGCAGAAGTCGGTAAGACCGTTGATTATCGGTATTGAGCCGTACTCAGCCAGATCCTCAACCTCTTTCTGTTCAAAGGTGCGTATCATAATGCCGTCAAGATAGCGTGAGAGCACCCTTGCGGTGTCCTGCACAGGCTCGCCCCTGCCTATCTGCAGATCTCTGTTAGAAAGGAACAGTGCCTGACCGCCCAGCTGATACATACCTGTCTCAAAAGAGACCCTTGTACGTGTTGAGGACTTCTGGAAAATCATGCCCAGAGTTTTGCCCTTTAAAACCTTGTGCTCGATACCGTTTTTGTTCTCATATTTCAGCTGATCTGCAAGATTGAGTATGTCGATTATCTCCTCCTTGGAAAGATCAAGCATTTTAAGTAGATGTTTCATAATAATTCCTCCATATCAGTCAAAAAAGAATAACCTTATTATACAGCATTACTGACCTTTTGTCAACTTATTCGGATAAAATTTTCTTCAGTATGTCAAGCCCCTTGTCTATCTCCTCACAGGTTATGGTGAGAGGGGGCAGAAACCTCAGCTTATCCTTGGCGGTTAGTATCAGCAGACCGTTATCAAGGCAAGCCTTGCATACCTCACCAGCCTTTTTGGTTTTAAGAGAAATTCCCAGCATAAGCCCCAGACCGTCAATGCCCGTTACCTCGGGGTGGTCTGAAAGCTTTTCTCTTATGTATTCGCCCTTTTTTGTCACCTCAGTAAGAAATCCCTCAGATAGCACCTTGTCAAGCACAGCATTGCCGCCTGCGCAGCAAATGGGGTTTCCGCCGAAGGTGGAGCCGTGAGTTCCGGGGGTGAGCACATCGCTGCACTTTTCACCTGCAAGGCAGACCCCTATAGGCAGCCCCCCTGCCAGACCCTTTGCAAAGGTGGTGATATCGGGCTTTACTCCGTACTGCTGTGAGGTAAGCAGCGTGCCTGTCCTGCCCACGCCTGTCTGCACCTCATCGGCAATGGTGAGAATGTCGTTATTTTCGCACTCCTTAAAAATCGCCTTGACAAAGTCCTTCTCCAGCGGTACAACTCCGCCCTCGCCCTGAATGAACTCAAACATAACAGCACAGACTTTGCCCTTGTTTTCTTCCAGCTTAGCTTTAAGGTCGGCAATATCGTTAGCCTTTACGTTCACAAAGCCCGGCACAAATGGGAAGAAGTAGTTATGGAAAACCTCCTGCCCCGTTGCCGAAAGGGTAGCCATAGTTCTGCCGTGGAAGCTGTTCACCAGAGTGATGATGATGTTTCTCTCAGCTTGCCTGCCGTACTTATCAAAGCTGTATTTTCTTGCCAGCTTTATAGCGCACTCGTTAGCCTCAGCTCCCGAGTTGCCAAAAAACATTTTGCTGTAGCCCGTCGCCTCGCAGAGCTTTTTGGCAAAATCAGCCTGAACCTTTGTGTAATAGTAGTTTGAGGTGTGCTGTATCTTATGCGCCTGATCGCACACCGCCTTCACCCAGTCCTCATTGCAAAATCCCAGACTGTTGGTGCCAATGCCCGAGCCGAAGTCGATATACTCCCTGCCGTCCTCGCTGACCGCAGTGCGCTGTTCGCCCTTTTCAAGCACAAGATCGTAACGCCCGTAGGTGGGCATAACGTGCTCATTAAACTGTTCAATGGTATTCATTCAATATCATTCCTTTTTTTATTTCTTCTTTTTCTCTATCAAAATTACAATAGCCTTGCCGATTATCCAGCCCAGTGAAAGCGCCAGGCAGGTGCCAAGGCTGAATTCCTCCACCAGACCTATCTTGCTGAAAACAAGCTCCACCACAGTCACTATAACGAAATAGATAACAAACTCGATAACATAGCTTACAAACCTTTTCTCCATAGCTCCACCCTAGACCTTTCTTATCTGATGACCCTTGCTTTCGATAAACTGCTCAAAATACTCGGTGGTGCAGCTAAAGCCTGTCTTATCCAGCCTGTATTTGTCTGAGCCGTACATTATCTCGTAATAGTCATATTTATCAAATACCGATATCTCCGAATATTTCATCATCAGCGTTTTCCTCTCGTTGGTGAGCACCACGCAGTCGTCCGAAAAGCGGTATTTGTTATGCAAAAGCACTGCCGAGTCGGGCATCTTGTTGGCATACACCGCCTTGGCTATGGGCTCGCCGATGACTTCCCCAAGGATAAAGCCCCCCATAAACGCCAGCATGAGCAAAGCGTTCTCGCCCCGTCTGGCATAATAGCCTGTTCGGGGAGTATGCAGAATAAACAGATAAAACGCCGCCAGCAGCAGAAACACCACGCCAACTACAGCGGCAATGGTCCGCCTTAGGTTCTTCATGCTCTGCACTGTCTCGATATCCTCAGCCTTGGTGTTGAGCACCGCTTCGATACGCTCAGGGTCGAGGTTAAAGTCAGACTTCATGTTTTCGATATCCTCCCTGAACCTGTCGCCGTCATATCTGCGGTAGCCGTAATTGTATGAGCTTGTGAGCAGCTTGTGGTTAATGTGGTCCTCAGCACTGTCAAAAGCGGGGTTTTTGTTAACCGAGGGGTCGTTCACGGTGTTGTTTTCAAAATAAAAGTTCATGTGATGCTCCTTACAGATCAGTTGAACTGTGTGCCTATACCTTCATTGGTCAGAAGCTCGATAAGTATCGAGTGGGGCACTCTGCCGTCGATGATAGATGTTCTCTTAACACCTCTTCTCACCGCTTCAACGCAGCAGTCTATCTTTGGTATCATGCCGCCGCTGATTATTCCCGACTTTTTGAGGAAGGGAACCTCGCTGACATTCACCTGGGGTATCAGGGTGCTGTCGTCCTCCTTATCCTTTAAAAGTCCCACGATGTCGGTCATAAGTATGAGCTTTTCGGCTCTTAAACAGGAAGCTATCCTTGAAGCCGCGGTGTCGGCATTTATATTATATGCCTGCCCGTCATCGCCCACGCCCACTGTTGAGATTATGGGCACATAGCCGTTATTTATGGCGTCTATTATGGGCTTTGTGGTTATCTTGGTTATCTCGCCCACATAGCCGTAGTCAACATCGCCGCCCATTTTTTCGGCTCTTATCATCTTGCCGTCGCAGCCGCAGAGACCCAGCGCACAGCCGCCGTGAAGCTGCAGTGCAGATACCAGCTCTTTATTGAGCTTGCCGCACAGCACCATTTTAACAATGTCCATAGTCTCCCTGTCGGTGTATCTCAGCCCGTTAATAAACCTGCTTTCGATACCCACACGTTTTAGCATAGCGTTTATCTCAGGACCGCCGCCGTGTACCAGCACAACCTTAATGCCCACCTCGCTCAGCAGCACGATGTCGCTCATGACAGCTTCTTTAAGCTCGTTGTTGGTCATGGCATTTCCGCCGTACTTTACCACCACCACCTTGTTGTGGTATTTCTGGATATAAGGCAGAGCGTCGCTGAGTATCTGGCTTCTCACATTGTTAGATATTTCCATTTTACATCTTCCTTTTACTTTTTATGTTTATCAGCTTCTGTAATCGCCGTTTATCTTTACATAATCATATGTCAGGTCGCAGCCCCAGGCTGTGGCTTTGCCCTCGCCGCTGCCAACGGAGACTTTTATAAATATCTCGTCCTCCAGCAGTATCTTCTTTGCTTGCTCCTCCGAGAATGGTATGCCTGCGCCCTTTTCGCAGACGTGTATCTCGCCTGCCTTTGAAGCAAGCTTAACGTCCACCTCATTGATATCAAAATCAGCCTCGGCATAGCCCACCGCACACAGTATCCTGCCCCAGTTGGCGTCAGCACCGAACATGGCGCACTTGAAGAGGGGAGAGCAGATAACGCTTTTAGCTATGATTATAGCTTCGTCCGTATTTTTAGCTCCGCTGACATTGCACTCCAGCAGCTTTGTGGCGCCCTCGCCGTCCTTGGCAAGCATTTTTGTGATGTTGCTCATTATGATGTAAAGCGCCTGCTTGAATATATCAAAGTCGCTGCCCTCGGCGGTTATCTCGCTGTTTCCTGCCAGACCGCTTGATAACAGAGCACAGGTGTCGTTGGTAGACTGGTCGCCGTCTACCGACAGGCAGTTGTAGGTTATCTTCACCACCTCATCAAGCGCCTTTTGCAGCATTGCGGTGCTCACTGCACAGTCGGTGGTTATAACGTTCAGGGTGGTCGCCATGTTGGGGTGTATCATTCCGCTGCCCTTGCCCATGCCGCCTATGCGGCAGACCTTGCCGCCCAGCTCGAACTCCACAGCCACCTCTTTTTTCACCGTATCGGTGGTCATTATGGCAATGGCTGCCTTTTCGTTGCCGTCATAGGTCAGCCCCTCATAAAGCTGGTCAATGGCGTTCTCAACAGGCTCAATAGGCATTATCTGCCCGATAACACCCGTCTGGGCGATAAGTATCTCCTCGGTCTTGACTCCCAGCTTGTTTGCGGCAAGCTCACACATTCTCAAAGTCTTCTGCTCGCCGTCGGCATTGCAGGTGTTGGCATTTTTTGAGTTTAAGATCATGCCCCGTGCTCTGCCGCCTGTGGCTTTAAGGTGCTTTTGTGAAAGTGTAACAGGTGCGCCCTTGACCTTGTTCTGTGTGAACACCGCCGCCGCATTGCAAAGCACATCGGCAGCCACCAGGCAAAGATCAGGCTTATCGTTTGAAAGGGGGCTCTCATTGCCGTCGGGAGCTTCAAGTGCGTCCATAGCCTTTTTTATACCGCAGTAAAGCCCGTTAGCCTTAAACCCCTTGGCAGCGCATACGCCGCCATCAATGTAGTTATATCCCTCATACTTAACTTTGTTTATCTGCTTCATATTACTTCTCCTTATGTTTTGCGGCTTTATCACCTATCTGATAAGCCCCTTTTCTGCTTTCAGCCGTATTATCCTCTCAACGCTCTCGTCCAGCCGCTGCGCACTTATATCGCCGCTTTCCACCGCAGCCAGCACAGCGTTATACGATTTTGCCAGATCGTATGGGGTGAGTATCATATCAGCCCCTGCCTCAATTGCGTCCACAACGCTCTCGTCGAGAAAATAGTTGGTGGTTATGTCCGCCGAGCCCATGTTATCGGTGATTATCACGCCCTCATAGCCCAGCTCGTTCCTCAGCTTATCGGTGAGCAGCTGCGCCGACATTGAAGCAGGCAGCCCGTCGTCCGTCACCTTGGGGCAGAGTATGTGACCTGCCATTATCATATCTGTCTTTTCGAGATTTACCTTGTAGGGCACCACACTGCTTTCAAGCAGCTGCGCCCAGGTCATGCTGTTTGTGTCGAGCACGCCGTTTTCATCATCAGCCTCAGCGCTGCCCCCGGGGAAGTGCTTCATCACCGTGATAACTCCGCTGCTGCTGAAGCCCTCAAGCTCCGCCCCCACAAGGTCTGCCGCAGTGTTGGGGTCAGATGATATCATATACCCCTCGCTGCCCACATCTGCGCAGGGGGCAAGGTCAACATTAATGCCGTAGCCCGAAAGATATGTGCCGATATCGCTGCCCAGTGCCTTTGCGCTTTCTTCGTCCTTAATGGCAGCTATGCTCTCAAAGCTCTTTATGCCCGTAAGTGAACTGCCTGCCAGTACCGAGTTTTCGCCGCCCTCCTCATTGGCAGCCACAAAAAGGGGTATCTCGCTGGCAGCCTGCAGGTCGCTTATAAGGGTTTTGAGCTGTTCATCGTCAACAATATTCTTGCCCGATACGGTTATGCCCCCCACCTGATAAATGCCCAGATTATAGGTCATCTGTTCATCGGTCAGGGTAACGCCGTAGGTGTTGTCGTCATTTACGATCACGTTTGAAAAATCGGTCTCCAGCGCGTCAGCCCTTATTATAAACAGCTGCCCCACCTTCTGCTCGGTGGTCATGCTGCCCATAGTTTTTTTCACCAGTGTATCTATGCGCTGCTGCTCAGCTGCGGCAGCCTGTGTGTCCTCAGACGGCTTTGCAGGTCCTTCTTTTTTAGCTTCCTCGGGCTGCTTTTCTTCCGCGGCAGCCGTAGTCGTCACAGCCTTTTTATCCTGCTCCTTTGTGGGCTCTTTGTCGGTCTCATTGCCGTAGCTTTTTGCGCCCTTGTCGTCATTTATTCTGGTTATCGTCGTCGGGTCGGGTCTGCCGATGTTACCGCAGGCAGTCAACACAATTGCGGATAAAACGGCAGCCGCAGCCGTAATTTTTGATCTCATATTCCCTTTTTACCTCTGTTTTCTATTCCAGTCCGCAGGCTTCGTCGATACCCAGCATGATATTCATACACTGCACCGCTGCACCGCTGGCGCCCTTGCCCAGGTTGTCAAATCTTGAGCACATCAGTATCTGCTCCTCATTGCCGAAAACAAATATCTGCATATTGTTGGTATCAGCAAGGGTGTTGGCAGCTAAAAAGCCGTCGGGCAAGGTCTCGCTGCCGCCAAGCTCCATCACCTTAACAAAGTGTGAGCCTGCATAGTGGGCTGAAAGTATCTCATGGATATCCGCAGGTGTATATTTTTTGGCAAGACACCTGCTTACCAGCGGAACAGACACCACCATGCCGCTGTAATAATCATCAACAATGGGGTTGAACATGGGGGCATATTTCAGACCGCATACCGCCTGCATCTCAGGCAGGTGCTTATGCTTCTGGGGCAGGGCATACTGCCTTGGCGAGTTCATCTCAAAGGTCTTGCCCTCACCCTCAATGGCAGCTATCATCTTGTTGCCGCCGCCGCTGTAGCCCGACACCGCATGGCAGGTCAGGGGGTAGTCCTCAGGCAGCACCCCTGCTTTAACAAGGGGATATACCAGCGAGATAAAGCCGCTGGCGTAGCAGCCCGGGTTTGCCACTCTCTTAGAATTTCTGATGTTCTCCCTGTGCCTTTCCGAAAGCTCGGGAAAGCCGTAATCCCAGTCGGGGGAAGTTCTGTGGGCGGTAGATGCGTCTATTATCCTCACATCGTCATTGGTGCAAAGGCTCACAGCCTCTCTCGCCGCATCGTCAGGCAGGCAGAGAAATACTATGTCAGCCGAATTTATCAGCCTTGCCCTCTCATTTATATCCTTGCGCTTGTCCTCGTCGATAAGCATTATCTCGATATCCTCACGGCTGCCCAGCCTTTCGTATATTTTAAGTCCTGTAGTGCCAGCCTTGCCGTCAATAAATACCTTGAATTTCTTACTCATTTTACTTACACCTTCAAAATCATTTTTTCTTTTTGCCGTTACTGCCGCTGTCGATAATGCTCTGATAGGGCTTATCCTCACCCAGCCTTTTTAAACGCCGCTGCTCTCGCTCGGCTTTGACTATACCCTTATCGGTAAAGCAGCTGCCGATGCCGCAGCCGAAAACTAAACACAGCGCCGTCATAACTATCATATTGGGGATTATTATGCTGTAGGGCTCCACCAGAATATACTCGGTCACAGTCAGCCCCATTATTAAAACATAAAAATACCACAGCAGCCCGTGCCTTTTAGCCAGCCTGAAAAACAGCACCATCGACCCCACGGGGTAGATGAACCCGAAGCATAGCATGAGCGAAAAAATGCTCACCCACAGCTTATCCACCACCAGCAGCAAAAGGTTTGCCGCCGCAGCCCATACTGCCGTTATCACCAGCGAATACAGCAGCGGCTTGTCTTTTATATCACTTGATTTTTTCTTTCAACGTCTTCTCTAAGCACTAATTTATGAATTTTATTTTTTTTAATAGGTGGATTTAATAAATTTTTTATATTCAGTTTAAAATCTAAATTATTGATTACCTTTGTTTTGTTTAGTTCAAATCTTAGCTTTATTTTTAAAGGAATGATTCCTCTGAATATAAAAATAAATAAACATATTAAATAACAAAAGAAGTATGAAATTACAATAAGACTCCCAATATTTATAGTGATAATTTTTAAATCAGCGATTATATTAAAACATTTTATTATATCATAATTTGAATACTTTAAAATATCATAAAAACTTTCATATATTTTTTTAGCTGTAAATTTATCAGTTTTTTTATTTCCATCATTAGAATCTTTCTTAGTAGAGCAGGAGCAATTTATATATTTTGATTCTATTGAATAATGAGAAAATTCGCAATTCGATTGGCATGCTGTATCATCATTGTTATATATATAATCTATTCTATCAGAAAGTAAAATATCAGTACCATTAGGAGAATCAAAAGGTGTGCAAACATCTTGATAGAATGGACCATCAAGATTAAACATATCATATCCTGATTCTTTCATTTGTTCATATATTTGTTTATTTATTTCACTTAATTCCATGGGGATATATAAATTAATTGAAGTTTCATCACAAATAGATAAATTTAATTTGGTCTTATTATAAGGTTCATATACTTCAAATTCAACTTTTTTTTCTGAAACCTTTGTTGATTTATATTCATTTTTGATAAAAATTAAAGAATCATTTTCATTGATATGATATTCTTTTCTTAATATAGCTTCACAATCACCTAAATCAATAATGGATATATTATTAATATTATTTGACAAGTTTTTTAATAATTTTAATTCATTTTTTGAATTAGTAACATGATAAACAACTTCATCTGGTCTTTGAATAACTAGACTTTTACCTTCTTCTGCTGTATATGCTGAAAGAATAATATTATTTAGAATATCTTCAAAATTTGTACCATTGTTCATCACTATATTTCCATTTTCAAAAAGATTATAAGTATCATTAGGCAATTCATTATAGCATCTCATTTTATATTCAATTTGATTTGACTTACAATTCTCTAAACATTGCTTTTCTTCTAAATAAATTTTAGTGTTTTCAGGGCATTCTTTGAAGCAATAATTATTAAATTCATATATATATTCTTCATCATTCTTACAATCATCAACACATTTTCCTTTTGATTCTATTAATTTTTCATATTTAATAGGGCAAGAAAAGGTACAAAAATATTGCTTAGCTTCATCAAAAAAATAATATAAATTACAATTTTGATAACAGTTTTTTAGTTTTGAATTCCTATCATTAAGAAATTTATAATTTGGTATACATTCATCACAATTATTTCTATTACGAAAAAGTTTATATTTATCTTTAGGACAATCATTATAACAATAATTATTATATTCAAATTGATAAGAATAGCATTCATTTAAACATTCCTTTTCTTCTTCATATATTTTCATATTTTCAGGACATTTTTTCAAACAATTATTATTATATACATATATATATCCTTTATCTTCATTTTTGCAAACATCAATACATTTTTTCCATTGAGTTATTAATTTACTAAATTGTGATGGACATAAATTAGATTCAGTACAATTATATTGACTATTTTCATTAAAAAAATAATTGAATTCACAATTCTTATAACAATTATTTTGTTTAGCAGAAGAATCATTAAGAAATTTATAATTCTCCTTACATTCATTACAATTATTATTTGTTTCATTTCCTGATTGATTACATTTTTTGCATGTATTATAACATTCTTTGTATATATTATCATTATTATCAAAATAATAATTTTCTGGAATTATATTTGCACAAATATTTCTATTTTGAAAAATCCTATAAGTATTATTTGGGCAATCATTATAACAAGAATTATTATATTCAAATTGATATGGATAACATTCATTTAAACATTTTTTTTCATCTTCATATAGTTTAAGCGCTAATGGACATTCCTTCAAGCAAATATATTTATATTCATATATATACAAATCATCATTTATACATTCATCAATACATTTTTTCTTTTCAATTATTTTTTTATTATATTGTAATGGACATAAATCCGATTCAGTACAATTATATTTACCGTTTTCATCAAAATAATAAAAGTAACTACAGTTTAAATAACAATTATGTTTAGGAATAAAAGATTCATGAATAAAAGTATAATTATTAATACAAATATTACAATTATTATTTATTTCATTTCCCGTTTGATTACATGTTTTACATGTATCATAACATTTTCTATATATATTATCATTATTATCTGAATAAAAATTTTCTGGAATTTTACCAAAACAATTATTCAGAATATTTCCGAAAATATAATTACATGACACAATATTGCATATATATTAGATCGGAAGAGC
>ERZ842401.3219-NODE-3219-length-20611-cov-4.875268_pt1 | contig 20611 bp, 10 predicted proteins | sample MGYA00521270_ERZ842401 | MGnify/ENA primary metagenome ERZ842401 (study PRJEB31892, sample SAMEA3878208) | bioreactor metagenome | biome: Moose rumen | place: Sweden | collected 2011-10 | study: EMG produced TPA metagenomics assembly of the PRJEB12797 data set... | reverse complement strand
GGTTTGCGGAATTTAGTTAAGAGTTAAAAGTTAAGAGTATAAAGTTGAGAGTTTAAATAATTCAAAAATCAAGGAAATTATGAGCAACCCATTTAAAAACCTATCGCTCAATGAAGCGTGTAAAGTACATCATCGCCTTACATTGGAAAAAGGGTTCCTTCCGCAACCGGTAGCAACCAATCTGATGCTAATAGTCTCTGAACTATCCGAGGCACTTGAAGCAGACCGTAAAAACAAGCATGCTGATTTCAAGAAGTTCGGAGATACTTATGAGTTAGAGTTAAGTGACTTCGCTGGCACTTTCCCCAATAGGCCCCCAGCATATAAAACGGCATATGAAGCCGGTATCAAAGATACGTTCGAGGACGAAATTGCCGATGCGTTCCTCCGGCTCATGGATCTGTGCGGCGAGTACGGCATCGACATCGAAGAACACATCCGGATGAAGGTTGAATATAACGAACTCCGCCCTCCCAAACACGGAAAGGCTTATTAAATTCCAAGCGCTATGCGCAGCGCTGCTTTTGATACTTTTGGCTCAAAAGTATGCAGGACCAAAAAAAGAATAAATAAAATCAAACATTATGAAACAATTACAAAACAATTTTACGACGCTTGAACAGAGCAAGCGATTAGTATTTGAGTTAGGTGTGCCCGCCGGTAGTGCGGATTGCTATCTTACCATTGGGTATAACGGCTTATATGAACGTGTGCCAAGAATATGCCGATCCGGACGCTTTAGCAGCATCATGGATTATCCTTGTTGGTCGGTTGGCAGGTTGATAGAGATATACGAGACCTGTATGGGGGTACCGTTTACCCGATACAAGTTGAGTGCGTTGTCTCTGCTTGATGAGGTGTTAGAGCGGTATGAGCAAAACAAAGATGAGTTGGACTTTTCAAAATTGGAGGAATAATTATGAAAGCAACAGATTTAATGATTAGAGACTTAATGTACGACAACAATGGTTATGCCGTTCTCATTCGTGAATTGTCCGACACGCAATTAAGCGGTGACAAGGCATTGGTAGAAGTGCTTGAAGGTGTGCATGAGGGTGAGATTGTGCCTATTGATACGTATGAACTATCTCCTATCCCTCTCACGAGGGAGATATTGGAGAAGAACGGGCTGTCAAACAGAATGGAATTTAAGCGTTTTCAATTCATAGATGTTATAGGAACACAAGAAAATCCTATATTTTATTGGACAAAACGAGTAGAAGATGATGCTGTAACGACTGTGCAACAATTATATTATGTCCACGAACTTCAACACGCTCTTCGACTCTGTAAAATTGATAAGGAGATAGTACTATGAATACTCACGAACAATATATCACATTAGAAACTGCTAAACTTGCAAAACAAGCTGGATTTGATTGGGGAATTAACACAGTTTATAAAGGAGAAAAATTATATACCGATGTGATAAGTTTTAATTGGAATATACCAAGAGAAGATTTTGAAAAAGAAGGAAGTGATAATTTATTTCACACTTTTATTCAAGATAGTTCAAATGAGTTTTATTCCTCCCCCACGCAATCAGTATTGCAACGGTGGTTGAGAGAGGAAAAAATGGTGCATATAGAAATAGTAACAGGTATGGGACAATATGTGGTGTGGTTTACTGATTGTGGTAAAAAACGCTTACTTATTGAGAATCATAAAGAAGCAACATTTAACACCTACGAATCTGCCCTTGAAGCAGGATTACAAAAATGTTTAACGCTTTTAATTGAGAAACAATGACACGAGAAATTAAGTTCAGAGGAAAGACAGGAAACGGCAGATGGTTAGTAGGCGAGATAATATCGCTTAATGGCCATAAGTATATAGCTCCTGCTAACGGCGATTGGTTTGATTTCATAGAGTGGGTACCGGAAAACGTATTCCATGCTCCCGATAGTGATAAATACGAAGTCGATAAGAACACCGTCGGTCAGTTCACTGGCTTGCACGATAAGAACGGCAAGGAGATTTATGAGGGGGATATAGTAAAAACAGACGTTTCCAGACGCAACGCGACAAACAAGAAATATCGTAACTTTGCTATTAGATACAACGCCCCTCAATTTTGGAACGGCTACGACCCTCTTTTAATGATGGAGCATCGAATGGAGGTTATCGGCAATATCTACGACAACCCGGAACTACTGAAAGGAGGTGAGGTATGAACGAGAAACCGAAATGTAAAGACTGCGAGTTTGCAAAGGATGGTAAATGCGAAGCGTATGGAATAGCACTACCGCTATATGGCGAATGTTATAACTGGTAAAAGGAGGTAATAAATGCAAGCACTATTTGACGAGGGAGCATTTATTGCGCTCCCGCAAGACAACGAGTTAGCAGGAAAGCAATGCAAGACCTGCAAACATATTGTTCGGCACTACTTTGAGGGACGGTGGATATACACTTCCTGCGGCATACGGCACGTAGGCAGGCGCAACTACAGAGTGAAAGCCACGCAACAAGCGTGCAAATCATACAAGGAGGAAAACCTATGAGCAAACAAAAATAAGTTAAAAATGGAAAGGAAAGTATTATGAGCAAAGAAATAGACGAGTTAGGCGGCAGTTGTATTATTCCAAATGTACACAACAAACGCCGTAATACCGACTATGATGGCTATAATGATTATCAACGTATAATAATCGAAGGAGAAAAATAATGAGTAAACACAGCCTGTCGAGAGCAGACGAACGACACGGTAGCCACAAGCAGAGCAGCCTTGGACTTGTTCTGTGAGTTACGGGGCTACCCCAAAAACAATGTAAACAGATATATCGGCAACGACCCTCACGGAGTGGTGGACATCATGGCATGACTGTAAGCAAAGGAGTGGAAGGCTCGCGAGATAAGAAAGCGGTGCCATTAAGGTTAAATGATTCAATGTGTGTGACTGCCTGCTCGTGAGAGTCGGCAGTTTTTTGTTTGCAAAAGTACCGTTCCTCTGCAAATACACACTAAAACCCCACCAAAAATGCACTTTTCTGCACCTATACGCACAATAATCCTATAATAACCGCGCATATACAAAAAGCATTATTTGTAAAAAACGACCTGCAAAAAAGAAATTACTATTGTAATTTTGCACCTGAATACGTAAAAGTAATGGTAAAATTGTGTTTTTGCCTCGCATGTGCGAGGTGTAAACACAGGTTATTTAATTCAAAATAGACTATAAATTATGTTTCCTTGGGGTGCATTGATTAGTTTGGCGGGGACTGGCTTGAGTGCCGGTCTGTCCGCTATCAATAACAAGAGAGCGCGGCAGGAGGAAGAGGCAGAGGCGGCGCGTCGCGAGGCGCATTACGAAGCCAAAGCCAATGAAAATCCTTTGTCGCGTAGTGAGAACCAGCATCTGCTTGGTCAATATGACCGCAGTGCGCAGCAGCAGGTGGAGAATGCCCGTAACGTGGCGGCTATCACGGGTGCCACGCCGGAGTATGGTCTGGCGGTGCAGAAAGGTGTTGCCGAGAACCGGGCTAATCTGATGGGACAGATGGCAGCCGGAGCGAGTGTGCGGGCAGATAAGTATGAAGAGATGGCGGAGGGTGCGCGTCAGGATCGTGCCGCCGCACAGCAAGCCTATCGTCAGCAGCGTAATGAGCAGTTTGCCAACCTTGCAGCTAATGCGGCAAGCAGTTTCGGCAGTCTTGTGGATGCCACGGCGGGGCTGGGCGGTAATAAGGCAAAGACTCCGTCTGTTTCTGGCGGCGAACAAACGACATCTGAAAAGATAGCCGCTGCACCATCGCGTGCTGCACAGTTCCAAGAGGCAGCCAACGCCACTAAGTCCGATGTGGAAAAGCAGGTATATACAGACACTGCCAATGCCGCTGCTAATGCAGCTAAAATTGCTTCTGGAGCTGCTGCTCCTATGAATAAACCAGCCGCAGATGGTATTCATGTGCAAGATTCCGTCGGTTATACGGATAATGGCGACGGTACATATTCCAAGGATGGAGTTCGGTATTACAAGAACTTCGATGGTTCATACGGAAGAGTAAACTAAACACCTACAACTATGCCACCTAAAACAAAAGAAGAATTAGAAGCTGAGAGAATATCGGCAGAGAATCAAGCCTTGCAGGACGCGAAAAAGAAAGCCAAAGGCATACAGGGTCAAGCAGCTAATCAGCCTGCTATAAGTACCGCTAATGCCGATCAAGTCACGCGGCAACAGACTAATAGTACCCAGCAAGCAGCAGGTAGCAGCGTCAGCCAAGGAACACAGAACAGCACCAATGAATCGACATCCGCGCAAAGCGGTAAGAGCCGTTCTGTCAGTCAGATGGAAGAGACGCCAGAAGCGCGTGCAGCCGGACAAGCGGCGTATGCAGACTACATGACCAAGCAGGGTTATGTGCAGACACCCGACGGACAATGGGTGCTGAACAAGACCTTGTTTGATGCGCTGAACATTCCCCGTCAGCAACTGAAAGAGGAACGTGAACGACAGGAGAAGCAGAACCGCATGAAGCAGTTGGCGGCAGGATTGTACCATAGCGGTGCGTTGCTGAGTGATATGATTAGTGCAGGTGTCGGCGGTAATGTGTGGAAACGCGAGAAAGATGATACGGCGAGCAAAGCCGCCGAGGAGAACAAGAACTTGCGTACATTGCAGTTAGCGGAGGATGCAGCGTTTGCCGAGAAGCAGCGTAAAGATTTGCAGAACACTATTGACAAAGCGCAGCAGTTGAGTGACCAGCGTCGTCGTGAACTGATGCGTACCGTCAGCACGCAAGAACATAAGAACGAAGGTAAACAATCAGGCACATCCAGCAGCAATAGTTCCCAGCAAGGCTATCAGACTAACACCACCGTCGGTCAGCAGACATCGACGAGTGCTACGACATACTCCGATGCGCTGAAAGGTGGCGGTTTAAGCGGTCGTAGCCGCCTTAGATATAGTTATGGTTATGGCGGTGGTTCATCCAAGGATGCCGACTACATTCCCATCCGAGTGGTCAATGGTCAATACGGACAAGAGTATGTATCCTTTGAGGTGGACAAGAACGAGAAAGCCGCCCTCTCCAATGCAGTGGCGCGCAGCATAGATGATGCAGCTAATGCCGGTGACGCAACCGCACAAGCATTGCGTGACAAGTATTTCGTTAAGAAGAAACGCACGGACAAGGCAAAGACATGGGATTACGATGCGCTGATTAACGACGGCGCATTGTATCAGGTGCCCGGTGTATTGAATAGGTATCTGGACGAGTTGACCAATATGGGCATGACGCACACCGTGAACGGTAATGAAATGCCGTACACCCGCGATGAGTTGTATGACATGATAACGGGCGATGAGATGCATGTCAATATCCCATCAGGTGTTCGTGGGCTGACACCGCCGGAGCCACAGGGCGGCGGTTGGACTCCATCAAACAGTTCAAGCGAAAGTGACCTTCCTAATTAGTATTCACTATGGCAGATTTACAAAAGTTCTATGATAATGCTCTACAGAAGGGTATTATAGATAAAAGTGTCGAATATGCAGACTTTGAAAAGGCTATGCGCGATGATAAAGAGCGCGAGTCTTTTTATCAATATGCAACCGATAATGGATTACAGATAGGAACGCCGGAGCGTTTCGGCAAGTACGTGCAGACCCATCTTCCGCAGTTGGAGCAGCCTGAGCCGAAAGCGGATGAGAATGGCGTTATCCACCTCACGGACGAGCAGATATATAATCCCTACGGAGACAACCCCAACTGGCGCGAGCAGCAAGGACGGCAACCGTCTGAATCGGCAAAGCAGCCTCGCCAACCTATAGATTTTGGCAATGTCCAAACGCCGACTATGCAGATACCAACGTTTGGTAATGATGCAACTCGTCAATACCAAACGCGTTTAAATGATTATGAGACGCGAGTACCTGAAGAAGTAAAGGCGCATAACGAGATGGTTGCTCGCAAGATGGAAGAACGCCGTCCTGAACATGAGCGTTTGTGGTCACAAGACAAGCCGATAATAGACGAGATTTATCAACAAGCAGAGCAAGATGCCAATGCGGAGTTCCGCAGGCAAGCAGAGATATACAGCGGTGTCCCAATAGGTGCCAATGGTGATGAAATCAGCCGCTTGATGAATATGCAGCGTGCCGCTAATGAGAAACGCGACCCAGCCAAACTGATTAACGCTTTCAATTCTCGCTTGGATGAACGCCTAAGAGAGCGTTTCCCTGAGTTAAAGAACACAGAGCCGTCGTCAGATCAGCGACTCGCTTTCCAACTTGGCAAGACCCCTGAAGATTACTCGCTGTATAAGGACTATGTGATGCAGCAGTTGCAGCAGTACTTCACAGATGTCAATATGCCGCAGAGTCAGTTGGAGTACTTTGCACGCAAAGTCATTCAAGGTAATATTCTTGGTCAGTTATACGAGATAGGAACAAAGCCGCTTGCACAACGCCAGTATGAGATGCAAGGTCTTGGTCAATACGCGCAGCAGAATGAGACGACAGGTCTTGACCTTGCCGCAGAGGTGACTAATGTGGCTCTTGATCTTCCTTTAATGTATGCAACAGGAGGACTGGGTGGAGTTGCAGAGCGTGGACTAACACGACTGACTACACGCCAGTTGGCTCGGCAGTTAGAACGCCGTGGTATGCGCGAGGCAGAGCAGATGGCGGCACGTATCATGGCGCAGAACGCATGGTATCGTATAGGTATGGGTGCAGTACGAGAAGGTACAATGTTCGCGACACTCAACACTATCAACGCTATTGGTAGTGATTTGTTCCAAGAAGGCAAGTTAACATCCAGAGTGCCTTTCGCCGGAGTAGAAGGGTTCATTACCGGTGCAGCCATGGGCGGTGTACGTGTCCCTAATAATAAATTCACATCCTACCTGCAAGACCAATACGGTCGCCGAACAGGTACGTTGGTCGGTGCTACCAATTCACTTGCTGCGCGTACTAATATTATGGTCGGCGGTCAGGCGTTAGGTGCTGTAATGAACGGCGAGGATATGGAGAACTTCGATTGGGGTAATGCATATATGCACGCCGGACTGATGAATATGGGATTTGATTTCCTCGGCACAGGCAAGATATATATCCATAACCGTGCCAGTTCGCCCGATTTCCGCACGGCTATTAACCGTACAATCAACCAGCTACAGTCCGATCCTCAAGCATATATATTCAGCAAGGATGATATAGAGAAACTGAATCGTGCAGGAATAGAAGGTAAGAATGTGCGTGAGATTGTAGAGAACATACTACGCACCGAGGGAGAGCAAAACCCGCTGCGCCGCGATGTGGATAAATATACATTCACTAATGACCCGCAAGTAAGAGAGATTCAACGTCGCTTGGAAGACATCTTCACCAATCCCGAGATAGACACAGAGGTAAAAGGGAAACTCTATCACATCTTCACCGGTCAGCCGCTTATGGCTTATGCGCTCAATACGGATAACCAAGTTCAACAAGAGGATGGTAAGTATGTGGTTCGGACTTATGACAATGCCGGCATGACATATCGTACTCGCATATTCGATAATCTGGATGAGGCAGAGAAATACCGTCAGCGTCAGGTGGCAGAGACGCGTCCTCGCTTGCTCAGTTGGTGTGAGAATGTGGCGGCTACATCATTCCGCGTACAGGCTCACAAACAAATGACCGATGAGGCCGTTCGTCAGTTGGCACAGGAGTTCAATATATCAGAGGCTGATGTCCGTCAGCAGTTGAGGACAGCGTTGGATAACACCATGCAAGGCAAACCAACTGAGCAGACGCAGGCTATTGCCAACCGCTACGCAGAACTCATGGAGGATATTGAGCGAAACATAGGGAAGGGTACTCCTATTGGTAATGGTGATTATATCGAGGCATGGAGAGAGATTATCAGCGGAGAGAGAGACAAAGGATTCCGTTCGATATTCGCCAAGGTGTTTGCGAAAGACCGAGGTTTGTCGGAAGAAAAGGTACAGAAGATTCTTAATAGCAAGTATGCGTCACTTAATGAAGCAGACCGTCAGATTTATGACGACTATGTGCGGGAGTTACAGAGACGCATCCGTCCAACCGTAGATGATACAGAGTGGACTACTGCGGAGGAATATCGCGAGCGGCAAGCTATCAATGGCACTATCCCTACGGATGGTGGTCAGCCGACAGAGCCGACTGCTCCTATAGAGCCAACCCGTCCGTCATCACCGACGGCGGTGCGGTATGGGGAGATACAGAACGAGGTGGCGCAGTATTTCGGAGAGAGGACGCACGGGGACGGGAATGTCTATCCGGTGACGCAGGCGGGTAATCCCGAGCGGCACGGGTATATCGTTGGGCAGATGGATCCGATGTTAGACGAGCAAAGCGGTAAGTTCAACGGCAACGAGACGGTAACGGTTATATGGGACGACGGCACGAGGACGACGGAGCTGCCACGTGACTTGGATGCTGCGGACATACCCAATGCCCCGGACAGTTATATCGCACAAGAGGTGGAACGCCGCATGAACGAGTACACGCAGCAGCGTATAGCCCAAGGCGAGCAGCCTATCATGCTGCAACCAGCAGAGGGAGAGCTGAAAGGATTCTTCCTGACGGACGACCCGAATATACTGGAAGACGAGTTTGGCAATCCTTATACGGTGGAGCAGCTGACGCAGGAAGGCTGGCAGGCGGTAGCCGGTGTGGATGCCAACCAGCAGCCGGTGTTACGACCTCTTGCGGAGGTACTGAACACCCCTCAGACACCTCTTACTAAAGAAGGTGAGGGTGTTCTTACTAATGAAGGTCAGACCCCTGTTCGGCAGCCGGTGGTAGAGCAGCCGCAAACCCCCATAGAGCCGAATATCGACACGATGAGCGCGGATGAGTTAAGCGCGAGTGCTGTGGAGTTTATGGGGAGTAAGGATATAGCCAGAGGTTTTCTACTGTCCGAGCGTGCAAAAATAGCTGCTGCGTTGAAACGAGCCGAGAAAGAGGGAGTGAAGCATTATACTTCCGCTTCCGATTATCGTGATCAGGTACAACGGATAGCAGAGACGAAGCGTACCTTGCAGAGATTACTGAATAAGATTGACAATGCTATTACCGGCATCAATGCTTATAAGACCGAAGAAGAGCGCAAAGCGGAGGCGGAACGAAAGGCACGTGAAGCAGCAATGCGTGAGCAACGCAGACAGTTGCAGGAAGCCGAGACAGCCGGAGATATAGAAGCCAAATGGCAGAACGCCAAGAAGACCGTAGGCTTTGAGGCTACCAAGACCCTACCAAACGGTCAGAAGGTAAAAGGGCATTACATACTAACCGAAGCAGGCACGGTTATTCCGAGCCACGACCCTCGTGCCAACTATGCAGACAGCGAGGGTTACATCATGGAGAACGGTCAGAACGTAAACGACAACAACTACAAAGACCCGGATGTGCAGCGTATCGCATTGGATATGGCGCAGAACTACGGCGGTCAAGCCGTAGAACAAATGCCGATACTGGAGAATAGAGCCGGTCGTGTGTTAAGTGGTAACAACCGCACAATCTCCGGCATCATCGCCGCAGAGAATAACACCGACAAAGCCTATCTTGCGGCGTTGGCGGAGAATGCACAGCAGTTCGGTTTCATGCCGGAACAGTTGGCGGAGTACCAACATCCGCGCTTGCAGTTCGTAGTAGAGGATGAGTTGCCATTTACGACGGCTACATTCGCTATGTTCAATCAGCAAGAGAAGAAGACAAAGAGCAGTGTCAACCGTGCCGTGGCTAATTCAAAGATGATAACGGAAGCCGTACGCGACAAAATGCTGGAGATAATGGACCAGTATGAGTCGGTTGATTCGTTCTTTGGTTCGGAGAATGCTGCGGCGGATGTAGTACAGTCGCTTATTCGAGAGGGACTAATGACCCAGCAAGAGGTTGCAGGGCTGACAGAAGCGACCGACAGAGGATTCAAATTCAACCAAAGTGGCAAAGGGTATGTCATAGACATGCTACTTGGCACACTTTTTGATGAGAAAACAATACGGATGCTTGCCGGAGAAAAGACACTCAAGCAGGCTATTCTTCGTGCTTTGCCGAGCATTGTAGAGAACCGCCGTTTGAAGGGCTATGAGTTGACGGAAAGCATCAATCAGGCGATTAAGTTACTCTATGAGGCTCGCAGAGCCAACGAGGGTAAGAGCACGGCGGACGCTTTCCAGTTATATCTGCGTCAGGTAGATACTTTCGAGGGAACAATATCCGACCGCTACAACGAGTTCGATATTATCCTTGCGGGTCGCATGTCCGCCGGAGTAGAGCAACTGCGCGAGCTGCTTGGGATGTATAACAAGTCCGCCGCTAACGAGGCTAACGGGCAAATGGGCTTTTTTGAGCTTCGTACAAGAGAAGATATAAAACAAGATGTATATGAATACTTCACAAGACAAAACCCCGACACCGCAGCCACCCTTGACGGACGAGCAGCGGCAAACGCGGAACCTCAATCTGCTGTATCAAGCGGAACTGCAAATGAGGAAGAAGCACGACAAGAAGTAATTGGTCTGCCTGTAGAAATCTCTACACTTGTTCAGAACTTAAGAGATGGAGATTTCTTTGACACGCTTATTCTATCAAAGGATGAAAAGGCTGCGCTGCTGAATCTGATTGATGATGGTCAGTCTAATATTAAGTTCGTTAGTTTCCGTGGCATCCGTCCTGTATTAGAAGAATTAGGTATCAGTGATGGTAATATAAAGTACATAGAGCAGGTATTGTCTCAACCGGGAAAAAAGGTAGATGGATTCTTCCTGAAAGGGATGAATTTCCTTAACTCCGATTACATTAAAACCGCGCAAGATACTGTCAGAGTTTATGTACACGAGCGTCAACACGGACTAACAAAGGATAATCCGAAATTGCTGCAATCGGTCGTAGATGCTTCCGGCATACAAGAGATAGCGTCAGCCGTAGAAACACTATCAGGGACGACTCACTACACCGAGCAATATGTAATACGTTCTCAAAACCACCCGGCTTTGGCAGACGAACTCATATCATTTGTAATGGGTAGTGTTTATGCAAACGGGAAATCTGTAGAAGATGTATGCCGTGATGCAGGTTTTAATAACAAAGCAGTAATAAATATCTTAGATACATTAGACAATGAACAACGAAGTAACCCATCTCTGTCTAAATCAAGAAGGGATTCAATTCTCGGTAACAGTACTCAAAACCGTAGCGGAGAGAATGGAGGAAATCCGAAATCGCAATCCGCAGGAGAACTGGAGCGACAAGGAAATGGAATTGTCGGACAAAGCCCACGAGGAACTGAAAGCCGAAGGCAGGTTGCCGGAGAACGAGCAGGAGATTCTGGAGAACGCTCCGACAGTAATCGTTCATCCGAACGAGAACTAACCTCTTCCACTAATGCGGTCCGTGTATCGAAAGAGGATGCACGCTTTGCCATTGGCGGCACGGGGATAGCCAAGATTGATGACAAGACCCTCGTCGGACTGCATAACATCAGCGAGGAGAAACTAAGGAAAGTATTGAAAGCAGGCGGATTGGCTAATCCGTCCGCTGCGGTCATTGATATAGCACGTCAGGATCATACCGACTATGGCGAAATCTCGCTTGTTCTGCCGAGCAGCCTTGTGGAGAATGCCGCCGGCACCTATGCCGGTGATGCATGGACACCGATGTACCCGACTGTGGAATATCGGGCAGGCAAAGATACGGAGAAGCGCGTCAAGGCACTGACCAATGGGTTAAAGGACAACTTGGCGAGTGCTATTGCTCTGCGTATCCGTGACTATATGAACGGCGATTCGCGTAACAGCGGATTGGAATATCTATTCCTGAAGGAGCAAGGCCGTGAGTTGCCTATCGAGCACACGCCGCGCCGTTATCCTAATATCTCCATTAAGCAGATTGCAGACCGTTTGGGTATCGCCGAGCCGGAGTACTGGAGCAGCGATGTCTATCAAGCCTACGAGCAGTTGCCGGAGGAGCAGTTGTTTGATTTCAACTTATGGCTGGAACAGAACGGCAACCAAGAGGAGATAGACAAGCGCAAGGCGATGGTGGAGCGTTGGCGTAAGGACGGCAAGGATGCTTTCGCCAACATATGGATAGAGCGTCAGAGACAGCGTATGTCGTTTGCTGCGTTCGACAGTGCCGGTTATCGTATTCTCCGCGATGAGCGAGATGCCGGAGAGGAGAACACGGGCATGACATTGGATAAGGCAAGTTATATCGTTAATACGGAGGGTTTGCGTACGGAGTTTGATAATTGGCTGCAACAGAAGATAGACGGACTGGGATATGAGGAAGTACTGTTTGGCGGTTATACACCGAGCGGCGACCGACGCTATATGCCTAACACGGTAGAGAACGCCAGCCGACTGATGAACGCGCAGCCGCAGACCAACTATCTCGAACGAGCGAGTGTGAACGAGACCAAGGCAATGCTGATGGATAAGTTCCGCACCTTGGAGGATATACGTAAGCACAAAGGTCAGTTGGAGCCGGACGGCGAGAAGATCAAAGCCGCCTACGAGCAAGTTGGAAGCGATTGGAACCAGTTGGGCATTGATTTCCGCGACTATCCGACCAACGAGGACAAGACGGCATACGGTTTGGACGATAATCCGTTTATCGCCATTGATACGGCATTAGCTCGCATGCAGGAAGCGATGTTCAAGCGTGACCCGATAGCGTTCCTCAACAAAGAGTACCGCTATTCGTTGCCTGCTGACAGCGAGTTCGGCAAGCGCATCAAGGAGATGAAGGAGCGTATCAAGAACCTGCCGAGCCGTTATTTCGAGACCAAGTTCCGCAGACCGGTCTATCTGAATGAGTTTGCTGCGGCTGTGGTGCCGAATGACCTGCCGACCGACCTGCGTGACGGATTGCAGCAAAGCGGGTTGTCGCTGTTCGACTACGACCCTGCACAGGCAGGCAGCCGACGCGATGCCATCCTCCAAGCCACCGAGCCTGACGGCATACGATTCAGCGTCTCCAATAGAGGACGAAACTTATATACTAATAAAGGTCGCGGTTCGTATGAGGATAAAGCAGGTCGTTTATACGAGGGTGAAGGTGTGACCCATGCTGCGGCGGAGGAGATGGAGGCTATCAAGAACCGTGCGCTGAATGACGGTACGTTCATGCAAGCCCCGAATGGTCAGCCGACCAAACTGACCGAGCGTCAATGGCTGCAAGTGCGCACCCGTGCTTTCAAACGTTGGTTCGGCGATTGGGAGAACGACCCCGAGAACGCCAGCAAGATACTCGACGAGAACGGCGAACCGAGGGTAATGTATCATGGAACGCATAATAACTTTACTACGTTTGATAAGCGTAGGATTGTCGCTACAAACTTTGGTAAGGGCTTCTATTTTATATCAGATATGAAGAAGGCGTTATCCTATGGACATTACCTAATGCCAGCATTCTTGAATGTCCGTAATCCGTTAGACTTGACTACAGGAGATAACGACGCGGAATATAATAAATGGTATGGGAAAAAGAAAAATCCGTATGATGGCTACACGTTTATTCCAACGCTGCCTGAAATTAACTATACGATGGTTGTAGCTCCGAACCCCAACCAAATCAAGTCAGCCACTGACAACAATGGCGAGTTCAGTGAGGAGAATGACGACATCCGTTTCTCTATCAGCAATCAGAACAACGACATCTTCTATTCGAATGCGGAGCGTGCGGTGGAGGGTATCAAACAAGAGAAAGCGACACCCGAGCAATGGCGTGCGATGATTGAGAAAGCAGGCGGACTGAAAGCAGGCGAGGACAAATGGATAGGTCTGAGCGACTGGCTCAAACAGCAGCACCCGACAGTAGAGGTGCAGCCCGGCGAGACACGATTGCAGTTCGCCCAACGATTACAGACGGAGCAGAAACGCTTCACCCTGACCAAAGAGCAACTGCTGGACTACATCCGCCAAAACAAGATACAGATTGAAGAAACGGAGTATGGGGATGTGTCGGGTAGTGAGCAGTTTAGCAAATTAGAGGATGAGTTTAGTGAGGTTTGCTGGAACATAGACGAAATCTTTACGCAGCATTGGATTGAAGCAAATAACGATTTGGAGAATTTCCAAGAGGAGATGCAGGAGAAGTACGGCGAAGAATACGAGGATGCTATGTCTTCCGATGAACAACGCTTTCATCGCTTCTTGCTTGATTCCCGTGAAGTGTATAATAAAGAGCACCCAGACTACGATGATGCTTTCCAAGAGATGATTCTTCGTTACGGTGATGATTTTGAGATGGCATTCTGGCATGACGGAGCTAAACTTTTTGCAAATAACAATGCTGCGGCGAGTTATTTTGTGGGCGAAAGTAATGCTATTAATGAGACGCGTCTGCAATACACAACGCAAGGACTGGAGAACAAGCGTGAGATTGCATTGACCGTTCCGACGATAGAGAGTTGGAACGAGGACGATGAGATTCACTTCGGCGATGCCGGAGAGGGACGCGCTATTGCGTGGGTGCGTTTTGGTGATACAGAACGTACTTTGGTCAATGGCCGTGATACGTATGCCAAAGTCCTTGTGATAGACGAGATTCAGTCCAAACGCCACCAAGAGGGCAGAGAAAAGGGGTATGAGGCCCCATACGAGAAAAATATATCGGCTACAAGAGATGGTAGCACATGGCTGATTCGGAGTGACGGAAATCTTATTGCTGAAATTATATATAAAGAAGGAGATTCTGCTGAAGATGCAATACAGCGCTATAAAGCCCGTCATCCTCAAAAAAAAGGTCTTATCCCTGCTGCACCGTTTGAGAAGAAATGGCATGAGTTGGCGATGAAGCGTATCCTGCGTTTTGCCGCTGAGAACGGCTACGACAAAGTAGCATGGACAACCGGCGAACAGCAAGCCAAACGATATGACATAGGCAAGGAGATTGACCATATCGTCAAGACCGACGACTATTCATACGATGTATATCCGACCAGCGGACCGATGATGAGCCTTGATTTTGACGAGGACGGTATCTACCGCGATGAGTACGACCGCGAGTATAACGGCAAGTCTATGTCAGACATCTTCGGCAAGGAATTGGCTAAACGCCTGCAAGAGATGCCGGTGGACGAGACATTACAAGGCGATGGTCTGCGTGTAGGGTATGACGGTATGCGTGGTTTCTATGACGACATGCTGCCGCGTTTTGTGCAGAAGTACGGCAAGAAATGGGGTGCTACTGTCGGCGAGGTGACGATGCCGGATTTGGAGGAAGGTTATCAGACCATGCACTCCATCGACATCACCGACGCGATGCGTGAGAGCGTGCTGGAAGGTCAGCCGATGTTCTCTGTAAGCGGTAGGCGCAATGACTTGGGTACGATGGCCGTCCAAAAAGGCGAGACGCGCAAGCAGTATGTAGAGCGTATCACTGCGGCTACGGCAAGCATGACTCCACGCAACACGACCATAGATGATGCTATCCGTTTCTCGATAACGGTAAACCATAACAGTCCGTACCGGCTCAAAAAGGCAGACGGTTCGTTTGTTGATCCTGAAACGGGTGAGCGTCTTGGCTTTGACCACCGCTTTATGGGTAAAGGCGAAGGCGGACAGGCTCACGGCTGGGGCAGTTATTTCAGCGCAGAGGATTTGAGAGACTATGGAACCAACCGACATGGCGGTGATGATATACGATGGAACGGGAGACCACTGAAGGAGATTCTTGAAAACGGCATGTGGGATGAAGCCTTCCATAATATTTACATGTGGGTGGAAGATGCGGAAGCATTCAAGAATGCCATTCGGCGTGTGTATATTGATGGTAGAATAGCCTCTCCGCGTTCCAAGAGAGCAATAGAGTTAAACAAACAAAAGCAACGGCTGATTGATGCTATAGACAACGAGGAAATTCAATTTCCGCCTAAACACCATTACACGGTAGAGATACCGGATAATGATGGTACAAACTATCTGGAGGAGGATAAGGATTACAGTGGAAAAGAACTGAGAGCAATCGCAGACAAGATCATTCCTATTTTACGAAAGAAATACGGAAAAGATTCCAAACAAGCGGAATGGTTTGATAGTTTTGTAGATTTCCGTTTTTATGGCAAGTATAATACGTTAGGACGCGATATATACAGGGAGTTAGCAAAAGCCATAGAACAAGATGCCGTGATAGAAGTATCGGATAATACTTGGAAATCTACAAGTGAAATTCTACGAGATGCCGGCTTTGTAGGTATTCACTATGACGGTCGGCGTGACGGTGAGTGCTATGTTATCTTTGACGAGAACGATGCCAAGATAGTGGACCATATACGGTTTAGTATCAGCAAAAATAAGGAAAAAGCAGAAAAAGAGCAGAATAATTTGCAAAATTCAGAAAAAAGCGGTATCTTTGCACCGAAAAAGAAACTGACCAAGCAAGAGATAGCCGTTGGGTATCAAGACATGTTCCGCAAACAAGCGCAAGGTCAGTTCCCTGGCGGTAATGGATGGGCATATTCTGCTAACTTTATTCACTTCTTTGATAAGGGTAGGATATACGATTCCATTCAGATAGAAGGCAATGAAGATTTAATTAAAGAAACAATTAAACATTATGGCACTAACGAAAATCCAAGAACACCTGATAGAAGGTCTAAAGATTTATGGCGTTCACAGAGACCAAGCAGTGGGGATAATAGTCTTCTTTCAGAACGACGAGCAGGGAATGCTGGAGCTGATAGACTATATGACGGAGCAAGATCCGACAGCTCACGAGATTATCAAGAAAGCGGCGGAAATCTACAAGCGCCGCCAGAAACAGACGGAGAAATAGACTCCGAAGAATTTTCCGATTCACATATTCGATTCTCCGTTCGAAGAGAGGACCCGCCGAAGAAAACAGGTATCGGCTATAAGGTGTTCTATCAGAAGAACGGCAAACTCTATCTGCCTATGGTGGCTAATCCTAACGGAGAGGCTACACCTATCGGTGTGTGGCTCAACGCCGACGCTGCACCTATTGCCGGAGAGAGCAAGACAGGAAGACCGCAAGTGAAAGCAGGCGGTAAAGGTACGCAGGGCGGTAGTGGTCAGTTGGCTTATCGTCCCGGCTGGCATCTCGGTGAAATACCTTATGCACTCCAGTTCAACCGCAAGGACGAGAACGGAGAAAAGACCCTCTTCCCGAAGGACTTTGTTTGGGCAGAGGTGGAGTATGCTGCCGATAACGACTACCAAGAGGAAGCAATGCGTGAGGGGGTGAACGCTTTCGGCAAGTTCCAACACTCGCTGGCAGGCTTGAAGCATATCCCGACAGACGGCTTCTATCGCTATCGTACCAACCCGAATCCAGAGACAGACCCGTGGATCATCACCGGTGCTATGAAAGTGAACCGCGTGCTGAGTAACGAGGAGGTGGACGAGATAGTACTTGCTGCTGGTCGCGAGCCACAACGGAGAGAGGGTGATGTCATAGACGAGATACGTTTTGCCGTTTCTCCGACGCGGAAGAGTGTGGTAACGCAGGCTATTGTGGAGCAGGCGAGCGAGAACTTCATGCGGATGCAGGAAGCGATGAGCCACATAGACGCAGACATCAAGAAACTGCGTGCTGCGGCTCGTTTGCAGGCTGATTTCGACCGCAACCAAGTAGCGTCGTTGCTGAATTTAGTATCGACCTTATGGAACAGTCCGCAATGGGGTGCGTACCTCAAAAAGCATCCGTATATGCCGCACACGTTGGCGCGTATCAACTCCGCCATCCGTAGTGCGGTAGGCAAGGCGGACATCAGCAAGGAGGTGAACACTATCCTTGACTATATCGTAGATGCCCAGGCGAGTGTAGCCAAAGACGAGTGGCGCAAGCTGCTTGGTACCAAGGTAGAGAAACTGAATGTGAGCGGTGTAGTCAGTCAGGGCAAGGTAGCCTTGCAAGGTCAGCACGCCCTCAAAGCACTCAATGAGGCGTTGGATGCACACATGACCCCGGAGCAGTTGGAGGAAGAGATAAGTAAGCTATATGACCTTATCGACAATGCGCCAGACGAGAGCCAGCGTGTGCAGGCTACAGGACGGATGATCGGTTATGAGACAGCCTTGCAGCATATTCAGCGTATCGAGCACTTGGAGCAAGAGCGTATGCAGTTGCGCGACGAGTTGGCTGCCAACCGTGCCAACAAGGGTCTCAAACCGCTAGCTCGTCAGCAGCAAGAGAACGCCATCAAGGAAGCTATGCGTGACAATAACCTTGACCAAGCCGAGGCGTATATGCAGTCCATTAAGGACCTGCGCGGTTATATAGACGAGCAACACGCCGTAGCCAGCGATTTCATCAAGCGTCTGACGGAGAACCGCGACAAGATACACGATTATGCCGCCAAGGACTTGGAGGGTGTTCCTTCTACCGCCAACCGTCAGCGCACCAGACAGGGCGTGATACGGGACATCTTCGACGGTATCTCTTCACCGATACGCGATATGCAGTCGATGCTGCGGATGTGCGGTCTGCATGCACCGGACGGTGAGGGGTATCTGTATAACCATTTCATGCGTGGCTGGATGGATGCCGCCGACAGGGAGTATCAGGGTATCGTAGCCGCGCAGGAGGCATTGGATAGCAAGGTAAGCGAACTGACCAACGGCAAGTACAAGACATGGGAAGAGATAGCCCGTAAAATCAACGACAAGAGCCATAAGCAGTTCACGGTCAGTCTGTGGACGGGTGAGTTCAGCGACACGAAGCCGGTGTATGACGATGTGGCGTTGAATGCAGGTAATGTACTGTATATCTATGCTGTGCAGAAGATGAACGACGGCAGGATGAAACTGACCGGCATGGGTATCACCGACCAAGAGGTGCGCCGACTGACAGACGAACTGAAGGCAGCATACGGACAGGAGGTACTGGACGTAGTGGATTGGATTCAGAGCGAGTACTTTGTGCAGTTGCGCAACCGCTACAACCCAACCCATGAAGCCTTGTACGGTGCGCCGATGGACGCTATCGAGAATTATTTCCCGCTGCGCGTCAATACCGACGAGACACAGCGGAACGTGGACATCAGCGACCCTGATACGGATGCAAGCCGTCTGCTGACCGGCACCAGCACAGGTGCTATCAAACGCCGTACCCGCAACAGCCTGCCGCTGGATATACGCAATACTGATTTCTTCACGGAGACGATACGCCATATTGCCCAGATGGAGCGTTGGAGTTCGTTTGCCCAATGGACGAGAGATGCCAACATTCTCTTCTCCGATAAGAACTTCCGCAAGCGTGTCAAGAACATGAACACTATCTACGGACAAGGCGACAGGTTGTACAACCGCATGAAGAGTGCTTTCCAAGTAGCCAACGGCACATATAAGCCCAAGACGGACGAGTTCAGCGAGATTACGCTGAATGTAGCCAAGGGCGTGACGAGCGCGAAGATTAACTTCCGCGTATGGACTGCGCTGAAACAGATAGCGTCCTTCCCTGCGTTCTTCACCTACATGACCGACGGTGTGTTTGTAGGTTCGTATCTGCGCAACTGGGCAACGCCGCACGACACGATGAAGTGGGCGAAGGAGAACCTGCCCAACTTCGAGAAGCGTGTCAGCAAGCGTGATACGGGTGATATGAGACTGATGTCCCGCACGACAGACTGGCAATGGAACAAGCGCGTGCTGGAATGGAGTCAGAAATACGGTATGGCTGCCAATGTCTATTTCGACACGCTGACATGCGCCACCGGTGCGAGAGCCGTGCATGACAGCCGTTATGCGGAGTATCTGAAGAAAGGCTATTCGCCGGAGGATGCAGGCAACCGTGCACGGCAGGATGCGGAGCAGGCGTTCAACACCAGCCAGCAGTCGAGCGAGGGTGCATTCATGGCACCGGTGCAGATGGACCGTAACCTTGTGACCGCTGCGTTGACTGTCTTCCGCACATCACCGATGCAGTACACCCGTAACTTCATCTACCATACCCGCAATATCGTTAATCGCTTCGGCAAGAAGGAAGATACGATACAGTTCCGTATGGGGCAGTATATAGCCGACGGACTGAGCGAGGAGCAGGCACGCAAGGCAGCGGAGCAGGATTTCAACAAGTCCGTCCGCGCCGACATAGCCGGTGTGGTGGTGTATGGCGCACTCCTGAATATCCTATGGCGGCTTGTGGGGCAAGTGCCGTACCTGCTGTTCGGCGACGATGACGACAAGAAGAAAGAGATAGTCATGGATGCTGTGACAGGCGGTGCATGGGTTAGTCCGTTCACCGGTCTGATAGGCGGTTCGTATGTGGAGAGTGCTTTGGACGGCAACGGACTAGTGACGAGTATATTTGCGCCGGAGTTGCCGTTCACGCAGGATGCCAAGCGTGCCGAGCAGTATCTGGAGAATAACAAGTATGCAGAGTTCGCCAACCAAGCGATGTCGGTACTGATGCAGTCCACGACGGGCTTTGACCCGCAGACGGCAGGTGACCTGATTGCCCGCGTAGTGACGAGTCTGGATAGCGAGCAGGAACTGGATGCGGCAGAAAGGGCATTGCGTGTGACGCAGGCTATACTGAGTATTCCGCAGAGCCAGTACGAGCAGCAGCTGATAGACCGCGTGGTAGAGGACGAAAACGAGTATGATGCGGCGTTGGAAGATTATATCCGTTATCAGAAAGTGCATACGGCTCCGCTGACATGGTGGATGCGCG
>ERZ842401.3218-NODE-3218-length-20611-cov-5.331777_pt1 | contig 20611 bp, 15 predicted proteins | sample MGYA00521270_ERZ842401 | MGnify/ENA primary metagenome ERZ842401 (study PRJEB31892, sample SAMEA3878208) | bioreactor metagenome | biome: Moose rumen | place: Sweden | collected 2011-10 | study: EMG produced TPA metagenomics assembly of the PRJEB12797 data set... | reverse complement strand
TTCAGATAATGGCCTTGCAGGAGCATCCTTATTACGGCTCTTTCGGCTATCAGGTGAGCAACTTCTATGCACTCAGCTCCCGCTTCGGAACTCCTGAGCAATTCAAGCGCCTGGTCGATGAAGCCCATGCCTTGGGGATAGCCGTGATAATGGACATCGTCCATTCCCATGCGGTGTCGAACGAGATCGAGGGCCTTGGCCGTTTCGACGGGAGGGAAGATCTTTATTTCTATCCCGGCGGTGCCGGACATCATCCAGCCTGGGGCTCAAGGTGCTTCGACTACGGCAAGGATGCTGTGAAGTATTTCCTCCTCTCCAATTGCAAGTACTGGATGGAGGAATATCATCTCGACGGATTCCGTTTCGACGGAGTGACATCCATGCTCTATTGGGATCACGGCCTTGGAACGGATTTCGGCAATTACGAGATTTATTTCGGGCAGGGTGTCGATGAAAATGCAGTCGCTTATCTCGGCCTTGCAAACACCCTGATACATGAGATCAATCCCGATGCGATCACCATCGCAGAGGATGTGAGCGGTATGCCGGGACTTGCTGCGCCGCAGGGTGCCGGTGGCGTGGGATTCGACTTCCGCATGGCCATGGGCATAGCCGATCACTGGATTAAATGGATCAAGGAGAAATCCGACGAACAGTGGAGCCCCGGCGAGATATGGTATGAACTCACGAACAAGAGGGCCGACGAGAAGACGGTAAGCTATGCTGAATGCCACGACCAGGCGCTGGTTGGCGACAAGACCATCATCTTCCGTCTTATCGACAAAGAGATGTACTTCTCGATGGACAAGGGCAAGCAGAACATCGCCGTGGAGAGGGGAGTGGCCCTGCATAAGATGATACGTCTCGTGACTGCCGCCACGGCAGGAGACGGGTACCTGAATTTCATGGGCAATGAGTTCGGACACCCCGAGTGGATAGATTTCCCCCGTGAGGGGAACGGGTGGAGCTATGCTCATGCCAGGAGGCTCTGGTCGATCGCCGACAATGACAAGCTTCTTTACAGGGGGCTCGAAGATTTCGACAAGGAAATGGTGCAGTTCATCAGCAAAAACCGACTGCTCGGCGAAGCCCCTGTACTGCTCACCGCTGATGAGCAGAAACAGATACTGGTTTTCCTACGGAAAAATTGTATCTTTGCACTGAATTTCAACCCGGTCGACTCCTTTGGAGATTACGGTTTTTCGGCGCCCGCCGGAGATTATGAACTGGTTTTCAGTTCCGATGAACCCCGTTTCAACGGACAAGGCAGACTTGCCGCCGGTGAAAGACACATCGGAATTGACGAGAGATGCCCTAATGGCAATCAGGCGTTCGATCATACACTGTACTTGTATCTCCCCAGCAGGAGTGCCCTGGTTTTGAAGAAAATCAAATAGCTTATGGCTTTTTTAAAATTCAATAAGGCAGAATTGGTCAATCTCTCCTACTCGCTCAAGAGGGAGATTATCTGCGTCAACAAGACGGGCGCATATTGCAACACCAGCATCGTTACCTGCAATACCCGCCGGTATCATGGTTTACTGTCCGTCACGCTCGACCGTTTCGGAGGCGACAAGTATCTGCTGCTTTCCGCAATAGACGAATCGTTCATAGTGAACGGACAGCAGTTCAACCTCGGCATTCATTGCTACGGGGACATCTACGAACCCCGCGGTCACAAGTATGTCGTCGATTTCGGCGCCGATCCTATCCCTTCGATCACCTACAAAGTAGGCGACATCGTGTTCAAGAAGTCGCTGATGCTGCTTCCCGACAAGGACCAGTTGCTAATCAAGTATGAGTTGCTCGAGTCGCCCGCCAAGGCGACCGTACGCCTCAAGCCATTCCTTGCTTTCCGCAATATACATGCGCTCACCATGTGTAATGATGAAGCCGATCAGGGGTACAGCCCTGTAGCTTCCGGAGCCAAGTTCCGCATGTACGGCAATTTCCCCGATCTGGTCCTCCAGACATCGGGCAGTTCTACAGTATACAAACACGATCCCGAGTGGTATTACGGAGTCACCTATTCCGACGAATACCGCAGGGGATTCGATTGCAAGGAAGACCTCTTTGTCCCCGGATATTTCGAGGGCAGCATGAAAGCAGGCGATTCCATAGTTCTTTCAGCTTCTCTCAAAGAAGAGAATCCTGCCGGCTTGAAGCGCGTTTTCGAAACCGCCCTGGCCAAGGCGCCTACGATCACCAATTACCGTGACCTTCTTGCCCGCTGGGCGAATCTTTTCATCTGCAATCATAACGGCCGCAAGCGCATCACCGCGGGGTTCTCGTGGATGTACACCGGCCTCCTTCGCGAGACGCTCATATCCCTTCCAGGACTTACTCTCTTTGCGAACGGCGACACCAAGACCTTCGAAGAGGTCCTCGACAATCTGATTGCCGATGAGCAGGAACGCCTGTTCCGCCGCACCACCCAGGTGGAAGCCCCGTTGCTTCTGGCTCCGGCGCTTCAGCATTACATCCAGTTCGGAGCATCTCCTTCCAAGGTCTGGAAGAAATACGGCACCATAGTGCGCGGAGTTCTCGAGAGTTATCTGCCCGGACGCCGCCGCGAGGTCGCGATGCATCCCAACGGCCTTCTCTGGGCCCAGATGGAGAACGTCGCCCTCAGTTGGATGAACGCGTATATCAACGGAGTGCCCGTGACGGAACGTGCCGGCTATCAGGTTGAGACGAATGCCCTCTGGTACAATATGATCTGCTTTGCAGTCGAGATGGAGTCGAAATACGGCACAGCCGCGACTTTCGTCAAGGAATGGAGCGCAATCCGCGACCTTGTGCGGTCTAATTATCAGAAGACCTTCTGGAATGCAGGGCGTGGCTGCCTCGCCGACTATGTCGACAACAACGGACAGAATACCGACGTGCGTCCCAATCAGCTGATTGCCATCTGGGTTAAGAATTCCCCGGTCGACGAAGAACTGCATCCTTCGATATTCAAGGTGATTTCCGCCGAACTCGAAACGTCCCGCGGAATACGCACCCTGTCGCCCCGCGATCCTAAATACAAGAATGTTTACGAGGGGTCCCAGGTCGACCGCGATCTCGCGTACCATCAGGGCAGCACGCGGCCGTTCCTGCTGGAATATTACGTGGCCGTCGGTTACCGGCTTATCGGTCCCGGCTTCCGCAAGAAAGCCCAGTGGCTGTGTGAAGGCCTTTACGAAGACCTCAGCAAACACGGCGTGGTGGCATTCAGCGAACTTTACGACGGCGATCCGCCCCAGGAGCCTCACGGGGCGATAGCTTCGGCTCTCAGCACCGCTGCTCTGCTGGCAGTCAATTTCATAACGGAAATCAATTCAGAGGAGGGACGCAAATGAGAGTACTGATGTTTGGTTGGGAGTTTCCTCCCCATATCGCCGGAGGGCTCGGAACGGCTTGCGAAGGTATAGTTAAAGGCCTCGCATACAATGGCGTGGAAAGTATTTTCGTGATGCCTTCCGCCAGCGGCGACGAAGACCAGAGCGCAACCCGCATCATCAATGCGAGCGACGTGGCGGTCGAGAACTTCACAGGGACCGTGGATGAATTCCTCGACAAGGTGAAGTTCATCCATATCGATTCCAATCTCATCCCCTATGCCGATCCCGAGGAGTTCTCCAGGATTGTCGAGGATGAACGCGCCCGTCAGGTGAAGGACTTCCGGATCAGTTTCGGGCAGAAGTATAAGTTTTCCGGCAAGTACGGCGCAAATCTTCTCGAAGAAGTGGCCCGCTATGCGATGGTCGGAGGAACTATTGCAATGCAGCACAAGGATGAATTCGACATAATCCATGCTCACGACTGGCTTACCTACCTCGCCGGGATAGCCGCAAAGGAACTTACCGGCAAGCCGCTCGTTGTGCACGTGCATGCCACATCTTTCGACCGCGGCACCGACGACATGGTCGATTCCCGCGTATATGCTATTGAACGCCGTGGCATGGAGGCTGCCGACAGGGTGGTCACCGTCAGCGATCTCACCAGAGGCATAGTCATCAACAAATACGGAATCGATCCTTCCAAGGTGGTGACCGTTCACAATGCCGTCGACTTCAGCGGCCGTGAGAACATGGAAGTTGAGCGCGGCGTCCGCGACAAAGTGGTCACATTCCTCGGAAGAATCACCTTCCAGAAAGGTCCTGAATATTTCATAGAAGCTGCTGCCAAAGTGCTCAAGCGCACCAAGGGAGTCCGCTTCGTCATGGCCGGCAGCGGCGACATGATGAACCGTTCGATCCGCATGGTGGCCAGGCTCGGAATATCCGACCGTTTCCACTTTACAGGCTTCCTGCGTGGGGCCGACGTACAGAAGATGTTCGCACTGTCCGACGTTTACATCATGCCTTCGGTTTCTGAACCTTTCGGCATTTCTCCCCTGGAGGCCATGCGCACCGGGGTGCCTTCCATCATTTCTCACCAGAGCGGCGCCGCCGAGGTGCTTAAGTATGCCCTGAAAGTCGATTTCTGGGATGTGGATGCAATGGCCGACGACATATATGCGCTGCTCACATACCCTGCTCTTTCGCGCTTTGCCGCAGTGCAGGGGTTCGACGAGGTGAATGAGCTCAAGTGGAACAACGCCACTGCCAAGCTCAAGAAAGTTTATGAATCAGTTTTAAACCGGTAGCTTTATGAAAAAGCTTTGTTTTTATTTTCAGATACACCAGCCCGACCGTCTCCGCGTTTACCGCTTTTTCGACATCGGCAAAGATTCGCACTATTACGACGACTTTGTGAACCGCACAATCTTGCGCCGCATAGCCCAGAAGTGCTATCTCCCCATGAATCAGCTTATTCTCGACGCAATCAAGGAGAGCGAGGGCAAGTTCAAGGTCGCTTTCAGCATAACCGGAAGTGCGCTTGAACAATTTGAACGCTATGCACCGGAGGTGATCGACAGCTTCCGCGCGCTGGCTGCCACCGGAAGCGTGGAATTCCTTTGCGAGACCTGCAATCATTCGCTGTCGTCGCTTAAGAGCGAAAACGAATTCAAGCATCAGGTGCAGAGGCATAAGGCTACTATAGAGAGTTATTTCGGCGTGACACCAGTCACGTTCCGCAATACCGAGCTGATCTATTCCGATGCCATAGGCAAGACCGTCTATGATCTCGGGTTCAAGACCATCCTGACCGAAGGCGCCCGTCATATCCTTGGCTGGAAGAGCCCTAATTTCATTTATTCCAATGACCTCAAGTCGTCGCAGAAGCTGCTTCTGCGCAACTATCGCCTGAGCGACGACATCGCATTCCGCTTCGCCGGCTCCGGACTTACCGCCGAGCAGTTTGCCGTGAAGGTTAATGCAGAGGACGGTGACATCGTGAATCTCTTCATGGACTATGAGACTTTCGGTGAGCACCAAAACGCCGACAGCGGGATCTTTGAGTTCATGAAGGCCCTGCCCAAGGCCATCCTTGCAGCCGGGATCAAGTTTGTGACCCCCGCCGAGGCTGCCTCCAAGCTGAAATCGGTAGGCGCCCTAAGCGTGCCTCAGCCTATTTCCTGGGCAGACGAGGAACGCGATGTCACAGCCTGGCTCGGTAACGAACTTCAGCAGGATGCATTCAACAAGCTTTATTCGCTTGTCGAAAAACTTTCGATTATAGACAATGCCGACCTGTGGGCCGATTTCGGGCGTCTTCAGGAAAGCGATCATTTTTACTATATGTGCACCAAGTTCTTCTCCGACGGAGACGTGCACAAGTATTTTAACCCTTACGACACTCCGTACGAGGCATTCATCAACTATATGAACGTACTCAGTGACTTTATTATCAGAGTAAACGACGAATATGCAACAAAGAATTGAGATTGGCAGTCCCAGCTGGGCCAGCGTGCGCGTGACGCGTCACCTTCCCGGTGAACTCGAGGGACTGGAAAAACTTTGCGGAAATCTTTGGTGGTGTTGGAACGACAACGCGAAGGCACTTTTCAAATATGTGGATCCTGATATCTGGCATCGCTCCGGACACAATCCCATGGTGATTCTGGACAGGGTATCCCTCAAGAGATATAAACAGCTTTCCAAAGACGGTGAGTTCCTCGGGAAACTTCACGCTGTAATGGAAGAGTTCAATGCCTACATGGCAGAGAAAGATCGCAGGGGAAATCCTTCGATAGCTTATTTCTGCATGGAATACGGCCTTGATACGTCGCTGCAGATTTATTCCGGAGGCCTCGGCATCCTTGCCGGAGACTATCTGAAAGAAAGCAGTGACATGAATGTGAACCTGGTTGCAGTAGGCCTTCTTTACAGATATGGCTACTTCACCCAGAAAATCACCCCTCAAGGGAATCAGGTGGCAGAATACAATGCGCAGGATTTCCTCCGAATCCCCGCCGAACCCGTCACGGATGCAGAAGGAAAGTGGATAACCGTAAGTTGTCAGCTTCCGGGGCGTGAACTGCATGCCCACATCTGGAAGGTTCCCGTGGGACGTACCGACCTTTATCTTCTCGATACCGATTTCGAGGACAATCTTCCCGAAGACCGCCAGATAACCTATCAGCTCTACGGCGGTGACTGGGAAAACCGTCTCAAGCAGGAGATTCTGCTGGGTATAGGCGGAATCCGCGCACTGCGTGCGATAGGGCTGCATCCCACCATTTATCATTCGAATGAAGGCCATGCCGCATTCATAGGGCTGGAACGTCTTCGCGAGTATATGTTCGAGCAGAAGATGGACTACAGCGAGGCGATGGAACTGGTGCGCGCCAGCGGACTTTTCACCACCCATACCCCTGTTCCTGCAGGCCACGATGCCTTCGACGAAGGAATGATGTACCGTTATTTCGGCCATTATCCTTCCCGTTTCGGAATCAGCTGGGAAACCCTTCTCGGCCTTGGCAAGGTTGACGTGAACAATCACGACGAACGCTTCAGTATGAGCGTGCTTGCAGCGAACTGCTCCCAGAACGTGAACGGCGTTTCGATGCTTCACGGAAAAGTGAGTCAGGATATCTTTGCGCGCATGTACAAGGGGTACCTTCCTGAGGAATTGCATATCAGCTATGTCACCAACGGTGTGCATTATCCCACCTGGGCGTCGAAAGAGTGGAAGGCGGTCCATGCAAAGGTGTTCGGCCCCGAATTCCAGACGCATCACTACGACAAACGCTGCTTCGAAGGCATCTACAATGTTTCGGACGAGGAAATCTGGGACACCCGCAAGATTCTGAAGAAAGAGCTTATCCGCATTATCAACGACCGTCTGGCCGATCCGGAAATCAGCAGCCATTATTCTCCCAGCGAGGTTATCCGCATTAAAGAAAACCTGCGCGAAGATGTGCTCACGATCGGTTTTGCGCGTCGCTTCGCAACATACAAACGCGCCACCCTGCTCTTCTCCGACCTTGACAGGCTCGATTCCATAGTGAACGATCCCAGGCATCCCGTGCAGTTCATCTTCGCCGGCAAGGCCCACCCTGCCGACAATGCCGGACAGGATCTGATCAAGCAGATCATCGACATCAGCAAGCAGGACAGGTTCCTAGGCAAGATAGTCTTCGTTCCGGGATACGACATTTCCCTTGCCAAGAGGCTTGTGCAGGGTGTTGATGTGTGGCTGAACAATCCTACACGTCCTCTGGAGGCTTCCGGAACTTCCGGAGAGAAGGCCGCCATGAACGGTGTGATGCACTTCTCCGTGCTCGACGGATGGTGGGTGGAAGGATACAAGGAAGGTTGCGGCTGGGCTCTGCCACTCGAAAAGACCTACGAAGACCAGAACTACCAGAACGAACTGGATGCCGCCCGCATCTACGCTATTATCGAAAGCGAGATAGCCGCCGCTTATTACAAGAAAGATTCACGGGGGATTTCTACCGAATGGCTTGGTTTCATCCGAAATACCATCGCCCATGTCGCATGCAACTTCACCACCAACCGCATGATGGAGGACTACTGCGTGCAGTATTATCAGCCGCAGTTCGACCGCTTCAATTCGCTGCTTGCCGACGGCTGCGCCAAGGCGCGTGAGATTGCTGCCTGGAAGAAGAAAGTCGAAGAGGCATGGCCGAATATCAAGGTGCTGCATCATTCCGCACCTATGGCATCTTATGTGCTGTCGCAGAACAATCCTCTTGAAAGCGTGGTAGAAGTAGACCTGGCAGGTCTCACTCCCGACGACATCGGTGTGGAAATCATCTTTGCCGTGGCCGACAAGAAGAACGAACTTCATATCCAGGAAAGCGTCCAGTACAATGTCGGGAAGTTCGAGAACGGAGTCGCTTCATATCGTGCGTCGGTAATCCCTGAGCGTACAGGGATGTATCAGATAGGTGTCCGCCTTTATGCTAAAAATGATCTCCTTCCTCACAGAATGGACTTCCCTCTGGTGAAATGGCTGTAATAGCTACAGGCTTTTTCGACGGTGTGCATATGGGCCACCGTCTTGTGATAGAGACTCTCGTTTCCGAAGCGCGCAAACGCTCAGAAGAGAGTCTCGTACTCACATTCTGGCCTCATCCCCGGATTGTGCTGCAGGACGATGCCATGCAGCTTCGCCTGCTCAATACTCCCGAAGAGAAATTCGCCCTGCTGAAAGGGTTGGGGGTAGACAGAGTGGAACAGATTTCTTTTACAAAGGAGTTCAGTCAGATGAGTACCGAGCAGTATCTCAGGGAAATAGTGGCGGGTAAATATGCGGGAAGCGCGGTTCTTCTCGGATACGACAATCGCATCGGCCATGATTCCCTCACGCCGTCGCAGACGGCAGAGGTGGCGGCATCGCTCGGGCTGAAGGTGATCAGGGCCGAAAAAGTATCTTCGGTAGGAATCGCAGTCAGTTCGACAAAGATACGTACGGCTCTCAAGGCCGGCGACGTGCAGTCTGCCGCTGCATATCTGTGTTATGATTATTCACTTGCGGGCGAAGTGGTGCATGGAAAGAAACTCGGCCGTACCATAGGTTATCCTACGGCCAATATGCAACTCGAAGAACCGCTCAAAATTGTGCCCGCCGCGGGTGTATATCTTTCGAGGGTAAGAGTCCGCGGAACGGACTATTACGGAATGACCAACATCGGCGGTGGCATCGAGACTCACATTTTCGATTTCGACACTATGATATACGGCGAGACCATCCGGGTGAGTTTCCTCGAGAGAATAAGGGATGAAATAAGATTCGATTCTCTCCACGAGTTGAAAAAGCAACTGACGCAGGATGAAACATTTTGTAAAAAATTGTTATATTTGCATAAATAACCAACCGAGGGTTCTGCTCATGAAGCAGAACTCCTTTTTGATTCAACTATGGCAGCAATACATTACATGAGCCAGGAAGGGCTCGACAAACTCAAAAAAGAACTCGCTGAAGCTCTTGCCCAGCGTCCCGTGATTTCTGCAGCCATTGCAGAAGCCAGGGAGAAGGGGGATCTCTCAGAAAATGCGGAATATGAATCAGCCCGAGAGGCTCAGGGGCTGCTGGAGCTCAAAATCGCCCAGCTCCAGAATCAGGTGGCAAATGCAAAAGTTGTGGACGCTTCACAGCTCGGAACAGATAAGGTGCAGATGCTCAACAAGGTCAAAGTTCAGAACCTCTCCGCAGGCATGACCATGGAATTCACCATAGTAGGCGAGTCCGAAGCCGATTTCAGTAAAGGCAAACTGGGTGCAACCACTCCTATCGCCAAGGCTCTCATGGGCCATGGAAAAGGTGAGGTGGTCGAGGCCCAGGTGCCTTCAGGAGTAATGAAGTTCAAGATACTTGATATCTCCCTTTAAGCGATGGCAACACTTTTTACACACATAGCCAACGGGGAAATCCCGTCCTACAAGGTGGCTGAGAACGAAGATTACTATGCTTTCCTCGACATAAGTCCCCTGGCCGAAGGTCATACCCTGGTAATTCCAAAGAAGGTGGAAGATGATTACATCTTCAATCTTGAATCCCCGGTGTACGACGGGCTGTGGGAATTCGCCCGTAAGGTCGCAATTGCCATCAAGGCTGCTGTGCCCTGCAAGCGTGTGGGCGTGGCCGTACTTGGTATGGAAGTTCCTCATACCCACATCCATCTGGTGCCTCTTCAGACGGAAGGCGACCTGGATTTCCGCAAGAAGCGCCCGGAAGTGAGCCCGGAACGCATGGCGGAACTTGCTGACTCGATTTTTGCAGAATATGAAAAATTATAAGATTCTTGCTGCTGCAGCGGCAGTGCTTCTTGCAGTAGCATGCAATAGCGACAAAGCTTCCATTGCTTTCAAGGCCCCCGATGCTCCGGAAAGCCAGCTGGTGCTCAAGCAACTGAACGGTACTGCGACAGAGATCCTGGATACTGTCAAGACCGACGCTTCGGGCCATTTCTCTTATTCAGTCAAGGTGATGGAAGGGAATCCGGAGTTTGTTTACATTTACAAAGGCGAAAAACGTCTTGCGTCGCTTCTTCTCGAAAAGGGCGAACGCGTGGAGGTCGAAGCCGATACCCTCGGCAATTTCGAGGTAAGCGGTTCTGCCGGTTCGTCGCTTCTAAAAGAAGGCGATGACAATTATCGCCGGTTCGTGGCCAGGTTGATTTCCCTTTCCGATACCGGCGCCGAGCCTTCTGAGGTGGCTCGTGAGTATATCGCTCACTACAGGGAGTGCACCAAATTCATTCTGACCAACAGCAAGTCTCTGGCTATTATTCCCGTGCTTTATGAAAATGTAGGTGGCAATGCTCCCACTTTCGGCGCCGTGAACGACGCGCTAATATTCCGCACTGCATGCGATTCTCTCAAAACCGTATACCCCGAATCGAAGTATGTGAAGGCCCTTGAGACCGAAACCGTCCGTAGGGAGCAGCTTTTCTCGTTGCAGAACCGCATCAACGCCGCCGGTGAAAGGTCTTTCCCCAACCTGAACATGCCTTCGGTGAACGGTGCGGCCGCCGATATCGATGAGCTCGAAGCCAAAGTCACTCTCGTTTATTTCTGGGATGCGCGCGAGGCGACTCACAAAATCTATAATCTTGACGTCCTCAAGCCAGTGTATGAGAAGTATCATTCCCGGGGATTCGAGATTTATGCAGTCTGTGTGGATCCCGACAAAGTGGAGTGGGCTCAGGTGGTAAAGGCTCAGGAACTTCCGTGGGTGAATGTAAATGACGGACTCGGCACTGCTTCCAGTTCCCTTTATGTCTACAATGTCCAGAGGGTGCCGGCATTCCTTCTCGTTTCGGACGAGGGTATAAAGCCGGTTGCGAATGAGAAAGAACTCCGCAGGGAGCTTGACAGGCAACTAAAATAGTTTCTTCGGAGTAGTTGCTATAAACTGTTTCAGATAGAAGGGTTCGAAATACGCAGTGTCTTCGAACTCTTTTTTGTCGTATTTGGCCATGGCGGGTGTCAGCATTGCGGAAGCTTCGGGGCAGGTCTGGCGGAAGCTAGCTGTCGTTACTTTTTTTATGGTTTTGAATTTTTCCGCCGCGTCGCCGATTACCACTACAGGCCCGGCGGCAAAAAGGCCGGCGAAGCTGTTTTCGTCAAGGACCACCGGCACGATTTCGCTGCGCCTGCTTCCGTCCGGGTTGTAGACAGCTGTATAGACCTCCATCCTTCGGGCATCAACTACCGGCAGTATAGCAGTGCATCCTTCGGGGAGGCCGGAACCGACAGCCTGCCAGGCGAGAATATCCAGGGTGCTTACCGAAATAAGGGGAATACCCGCCCCGAAACACAAGCCCTTGGCAGTCGACACCCCGACTCTCAGACCGGTATATGATCCGGGACCTGCACTCACGGCTACGGCATCAAGGTCTGCGACCTTGTATCCGCACTCATCCAGCATCTCTTCGACGAAAACGGCGGTGAGCGAAGCATGGACCCTGGGTTCGCTGCTGCGGCGCATGCATGCGATGCTTCCGTTTTCGGCAAGAGCCGTGGAACACAAGGAGGTGGAAGTCTCTATGAGCAGAAGTTTAGACATTTGTAATCAGAGATTTGAGGTAGGGGAAAACCTTCAGCGACAAGTCGCGCAGCGAGGTATAGATCACAGATGAATCCAGAACCTCGTGGTTGATGATCCCGAATTTGGAGTTTATGGGATCCAGGATGAAAATGACCAGACCTATTACTATCGCGGCTTTGAGCAGAGAGAAGACAAGTCCCAGCAGACGGTTCATCCAACCGAGCGAAGCAAGGCTCAAGGTCTTGGTGACAAGTTTGCCTGCAAGCGACAAAATGAGTATCGCCAGGATTACGATAACGGCGAATGCTATGATATTGAGAATCTTCGGATCCACTTGCAGAAAGCCTCCCAGCCATGCTCCTATGGGGACGGAAAACTTGAACGCGGCCCATACGCCGACAAAAATCGAGGCCAGGCTTACCAGTTGCTCCACCAGCCCTTTGCGTATACCTGTCACCAGCGCCGGCACGAAACATACAAGCAGTATTATATCAAGAGTTTCCAAAAACAGTAGTTCGTTAGTTTTATAGATTTTACGGCGTTACTTGGCCGCTGCAGGAATATATACCGGCTTTTGTTCAAGGTCATTCAATGGGGGTCTCGGACACCCTGGCACGGGCTATTGTTGTAGAGAATAGGAAATTATACAATTTTATTAGTTTATTTAACGATATATTGGAAAATAATAATTATCATTGCGAAGATTCAATTCTAATGCAAATTTAGTTATTTTATAAAATGAAACCAATACTTCCTTTTTTTTGTTCATTAGGATTAATACTGGTCTGTTCTTGTATCGACAGGCTAGATAATGATTATACTCGCATTGTTAAAGAAAATGAGGTATCGTCATATGAATATTTGATGAATAACGAAGAATTGATGGTATTTGCATCAGAAACAATACCTTCTTTATTTAATTTCAGTGATCTCACAAAGAGCTCAGGAAAGGAGGTTGAATCGATACTGCCAATAAAAGAAACAAAATGGAAGAAGACCATGAAGAGTGTGGTAGTTCAATCATTGTACGATGATACATTCATTATTAATTATAAGAACAATAATGGTTTTGCTATAATAAATGCCGATAAAAGGTTGGATCAGGTTTTGGCATATTCTGATAATGGAACTATTAAATCTGAATATGCCTCTACTTCAAACATGCATTTTTTTCCATCATTCGGTAATATGTATGGTGATTTTACCATAGACGATATATTGGACTTGTTGCCTTATTATTATGAGTGGTTGGCCATGTATTTAATTCCGTGGCCGGATTTTCAACTTGACTCTCTTGATTCCAACGGTTACTATTATTGCAATCCTGAATATTATTATTCAACACCTATTTCATTGGAGGAAAGATACGCTTCCACAGGGGCAACGTGGGGTGGTGGGTCGCCATATAATACGGCATTTGAAATAATGTATGATGATGAATCATCTTCATTCTTTTTCCCTTATGCAGGATGTGTAACAATAGCGATAGGGCAAATAATGAAGAAGTATGCATTCCCTACGTCAACGATTTTATATGGGACAGCGGTTCCCGTATCATTAAACTGGGAGTCGTACTCAATGCAAGTCACCTCGGAAGAAGATTCAACACGAGCGTTAACATCGTTGCTAAGAGATGTTGCGATACAATTACAATCTGTTTATAAGCCATCAGGGACATATGCCGCAGAAGTTTATATCAAACCTGCTTTATCTCATTATGGATATACCTTTGACAATTCACAGACAAATAATATGGAATCATATTCTATTCAAGGGGTTAGAAGTTCTATAGAGAGTGGTTATCCTGTAATAGTTTCTGGTTACGAGAATAATAATGCTGATAATCTCGGCCATTGTTGGTTGGTTGAAGGATATAGAAGAATATTGAAGCATCGACTTGTTGATTGGGATGTTTACGATCCAAATATGCAATATTGTGGGAGATGGACTACTATTAGCCCAAATGATGATCAACTAACAGAGTATGTGCTCTGTAATTGGGGCCTCGACGGACAGTATAATGGCTGGTTTATTTCGTATTTGTTTAATCCGGGCAACCTTAATTATTCATACAACACTAAAATGATCACAGGGGTGCATCATTAATAAGACTTTTAACATGAAAAGATTTTTATTTATTTTATCTTGTCCTGTACTGTTATTAGCTTGTACAAAGACAGATCGTTCTTTAGAGAATAATAATTATTTCCATGATATTATTCTCACAGAGGAACAGAGAGCTTTAGTGTCAGGCAATAATGTGTTTGCGGGGAGTGTTTTAAATGCTATTGCCAGAGAATCCGAATCGGATTTCGTCGTTTCTCCAATCAGCATTTATTTTGCATTGACTATGTTATGCAATGGTGTTTCAGGCCCCGCGCAGAGTGAGATCCTATGTGTCTTGGGAGATGAATTGACAAATATAGGGCAGATCAATGAGTTTTGCCATTATCTTTTTAATGAATTACAAAAAGCCGATAAAGAGACCGTTTTTTCGCTGGCCAACATATTGGCCTTCAATAATTCTCTGATCGATGTAAAGGATGACTATTCTAAATCGCTGACTAACTATTATGATGCATTGATTAAAGGATTCGATTTTGTCGAAAACAATGAAGAAGCGTTATCTTACATCAATAACTGGGTTAAAGAAAAAACCTATAGCATGATTCCCTCTGTATTGGATAGGCTGGATCCTTCAACTGCCTTGCTTTTAATAAATGCGGCATATTTTAAAAGTATGTGGGTCAAGTCTTTGACATTTGATGTGAATCGGATTGAAACGAGCTCCTTTTATAAGGAAGACGGCAGTATTATCAGTGTTGAAATGATGAATACTGAATCGTTGTTGGCTCATTCCACATATGAAAAATGCGAATCAGTTACGCTTGGATATGGAAACGGTAATTTCGCCCTGAAAATAGTACTCCCGCGAGATGGTGTTACAGCAAATGAAGTTGTTGCTGAGTGCTGTGAGAAGGATGCGAATTTTCTAAACAAGCCTTATGCATATAACTCATCGATAAAAAAAGTTATACTTTCGATTCCGAAATTTATAACGGAAAGCAGAATTAATTTAATAGAACCGCTAAAGAGTCTGGGTATTAAGGCTGTCTTCGAATCCGACAGCGACCTGTCACTAATATCTGACAAGCCGTTTTTCTTTAATGATTGCTTTCAAAAAACGAAAATCAAATTTGATGAAAATGGTTCTGCGGCTGCAACTGCAACGGTTGTGTCTGGCGTTCTGGGGAATCAGCAAATAGATATTAAAGAGCCAGAAACAATTGTTTTCAACGCGAACAAGCCATTCGTCTACTCTATATTTGAAATGAGTACAAATACAATACTTTTTACCGGAGTTTTCCGGGGAAACAAATAACAACCGACATCACTAATCAGTAATGGTTCAAGGTATTAAACTTTGAGCCATTACTGCTTTATGTGCATGCAGTATTCAAGAAGTATTATATCAAGAGTTTCCAAAGAATTGATTATATTTGCGAACTATTAACGATAGCACAAATTTAGCGAAAAAATATGACATTCAAAGAATATAAGGGTTTGGATCTGGTTGCCACGGGAAACCGCGTGCTGGAGCGCTGGAAAGAACAGAAGGCTTTCGAGAAGAGTTTGGAACTTTCGGAAGGAAGACCTGAGTTCATCTTCTTTGAAGGTCCTCCCTCGGCCAACGGCAAGCCGGGCATACATCACGTAATGGCCCGCTCAATCAAGGATGCCATCTGCCGTTACAAGAGTCAGACAGGATGGAAAGTCCGCCGCCGTGCCGGATGGGACACTCACGGCCTGCCCGTCGAACTTGGCGTCGAGAAGAAACTCGGCATTTCCAAGGCGGACATAGGCACCAAAGTCACCATCGAAGAATACAACCGTACATGCCGCGAAGAGGTGATGAAATACACCGCCGAGTGGGAAAACATGACTCAGCGCGTAGGGTATTGGGTTGATATGAAAGACCCTTACATCACCTATGACAACCGTTATATCGAAACGCTCTGGTATCTGCTGAAGAAGATTTACGACAAAGGACTCCTTTACAAGGGATACACCATACAGCCCTACAGCCCTACCGACGGCACCGGGCTCAGTTCCCATGAGTTGAACCAGCCGGGTTGCTACCGCGACGTTTCCGATACCACCGCTACCGTTCAGTTCGAAGTCGTGCGCGATTCCGCATCCGAGAAACTTTTCGGCGAGGGACCCGTCTATTTCCTGGCCTGGACCACCACCCCCTGGACTCTCCCGTCCAACACGGCTCTCTGCGTCGGTCCGGATATCGAGTATGTACGGGTGGTATCCACCAATCAATATACCGGCGTCAAAGCGACTTATATCCTTGCCAAGGAACTTGTGGGAGCATGGTTCGGCGACAAGATTCCATACGAGCTACTTCCCGGCTCTTTCAAGGGCGCGGAGCTCGTGGGAATCCGTTACAAGCAGCTTATTCCCTGGTTCAAGCCGGACGGAGACGCGTTCCGCGTGATTCCCGGCGACTATGTCACTACCGAAGACGGTACCGGCATAGTGCACATCGCTCCTACTTTCGGCGCAGACGACAAGAGGGTGGCCGCCGCTGCGGGCATCGCAGGTGTGATGCCTGTCGATATCAACGGCAACCCCATGGCGCAGGTGGACACTCAGGGCCGCTTCGTCCGCCTGGAGGATCTCGATCCGGCCTATGTGGCGTCTTCGGTCGATCCTTCATACAGGGAGTTCTCCGGCAGGTACGTCAAGAATGCGATAGAAGACTATTTCCGCAAGCTTCACGGCGAGGAGCCCCTCGCGAAGGACGCCCCCGTGCTTGATGTCGATCTGTGTGTCATGATGAAACAGGACGGGCGTCTCTTCCGCTCTCAGAAGCATACCCACAGCTATCCTCACAGCTGGCGTACCGACTGCCCTGTCATTTATTATCCACTGGATTCCTGGTTCATCCGCACCACTGCCGTCAAAGACGAAATGGTGGCCCTGAACAAGCAGATACGCTGGAAGCCGGAGTCTACCGGAACGGGTCGTTTCGGTGTATGGCTCGAGAACATCCAGGACTGGAACCTGAGCCGCAGCCGCTTCTGGGGAACGCCTCTTCCCATCTGGCGCACCGAGGACGGCAAAGAAGAAATCTGCATCGGCAGCGTAAGGGAACTCTACGACGAAATCGAGAAGGCCGTGGCTGCAGGCGTCATGCCTTCGAATCCTCTCAAGGAGAAAGGGTTCGATCCTTCCGACACGGGCAAGGAGAACTACGACCGCATCGATCTTCACCGTCCCTATGTCGACAATATTTACCTGGCAAGCCCCTCGGGCAGGAAGATGGTCCGCGAAAGCGACCTGATCGACGTTTGGTTCGATTCCGGTTCCATGCCCTATGCCCAGACCGGCCTCCGCGGGCAGGATACTCCCGATTTCGGGGCCACCGCCGACTTTATCGCCGAGGGCGTCGACCAGACCCGCGGCTGGTTCTATACCCTTCACGCCATCCATACCATGGTAAGCGGCACTCCCGCTTTCAAGCGTGTGATTTCCAATGGTCTGGTGCTCGACAAGGACGGCAACAAGATGAGCAAGCGCCTTGGCAATGCCGTGGATCCTTTTGCCGAACTCGACAAATATGGCGCCGACGCTCTCCGCTGGTACATGCTCACCAATGCCCAGCCCTGGGACAATCTCCGCTTCGACGAGGCAGGTGTCGATGAAATCCGCCGCAAGTTCTTCGGCACGCTCTACAACACCTACTCCTTCTTCGCCCTTTACGCGAATGTGGATGGCTGGCAGCCAGGTACAGGCATTGTCCGTTCGCAGTCCGAGATCGACCGCTGGATCATTTCGCTGCAGAACAGCCTTATACGCGATGTGCGCGCAGCCTACGAAGACTACGACATCACCCTTGCAGGGCGTCTGATACAGACCTTCGTCTGCGACCATCTCTCCAACTGGTATGTGCGCCTGAACCGCAAGCGCTTCTGGGGAGGAGGACTCACCCCCGACAAGATTGCCGCCTACGAGACACTCTACGGCGTGCTCAAGACTGTTACCCTGCTCTCGGCTCCGATCGCACCTTTCTATTCCGATGAACTATGGCTGGATCTCGTTCCGGATGCTGAATGCGTACATTTCGAGGCCATGCCGGAGGCGGATGAATCGCTCATCGACAAGGATCTCGAAGAAAGGATGGCGCTTGCTCAGAAGGCCACCTCGATGGTGCTTGCCCTGCGTCGCAAAGTTAATATCAAAGTCCGCCAGCCTCTTGCCAAGATGCTGATCCCGGTGCTCTCCGATGAAGTCCGTTCACAGCTCGAACAGGTCAAGAACCTGATACTCACCGAGGTGAATGTGAAGGAAGTCGAATTCCTGTCCGATACGACCGGAATCATCACCAAGAAGATAAAGCCCAATTTCCGTGTGCTCGGAAAGAAGTATGGCGCGCAGATGAAGGAAATTGCGGCTGCCTTCGCGAAACTGGACCAGGCCACGATATCCTCCATCCAGGCTTCCGAAGTTTATACGCTCGAACTCGCGTCCGGACCCGTCAGGCTGATACCCGAAGATTACGAGATCAGTTCGGAGGATATGCCGGGCTGGCTCGTGGCAAGCGAAGGCCCGCTTACCATCGCTCTCGATATCCAGCTAAGCGATGCCCTTGTCCGCGAGGGCACGGCCCGCGAGCTTGTCAACCGCATCCAGAATCTGCGAAAGGACAGCGGATTCGATGTCACCGACAAAGTCGATGTGCGTATCGTAGCCTCCGGCGATGCTCATGCCGAGATAGAGGCCGCCCTTGCAGATTACAAAGATTATATAGCTTCGCAGACACTGGCGCTTTGCATCTCTCTTGCAGCCGAAGGGGATGGCACCGAGGTGGAGTGGAACGAAGACACGATCAAGATAGTAGTTAACCGTAAATAATTAGTTATGGCAGAACAGGTTAAAACACGTTATTCCGATGAGGAGCTTGCCGAGTTCAAGCAGATCATCGAGGGTATGCTGGAAAAGGCCCGCGCTGAGTACAATACCTTGCGCGGTGTTGTGATGCATGGTGGAAATAATGACATCGAAGACACGTCACCGTCGTTCCGTACAGTGGAGGATGACGGCGCCAACCAGCTTACCAAGGAAGAAGCCAGCCAACTTGCACAGCGTCAGTACAAGTTCATCAAGAATCTTGAGGCGGCGCTGGTGCGCATCGAAAACAAGACTTACGGCGTCTGCCGTGTTACCGGCAAGCTCATTCCAAAGGAGAGGCTCCGTCTGGTGCCTCACGCAACTCTCACCGTAGAGGCCAAGGAGATGCTTGCCAAACAAGGAAAGAATTAGCTTTATGAAAGTTTCCAGAGGCGCGAGGCTCATCGTGCTTGGGGTGTTGTTGGTTGTTGTGGATCAGGTGATAAAATACCTGGTCAAGACCAACATGTCGCTTGGGGAGCAGATTCCGGTAATCGGTAACTGGTTCCGTCTGTGCTTTGTCGAAAATGAGGGCATGGCCTTCGGCATGAAGTTCGGCGGAGCTGTAGGAAAGTTCCTCCTGTCGCTGTTCCGTATAGTGCTCTTCGGCGTGTTATGCTGGTGGATAGCTTCGCTGGACCGCAGGAAAAAGGCTCCGACCGGAGTGCTGGTGGGGCTTACTCTCATTACGGCAGGGGCCCTCGGCAACATCATCGACTGCCTTTTTTACGGCCTGATCTGGGACTACGCCCCCTTCATGTTCGGCAAGGTGGTAGACATGTTCTACTTCCCGCTGATTCACAATGCCGCAGGAGAGGTGATCTTCTTCAGCCCCGTATTCAATTTCGCGGATTCCTGCGTGACCGTAGGGGCCTTCTACCTGCTGATCTTTCACTGGAAATTCTTCGTGAAAGATTCTTGACAACTCCAATGAACCAATAATGTTTGGCGATAAGCCAAATATTTGCTATATTTGCAAAAGTGTGTACGTGCACACTAAACCGGAACAACAATTTTTTTTCGCCATGAAGAAAACATCTTTCGTCTTCCTTTTCGTGTTGCTTGCGTCCATGCAGATTTGCCAGGATGCGGCTGCCGCACGCAAGCCCAAGTCAATCTACCATAAAGGGTGGATAGATTTTAACAAGAACGGCAGGATGGATATCTATGAGGATCCCTCCGCCGATATCGACGCCAGGATCGAGGACCTGCTTTCGCAAATGACTCTTGACGAGAAAACTTGTCAGATGGTTACCCTGTACGGCTACAGGCGCGTGCTTCCCGACCAGCTGCCTACTCCCGAATGGAAAGACAAACTATGGAAAGATGGAATCGGCGCAATCGACGAACACCTCAACTCTTTTGTGGGCTGGAACCGTCCGCCGTCAACGGAGAGCCCTTATATATGGCCTGCCTCGACTCATGCCAAGGCCCTGAACGAGGTGCAGAAATGGTTCATAGAAGAAACCCGTCTCGGCATTCCGGTAGATTTTACAAACGAGGGAATCAGGGGAGTGGAAGCGTATAAATCCACCAATTTCCCCACCCAGCTCGGCCTCGGGCACACCTGGGACCGCGAACTCATACGTCAGGTAGGCTATATCACGGGGCGCGAAGGGCGGCTTCTCGGTTACACCAACATTTATGCACCCATACTAGATGTCGGCCGCGACCAGCGCTGGGGCAGATACGAAGAAATATACGGAGAAGATCCGTATCTGGTGGCGCAGCTTGGCATACAGATGGTGAAAGGCCTGCAGCA
>ERZ842401.3217-NODE-3217-length-20618-cov-7.667364_pt1 | contig 20618 bp, 17 predicted proteins | sample MGYA00521270_ERZ842401 | MGnify/ENA primary metagenome ERZ842401 (study PRJEB31892, sample SAMEA3878208) | bioreactor metagenome | biome: Moose rumen | place: Sweden | collected 2011-10 | study: EMG produced TPA metagenomics assembly of the PRJEB12797 data set... | reverse complement strand
ATAAAAAGACCCCCATAAGTTAGATTCATTGGTCTAACTTATGGGGGTCTCTACAATTTTTGTCAGCGGGCTTTTTAATGAAAGGATTTTTTCACAATCCCCGTATAATCACTCATTTTATCGATTGCAAATAAGCATCCATTTGCCCTGCCACTTCCTTGGCGGCTTTGGCTGCCTGCACCACATTCCACGGGCCGGTAACAACATCACCAGCCGAAAAGATTCCGGGACGGGTAGTCTGTCCATGTTTATCCACGGCCACCAGCCCCTTGTCATTCACATCCAGCCCCGAAGTGGTGTTCACGAGCTTGTCCTTGGGACGCTGGCTGACGGCGATAATGGTGCTGTCAGCAGGAGCCAGTTCCGCCGACTCCTGACGGATTACTTCGCCGTTCTCCGAAAACTCCCGTTTGACAAAGACAGGCCCCTGTGCCGTAATCTTCTCCACCGCCATGCCATAGAGTATCTCCGCGCCATCAGCGATAGCGTAATCCAATTCCCGCTGGCTGGCCGTGACATGATTGCTGCGCGCATAGATGGTGACAAAACGGCTGCCCTGCCGCAAGGCCGTACGGGCTGCATCCATGGCCGAATTGCCGGCACCAATCACCGCTACCCGCTCGCCTAACGCATAGGCGCCGGGATTTTGCAGATAATCAATGGCGTAATGGACATTGCCCAGACTCTCCCCGGGTACGCCCAAGCGCCGTGCCCGCCAAGTCCCTGTACCAATGAAGATAGCCGAATATCCATCGCTGATCAAATCATCCAGATGCAGCGCCCCGCCAATGGTGGTATGCGGTCGGATATGAATGCCCAACCGGCGCATTTTTTCCTTGTAGCGGCTCAAAATCGTCCGCGGCAGACGAAAGTCCGGAATGCCGTAGCGCATCATGCCGCCGATATGGCTCTTGCGCTCGAAGATGGTCACATCATAACCTTTTTGTGCCATCTCCACCGCCACCACCAGCCCCGCAGGGCCGCTGCCGATTACCGCCACCCGCTGTCCTTTGGACGGCTGTTTTTCCAGCTGCAGCTTCTCCAAAAAGCCATTGGAAATATAATGCTCAATGCTGGAAATCTGCACCGCACTGCCCTTGCGCCCCTGAATGCAATGTCCTTCGCATTGTTTTTCATGGTCGCAGACCAAAGAGCAGATGATGCTCATGGGATTGTTGGCAAATAACATCGCGGCGGCCTCATTTCCCTGACCGGCCAGAAATAACCGAATCATTTCCGGGATATTGGTACCGATAGGACAACCTTGCAGCTGGCACATTGGCTTCTTGCATTGCAGGCAACGTCTCGCTTCATTGATTACATGGACTGCCATTAGGACTCACCTCTACACGTTTTTCTTTGTCTTAAGGCTGCTTGCCGATATAGGCCAGAATGCCCCCGTCCACATAAAGGATATGACCGTTGACAAAGTTTGAGGCATCAGAAGCTAAGAAGATGGCCGGGCCTTCCAAATCCTCTGTGGTTCCCCAGCGGTTAGCCGGAGTCTTGGCCAGAATGAACTCGTTGAAGGGATGTCCCGGCGTGCGCAGGGGAGCGGTCTGCGGCGTAGCGATATAGCCCGGGCCGATGCCATTGCACTGGATATTGGCATTGCCATACTCCGAGCAGATGTTGCGCGTCAGCATCTTGAGACCGCCCTTAGCAGCCGCATAGGCCGATACCGTCTCCCGGCCCAGTTCGCTCATCATGGAGCAGATATTGATAATCTTGCCATGGCCTTTTTTGAGCATGCCCGGAATCACGGCCTTGGATACGATAAACGGCGCATTGAGGTCAATATCCACCACCTGCCGGAAATCCTCAGCCGACATCTCCAGCATGGGAATGCGTTTGATGATGCCGGCATTATTCACGAGGATATCAATGGTGCCCAATTCCTTTTCGATATCGGCGACCATCTTCTGCACTTCATCTTCCTTCGTCACATCACAGTAATAACCCCTGGCCTCGATGCCCTCGGCCTTGTAAGCAGCCAAAGCTTCCTCCATATGCTTTTCGCCGCGGCAGTTGAAGGCGATTTTAGCGCCAGCCTTGGCATAGGCCTTGGCAATGGCAAAACCAATGCCATAAGCTGCACCGGTCACCAGTGCCACCTTGCCATCCAGCGAAAATTGTTTCAGGTATTCCATATCCATCTCTATGCGCTCCTTATCTCAGTTCCGTATTCTTGATGTGGTCCATATCGTCAAACGCCTTGTTCTCGCCGCCCATAGCCCAGATAAACGTATAGTTGGCCGTACCGCAGCCGGCATGAATGCTCCAGGACGGGCTGATTATGGCCTGTTCGTTCTGCATCACCACATGGCGGGTTTCCTGCGGTTCGCCCATCATATGGAACACCACTTCATTTTCCGGAATCTCAAAGTAGAAATAGATTTCCATGCGGCGCTCATGCGTATGCGCCGGCATGGTATTCCAGACACTGCCCGGCTCCAGTGAGGTCATGCCCATGGAGAGCTGACAGGTTTCCAGTACATCCGGGTGAATGAACTGATTGATGGTGCGCTTGTTGCTGGTCTTGGCATCACCACAGGGAACCTTGTTGGCATCCTTAATGGTCAAAAGCTTCGTCTGGCAGGCCTTATGCGCCGGTGCCGAAACCATGTAGAATTTGGCCGGCCTGTTGCCCTCCTGACTCTTGAAGGTAACTTTTTTCGTGCCCATGGTGATATAGAGACAGTCCTTATACCCCAATTCATATACTGCGCCATCGGCAGTAATTGTGCCAGCGCCGCCTACGTTGAAGATACCGATTTCCCGGCGCTCCAAAATGAATTCCGTACCGAAATTATGCCATACATCAATGCCCTTATCCAGCGGCACTTCCTCCATGACCGGCATGCAGCCAAAGGTCACCATACGGTCCACATGGGAGTACACAGCTGTTACCATATCGGCACGGAACAGTTTTTCCATCAAGAACTCCTGCCGCACTTCCTCCGTCGTATAACGCTTGAAATCTTTCTGATTTGCCGAATAACGAATATCCATTGTTCAAACTGCCTCCATAAAATGTTGTAATTCCGTACGATTGGGCAGGCCCTCATTATCACCTGCTGACATGATGGCTAGTGCTCCAATCGCGGCACCGCGCAGAGCGGCTTCTTCCAGCGTCCGGCCCTCCAGCAGGGCAGATACGGTGCCCACGGCGAAACCATCCCCGGCTCCTACCGTATCCACCACATGTTCCACCCGGAAGGACGGCGCAATAAATTCTTTGCCGTCCCGCTCTTTGCCATAGGCTCCCTTGCTGCCGCCCAATTTAATGACTACCGCCCTGGCTCCACGGGCCAGATAAAAATCCGCTATTTGCTCCGGCTTTTCCAGCCCCGTGAGAATCTTACCTTCGCCCAGCCCCGGCAAGATTAGGTCAGCCTTCGTTGCCAGACGGTTCAAGATCCTGACCATGACCTTATGCGAAGGCCAGAGAGCCGGACGCAGATTGGGGTCGAAGGATACCGTCACATCATGGGCATGAGCAGCATCCATCAGTACTTCCACAGCCGCACAACAGCTGGCAGAAAGTGCTGCCGGAATGCCCGTTACATGAACATGTTTCACGCCCTGCCAGTCAATCCCCTGCAAATCCTCCGGCGTAAAATAAGAGAATGCCGTATGACGGCGGTAATTGACCACCAGCGGATCGGTCCCTTCCGGTGCTTTTTCTTTAAATTGCATGCCGGTCAAATGTTCCCGGTCAATCTGCACATAAGCGGCATCAATGCCATTTTCCTGCAGAAACTCCCGGATATGCTGGCCAATGGGGTCACTGCCCACCCGGGATACATAGGAAACCGTATGCCCCAGACGGGAAAGCCCGATGGAAAAATTCACCTCCGCACCACATACCAGACGGGTGAAGGTCTGTACATCCTTCAGCGGTTTTGCCTCCTCAGCCACAAAGAGCCCCATAGGTTCGCCAATCGTCAATACCTCAGCCATGATTACCTATCCTTTCCTGCCTATGCTGACCGACCTCTTTATCTTAGACCTCAGCATAGATTTCTTCCAGATATTTACGCGCTGCCACAGCATTTTCCGGAAAGGTATTTTCCAGCGTTGCCTGAATGCCGTATTTTTCACGTTTCAGATAAGCCAGCAAGGGCTTATAATCCATCAGCCCCATCCCCGGAGCAACAGATAATAATTCGTCTCCCTGCACCTGAAAATCCTTCAGATGCACCACTTCCACATATTCGCCAAACTGCTCGACAGCCTCCCCGATAACCCGCTCCCTGTCCTGATAGTTTTCAACGGACAGCAGATTCACGGGGTCAAAGATAATTCGCAGGTTTGGTGATGCCATCTCCCGAATGACCCGCCGGGCCACCTGTGGATTCCAGACGATATGCTTCCAGACCGGTTCAATGGCCAAAAGCACGCCTAATTTCTCGGCAGCCTCCACCACCGGAGCCAGCCCGTGCAAAAATGTTTGCAGGGCCATTTCCGTATGGCACAACGGCTCATAACGATATTGGGCATTGGGGGCACCGGTTTCCGTGCCCACCACGGAACATCCCAGACTCACGGCCATGCGCAGATGCGCAATGTAATTTTCCTGAATCCGCTGCAGTTCGCAGGTATCCGGATGAGCCAGATTCTTATAACACCCCAGTACCGCCACATCTACATCATGTGCCGCAAATATATCCCGGATATACTTGCCTAACCCGGCGGTCAGCTTTCCCGGACTCATCTTGAAATCCGGCACGGTCTTCTCCAAAGCCAGATGCACACAGGAAAACCCCTGTCCCCTTGCCCAGGCTGCCCGCTCGGCTAAACTCCCCGGCCGCATATCATGCAGCCGAATCCCTAATTGCAACATGGTCATCCCTTCTTTTCATATCCCTTATTTATATTCCATATGTCTTCCAATAACTCCTTCATTCAGTCTCCACATTGGCACTGATTTTCCATACGGAAATATCGCTGCTGGAAAATTCTGGTGCATGCACATTTTCCGCCGTCAGCGTATAGGGAATCCTGTCACTGCCCACGGAAATATCCAGATCACTGCCCCGGCAGCAACCCACCAGCAACGGATAACCATCAACATCCGAAAGGGTATAGCGAACGGTAAGCTGCCGAACCTTTTGGAATTCTTCACTTTCATTTTTAAAATTGCCGTGAAGCAAAACCTGACTCCCGGAAAGCTCTACCTGCGTTACCTCAAAAGATACCCCTCTGTCTGCCCCTTCCGCGACGAAACTGTTGCAGCACAACAGGCACAACAGAAAAATAGTCATCACCAGCATATGTAATGTTTTCATAGCCTGACCTCCATCCCACAAATCCTGAATTGTTCCCACCTCTTACAGAGTGCCGTCCCTATAAGATAAGGCTTTTCGGAGCGTTAGAATTTATTGATATGGCTATTAATCTGTTTTACATTATCAAAATCGATATGTTCCGCATTGTCGATAATCCACGGCTGGCCTTTATCAATCGTAATGTTTTTAAAATTTATATCATGATGTTTAGCCTCGGGCAAACCCACAATCTCAATGGCCGCTTTGCCGGTTTTTTCCACTGTACAGTCTTCCACGCGAATGTTGTAAAAACTGCCTGGCTTGCTGGCCTTCTGAAAATCGGTCTTGGCATTGGGATCGCTGTAAGCCGTTGTGGCTATAAAGAAATTCTTTGTGAGGTTGCGAGCTGCATTATTGCGGAAATAGATATCCCGGGCACCGCCGCCATTGGCAGGATTGGTCTTCATGCGCAGAGCAATCTCCGTGCCATCGATAACATTATCCTCTGCCAGCAATTTCTGAATGTAGGCCGCCGTATGACTGCCCATGACCACAGCACCATGTCCATGATGGAAAGAATTATTGAAAATCCAGATCTCTTCGGTGGGTGCACCCTTTTCACCTTTTGCGCCCTGCCCGGCAGCAAAGTTCACACAGTCATCACCATTATTGAACACATTGTCATATACTTTCAGCCCCTTGCCATGGCCGAATTCAATGCCATCACCGTTATTGCAGTTGAACGTCTGGAAATTGGTATTTTCCACCACCACATCATTGCACTTCTGCAGCACCAATGTATGGTTAGCCGGATTTTTGAGCGTCACGCCTGTGATATAAACGTGATCGACTCCCTTCAACAGGATCAGGCTGGAGCGACGAGGATAAGCTTTGTTTTCATCCAGCCCCTCATTATGCTCCAAAGCTGCTACTTGATTGGCAGCCAATACGCCAATCTTAGAAACATGATTGGCTGGCAGTGGTGCACCTTTCTTTGCTCTTTCCCGATAGAGATAATTTCCCTTTTCATCCATCTTCCAGCCATTACCATCAATCGTACCTTCCCCAACAATGCGGATATTCCGCAATTGCTTGCCATCCTGGTCTGGTTTGGCATTAAGCAGGGAAAAATACCGTTCATCAGAAAGATAGGAATAGAGCTTGTAATGATACGGATAAGCCGCTGGATCTTCTGTCCCCAAAAGGGTTGCCCCTTTCTGCACCTCCAATGTCATATCACTCTTGAGCCATAAACTGCCGGTCTTGAAAGTTCCCTTAGGAATTACCACCGTACCACCAGCAGGGCAGGCATCAATAGCCTTTTGGATAGCTTTGGTATTAATGGTGTTGCCATCCCCGACAGCACCATATTGAGTCACATCCAGACAATCACCTGCCATAAGGGTAGTCGCACTTAACGTATTGCTGTCTGCCGATTCTTCCCCTTTGGCATCCACCGCCCGCACCGTAAAGTTGTGGCGGGTTCCCGGCTGCAAACCGGTAACCCGATAATTATGACCTATGACCTTCTGGCCATGCGGAGATGTGAGGTAAAAATCCCGGATTTCTTTTTTCGCTTTAGATGAGAAATCCTTGGCGGTCTGCGCTGCCAATTTTCCATCCATATAGACATTATAGCTGACCACGTCTTCCCCATTGGCAGGGCGCTCCCAGATAAGACTTATGCTGCTTTCCGACACCGCCGGTCCTGGTGCCGTCAGTTCTGCCGGAGCAGTCGGATTTGCCCATCCTCCCTGCGACAGGGACAATCCTATCACGCATGTCAACGCAGCAATTTTCTTTTTATTGATAAACATTTTTCTGCCTCCTGCAATGCCTTAGAAGTAATAATAAACCTGTACACGGTACTGATTGGCATGATCCGTCTTGGCTGCAGTCTTGCCCAGTGAATGATAGTGCATCCAGCGGAAATCAAACATCACATTCTGAACGGGTACATAACGGTAGTCCAGAATGAATCCCCGTTCTCCTTCCCCCGTCTTGTTCTTCAAATCATAGGTAGATTTGATGCCCGTATAACGTTCCTGATGCAACAGGTCGAGCTGAAGTTTGCTGGAATGTGGATTGGCCGCCGCTACCTGCCCCCAGCGGAAAGATATACCATACGCCTTGTTCTGACGACCAAAATCCGACCCCTTTCCTCGGTTATCATCAGAGATAGCAAAATTGCCCAGGATTTTCAACTTGCGGGAAGCCTGCCAACCGATACTGGTCTCGAAGATATTGGGATTGCTATAATGCTTGCTCTTCTCATTATTGGCGATGGCGCTACTGCTGCGATAATCGCCGCTCCCTCTGGCCGTCAAATGCCAGAAGCCCATATTCCAGGCAAAATCCTTGCTGGCCTGATAAGACGTTTGCAGCTGCGTCATATTAACCCCCAGACCATCAGGATTCATATCGGAGCCGGACACCCCGCGTTCCGGCTTATAGTAATAAACACCGGTATTCGGATCTTGGGAATTGATTTTATGGGTATCCCCGCTCCAGGCTGCCGTATTATAATCTACCTTTCCCCAGGTAGCACCGACCTTCCATTTACCAAACTTACGGGTATAATCAATACCTTGATAATACTGCCCCATAACCATGGAATCACCATATACCATAGAGCCCTTCACGCGGCCCACACGCACGATTCCTCCCGCCAGCGGTCCGCTTACAAAGGCCTTGTTAACATCGGCAGTACCACTGGTATTTTCACCGGTAGTGCGGGAATCACCATCACCATCTTTGGCTCCCAGAAAATCAATCTCACCGGTCCAGCCGGCACCTATATCGAATTTCGTAAACATCTGCCAAAGCAGCTGATGATTCTTCGTTCCCCCAAAAGACTCATCCTTGCCGTTGTCATTCTTATTATGTCCCCAGTCATCACGCAAACGAATCAAACCCGAAAGGCTGAAATTTTTCGGCATCTGCTTAATCTTGGGACCACTGGCGGCCTTTGCCTCTTCCTTCTTTGCCGCCACGCCGGGCACCTTCACATGCATATCGGAAAGTTCCCCGGAAAATTCCTTAATCAGACGCTGAATTCGCTGACTATCCTCAGCCTCAGCCCGATCCATGGCACTCATAGCCTTGGCGGTGAAAATGGCCATTTCCATACGACTGATAATACGTGTTTTCTTGAATTCACCTTTTTCATAACCATAAATCAAACCATTATTGACCAGCGCATCCACATCATCATAATAACCGCTGTCCAGCGGCACGCTGGCAAAGGGATTATCCGCTGCCTCCGTTACCTCGGGCAGACTGCCCATCCCCAATACTACTGCACTCACTAGACCTAAAAGCATTTTCTGTTTTTTCATCGCTTCGTCTTGACTCCTTAATGATACCATTCACGAAAAACAAACATCAAACTACTTTCAAAATCCATTTTTCAAAGGCGCTCATACTCCGCAGCTGCCAAAATGAAAGGACCCAGTCCTTTGGGTTCATTGGTGACAATCGGCTCACTGATGTAGTAGGCAAAAGAACCATCCCGCTCACCATAAGCCTTGGTGGGCTTGCCGCCCAAACCTGCCACAAAACAAATCTTATTGAGACAGATGGTGCCCATGGGCGTTTCGGTGATGAACTCATCAATAAGCCCATGGTAGGAAAGTTTGGCAAATTCCCGCATGCTTTCCGGCAGCCAGCCCAGACGCACACCCTTGAACAGGGCATAGGCAATCATGGACGAACCGGATGCTTCCACATAATTGCCCGGACGATTGCCGCAATCCGGCACCTGATACCAGACATGCGACTTGGGACTGGCTACTTTTATCAGCGCTTCCATCGTTTCATTCAAAATCTTGATGAGTTCCGGCTTGTATTTATTATCTGCCGGCAGCTCTGCCAAAGTATCTACCAATGCCATGCAGTACCAGCCGATGGAACGTGCCCAGAAATGCTTGGAAAGGCCGGTCAGTTTATTGGCCCACGGCTGCTGACGGGCATCATCATAGGCATGATAAAGCAGACCTGTCTGTTCATCCAGAGTATGCTTGCGGGCAATGATGAACTGCCGGGCAATATCATCATACTCATCCATGCTGCGGCTGAACTCGCTGACGTATTTGGCATAGAAGGTCGCGCCCATATAGAGGCCGTCCAGCCAGATTTGCTCCGGATAGATTTCCTTGTGCCAGAACACCCCTTCCTTCGTCCGGGGATGATGCTCAATCTGGCTGCGCAGAAGCTCCAATGCCTTACGGTATTTTTCCTCATGGGTTTCCTTGTAGATGGTCAGCAAAATCTTGCCATTGTTGAGATGATCGATGTTGTATTCCTTTACATCATAACCTCGGATACTGCCATCCTCCCCGATAAACGTATCCATGCAGGACTTGATGTAATCGAAGTATTTCTGCTCTCCTGTCTGACGCCAGACCTCCGCAATGCCGTCCAGCGTCAGCCCGAATTCATAAGCCCAATAGCTCGTAAGGTCGGTTTTGCGCTGTATAACGGAATCGGCCATCCACTGCGAATATTTTTTCATTTTCTTCATTCTCTCCTAAATATTACAAAAATTATAAAGTTGATTTAGTGGGAATGGACACCAATAGGTTCATCATGTACACGCATCAAATCATTGTGACCAAAGCACTGCTCATATTTCCAGCCCGTCAGGGATTCTACAGCCTTGCGGGTTTCGGGTGTTACATCCTCCATACTGCCGCCCGAACGGATGCGATGCACCTCATCCACGAGGAGCTTATGGTTTTCTTTGGTCAACGTCAGATTGCGGGAAATCAGGTAAACGATACCGCAGAGAACAATCGGCACCACAATGGTCATGACCAGAACACCATCAATCGCCATAGCCGTCTGCTGACCAGCGCCTTTTTCAAAACCGAAGAGTGCAAGCCCCACGCCCAGAAGGAAGCCTTCAGCCGCTGAAGCCAGCTTGGATAACAGACCATTTACCCCTGTGAAGATACCCTCACGGCGTTCCATCGTAACCGCTTCATCAATATCCGCCATAAAAGGCAGCTGAAATACCGGTATATAATCAGCACCAGCCTTGCCCACGTTGTTGATGATGGCCAGCACCGTCAGCCAGACAATCACAGCCTCTTCGCCCATGCTGGACTGATTCTGGAACAGGAGGTAGTAACCAACCAGCGAAGCTGTCACAATGACACCAACAACTTTGAAAGCGAACGGACCGCCGCGGCGATAGCAAATGGTGATGAAAATCGCCAACGCGATAAAGGAAACCAAGGTAGCAAAACTTGTGATAATGGAAGTTGCACTTACCGACAGGGACAGTGCATAGATAACATAATAAGTGAACACACCAGCAGCCAGATTCTTGTAGATGCCGATAAAGAGCATCATGCCGGCATGAAGGCGGAAAGCCCGAATGCGCATGGAAGCGAATACGTCATTAACCAATTTGCGCAGTACATGGGATACCGACCCCATTTCTTCCGTATAATGGATATCTTCAGGAGCACGCTCATAGGTCAGGAAATACATAACAGCCAGAGAGAGGGAAACCACTACCGCATAAGTCAGACCGGTGTAGAAGAAGGCATCCAGATTGCCTTCACCGAAACGCTGGAAGAAGAACGCAGGGAACAGAAGGGCAATCGTGCTGGCAAAGGTGCCACAATACTGTTTAGCCGAAACCAGCTTAGTCTTTTCAGCTGCTATCTGCGTCATTTCTGCCGGCAGCGTCGGCCCGGGAACCATCACACTGGTGAATACCACTTCGTAAATGATGTTGGCAACCACATAGAATTCAAAGCTGTGTCCCGGTGTCCAAAGAATTGGATAGGTGATGAGCACCAAGGGAATACCCGTCAGGATGAAGAACTTGCGCCGCCCGAAGCGTTTGCCCAATCGGGTACGACCAAAGTTATCGCTGATATAGCCCATCACCGGATTGCCAACAGCATCGATACATCTGGCAATGGTAAAGATGAGACCTGCCTGCACAGCGGGAATATCGCAATACATAGTATAAAATAACATCAGAAATGCAGAACTTAGGGCCTGTGTACCGCCACCTAGGAAATTCAAACAGGCGTAGCCCAATACGTTCCACCAGGTTACTTTTCTTGCTTCCATCTTGATCCTCCTAACACACGACGTTAAAAGTTCGGCTCCTATCTTACCTGCCCATCAGAGCCAATGTCCACCAGCCGGTCCGGCTGGCGTTTGCCATTAATGGTCACATTCTCAAAAGCCAGCGCATGAATATTTTCCAATACCGCTTCACCTCTCACCCCTTCCAGCTGCATATCACGAAAGGTAATGTTTTCAATCGGGGCATCAGCAAAGCCCTTGAGATAAAAAGCATATTTCGCATCGATGCTGCCCCCTTCCGCCGTTCGGAATCCATCCAGCGTGATATTATCCAGCTGCGGCAAAAAACCTCCCGTATGACCTTCCTCATAGAAGAAATCCGCATGTACCACTGCCAGCCGTGCCTTATTGACCACGCTGTCCTTCACATAGACATTTTCCAGTGTGCCGCCCCGCATAGCATTGGTCTTGAAGCGAATGGGATAATCAAGATTGGGACTGTCGAAGTGATTTCCGGCGGCAAACACATCATGCACCCCGCCGGAAATCTCACTGCCCAAGGTGATGCCGCCATGTCCATTAGCAAAACGGTTATGGCGAATAATCACATTGGCCGTCGGTACCCCGATACGCCTTCCATCCTCATTGCGCCCGGATTTTATCGCTATACAGTCATCACCGGTGAGGAAATAACAATCCTCAATCAGCACATTGCGGCTGGATTCCGGATCTATGCCATCGTTATTGTAGAGATCCGTCTCTATATGCACGCCTTTAATCCAGACATTCTCGCAGAGTACCGGATTGATTTCCCAAAAAGGCGAATTGACAATGTGTACGCCCATAATGCGAATATCCTTACTGTTGTAGAACTGGATAAAGGGCGGACGCAGGGTGGATACATCATCTGCAAAGACACGCTGACGGACGGGAATCCCCGCCGCCCCAGCCTGAAAGAGGCGCTGACGCTGCTCCTCCTGAGCCGGCTCGCCAAAATAGCCGAACTTCCAGGGCATCCAGTTGAATTCATCCGCCTGCCCATCCAATGTACCTTCTCCTGTAATGCTGATGTCTTGCGCCTCCTGTGCATAGATAAGCGGCGAAAAGTTCATGCATTCCACGCCTTCCCAGCGGGTATAGCGCAGGGGATAAAAGACATTGCTCTTGTTGCGGATAAAGCAAAGCCTTGCGCCCGCCGCCAGATGCAGCTCCACATGCGACTTGAGCTCCAGCGCCCCGGTATACCAGATGCCTGCCGGAATTTCTACCCGGCCGCCGCCCGCCTGCGCCATATCATCTATGGCCTGTTGAATAGCCTGCCCATGGAACAGCACATGCCGACGCCGTTCCAGCAGCCTTTCCTGCCAATACGGCAAATCTTCCTTCAACTCCGCCTTACTGCCCTTGTAAGGCCCCAGTGGATGCTCATAATAAATTTCCTCCACAGATCGCCAAAGTGCCTGATACCGGCTGTCTGTAATCCGGCAGCACCTTACACTGGGCAGAGGCGGCTTAAATTGAAGCAGAATTTCCTCATAAAGTTTTTGATTCCAGGAAAATGCCACGTTTATGACCCCTTTTCCATCTTCCATCAAGAGATTTTTAATTTACGCTTATTCAAATAATCTGATTTATCTTTGCGATACAAGCTGTTAACCGGCTGCTTGCCACATCCTCTTATCTCTCTGACCATAGCGGCGGCCTCGCGGACAAGCCGGGCGATGCCTTCCCAGTCACCTTCAGCCATCATCTGCTGCTTGACCATCCAGCTGCCACCGCAGGCCAAAATCTTCTCATCAGCCAGATAAGCGCGGACATTTTCCGGCGTAAGACCACCGGTCGGCATAAAGACCAGCTGTCCATACGGCGCAGCCACCGCCTTGATCATCTTGAGACCGCCTGCCGGTTCTGCGGGGAAGAATTTTACAAAATCCAGCCCCAAACCAATGGCCTGTTCCATTTCGCTGGGTGTCTGGGTTCCCGGTGCCACCGGTATTTCCCTGGCCTGACAGTAGCGGACCACTTCCGGATTGAGACCGGGACTCACGATAAATTTAGCTCCTGCCTCGATAGCCAAATCCACTTCCTGCGTGGTGAGCACAGTTCCTGCTCCGACCAGAAGTTCCGGACGATGTTTCACCATGCGGGAAATCACTTCGGCAGCTGCCGCCGTGCGGAAGGTGACCTCCGCACAGGGCAGGCCGTTATCGCAGAGAATATCTGCCAGCGGCTCCGCATACTGCGCATCTTCCATCACCACTACCGGAATAATCCCAATTTCCTTGAACTGCTTGAATATCTCCTTCATTTTCTCTAAATCCTTTCCTTTATCCGTCACTTTTATATGTGGAAGTAGCGGACTGCGTTTTTATAGCTGATGCCCTCCACAATCTTCTGCAAAGATGCTTCATGGCAGGGATACTCTCCATGTTCTACCCAGTCACCAATGATATTGCACAGGATGCGCCGGAAGTAATCATGACGGGTATAGGACAGGAAGGAACGGGAATCCGTCAGCATGCCGACAAAGTTCCCCAGCAGGGAAAGCCGGGCCAGGGAGCGCATCTGCTTTTCCATGCCATCCTTGGTATCGAGGAACCACCAGGCCGCGCCCATCTGAATCTTGCCGGGCATTTCCTCGGACTGGAAGCAGCCCATCAGCGAGGCAATCCGGTCAAAGTCCGTGCTGTCCAGCGAGAACAAAATCATCTGCGGCAGATTCCCTTCCTTGTAAAGTTCGCTCATGAATTGGGCCAGATTGCCGATGCAGGTGGTCTGGGCAATCATGTCAAAGCCCGTATCCGGCCCCTGCATGGCAAACATCTTCTCATTGTTGTCACGACTGCACGAATAATGGATTTCCATTACAATCTGCGCTTTATGATATTCCCGGGCCAGATGCAGGAGCACTTCGGTCTGATAGGCCTCTGCCTCAGCCGTCGTGAGTTTTTCGCCGTTAAGGGCTTTTTTATAGGCCTTATCCGCAGCTTCCAGCCCCTGATGGTTGAACATCACATAATCGAGGCCATGGTCACTGGCCCGGCAGCCGTGCTTCTTGAAATAAGCAATCCGGTCGGTAAGTGCCGCCAGTACATCCTCAATGGATGCCAGTTTTTCCCTGCCTGTGCTGGCCGCCAGTTTTTCCATATATTCACGGAAACCCTCTTTGTGAATATTGATGGCTTTGTCGGGGCGGAAGGAAGGACAGACCTTGAAGTCTACGGTTTCATCCGCAGCCAGCTTCTCATGCCATTCCAGACTGTCGATTGGATCATCCGTAGTACCGATGTAGTCCACCTTGGATTGCCGAATCAACCCGCGTACGGACATATCCGGATTATGCTGCAGCATATCGTTGGCTTTATCCCAAACCGCTTTCATATTGCTCTCGGTAAGCGGCTCGGTCACGCCGAAATATTTATGCAGTTCCAGATTGCACCAGTGATACATGGGATTGCCGATGGCCATTTCCAGCGATTGCGTAAAGGCACGGAACTTTTCATAAGGGTCAGCCCCGCCGGTAACCATGTCCTCGGGCACACCGTTCGTACGCATGACCCGCCATTTATAATGATCACCGAAATAAGTGCCATCCGCATTGCGCCCGCCCAGCCAAATCTGTGCGATATTGTCAAAGCGGCGGTCTTCAAAAATCTCTTTGGGTGAGATATGACAATGATAGTCAACCAGCGGCAAATCCCGGGCGTATTCTTCATACAGCCTCTGACCTGTCTGATTGCGGAGCATAAAATCTTTCCCCATAAAAGCCTTCATAACGGAAAATCAGTCCTTCCTATAACACAACACCATCTTTGAAAATGGAAATCTGGCGATAGCCGTTTTTCTCGTTGTTCGTGGGGTCGCCACTGGCCACCTGCAATACTTTGGTCAGCAGGCGTCCACCCGCTTCGTCCAGATTTTCACCGGCAGCCACCGTTCCGGCATCGAAGTCAATCCAGTGCGGCTTGCGGCCGGCCAGCTGACTGTTGGTGGCAATCTTGACCGTGGGCACCGGTGAACCAAAAGGGGTTCCCCGTCCCGTGGTAAAGAGAATCATCGCGGCACCGGCAGCGGCCAGAGCCGTGCTGGAAACCAGGTCATTTCCCGGTCCATAGAGCAGATTCAGGCCCTGCTTCTTTACCTGTTCCCCGTAGCCCAGCACATCTTCAATGGGTGCCGTCCCGCCCTTTTGAACACAGCCGCAGCTCTTGTCCTCCAGCGTGGTGATCCCCCCCTGCTTGTTGCCGGGACTGGGATTATCGTAGACTACCTCATGATGGGAGATGAAGTAATCCTTGAAGCCATTGAGCATGGATGCCGCCTTGTCAAACACCTGCTGATTGCGGCACCGCCCCAGCAGGATGCCTTCGGCACCGAACATCTCCGGTACCTCCGTCAGGATGGTACTGCCGCCCTGACTCAATAGCAGGTCGCTGAACCGGCCCACCGCAGGATTGGCGGTAATTCCCGAAAGGCCATCCGAGGCCCCGCATTTCAGCCCTACCACCAGTTTGTTGGCGGGCAGGGACTGCCGCCGAAAGCCACCGGCATAAGCTGCCAGTTCCTGCAAAAGCTGACGGCCAGCGGCCAGTTCATCCTCTGCCTGCTGGCAGTTGAGGAAGCGCACCCGCTCCGGGTCAAAGTCCCCGAGTTCTTCCACGAACTGCTCATGCGTGCAGTTCTCACAACCTAAGTGCACCACCAGTACAGCCCCGGCATTGGGATGATTGACCAAGGCCGCCAAAAGCTTTCTGGTCTGGGCATGGTCAGCACCCGTCTGGCTGCATCCAAAAGGATGGGTGAATGCGTGTATGCCGTCAATATTTCCGCCCTGCAAATCCTGATTGGCCTGTGCCAGTTTCAGCACCACATCATTGACACAGCCCACGGTGGGGATAATCCAGATTTCATTGCGAATGCCAGCCCGTCCATCCCGTCTCAGATAACCGGCAAATTCCTGTACCGGTTGAAGAGGCAAATCGTGCACCTGCGGCTGGTAAACGTATTCCACTTCCCCCTTGAGATTCGTCTGCAGGTTATGCGTATGCACCCAGCAGCCGGAACGGATGGCGCAGGCTGCATGACCTATCGGATAACCATACTTTATGATATTTTCATTGGCTGCGATATCCTGCAGCGCAATTTTATGTCCCTGGGGAATCTCCTCACAGGCAGTAACTTCCACATTTCCCACCTGCAGGCATTCACCTTTCTCGATTTTAGTCAGCGCCACCGCCACATTATCCTGTGTGGCGATGCGCACCGCTCTTGTCATTTCCATAGCTTATCCTTTCAGGCACAGGCCCGCAGGCAACTGGCAAAGGCTTTCTTCGTGCCTTGCTGACGAATCAGCTGCAAGTCCGCCAACACCTGCTTTTCGAGGCCGGGTAGCTTGGTCAAGTCGCAGCCCCACATCTTTTCATAGGCCAGCACATCATGTACCAAATCCGCATCATTGCTATGACGATGGTCATAGTAGAAATCCAGCACCCAGCCATCATCCTGCACCGAATATACATCCCCCTGCGGGCGGCGGCACAGAAGTGTTTTTTCCTGCCGTTCCTGAATATCGGTGGAATAGAAGGCGATATATGCGGCCAGCGTCATCACGAGGCTGCGCGGCAGCTTGCCAAACTTTTGCCGGTATTCCAGCAGCGAGCCCATATCCCTTGCCTTCCACTTGGCCGTGGAATTCAGGGCGATGCTCAAAAGCTGATGTTCCATAAAGGGATTGTTGAAGCGGTCGGCCACCGAGGCGGCAAAATTTTCACAATCCTGCTTGTCCAGCGGCAGAATGGGAATCACTTCTTCATAGAGCATCTGATTCATAAATTCCCGAATCACATCATCCTTCATGCAGTCCCGGACAATGTCCTTGCCTGCCAGAAAACCGCCCAGCGCAAAACCCGTATGGGCACCGTTGAGGATGCGTACCTTCCGTTTTTTATAAGGTGCGATATCCGGCACCACATGAACATTCAGTCCGGCCCGCTTGAAGGGGAGCCGATCCTCCAGTTCCTTCGGCCCCTCAATATACCAGACACCGAAGACCTCTCCCACATCCATCAGGTGGTCTTCATAACCATTGGCCTGATTCAGTGCTGCAATCTCACCAGCATCCCGAATCTCACCGGGAACAATGCGGTCAACCAGTGTGGAGCAGAACAGGTTCTCCTGTTCAAGCCAGCGGATGAAATCGTCACCCAGCTGCCAGTCCCGGGCATGCTGCAGGACAATTTTCTGCAGTTCCCGGCCATTATTGTCAATCAGTTCACAGGAGAGAATAATCAGCCCTTTCTTTCCTGCCTGAAAACGTGCATATAAGAGCTTTGCCAGTTTTGCCGGGAAGCTGGCAGGGGGTATGTCCGTGAGCTTTGCGGTTGGCTCATAGACAATACCAGCTTCCGTGGTGTTACTGGTGATATATTCCAAGGTATCCAGACAGGCAGCTTCCAGCAGTTTATCAAAGTGTTCCAAGGGGTTGTAACATTTTTCCACTAAGGAAATCACCCGTCGTTCATCTACCTTATGGCCTTTTTCATTGCCACGGATATAGAGGGTATAGAGACCTTCCTGTTCGTTGAAGACCTTATCCTTGCCCTTGCCCCGCGGCTGGGTTAAGATGGCCTTGCCGTTCCAGCCGGCTTTTTCATTGGCCACATCAAAGAAGTAATCTACAAAGGCTCGCAGGAAATTGCCCTCGCCAAATTGCAGCATCTTTATCGGCGCTTTTTCCAGGATATATCCCTGATAGCCACTTTTTTTCAACACTTCATAGTTAAGCCGTTCCATACCACATTTTACCTCCCGCAGCCTGTTTTATTTTTGTTACTTATTATTTTAATCGTTTTGTTCTTTATTGTAAATGTGTTTATCATTCTTTTGCTTGTGTTTTACATTTATTTCTCAAATTTTCGCAATAAAATAGTTGTGTTTATAATACTTATTGTATTTATAAACACAACTGCATTTTATAGATATGTATTATTCTTATCTGTCGTCCTCTGATAATCACGGGGAGAAACGCCCACATGCTTGCGGAACATCTTGGAAAACTGTACATAATCATTATAGCCGACCTGCGCAGCCACGTCCTTGCATTGCAGGTTCCGGTCATTTTTCAGCAGTGCCTTTGCCTTGCCCATGCGAAATTGCAGCAAATAATCCGTAAAGCTCATACCAGTTTCCTTCTTGAACCTTCCGCCAAGATATGAAGGAGACATGTGCGCCACCATGGCGATATCGGACAATTTTACTTCAGCGCTGTAATGTTCCTCGATATAGCGCCGCATGGATTCCACGAGCTGATTGGAACCCCATTTGCGCTCCCGCAGACTGCTGATGACCTCAGGATGACAATAGTTTTTAAATGAACTTACCGCCGCATAGATGGATTCTTCCATGGGAATGCGGTCAAAGGTCGAACCGCCGATATATCCCTGACAGCTGGTATTGCGATAAAGATACTGCATATCCATCAGTTTATTCGCCGGGCCGGCGTAAACGAACCGCAAAATATTGGGATTGCGTGTTTTGCACAGGTCAAAGATTTGCTCGGCCAGACCCCGCGCCTCACTGATGCTTAAATGGCGTTTGGCTCCTAACAGACCGCCCGCCGTCAGCCCCATATGAAAACAAATGATATCGGCCTGCGCCTCAATCATCTTTTCCGCTTCTTCCAGCGAAGTTACAAAGGCCATGGTCAAAAGCTCCAGCTGATTTGCCAGCCGTATGGCAGCTACTTCCCGGTCATAGGAATTGCCCTCTTCCTCCAACGCTTCACGAAAAACACCATCAACCTGCGCAAGTGTTGGCGAATTAACCACGCCGGCAAATCCGCTTTCCTTGATTTCCTGCAAATAGTCAAAGAGTTTTACATAGGGGTCACTGGCCATCAGGCCAAAGAGCAAGGGTACATCCTGTACCACAGGAAATATCTCCCGCTTTCCCATGTCCATCACAATCTGATTGCTGTTACCATAACAAAAGAAACTACTAAGGGAGCTGCGCCCCATAATGCGAAATTTGCCTGCCGACAGGGCCAGCAAGATATCTGCACCGCCCATAGCCGCAAGTTTCGCCGTCATTCCTGAGCCCACGGCTGCACCAATAATATGCCCGCCGACATGAATTTCCGCCCGCAGACGCCGGAGGATGTATTCCTTGTCATTTTCTTTCATCTTTCTGTCCCCAATCTATGCGCCGCTGTGCGTTTTATTCTGTCTAATGACCGATATTCCCGAAACCTTGTGGACAGACCTTTTTCTGAATCTTCCCCTTTTCCCGGGAAAAAACTGAAAAAACCTGCTACAGAAGGTTCTTGCTGTACAAGCTGCGCCGCACCTTCCAAGGAATCTACCTGCTGTCCGCTGCAACCTATCAGAATATCCTTGCGTACTGCCCGACACTTTTCCATAACTTGCCTTAATTTACCGCAGCAATTGTCAATAGAAGGCACCTCCCCTCTCTCCATAGCCCCCTTGGTCACCAGACCAAAATGCAGGATAAGCATATCGGCACCGGCTCTGGTCATAGCCTCTCCCTGTTCTGCATCAAAGACGAAGGGACACGTAAACAAATCCTGTTCATGCGCCGTCCGAATCATGTCAACTTCCAATTGATAGCCCATATTCGTGCCTTCCATATTCGCACGAAAACGTCCATCCACAATGCCTACGGTAGGGAAATTTTGAACTCCGTTGAAGCCCTGTTCCCTAAGTTTCCCCAAAAACTTATCCATCTTGCGAAAGGGATCTGTCCCGCAAACGCCAGCCAAAACAGGCGTTTTTCTGATTGCCGGCAACACTTCATCCCCTAATTTCTGAACAATGGTATTCGCATCATCATAGGAGAGCATTCCCGCCAGCATGCCCCGGCCGGCTCTTTGCAAGCGCCCCGTATGATAAAGGGCCAGAAAATCTGCACCGAGGTGGTCACCATGCTTCGCTGTCTGCTCCATGCCAGTGCCAGCACCGGTTAATAGCTTTCCCTTTTGAATGTGCTGCCAAAATAAATCTACAATCTCCTGTCGGCTTTTTCTGTACACAGTCACCATCCCCCAGCTGACCAATAAATCAATTATCTAAATAAACTTCGCCACAAACCCGTTCACTCCTGCCCCGCCTAAAAATTATTCCTTATTTCGGACACTAATGCACATACCAATCCGGCAGGCGCCTTAATGGAACTATGGAACTATGCAAAAAAGCAGCCATGAACCATCTTCATAGCTGCTGAATGTTCTTTGGTGACACCTACGGGATTCGAACCCGTGAACCCGGCGTGAGAGGCCGGTGTCTT
>ERZ842401.3216-NODE-3216-length-20623-cov-3.472287_pt1 | contig 20623 bp, 13 predicted proteins | sample MGYA00521270_ERZ842401 | MGnify/ENA primary metagenome ERZ842401 (study PRJEB31892, sample SAMEA3878208) | bioreactor metagenome | biome: Moose rumen | place: Sweden | collected 2011-10 | study: EMG produced TPA metagenomics assembly of the PRJEB12797 data set... | reverse complement strand
AAAAATTAATTCAAGCCGCTCCCGATCTCATGTGGGCTCCGATAAAAAACATGACACCGGAGCAGGTTCGGGAATTGCTGGTGCACTCGAAAATCTACATCGACTTCGGCAATCATCCCGGGCGCGATCGAATTCCGCGCGAGGCGGCAATTTCAAATTGCGTGATTATCACCGGGCGACGCGGGGCGGCGGCAAATCCGATTGACATTGCAATCGACGACGAATTTAAATTCGAGGACTCGGACGAAAACATTCCGCGCATTGTCGAGCGGATCAAAGAAATTCTCGCGGACTTTCCGACGGCGTTTGAAAAACAGCAGACGTATCGGGAAGAGATCATGCGCGAGCCGGAAACATTCGCGCGCGAAGTTGAGGCGGCATGCGAATTTGTCGAGCCGCGAACGAGATTTCAACACGCCGCCGCGCTTCAAGATATCACCGACGAAAAAAATCTGCCTGCCTTCGGCGGAATGACTCGGACGATGTCTCATCTCAAATTGAGTTGCGTCGTTGACAATGACGAACACAGGGGGGGGTAGAGTTCAGGATCGTCACGCGCGAGCAATCGGACGGCGCGAATTTTTTGCGGCTTGACTCGATTCCGATCATCTCGCTCGAAGACGCCGCGTTTTTGTATCGCGAGGGGCGCATCAATAAATTCGTCGTTTACGAGCCGAGCGAAGAGGAGAAAATTTTTTTGCGGAAGGCGGTCGTTCGGATCGGAATTCGTCAGGGCGACATGCTGAGTTTAATGCGTAATGCGTAATGCGTAATGCGGAATTGGGAATTGATTTTTGAGGAGTTGACATGATGAAGACGTTTAATATTGCGGTGATTGCCGGTGACGGCATCGGACCGGAAGTCATTGCCGAAGGTTGTAAAGTGCTGACGGGAATTGCCAAGCTCGACGGCAGTTTTAATGTCGAGTTCAGCGAGTTTCCTTACGGTTGCGAGTATTTCAAACGCACCGGCAAGATGATGGACGACGACGGGCTCGAACGGCTGAAACATTTCGATGCGATTTATCTCGGCGCGGTCGGTGCCCCCGGCGTTCCGGACAATGTTTCGCTCGGCGGACTTCTGCTCAAAATTCGGCGCGGTTTCGATCAATACATCAACCTTCGCCCCGTCAAATTGCTGAAGGGAGCTCCCTGCCCGCTCAAAGACGTCGAACCTTCGGATATCGACATGATTGTCGTCCGAGAAAACTCCGAAGGCGAATACGCAAACGTCGGCGCGCGGCTGTATCCGAATTCGGCAAATGAAGTCGCGCTTCAAACCGGCGTGTTCAGTCGTCACGGTTGCGAGCGTGTAATGCGTTATGCCTTCGAGCTCGCGCGGCGCGAGAAAAAATCCGTCACGAGCATCAGCAAGGGCAATGCACTCGCCTACTCGATGGTGTTCTGGGATCAAATTTTTTCCGAGATCAGCCGCGAATATCCCGACGTCGAAACGCATTCGTTGCTCGTCGACGCCGCCGCCATGTTCTTCGTCAAAGAGCCGAAACGCTTCCAAGTCGTCGTTACGAGCAATCTGTTCGGCGATATCCTCACCGATCTCGGAGCGGCAATTGCGGGCGGCATGGGACTCGCCGCCGGAGCGAATCTCAATCCCGAGCGTAAGTTCCCGTCGATGTTCGAGCCGATCCATGGTTCCGCGCCCGATATCGCAGGAAAATCGCTCGCCAATCCGCTCGCCGCCATTTGGAGCGTCAGTCAGATGCTCGACTTCTTCGGCTTCGGTCACAGGGCAAAACAGCTCATCGAGGCGATCGAAATTCTTCTGCTCGAATGCAAAACTCTCACACCCGATCTCGGAGGCTCCGCGCGGACAGATCAGATCGCGCCCGCCATACTCGAGATCATCTCGCGCCTTTGATCTCGCGCTTGACATTCGCCGTCAAAATTTCTATTATTAAAATTAAAGATGCAACGGAAGGAGCAGTGTTTGATGGGCGATTGGGATGAACGACAGCAACAATTCATTCAAAAACTCGACAAGACCGAGGCACTCTTTCAAGAGCTTTTCGAGAAAGACGCGGACGGTTTGATCATACGCGGCGAAGATCGAGACGCGCTCCGAGAATTGCGCCGCCGAAACGGCAAAATCCTCGACAAACTCAAAAGCAAAGAGTTCACCGTGGCGGTCGTCGGGCTCGAAAAGGCAGGCAAGTCAACTCTCGGAAATGCGCTCATCAAATCGCTCGTGCTGCCGGAATATGCCGAGCGTTGCACTTACACGACGACGGAAATTCGCTCCGGCAATGTCGATGAAGCCGTCGTTTCGTTTTACAGCCGCGCGGAGTTCAACGAGCGTTTCAAAGACATGTTTCGCGCGATTGAATATCCCGGCGACGTCGATTTTTCGACGATGCGCCTCGCCACATTCAAAAAGTACTGGGCGGAAGTCGAAGCCGATCCGAACAGGCGCGGACTGTTTCAATTGCACGACGGCAAAACCACCGAAGACATTCAGGCAATTCTCGAAGGCAGAGACGAATTGACGCCATTGCTCGATCGTCCCGACAAAAAATTCGCGCCGTCCGATTGGAGCACTTTCGATTTCAAAATCTATATCACGGGCATTGCCGGCGAGACGACGGACGAGAACGGAAATGTCAGCATCATTCGCAAGCCGCATCCCTACGCCGTCAAAAATGTCATAATCCGCTCGACGCAGCTCGGCGACATGAAAAACATCGTGCTCTACGATGTGCCGGGGTTTGACTCGCCGACCGAGCTCCACAAACAGCAGACGGAGAACATGCTGAAAGAGGCGGACGCGATCATTCTCGTCACGAACGTGGGCGATCGTCCGAATCTCACCGGCACGCAACTTGACATGCTCCGCAAGGGCTCGGATATTTACGGCGTCCGATTGAGCGAAAAGGCGTTCGTCTTCGGCAATAAGATCGACAGCGCGCTCAATCTTCAGACGGCGAAAAACAATCTCAACGCGCTCCGCAAAGATGTCGTCGAGAAATTCAAAATCGCGTCGGACGATCATGTGCTCGGCGGTTCCGCGCGGGCGTATCTCGAAGCCGTCGGCTTGATCAAAGAAGTCGTCGCGAAGAAGACGCTCGACGAATGGCAGTTGTCGGACGGGATCGGCGAACTTCATCATCAAATGCAGACGTATTACGATCATGATCGATATGCCGTGCTGAAAAAGCGCGCGGAGTCGACGCTCGGCGATGCGGAAAAATTCCTGCGCGATCTGCTCGAGCGATATACTCCCGACATTCTCGAGCGGCTCGAAAACGGCGGCGAATATCTCCTGCACAGCAAAGACAAGTTGAGCGACTTTATCGAGCAGGCAAATGAATTGATCAAAGAACGGCTCGGAAAAATCCGCGACGAGGCACCGTTCAGCACGGAGCTCGTCAACAACATCGACAAGATATATCCGCTGGTTGGAGATGCGTACGCGCCGCTCGTCAAACAGATTGAAAACAGCCTCGTGATTGATCCCGACGACGTTTATCCGACGACGACGGTCAACGGCATCGTGCGTCAGCGATTGCAAGTCGAGTTTTTGAAAAACATCGTCTCGGAAGTCGCGCGCTTGACGGAAGGGCGGCAGGCGGAAATTCGCAACGAGCTCGTCGAGAATTTTCTCGAGAACATGGAAATGCCGACGGGTTCGCAATTCCGCGCGGAGCTCGAGCAGTCCGTCAACAAGCTGTTTGATGAATTGCTGATCGACGGCGGCGCGCAATGCTATTTCAATCCGCTCGTCGAGCGATTTACGACGACTCTGATGGAAGCATTGATCCTTTCGCCTTTTGCCGAAGAAGAGCGTTTTAAGAAAGTGCAACTCAATCTGCCGGAATTCATCTCGCTCGCCGTTTACTGCTCCGCCTCCGGCAATGTCGACGAGCAGAAAATCGAGCAGAACGACAGCCTTGAAGATCGAATGAAATTCTTTTCAAAAATCCTGACACACGAAGGCACTTCGCTCGGCACCGGCGACAACACGTCGTTTAAAAAGCCGCCGCCGTCGGAAGCAAAAAATGCCGTCAATTCCGCCGAGAACTTCAAACTGTTGAAAGATTTCTTCGTCAGCATCGACGAGCGATTGATCGGAAAATGGAGCAAAAAATTGACAAACGCCGGTGTGCAGTTCGATGCCGGAGTTCAGAAAGATTTTCAACGGCGATTGAATGACAAATGTCGGAATTTGGATTGGGATCGGCTTTCGGTTGATCAGCGCATGAATTTGTTTGAAGAAGTCATCGATCAACTGTGTTTGAAAAAAAGTTTCGCCGATCGATTGAATTTCGATTTGCCGAAGCCGCCGCCGACAAAACCGGAATTCAAAGTCAAACAATTATCCGATCTGCATCGGCGCGGCAAGGAATTGAAGACGATGCGCTCGAAGGAAGACATGATCGCGACGCTCGACGCCGACATCGTGATCCTTCGCGATATCACCGTCAAAGCCGTCATCAAAGCAATCGGACTCGAACGCGCGTTCATCTCCGTCATTGCAAAGAATGTCAATTTGATCCGCGACGCGCTCGACAAAAAGCCCGACGGCAGAGACAAATTCAATGTCTGGATTCAGAACAACATTCATAAGATCAAAGAACATGAGTTTACGGAAATCAATGCGATCAATCGGCACAGCGAGACGCGTCGTCGAATTGTCGAAGCCGTTCAACAAGTGCTTGCGAAAATGTAGTTTCAGAGCAAAGAGGTGTACCCAATGTTCACTACTCCGGAGTTTCGATTGATGCGTAAGGAATGCCCGAAAGATTTGGATGCGTTGCTCGAAAATCTTTCGATCAAACCGCCGGATTTTGATGATGATCCGGAGTTCAAAGTCTATGAACATCTCGATCGCGAGATTACGCAAAAGATGTGCGCCGAGATGCAAAGCCTGTCGGTCATCACCGGATATTTGAAACTGCTGAAGATGGCCAAGGTGAAGATCAAAAAGACGGATTTGGAAGACGATTTGGTATCGACCATCATCGAGAATGAAGAGAACATTTTGAAGGCGACGGAAGTGAACATTCCGAAATTGCCGCCGACGCTCGAGCGTTCGTTGATAATGGAAGAGACGGTCGTGATCCCGGGCTTAATCGGAATCGGCGCGATTTTTTCGACGGCAACATTTTTCTACACGCTGTTGGCGGATATATATTTCCCCGCCGTGACGGTGCTCGGAACTCTGGCGGGCGTCGGCGCAATGGTGATGGGATTTCGCGGAGAGAAGCGCATTCGCTTGGCGGCTCCTCCGACGCAATTCGTCAAACTGCCGCCGGGCGTCCTCTCAAAAGAAAGTGCCGAAGCCGTTTTCCGAACTCTTAAGATTATCGATAAGATCAACAAAACATTACGTCCGCCGAAACCTGTCGAAGAACCTCAAGAGGCGGTTAAGGAGGCTGCCGCATAATGAACAAAGCCGCGCGGGTTGGGATTGTTTTCATTGCGTTGATGATAATCAGCGGCGTCGTTTTGATGTATCGCGGCAATGATGCCGTCGTGCTCGCGACAGAAAAAAAAGAAGGCATTTTGACGGCGGAGCAGATCAAACTCGCATTCGACTCGGTCAGCGGTCGGATGATCAATGAAGCAGTCATCGAGGGGCAACACGTTAAAGTCGGCGATGTGATCATGGTGCTCGATCCGACCGATACCGATCTCGCGATCGAAAAGCTGAAGGCGCAATCGGCGCAACTCGACGCGCAGATCAAATCGACGGGCGGCTCGATGAACGTCAATCTCTTCCGCGCGGATAACGACGAGCAACAGTCTTTTCGACAGATTGACAGTCAACGCGCGGCGGTGGATTCGGCGCGGGCAACACTCCGCAATTGTCAACTCGATTTCGATCGGACAAGCGCGCTGGTCGAAGCAGGCGCGGTTCCGAAAGCGCAACTCGACGACGCGACGACGGCTTTGAATGTCGCGAAGGCGAACGTCCAATCGCAAGAGCAGTTGCTTGAAAGATTGCTCGCGGGCGTAAGTGACAGCGGACGAACCGATTCGCTTGCGTTGCCGACAATCGAGCAGGAACGAGCCGCCGCGCGGAACATGCAAAACGACATCGAAGCACTCAATCAGCAAAAGAATTTCCTCGCCGTGCAATTGAAGGAATTGGAAGTCGCGAGAGATCGATTGACGTTGCGCGCGCCTGAAGACGGCAAAATCCTGTCGATATTGCAGAAACAGGGCGAGATGATCTCGCCGGGCGTGCCGGTCGTCCTGCTCGAAACCAATCGCATTTATTATGACATTTACATCAGCGAGGAACAGGCGGTCGGCTTGCACGAAGGCGATGAATTGATCGGAACGACGGTCGCCGATCACAAACAAATTCGCGGCAAGATTCGGCTGTTGACACAAGCTCCGGGCTTTGCCGATTTGAAGCAGTCGCGAGAGAAAGGGCAAGCGGATCTTTCGGCGTTTCAAGTGCGGATTTACATCGATGCGTCGAGCGGAGCAATGCCGGGACAGACGATCGGAGTTGATTTTTGACTCTTCTCAAGGGCGAGTGCTTGGCAACAGAGGATTTAACAGATCGGATTGTTGACGCAAGCTTCGGGCTTCGCCGATCTGAAGCAGTCGCGAGAGAAAGGGCAGGCGGATCTTTCGGCGTTTCAAGTGCGGATTTACATCGATGCGTCGAGCGGCGCGATGCCGGGACAGACGATCGGAGTTGATTTTTGACTCTTCACAAGGGCGGGCGGTTGGCAACAAAGGATTCAATGAATGAACAATCAAAGGCGTCCGATCACGCCGTTGAGCTCGTTGCTCGACGAGATCGGATTTTTATTTTCAGGCAAAGGCATGCCGTACGAAAAAGTTTGCATGACGGTCGCGATGATCGTCACACTTCTCTTGACGGTGTTGATGGGCGGCAATTTCGCCAAAGACGCGCCGGTTGCAATCATCGATCTCGACAATTCGCGATACAGCCATGAACTCGCAAATCGCATCGATGCGTCCGAGTACATGCGCGTTACCGACGTGATCAATTCGCCGATGAATGTCGAAGAGCTGTTTTATCGCGACAGCGTCTCTGCCGTGATATATTTTCCGCGCGGACTCGAGAAAAATCGATTCGACGGCTCCGACGGCGCGATCGGCATTTTTTACGATAACACGAATACGGCGCAGACTGCAGACATCAAATCGGCGATGAACGAGCTGATTGCAATCGACAACGCGATGAATTCGACCGCCGCGCGCGGCTCGATCGGTTTGAGCTCGCGCAATTTGTTTAATCCCGCCGGCTCTACGTCCAACACGCAGACGCAGGGCTTTTTGTTTTTCTTCGGCGCGATGTTCTTCGTCTTCGCAACAATTGGAATGGTGCCGCGCCTTCGCATGACGCATCAACTCGACCGAATTCTGCTCGAAGGCACGCCGTGGGATTTGATCGTCCGAGTGCTCCCCTACGCCGGCTGTTTGATCACGTCGTTTTTCGTCGGCATGGCGATTCTCCGAGTTTGGGGCGATCTGGTTTTCGGCGGCACGATGCTCGAGTTTCTCGTCGTTCAGATATTCTTCGCAATGACTGTCGGGATGCTGAGTTTGCTGTTCGGCTGGACGGCGGCAAATCCCGGCATTGCCTCGAGTCGCATGATCCTGTTTATTCCGGGCGGCTTCATTCTCGGCGGCGTGACTTCACCGCTCTCGCATCTTCAACCGTGGGTCGTCGCGTTTTCGCACATCTTTCCGTTGACGTGGGAATTTCACTTCACTCGAGACATCATTCAGCGCGGCGCGCATCTTACGGATATTTCCTCCGAGCTCGGCGCATTTCTGATCTACATGTCGATCATCGCGATCATCTTCTGCATTCGCTTTTATTACGACAAAAAAAAGCTCGTCTCTTCCGCGCGGGCAGAAGCAATCAAACATTTGGAAACTCCCGCAGAAAAGACGTGGCAGGATATTCGCGTCGAAAAAATTCTCGTGCCGACGGACGGTTCGGGGCAGGCGTTTAAAGCCGTCAATCAGGCGATCCATTTCGCCGCCGTCTGCGATGCAAAGATCACGCTGTTGATGTGCGTCGAGCTCGACGAGAAGGTTGCGGCATTCGAGCAGGTGAGCTTGAGCGGCTACGTGCCGAACGAGCTGAAAGCGGCGGCGTTGCAGTTTTTGACTGAAATGATCCGAGTGATCCCGCGCGAGATTGCCGCCGAAGTCAAAGTCGAAGTCGGCAGTCCTTCGGAAGTGATCTGCAACATGTCGGAGCAGTTTGACATGATCGTAATGAGCAATCAAGGCTTTGGCAGTTCGGCGTCGGAAGAAAAAATCGGACACGTTTCCGCGCATGTAATGACAAATGCGGTGTGTCCGGTGATCATCGTCAAGGGCATGCCCGACGATTGGCATGACGACGACAATTATATCGAGATTGACGTGCAAACGTGAATTGTTATTGCCCGATGAGCATGGCGACGGAAGCCAATACATCCGTCGAATCGTAGATTGCGGTTCCGGCTACCAAAATGTTCGCGCCCGCCTGCCGCACCGATTTCGCCGTTTCGATTGTGATGCCGCCGTCGACTTCGATCAGGCATTTGTAATTCTTCTCGCGAATGATTTGACGGAGCCGTCTGATCTTGTCAAGCGAGTGCGTCAGGAACAAGTGCCCCGCAGCTCCCGGGATTGCCGTCATCAGATGCACAACATCGACATCGTTGAGCACTTCCTCGATCGCGCAAAGCGGCGTTGCCGGATTGAGTGCAATGCCCGCGCGGCACCCCGCGCCTTTGATCTTGTGAATGACGGTTTGCACTTGAGTGGTTGCCTCGACATGGAAAGTGATCAAATCCGCGCCCGCCGTTGCAAACGACTCGATCTTGCGCCCGGGATCGATCGTCATCAGATGCACGCCGAGGATCGCCGAAGTGATTTTGCGCAGGCTTTTTACGACCGGCGCACCGATTGTAATATCGGAATCGGGGACGAACACGCCGTCCGAAACTTCGATGTGAATGTGATCCATTCCGGCGTCGGTGACGTGTTTGATCTCATCCGCCAAGTGCGCGAAGTCCGCCGACAAAATCGACGGCGCAACTTTCAATACGTTGTTGTCATTGTTCCAAAGCATTAATCTCGCTCCTCTCACGTAATGACATAAGCCGGATTAATGCTAATATACTCATTAATAAAAGTCAATATTAACTATTGCCGCCTGCCGCGTCATTTGCTCCCGAGGCGCGCGGCGCGATCAATGTCCGATACAGTTGAATTAAGCGCGCGACGATTTCCGATTCATCGAGCGATCGATCGAAGCCGTAAGCGTCAAGCACCGCGCGATCGTTTTCGGCATGCGCTTTGCGAAGCTCGAGCGGCATCGTCGCTTCGTCATACAACGCCGCAAGTCCCGAGTTCGGATACAACGTCCGGGCGTCGAGAATTTTTTGCGCCGAACGCTCGATCGCCGCGCGCCGAGTCTCGGTCGGAGTTGCCCATGGGAAGTTGTTGTAGACGAGTGACGCCGAGTATCGATAGCCGTTCCCCAGCCGCCCGCAAACCACACGCATCCATGCCATGTGCACAATCGACTCGAGCACGCCGAATTCATGCAACGTCGCGTTCGGAATGATTTGAATCAAATTCGATGCGATAATGTCACCGCAAATAAAGCCCATCGGAATGTATCGACGCCGTTCACTCGACACTTGCGGCACGGCGATATAATCAACGCCGACGGGTTGCGGAGTTCTTGCAAAAAGCGCAGGTCTGACCGCATCTTTGCGATTATCGGCAGAAGCACTTGTCGAACGAAATTTCCGGACGTTCTCGACACGCTTGCGAACTTGCGGCATCGATCTGATCTCGTCCGGCGTTGCATCTTTCAGCCAAAGACAATACCGCAATTTGCCTTTGACGAATTCCTCGCCGCCGATCAATTGTCGAATAAATTTCTTGGCGCGCGGCTCTCGTTGAAGAAATTCTTCCGCTTCTTCGGCGGTGAAAAGATAATTGCCGTCGTCGGTCGGACGATTGCCGATCATGATCGTCGGCACATTACAGATCGGTGTCGTGCGTCTTTCGACGAAGAAGTCGGGCGCGTCAAGCAAATACGCGTTGATGTTTTTCGCAACGATCTTTTTCTCGCCGTCGAAAATTAGCTTCGGCTTCCTGTTCGGCGCGTGCGAGAAGCCGACGATCACGCAATGCACGGAAGCACTGTCTTTAATCTCGTTGCTCCATTTGAACGTCCGCCATGCAAAGTCGATGTGAATGTTTTGATTGACAAAAATCGGTTTCCACATCAGACCGATCAATTCGCCCTGCGCGATCGAATTGGTCGCGACGAAGCCGCATCGAATTGACGTATCGACGATGAATTCCGCCGCGCGTTTAAACCAACAGCAGACGAAATCGAGATTGCCGACATTTTTCCAACCGTCGAAAACGTGATGCAGATCGGATTTATTCTCGGCTGTCATGAGTCGCGCGCCGCTGAACGGCGGATTGCCCATGATATAATTCAATCCGCGCGGCACGAGCTTTTTCCAATCGAGCCGAAGCGCATTGCCTCGGACGATATGCGCGGCGGTTTTCAACGGCAGGAAATCGAGCTCGCGATGCACGATCTCCCCGGTTTCGCGCATCATCTGCGATTCGGCGATCCACATGGCGGTTTGCGCGACCGCCACCGCGAAGTCGTTGATCTCGACGCCGTAAAATTGCTCGATCGAGACCTTGATCGGATTTTCGATGTCGCCGAGTTTGATCTTTGCGCCGAACAATCGCTTCAGAACTTCATTTTCCAGTCTTCGGAGGCAGAGATATGTTTCAGTCAAAAAATTACCCGAGCCGCATGCAGGATCGAAGAACTTCAATGACGCGAGCTTGTCTTGAAAATCGAGCAGTTGACGGCGCGTCTTGCATTTATGAAATTCCGCGCGGAGCTCGTCGAGGAAGAGCGGATCGATCACTTTGCGGATGTTCTCAATCGAGGTGTAATGCATGCCGCCGCTCCGACGCGTGCTCGGATTGAGCGTTGACTCGAACAACGCGCCGAAGATCGTCGGGCTGATGCCTGCCCAATTAAAGCCTTCGGCTTCGACAAGCAGATGAAAGCGCGCGGCGGCGGTGAATTTCGGAATTTCGATCTTTTCGTCGACAAACAAGCCGCCGTTGACGTACGGAAATTCGGCGAGCGTATCTTCAATGTAAGGATCGCGTTGCTCGTCCGGAGTCGCGAGCACTTCAAACAGATTGATCAATGCAATGCGCAAGTGCTCGGTCGGAAATTTATTGAGATAATCGTGCAGCTGATTTTTTTTGAAGATGCCCGCATCTTCGGCGTAGAGGCAAAAGACGAGTCGAACGCAAAGTTTATTCAAAGAGTCCGTTGCCTCCGGCGATTCCGGATCGACGTAACTCTTCGCAAAGGCATCGTAGAGATTGCCGACGATCTCGCCCGCGCGGAGTGACAGCTCGAGCTCGCGTTGAATGTGCTCGTTCTGCAGGTCGAGGAGAAAATTCAGCCGATGATATTCTTTCGGCAGCTCGAGCAATCGAATGATCTCGGGCTCGGGCTTGCGCCGATTCATGTCATAAATACGAAACGTTTGAAAATCCGAGCAAACGATCCAACGCGATTTCCGGTCGAAAGGCAACTCGTTGTCATAAGCCTTCGCCTGCCGAAATGCCGCATCGAGATCATGTCCGCGCGACTTCTGCTCGATCAGAACATGCGTCGACGGGATCATTGCGTCGATGAACTTGCCGTTGATCCGATGCTCGAAGACGATCCGACGCTCGGGATCGTCAACGCCGAAGAGTACTCGAAGCAAATTCAGCCAAAACGGTTGCGCCTCGCCGCGTTCGTAGCCGCAATCGCTCCATTGATTGACGAAGTTTTTGATGCCGTCGAGCCGTGTATTGTTTTTCAAGACATTAATGCATTAACCGCGCGGCTTGCCGCATTCGGCGCAGAATTTGCCTTTGTTGCCTTCATGTCCGCACTCGGAACATGTCCATTCATCTGACGTCGGCTTGGGTTTGCCGCACTCTTGACAGAACTTGCCGGTATTTTTCGTGCCGCATTCGCAAGTCCATTCGCCTGCCGGTGCCGGTTTCGGCTCGCCGCACTCGGCGCAGAACTTGCCGCGATTACCTCCGTGTCCTTTCGAGCATGTCCAACCGTCCGAACTCGGCTGTTGAGATTGCGTCTGCGGTCGATTTTGTTGCCCCATCGCGAAGAGATTTTGCGCATTGAAGCCGCCCGACTGCGCCGCCATGTTCATTCCGAAAAATCCCATTGCCGCGCCGTTCGGATTTTTCGCCGCCTCGTTCATTGCAGTTGATTGCGCGCCGACCAATTGCGCCGCCGCCATTGACGGATCACGAAGCGTCGCATTGCGTTGCAGTTCTTTGATCATCTTCTCGTCTTCTTCGCTCGCGTTGACATTCGACACGGCGAAAGAGACAACTTCAATCCCGCGAAGCTCGCCCCATTTTTTATCCAAAATGTCGTTGAGCGCGTCGGCAATTTGCGAGCTGTAAGCCGGAAGCGCGCTGTATCGAATGCCCATCGCCGACAATTGAGCAAACGCCGGTTGCAACGCCGTCTGCAATTCCGATTTCAATTGCGCGTCAATCTCCGAGCGCTCGAAAGTTTCCGTGACGTTGCCGCACACGTTTGTATAAAACAAAATCGGATTGACGATCTTGTAAGAATACGTGCCGAAGCATCTGATCGAAATGTCGACGTCGAGTCCGATGTTTTGATCGACGACGCGGAACGGAATCGGCGAGGGCGTGCCGTACTTGTTGCCGGTAATTTCCTTGACGTTGAAATAGTAAATGCGCTGATCTTTGCCGGGCGCGCCGCCGTATGCAAATCGCCGTCCGATCTGCTCGAAGACGAGCATGATCTTTTCCGAAAGTCCGGCTCCGTCGGTGAAGATCGACGGCTCGCTGCCTTGATCGTAAGTGTATTGCCCGGGTTCGGCGGCAAGTTCGGCGACTTTTCCTTGATCGACGATGATAGCGCACTGCCCGTTGTTGACGACAATCGTCGAGCCGTTGGTGATGATATTTTCGCCGGACGTATTCGAGCTTCTGCCGTGCAAACTCTGTTGACGTTGACCTTTTGCGACGAGCACGTTCGCGCTCAATGCATCGCAATAAAAATTCTCTTTCCATTGATCGGCGAGAACTCCGCCCGCCGCTCCGAGTGCCGCTTTGATTAAGCCCATTTTCAATCCTCCCGTCGAATTTGTTTGACGTTGAAATTATTCGCCGCGCGACTCGCGTATCCTGCAATCAAAAACAGTTTGATCATCCGCCGCCGTCGTGATATGATATCGCCGAATATTTTCGATGGGAGTTTTTTTTATGGCATGGGATCAGGTCGAGTATCGCGAAGACGAGCTCCGAGCATGCCCCGTGATTTTGATTGTCGACACGAGCCGAAGTTCGGAAAGCTCGATCGAAAAACTCAACGCCGAACTCGAAATGCTGATGCGGAAGTTTGACGAGCTCGATCGGTTTGAAAATTGCATTCGCGTAACGGTCATAGACGCGGGAGAAAACGCGCGGACGATCGGAAAAATTCATTCCGAACCCGCCGAGTTTTTGCAAAATTTCATGTCGTTGACGGTGAAGGGCGATCGGAATTTCCGCGCGGCATTCGTCGAGACAAAACGCATTTCGAAAGATCGAAACATTACGCCGAAGCGTTGGCACAAGCCGATATTGATTTTGATTGCGGATGAAATTTCGGATGAAGAGAGAACGACGTTTGAACAATTGCCCGCCGTCGAAAAACTCGAATTTCAAAATCTCGACGCGGCATTGGCGGAATTTGAAATTATCTCGCGAGTAATCGAAAGACTCTGCAAACCGAAATTCGTATCGCCGAAAAATGTATCGGGAATGCGTCGCGCAACGACGACTCGGAAAAGAACACGCGCGATCAAAAATTCTGCCGCCGAGGATTACGATGATGATTGGAATTGACATTTTGAATGTGGTGTTTGACGCGTCCGGCAGTTTTCGAGAGCCGGGCAAACAACATCTCTTGAATTACATCGGCAATACCGCAATGAATTTGGAACTTTTGCCGCAAATGACGACGAAGTTTGCGTATTACACATGGCGCGATGAAATTCGTAAGGCAGACGACGTCGAAAACATTTCCGCCTTCGGCAAATCGAATGTAGAGAGTTTGCGGCGATTTTTGCTCGCCCGCGCGGAAAATGAAGCCGTCATTTTGATCACGGACGGCAATTTTTTTGGAATGGAAACGCGCGCGTTTCGCGATGCCGTGACTTCACTCGGCAACAGATTTGCGGTCGCGGCGGCGGGCTTTGATGCCGCCGAATTTCGATTGCGGGCATTGACGCCGCAATTTTTTTACGCCGAAGACGTGGTCGCCGCCTTCAAATTGTTGGCGGGTTGATGCTCGGAGGAGGTAAATTTCAATGGCGCAAGTTGAATTGAAAGACATGCGCGAGTTCGGCAAAGCGTTTGCACTTACGCGAGAACATTACGAGCAGGCGATCTTCGAGGGCGGTGCGGATGTCAATCGCAAATTGCTGAAATTCTTCGCGCGCAATCCGAAATACAAATCCGAAAGTCGTCGGGCAAAAGTCTATTCTTACATGCAGAGCGGCGGTTTGCGTCGACGATTGAAGGCGTATATGAAGGCGGCGGCGATTTTGACGCGATTGCATGCGGAAGGGCTCGTGTATGGAAATTTTTCCGACGAATGCGTGTTCGTTTCCGAAGATCGCGATTGCGATCAAGTTCGATTGATCGGCATTGACGAGACGAATTTCAGCGAATTGAGTTCGGTCGGTTTTTACGACGATTGCTTTGCGTTTGCGGGCGAGCTGTTTCGAGCGATTCTCAATCGACATCCGTTTGACGGCAAAGCCTTCCGCGCGGCGGTTGACGAAGAAGAAGACGCCGATCGATTGCGCGACAACGGCGAGTTTGCCTGGATTTTGGACGACGAAGACAGATCGAATGACGGGCGGCAATTTTTGATTTTCGAGGATTCGGCAATGCTGACGGACGGGCTTCGCGAGCTGTTTCGACAGATGTTTTCTTTCAACGCCTGCCGATATCCGATTGCGCGTCCGACTATGATGCAATTGACTTACGAAACGGCGTTTGCCTTCGACAACGTGATCCGCTCGAAAAATTGCGGGCTCGACTACGTCAATTCAAAGATCTTTTCGATCTGCCCGTTCGATCATCTGGAAACTCCGTCGGTGCGTTTGAAGTCGTTTCTGCTCGACGCGGAAGATCGGAAATCGGCAATGCTGTGGCAATTCACGCATGAGTCGGAAGATGAAACAATCGAGGTGCCGCTTCGGATTTTGAACGGATTCAAATGTCGGGAGCCGGATGAAATTGCCTTCATTCTGCAGTTCGAGAACGGCAAAATATATTTTCGCTCCGCAGTCGACGATTGCGTTTTCGGATTTTGCGATGGCGTCGACGGCGAAGAAAGTCCTTTCCGAAGTCTCGGCGGCTTTTGTTTTTCGCAACCGCGCTTTTCGATCAAATGTCGGGATGAAAAAAACGGGCGGCGCATTTTGATTGAAGGAGAAAACTCATGAATGAATTGCGGACGATGATTCGGCGGCTTCGGACGACGACGCGCGGCTTCCTCGATGACGGAGCCGATGTCGCCGAACAATTGTTGTTACGAATCGAAAACAAACTCGATCGAAACGATCCGGAGGACAAAATTCTGCTCGAAACATTGCAGGAAGCCGCCGAGTGTTTCGAGTCTCAACCGTCGAAGGAATTGTTAATGCGATTGCGCGCCTGCAAAGATGCCTTGCTGAAGCGTTGCAATCCGCTTTCGATGCGATAAAAAAACGATGGAGGTCATTTGATGGACAATACCGCGAAACTTGTCGATCAAGATTTTTTGCAGAAATGGGAAGAGCGATTGACTGCACTCGAAAACGATCTCGTCAAGCAGACGGCAGTCATCGTGCAGAAATTTGACGAAAAATCGGCGCGGCTCAATCAGCGCGAGGCGGCGTTGAATTTCGAGCGCGAGCAACTCGATCTGATGCAGTATTACGTCGAAGAATGCCGCGCGAAAATCAAACATTTGGACACGGCGGAGGCGAATTTGCAGAAGCGCAGGGAGCAACTCGAAAAAGACTTTGCCGAACGTGCCGGGCGGCTTGCGGAACAGTCGGAGCAACTCGATCGCAAAGAGGGCGAATTGATCGAGCGCGAAGCAGACATAAAATCGAAAGAGACGTCTCTCGAAGCGGAAAACGAAGCGAAATTCGCCGCCGCGCAATTGGAGTTTCTCAATCAAAAACAGTCGGAGTGGGAAACGCTTGCCGTGCAACTCGAAGACGAGCGCGAAAAGTATTTTCGGAGATTGCAACAGGATTTGGCGCAGATGCGCGAGACTCGGCTGAAGGAACTCGAGGCGGAATGTTCCGCGCGGTTGTATGAAGTCAATTCCGAATGCGAGAGTCGGCGCAAAGAACTCAATCGCGAATGCGAAACTCGGCTGAACGCTCTCAAAGCGCGCGAAGATCAATTTGATCTGAAGGAACTCGAGCAAAGTCAACTCGAGATCACATTGCAACGCGAGCAGAGGCGATTGCAAAATCGCGAGGCGGGGCTCGACGAATTGTCGGCAAATCTCGACGCGACCATGGAAGATCGCTTCAAAGACAAATTGGATGATCTGAAGGCGCAACTCTCAGCGAAAGAAAATGCTTACGATCGGTTGTGCGAGCAATTGAATTTCGCGCGGCAAGATGCGGAGCAACTTAAGATGATCAAAGCCGCCTTCGGCGATACGCCGTTTGATGTGATGAACAAGCGGTTGCTCAATTTGGAAGCCGAGAATCAAAATTTTCGAGAACAAATTCAGACGCTCGCGCCCAAGCACACGGACGAAGAGCTCAATGCGAAAATCGAAGAATGCGATGCGTTGCTCGCCGAGCGGGATGAGCTTCGTAAACTCGTTTCCGGTCTTCGCGAGAGTGCCGAAAAATCGGATGAGCTTGCTTCTCAAGTTCGGCGCGCGAAAATTGAGCTCGACGCGCAAAATGCCGAGCTTGAAATTCTGCAGAAAACAAATTCGACGCTCCATGATCGGATAAAACGCCTCTGCTCGGTTGAAGGAATTGCCGCCGAGCGCGAGGAGCGCATTCGCGCAATCGAAGTCAAACTGCCGAATGTTCATGCGCCTTCCGAAGAAAAAATGCCGACCGTCGACGAAACGGAATGGCTCGAAAACATTGCAAAGAATTGCCGCGAGTACGGATTTAAAATTCCGCGCCGCATTTTGTATGCCTTCCACACCGCGCTCAAAATTGCCGATTGGTCGACAATCACGATGTTGTCGGGCGCGAGCGGCACCGGCAAATCCGAACTGCCGCAATTGTACTCGAAATTCGGCGGACTCAATTTCTTTTCCGTGTCCGTTCAGCCGAATTGGGACTCGCAAGAGAGTTTGCTCGGCTTTTTCAATTCGATCGACAACAAATTCGACGCGCAACCGCTGTTGCGATATCTCGCGCAGTGCGATGCGGACGACATGTCTCGAAGTCTGAACCTTGTCCTGCTCGACGACATGAATCTCGCGTATGTCGAGCAGTATTTTGCCGAATTTCTGAATAAGCTCGAGCTTCGCCGCGAGTCGGAGCCGCCGATCATCGAGCTCAATCTCGGCGCGGGAATGGAGCCGTATCGGCTGAAACTCGCGCGCAATGTTTTGTGGACGGGGACGCTCAATCGCGGCGAAACGTCCAAGCCGCTTTCGGAAAAGATTTTGGATCGCGGATTGATCATCAACCTGCCGCGTCCGAAAAAATTGATCGGGCGGAGCAAACTTCAATCGCTTGATGAATTTGCAAAATCTCGCGGCGTAAAAATGTTGGACTTCAGAATTTGGGACGAGCAATGGCGAAAAACCGAATTGAATTGGAGTGAAGAGCAGAAAAAACTCCTTCTGCATTATCGAGAAGTCATTCAACAACTCAACGATTGCCTTGCGGCGAGCGGACGGGCGTTGGGGCATCGCGTGTGGCAGTCGGTTGAGTTTTACGCATTCAATCATCCGAAAGTGTCTTCGGCAATGTCGGAGGCGGACGGCGGCGTCGACGAGGCGTTTAAGAAATACGTCCGACTCGCCGTCGAGGATCAGCTCGCGCAAAAGATCATGCCGAGACTTCGCGGGCTTGAAACGCGCGGCGAAAGTTATGACGACTGCCTGAAGAAAATTCGCGCCCTGCTTATGAATGAAGGCTTCGGATTGGACGACGATTTTGCGCTCGCGGAAAAATTCGGCTTCGGCTACTTCGATTGGACCGGTGCCGAGTACGTTCGGGACGACGATGATGATTAAGAATTACGATGAGTTTTGCGCCGGATTCGGAAAAGATTCCGCGCGGCGGACGGCGGAAATTCTTTTCTTAATCCGAAACAGCTTCGCGAGCCTTCAGACAATCAAACACGCCGGGATTTTGACGATTGACGATGTGATTGACGGTTGGGAATGCGCCGCGCAAACTCCGAAAGATTATCTTGCGCCGTCGACCGAAAAAATGTTCGAGGTTTTTGATCGCGTCGTCGACAATTTGAATTTCCGAATTCGGCATGAAAATGTTTTGATGCCGAGCCGCACGGCGAATGAAGTCAACGGCAAGACCGTCGCATGGTTAAGCAGGCGGAACGGGCGAAACATCGGCGAAAAGATTGCCGGTTCCGCTTCAATCATGGCGGTTCTTCGTCGAATGAGTTTTGATACCGTCGAAAATCGATTGTTGAAAGAACTCGCGTTTCGACTTTCAGACGCGATTTTTTTGAAAAACCGCTCGCTGCCTGCGGAATTTCTGAATGCGGACGAGAAATTTCTGCTCGACAGACTTCGGCAATTTTTGCATTCGTCGACGGCGGACGAGATCGGCGATTGGAAAAACGTGCCGCCGAATGACGCGCTGTTGACGGATCGGTTTTACAGTGTCATTTGGCGGGCATGGGAGGAATTTCGGCAAATCGACGAGCGCATCGTCGACGATTGCAAAAACATCGATCAAAGACTCTGCACGGCGGCGCAAATTCTGCTGCTGCCGATTATCGGGCGTCGTTTTGATTTTCCGCAACAGCCGATCTTTTTCGACGATCGAAATTGCGAATTGCGATTTTCCGATAAGAGTATTTACGCCGTCAATCGTGCTCGCGATGCGGTTTTCAAAATGACGCCGCGCGCAACCGAAATACTTCTCGCGTACGGCGGCGGGAGCATTCGATTGAAATTCGCCGAACTTCGGCTCTTCATTTCCGATGACGACGGGCAATCTCGCAAAATCGATCTTACCGCCGAGAAATTTTTTTCCGAGCTGTCGAATGCGATTCGGCAATTGCTCGGCGAGGAATTTTCGCAAATCAAACCGCCTTCGGCAATGCAGAGTATTGCAAAATCGACGGCGATTGCGGACGTGTTTTCGCTTCGCCCGGAAATTCTTTCGGACGGTAAACGCTTCATTTCGCCGGGCGCGCTGATGTTTCAACAAATCGGCAATTTCGAGTTGAATTGTTTTCGAGCCCGCGCGTTGACGATAAGCGATAACGATGCGCCGAGCTTTCGGACATTCGAGCGCGCGGTCGACGAAGAAGATCGCATTCGGCTCGATTGCTTGACGGCGCAATTGAAAAAATTCGTCGACACGGAAGAAATCACGCTCGTCTGCCCCGATGCCTGCAATGAATTTCAATTGTCGACGCTGAAGCGGAGCATGAAACTCCGATACAACAAAGTCCGAATCCTGCCGAAAAGTATTGCGGCGGCTTTCAATTACTCCCGCACGAAACACTTTGCGAATGAATTTGCCGTCGGCGATACGATCATTGTCGTCGATCGAATTTCTGAAGGTTGCAGTTTCACTCCGCTCAAAAGCCGTTTCGATGCATTCGTTGCGTCGGATATTCCGCAATCGAAAGGCATCGTGTGGGAGCGAATGCCTTCGCATTCCGTCGAGCCGAATTATCGCGGCGCAATCGGCGTTGAAGAAAGAATTTTTTTGTCGACGATGAGCCTCAAAGATTTCATTGCCGAAATTCGTCGGACGGCTTGCATCGATCGAAACGGGCGTTTGAAAAAATTCTCCGCCGTCGAGCGACCGAAAAACATCCGACTGCCGATCAAAGACGCGCTCGAAAATTTCATTGCCGAAAATCGATCGGCATTCGGCAACAACATTTGGATAATGCCGTTGAGCGGAGAACCGGATTGCGGCGGGCTGAATTTTCGCGTGATCAATTACGCGGATCAATCCGTGCTCGGCGGCGTCGAAGTCTTCGATACTCTTCGGCGGCAGACGGACGTTTCGCTTTGGCGCGATCGATTGCCGTCACTTTCGATCAAACGCCTTTTCGGCAATTTCGATTTGATCCGCAACGAAGTTTTTGAATGCGAGACGAGCGAAATGCTCATTCCAATATCGGAGACATTCACTCTGTCGAAAGGACTGCCGGAATATCATTTCGGTTTGAAAATGTTCGGCGGCAACGACAAACACGTCTATGAAGCCGTTCTCGAGCACGACAAGTTTCCGTTGCCGAACGATGTCGATTGCCGCGCAATAATGAAATACACGCCCGCCGAAGAAAATCCTTATTCGCTGAAATTTGTTCCGCTCGAA
>ERZ842401.3215-NODE-3215-length-20625-cov-5.168255_pt1 | contig 20625 bp, 8 predicted proteins | sample MGYA00521270_ERZ842401 | MGnify/ENA primary metagenome ERZ842401 (study PRJEB31892, sample SAMEA3878208) | bioreactor metagenome | biome: Moose rumen | place: Sweden | collected 2011-10 | study: EMG produced TPA metagenomics assembly of the PRJEB12797 data set... | reverse complement strand
CATGTCGCCGTAAGGGTTCTGCTTCACGCCCGTCTTCTTCTCCAGCTTTGCCAGCTCCTTCTCGTAGTCGGGCACGTAGTAAGCCTCGCCCGTGCGTACTTCCTCGCAGATGCGCTGGTCCACGATGTCGCGGCAGGGCACGGTGGCTCCGGCATGGCTGAGCACCCAGTCGAAGGCCGTCTCGGCCCCCATCATGGTGACGAAGGGCATCTCGAACGGCTCATTGGAGCGCATCAGGGCCAGCTCCGTCTGGTCCATCTCGCCGTCCTTGTCGGCCGTCTGGATGCCGCCTTTCCAGTTGTCGGCAGTGATTTCGGGGAAGCCCTCCATCACATTGCCCACGGCATAGTCGCGTCCGAACTGCTTGAAGGGGAAGAGTCCCTGCGAGCGGCTCTCGCTTTTGATGATGCGGTGCCCCACGGGCGAGTCTTTCGGCGTGAGCGGGCCGGGCTTGTAGTAGTTGTTGATGAAGTTCGACATGGTGCTGTACTCGCCGCCGTCAGCCGTGCGGTGCACCCAGTTGTAGACCACGTTGTTCACGAAGTTGAACACGCCTCCCCAGCCGATGGAGGGGTTGCGCCCTGTGTTGTCGGCCCAGAGGTTACGCATGAAAGTGGTGTTCTCGCCGCCGATGGTGGAACCGAAGGAGTGATTCCACGTGTCGAGTGCCTTGGCAGAGATGCTGTTCTGTATGGTGACGTTCACCGTGGGTTCCTTGCGCTTGTCCTTGCCGTCGTGCAGGTCGAACATGTGGCGGTAGAAGGAGATGTTTTCGTCCAGTCCCCATTCGCACGAGCAATGGTCGATCATGATGTTGCCCACGGGGTTTCCGCCGAAGCTGTCCTCGCGGTGCCAGACGAGCGTCTCGCCGCGACGGAAGCGCATGTGTCGCACGATGACGTCGTGTGTGTCAACCTGGAACGATTCGCCGGCAATGATGACGCCGTCGCCGGGGGCTGTCTGCCCGGCAATGGTGATGTAGGGAGCACGCACGTTGATGGGCGACTTCAGGCGAATGATGCCCGAGACATTGAACACCACGATGCGGGCACCGCCTTGCTCGCAGGCCCAGCGGAACGAGCCGGGGCCGTCGTCGTTGAGGTTGGTCACGGTGAGCACCTTGCCGCCACGGCCGCCAAAGGTGAACATGCCGCCGCCCTCAGCGCCGGGGAAGGCGGGAATCTTGGCCTGGCGCAGGTCGTAGGGGCGGGAGGCCCAGGGCACGTAGGGCCGGCCTTCCTTGGCCTCTTTGACAACGATGGGGAATGCCACCTGCCAGGCGGAGTCGCTGTGGGCGCTCCAGCAGGCACTCAGCGAGTCGATGAGGTGCTTGGCTTCGTCGGTGTACTGTGGATACTGGGCGAAGGATGCCGTTGCACATAGCAGCACCATGCCGACAAGGGTCGAAAGTCTTTTCATATTCTTTGTTTTAAGTAGAGTCGTTGGCTTGTAGGTTGCAAAGTTACGGCTTTTTCCTTAAAGCGCAAAATGTTTTGGCGGGTTTTTGTGGCGTGACGGAAAAAACACTGTCGGCCACAAAAAAATCTAGCGCTAGATTTTTTCAAATCTGCACTAGATTTTTCAAAATCTGACGCTAGATTTTTTGTGCGTGCACTCTACTTGACGACGAGCTTGCGCCCCTTGCTGATGTAGAGGCCCTGTTTGGGCTGCTTTACACGCATGCCTTGCAGGTTGAACAGGGGGGCATCGGCCTCGTCGGCAGCGGCGGTGGCGTGGCTGATGCCGGAGCTGACGGCCGTGTTGCTGGTGACGGCCACGCAGAGGCGGCGCTGGAGGGTGGCGCCTTCGTTGTCGGTCACGCTGAGCAGCACCTCGGCCAGTGCGGCCTCGTCGGCTGCCTTTATGGTGAGGGCCTCGCCGGAGAGCGTGGTGCTGATGGCCGTCGTCGCACATTCGGCGGCGAACTGCGGCGAGCTGGTGAAGCCCAGGAACAGGCTGCCCAGGCTGACGGTGGCCTCAGCTCCTGGTGCCAGCCACAGGTGGGGCTGGGCCATGAAGTCGAGGTATCGCTCCAGTTCGGTGTAGCCGTCGCCCTCGCTGTCGCGGTTGGTGTCGGCATAGTTCAGGATGCGCGAGCGGGGGTTGGTGCCCCGCAGCTCCTCCCACCAGTTGGGCAGTCCGTCGTTGTCCTGGTCGTAGTCGGCAGCCCAGGCCGTCTCGGGGTAGTCCTCGAAGCCGCCGGCGTCCTGCTCGTCGTCGATCTCGCCCTTGATGCCCGACTTCGAGCCCGTGTAGGTGTAGGTGCGGTTCAGCGTCTCGCCGAGGATGCGCCGGTCTGTCAGGTCGGTCATGGGCTGGTTGGCACCTACGTCGCTGAGCACGCTCTTATAGGCGTCGCGGGCCGGCTCTATCCGGGCATGGCTGGGCCAGAACGGCTCGCTGACAAAGTATTGCCAGTCGACGCTGGGTCGCCCGTCGCGGATGTTCATGCGGTAGGTGACACCCTGCTTGTCGTCGGTGAGCGTGCCGTCCTTGTTGTCGCGCACGTTGCCGCTGATGTAGGCGCTCTGCGTGCCCTTCAGGTTGCCCTCGATGTCGAGGCTGAAGAGGAAGGTCTCGCGGGTGTCGGGCCCCATCTTGTAGTAGTTGTTCACAAAGTTAACCTCATGGGCACCGCCGTCGGTGGTACGCCCGTTCCAGTTGTAGACCACGTTGTTGAATATGTCGAGCCGTCCGGCATACTCGCCGTTGGCGTTGGTTCCGCCGCCCATGCTCCAGTTGCGGCCGTTGCAGTCGGCCAGCAGGTTGTGGTGGAAGGAGCCAATCTCGCCACCTATGGTGGCAGCGAAGCCGTAGTTCTGACCCTCGGCATAGTTGCGGTGGCCGGCAATGCCGAGGGCCTCGCTGATGATGCTGCGCTGCAGGGTGATGTTGCGCGAGCCGCGGGAAGAGAAGGTCTCGTCGGTGCCCCATGAGGCGGTGATGTGGTCCAGGATGGTGTGGTCGCTATAGACGGTGCCGATGGCGTTGCCCGTGTCGTCGGGGGTGCCCAGGCCGCGGCGGGCGCGCAGGAAGCGGATGACGCAGTCAGAGCCCACGCCGATGTCGCTGTGCTTGATGCAGATGCCCTTGCCGGGAGCGGTCTGTCCGGCAATGGTGACGAAGGGGTCGGTCCAGATGGTCTGGAACCCCAGGTCGATGAGTCCGCTCACCTTGAACAGCACGGTGCGCGGGCCGCTGCCGTTGGTCAGGGCCCAGCGCAGCGAGCCGGGGCCCTCGCTGTTGAGGTTGGTCACGTAGACCACATGTCCACCGCGTCCGCCACGGGCAAAGCGTCCGTAGCCCTCGGCACCGGGGAAGGCCAGGTGGCGCGGTTGGAAGCTCCACACGTCGCCGGCGGTGGCCATCCCGTCGGCATCGACGCGGTCCACGCGCCAGTAGTAGGTCTGGAGGGTAGAGAGGGGAGTGCTGAGGGTTGCGAGGCTATAGCTGGTCTCGGTGCCCAGCGCAGCCGTGGCACTGGTGGGGGTGGCGTTGGCAATGGCCAGCGAGTCGGTGCCGAAGTAGATGTACTGCGATGCGGTCTTGCCGTCGCGGGCGGCCGTCCAGCTCAGCAGCAACGAGTCGATGTCGGCATGGGTGTCGCCGTTGGCCGGCTGTGGGTTGGTGGCCAGCTGGCTCACGTCGCGGTGGTTCTCCACGTCGGGGGTCGTCTCGCCATAGTCGTGTATGGGTGTCGGAGACTGCACCTCGCCTCCTGCCGTGGTGAAAGTCCAGCGGCAGGCAGCGGCAATCTGGCGCGAGTTGTCGTTGAGCAGGTTGAGGAAGTCGTCGGTGCCCATGTCGTCGGCATCCATCAGCTGGCAGCCCACGGTGGTGCCCTTGTCCTGTGCCGGCCATACGGCGTTGGCGGCAACGTCGGCGGTGAAGTAGCAGTTGCGCACAATGCTGCCCTCGCTGTTGGTGGCAGTGACGCCGCCACGGTTCTCGCGGCCGCGCAGGGTGATGGTGGCCGTGCAGTAACAGTTTTCTACCAGCACCTCGTTCACATCGCCGTTGCCGATGCGGCCTACGATGCCGCCCATGTCGTTCTTGCCGTCAAGACTGCCGGTGACGTAGCAGTTCTGTATCTTCGTGGTGCCCATGGCCTGCGCCAGGATGCCGCCACTGTTCGAGCCCCAGCCGAACAGGTGGCTGTCGGCCAGGTAGCAGTTGATGATGCGTGAGTTGATGGCCCGCGCAGCAATGCCGCCCAGATAGGCGCCGGCGTAGGTGAACATGTCGCGCAGGCCCAGGTTGCTCACCTCGGCATTCTCAAGCACACGGAACAGGGCGATGTAGTTGGTGCCCTGGGCTGACGTCATGTAGATGCCACTGATGGTGTGGCCGTCGCCGTCGAAGGTGCCCTGAAAAGCGTTGTACTCAGTCTCTGAGGCGTAGGTGCCGATACACGGCACTTCGGGGAAGGCGTTTCCACCTTGCAGCGTGGCGAGGTCCTTCTGCATCACGCCCTCGTTCATCACGATGTCCTGCGTCAGGCGGAAGTAGCGCCCCAGGCTGAAGTCTTTTTCGCTGTTTACGTCGTTAGCCAGCTTGGCTAACTCTGCCCCGTTGCTAATCAGGAATGGATTCTCCTTCGTACCGTCGCCGCCGGCATAGCTTGTGGCTACGGTGTGGCCGTCCCACGTCTGGGCAGGTGAGGAACAACAGAATCCCAGCAGTGCGAACGTCAGGAGGAGGTGGTGTCTTAGTATGTCTTTCATTTTTAAGTAGTAGTTGTTTACCATGCAAAGGTACGGCATTTTACATGAATGGCAAAACTTTTGGCCGGTTTTCTGTACAAAAAAAGTCCCGCTCCCTTTGGCGGGGGCGGGACTTGATGGGTTATTGGAGCAATATGCTTACTTAACCAAATACTTCTTGCCGTTGATGATGTAGAGACCCTTCTGGGCGTTCTGCACCTTCTGACCGTTCAAGTTGTAGATGACACCATTGTTGATGGTAGCTGTCTCGATGCTCTCAATGCCAACAGTGGCCTGCTGCTCAGCAACAGAAATCTCGGTGATGGCCTCCACGTCGGGACCGAACTTGTAGTTGAAGCCGTAGAAGCCGAGCTTCGAACCGTCGCAGTAGAACTTGTAAGCCTTGCCGGCCTCCACGTTGAACTCAACGGGGCCGTAGTACTTCTCGCTGACCGTGTTGTTGTCGAACACGGTGTTCTGCTCGCCGTCGATGGTGAGGTGGAACTTCTTGTCGGCATTCAGTACGATAGCAGCAGCGATGACACCGTCGTACTTAGGCACGATGGTGTAGAACGTGCCACCGGCCTTGTTGCCGTTGGTGCCGTTGCCTTCGGTGAAGGCAGTATAGCCATCAACATGAGTATCAGCCTTAGCTGCTTTGAAGTCGTCACCGCCCTCTTCACCATACTGGATGGTAGCCACGACGTCGTCCTCAATCTTCACCTCGACAATCTGTGCGCTGGTGAAGGTGTCGCCCTCAACGAGTGCGTAGGTCACCTCGCCGGCAGGAGCTGCCACATTCTCCACATATTCGATGGTCCAGCGTGCATCGCCAGGATTGGCAGTGGGAACCTCTACGCCATCGGCCAGTGTTACCACAGCATTGAAGATGCCACCGTCGGCATTCTCGAAGGCCACGGTGCCAGCGATGCTGTTCTGCACGGGCTCGTCCTCGTCGCCAGTGCTCTCGTCAGCGCTGGTATCAGCACCGTCGAAGTTGAAGATGTTGTTCGTGACTGTCCACTTCGGGTTCTTGCCGCTCTGGCCTCCGTTGATGCCCTTGACCACCTGGCCGCTCTTGCCAACGTTCACAAAGATGCTGTTGCGCAGGTAGTAGGCCAGCCAAGTCTGGTTGCTCTGGCGGTGTGTGAAGAAGTTCTTGCTCTTAGCGATGTTGTAGAGCGTGGAGTTGTCGATGGCAATGTTCTGAGTGGTGTAGCCGGCCTCGGTAGCCTTGCTACCGGCCTGCGTGCTGAACAGCGACTGGTCGGTGGCAGTGGCGGCCCAGACGGTAGACTTCTTGATGTTGAAGGCACCGATGGCACCGCCGCCGTTGAAGTCGAACGGAACCTTCGTGCAGCCGGTCAGGTCGACGTTGCTGTTCTCGACGAGCAGCTCGCTAATCTGGTTCTTCACCTTGTTGCCATAGAGAATCTGCTGGGTGAAGCCCTTGATGCTGAGGTTCTTGAACTGGATGCTTCCCAGGTTGTAGAAGCCGTTGTCCTGCAGCTTGTAGTCGTTGCCCTGCAGGGTGATGGCGGGAGCTGCCAGCTCTTCGCCAGCCTTCAGGTTCACGCCGTCGATCTTGATGGCACCGCCGAGGGTCATGCCGTTGTTCACGATGATGGTGGCCTCGCCGACATTGATGTCCGAACCGTTCTGGATGGTGATGGGCGATGTGGTGTTCAGTTCAGCGGTGGTGGGATATTCGCCAGCCTCGAAGAACTCCACGGTGATGCTTGAGGGAGCCTCGCTCTCAGCCAGGGCAGCATTGATGGCTGCTACCCAGTCGGTGTTTTCGCTCTGGTCTACCTCAATCTTGATGGCGTCGGTAGCGTAAGGCACGAGCCAGCGGGGGTCGCCGGTCATGTACTTAGCCTGTGCGGAAGAGGCACCGACGGTGAAGTTGCCAGCGGCAGCATTAGCCAGTGTGAAGGGAGCAGTAGTGAGCTGCGTCTCGGTCTGGTCGGATCCCTGCTTCTCAGCGTCTGTCCATCCCGGAACAATCTCAGAGACAAGCTCAGTACTTGTTTCTCCTGTCTCTTCGTCGGTTACCTCCGTTGTGCCCAGTGTCCAGTATGTGTTCTGGTCATACGTCACAGTGGGGTTGGTGGAGTTCTGACCGAAGAGCCATCCGTTGATTTCGTTGCCAGTGCTGGAGCCCGTGTTCACGAGGATAGACTTCGTGAGGTTCAGGTGGAGGCATGTCTGGCCTTTCAGTCCGCTGTTGTTGTTGTTGATTTTCTTGCCCACGCCAATCTGGAACAGTGTGCTGTTCTCAATGGAGAAGGTGGCGGTGGCATCGTCAGCGAAGTCCTTTGCCGGACGTCCTTGTGCCTGGAAGAGGAAGCCCTTATGGCCTTCTGCCGACCATAGTGTAGACTTGCTGATGGTCAGGTTGGTGGGATAGCCATTGCCCAGGGCGAAGATGGTGTTGCTACCCACAATCTCAATGTTGTCGTTGGTGATATTGATGGCTGTGAAGAGCGACTTCTGTGCATCGTTGATGAGCGACTGTGCCAGTGATGTAATCTTCACGTTTGCAATAGTAACCTCGGGTACATCGAAGAATGCGCTGTTCTCGTAGGTCGTCTCGCCGGTCTCTGCGTCCACGACGGGCTTCTGGGCATATTCCGTTCCGCCTTCGAACTTCACGAAGGGAGCCTCCAGGGCGGAAGCGTCGATGGTGGCAGGAGCACTGGCGACACCCGTCAGGGTGAACTTTCCAGCGGCTACGATGCCCTCAGCGATGGTGTACTTGCCGTTGCCCTCGAGTGTGAAGTCGGTCACGTCGGGATAGGCTGCGAGGTGTTGGTTGATGTAGCTGCCAATCTCCGATCCGCTGATGATAACGCCATCTTCGCGCATGGGAGCCTGGTCGCCGTAGAGCTTCACCACCTGCAGCACCATGTCGCCACCCTCGTAGGTGTACTCGCCAGTCTCTGCATCGAGAGCCATGGTGCGGGCCACGAACTCGTAGCTCTTGGCCTTGTCCAGACCCTCGGCGATGAGCAATTCACCATCGCTCCAGGTCTTCTTGGTCTGGGCCTTCGTGCCCTGCAGTGTCATGACGGGCTCTGTTGCGCCTACCTCGAACACCTCGATGCGGGCGTAGCCAGCGGTACCGGCCGAGCCATAGAAATAGAACTTGGCCTTGTCCGTTCCCGTCACGAAGAAGTGGGGATAGCGGTTCTTGCCAACCACGATAAGTCCTGTTGCTGCACCGGTCTTTGAGGTGACGGCAATCTGTCCGCCCCAGTTCTTCTCTGCACTAGTGACAATCATGGTGTCGGTGGCCTCGTCGTAGATGTCGAACCACACGCTGTTGCGGTTGGTCTGCTGTACCAGTGTGCTCTCCTCACCGTCGTAGGTGGTGGTCATCCACTGTTGTGCGTCGGCTGTGAGGCTCCACGAGCCGTCGCTGTTTTGCTGTGTCAGGTCGTTGGTGATGATAATCTCTGCCTGTGCGCCCCAAGGGACGATTGGCGAGCGTGGCGTCACCTCAGCATTGACACTCACTGCTGCAGCTGCGAGAGCTGCCATTGCGAAAAGTTTCTTCATGCTGTTTGTTTGTTTTAGTTAATAATTAGGAAAGTAAAAAAATTATCGGTTGATGAACTTGTGGCCTTGGCGCACCACGATGCCCTTATGCAGGGGGCTGACACGCTGGCCTTGGAGGTTGAAAGTGGTGGTCTCAGTGGCAAAACCACTGAGTACAGTGGCGATGCCCTGCTCCTCGCCGCTGTGGGCATTGCCGATGCGGCGGTCGGCCCAGGGGTCAGCTGGCAGCTCGCCAGTGACTGTGTTGCCGAAAGCGGCAATCTTCTCGGTGGTAAAGGCTGGCGTGACGTTGTAGTCGCCGGCATTGAGATATTCAGTCTCAGCGCCCTCGGTGCCACATACCAAGCCGATGCCCACGAGGTAGAGGCGGCGCTTGATGCCAATCTTGATGGGCGTGTCGGCACTCCAGTTCACCTTCTTGCCCCACTTCTGGGTGGTCAGGTTGTAGCCTGTGGCCGAGGTGTAGGTGCCCACTTCCTCGTCGGTGGGCTCGCGGTCGAAGGGCCAGCTGTCGTTCACGTCGGCGAAGTAGTAGGTCATCTCCAGCTCCTCCAGTCCGTCGATGGGCATCTTGGTGAACTCCGTCGGCTTGCCGTCCTCCGTCTGGTCCTCATACTTTGTGGAGCGCAGCGGGTTCGTCAGGTCGACGGCGAGCTTGAAGGGACGGTCGATGGTTACGCAGGCGGCGTTGTAGCCGGTGATGAAGGCATCGTCGTCGAGGGCACTGTAGTTCAGCGGACAGTTGCTGAGGTCGTAGTAGTACTCGTCGTAGCTCAGCCCGTCGGGGTGGTCGGCATCCGGCTCGCAGGGTGTGCCGCCGCTGACGAGCGTGGTGCCCACGCTGGCGTCACGGTAGGCATTGTTCGACTTTGCGGTGCCGTCGGCGTTCATATATTGTGCCTCGATGCGCCCGCCGTTGCTGGGCAGACGGTCGTGGTTGAAGTTATAGCCGTGGCTGGCGCATTTGGCATTAGGCAGGGGCACGAAATAGAGAATGGCCTTCTTCAGGTTCTTGTAGCCTGCGCTGTAGTCATACTCCTCGCCCTCCAGCGTCTGGTACTGACCGTAGAGGCCCAGGGTGGTCTCCATAAGCGTGATGCCGCGGTAGTAGCCCTTGTTCAGGGTGAATCCCGTCTCCGGGTCGGTATAGTCGTTGCGGAAGGCCACCTGATAGTTCCAGTCGGTGGCATCCATGCCGTTGAGGGCCATGCCTGCATCGTTGAAGGGATTTTGCAGCATGCTGGCATTCCAATAAAGAGTATCTGTGGGGTAGGCCGGATCGATGGTCATCGTATCGCATGTGAGATAGATGACACGATTGCGCTCCAGCTTAAACGATTTGTCTGCCGTCGCATCCTGAGCGGAGACGGAAACGAGGCTAAACATCAAAATAGAAGCTAGCGTAAAGATTTTCTTCATAAGTGTTTGTTTTAGTACTTTAGGAATTTGTTGGCAAAATTAAGCATAAATTGTGTATTATGCTTAATTTTGCCCAAATATTTAAGTATTATTAAAAATTAATACCCATTTGTGCCAAATTCGTCTGCATTGGCAATCTGGTCGAGGAACTCTTGCGGAACCGGGCGGACCAAATGGCGCTGGTTGAAGATGGTGATGAAGGGATTTTTTCCGTCTTGGGTGAGATATTGCTGCGTGAGGCGGCCTGTACGCTTCAGGTCGTACCAGCGCCACTGCTCTCCGCAGAGTTCGCGTGCGCGTTCCTTTAATATATAGTCTATATTCAGGTCGCTGGCCGTGACTTCCATTTTGTCGGCATCGGTGGAAAGGGCCGCATGGCGGCGCACGACATTCAGTAGCTCCAGACCTTCGCTTAGATGCTCTCCGCAGATGACGGCCGCCTCTGCTGCCGTGAGGTAGATGTCTGTGAGGCGTATGATGGCGATGTCCTGCTCGCACTCTTGGTTGCTATGCAGGTACTTTACGCACGAGAACTTTTTGAGCGAGGGCTGCAGCGAGCGCATATAGCTGTTCTTGGCAAGTCCGCCAATCTTCTTCGTGGGGCCGTCACCCACCTTGTCCATGTATTGGTTGGGGCCTGCGGCCAGGAACTTCTGCTGGGCACACCAGGCTGAGTCGAGATCCCAGTTGGGCGTGAAGCAGCCCATGGCGGCATCATTGTCTTCCAGCTCAAAGATGGCATCGGTAGCCACCCCGTTGTCTGCATAGAAGTTGAAGCCGGTGCCACGCAGGTCGAGCGCCGTTGCCACATTGCCGGTGATGGTGTATGATGATGCCCTGCGGGTGTTGTAGAGCGAGACGTCCTTGCCGTAGGTGGCCCATGTGCTCTTAGAGATGGGGAACGACTTTGACCCTATGTAATACTTGTAGTAGAAGCTGTCAGAGAAGCGTGTGTCGGGTGTTGTCTCGCTTGGCTCGAAGCATTCCTGTAGCAGGTAGAGCGTTGGTCTCCACACGGTGGCGTTGGCCCGTCCGTAGCGCCAACCGTCGCTGGCAATGCCGAAGTTCTGTGCTGCGCTGCTGATGGCCATTTGATAGTATTGGCGGGTGCGTCCGCGGTTCCACCACTCGGGGTTGTAGCCGTTCACATGATCCACGGCTTCGATGAAGAGGTTCTCCTGGTTCTGCTTGTTGTTCTCTGGCAGCCAGTATTTGGTGCTGCCGCTCTGTGTGGCATCGCTTTGGTAGAGCTGCTTACCGTTGATGACCTGCTGTGCCGTCTCGTAGGCCAGTTCGGCATATTGCTTTCGCTCGGCAGTGCCTTCTGCATACAGGCGAGTGCGCTGCAGGTATGCCTTGGCCAGCATGGCCAGCGCGCTCCACTTCGTCACGCGACCGCGGTCGCCCTGGGTCTCGGGCAGGTTTTCGGCAGCAAATTTCAAGTCGCTGATAATCAGATTGTAGAAGTCTTCTTCGCTAGCCCGTTCAGCGCGTTCGATGGCACCGGCTTGTGCGACGGAAGTGCTGTTGAGCACGACGCCGCCCCAGTTCTCCACGATATGCCAGTTGGCAAAGCCGCGCAGGAAGTAAGCTTCAGCCACCTTGGCCTTACGGGTAGAGTCATTGCCGCGATCCTGGTAGTAGATAGCGGTGTTGCAATAGGCCACCGTGCCGTAGAGTGCGTTCCATACCACGCGCACCACACCCGTCGAGGTGTTCAGGTTCTCGTTATAGTTGGTCAGCTCGCCGTGGCTGTCATTGCGACCGCCGTTCATCCAGAGGTCAGTGCCCATTTCCATGAGGTCGATGCCGTCCATCTTGCCGTAAAGATAGTAGATGTTCTCGTAGCAGGCCTCGACCAGCCCGTTGAAACCGGCTTCGGTGGGGTAGACAATCTCTTGGTCGAGCGATGAGTAGTTGGTCTCGTCGATACTGCAGCTTGTTGCTGCGACGATACCGCAGCCTATGATAAAGCTAGATATGATTTTCTTGTTCATGGTTGTGTGCTTTTAGAATGATATGTTCGCACCGAAAACGATAGTCTTGTAAAGCGGGAACTTGTCAGAAGCGTTCGATTCGGGATCCATCCCCTTCAGCAGCTTGTGCTCCTTCGACAAGATAAGCGGGTTGGTGATGGTGGCGTAGAGGCGTAGCTTCGTCATGCCCAGCTTGCGCAGCAAGGGGCGTCCGAAAGTGTAGCCCAGCGTGATGTTCTTTACTTTAAAGAATGAGCCGTTGACGTAGTACATCGACTCTTTCTGCGCCGTTGTCATGCTGTAGCCCTGGATGGGACGTGGGTAAGCATTGGTGGGATTCTGCTCTGTCCAGTAGTCATAGACCTCAGGCTGGTTGGAACCTCCTACGTAGGAGAGCAGCTCGCCATTGATGATTTGTCCCCAGCGCATGTTCATCATGAGGCTGAGGTCGAAGCCGTAGAATGTGAACTGGTTCTGAAAACCGATGTTCCAGTCGGGGGTGCGGGCTCCTAGAATCTGACGGTCGGTATTGGCGTTAACCACGTAGGTGTTGTCGCGGGTGTAGTATATCTGGTTGCCGTCGTCGTCCGTTTCGCCGGGCACATAGTAGGCGCCAGTGTAGGTGCCGGTGACGTTGCCGTCGTCGTCATGTGTCTGGTAGGTATAGTTCGGATCCCACACCAGGCGGGGAATCTCCACCTTTACCGTTCCAACCTCGTTACCCATGCACTTGGCCATTTCCTCCTCGTCCTTCTGCCAGATGCCCAGCTTCTTGTAGCCATAGAAGGTGTTGACGGGCTGGCCCAGGAAGAGGTTCAGTGCCACGAGGTTTTCCACGCTGACATTGTTGCCCAGGTTGATTTCTGTGAGCTCTTCCTTGTTCTTGGCGAAGGTAAAGGTGCTGGTCCACGTGAAGTTCTTCTTTACGATGTTGCGGGTGTTCAGGGTCAGCTCCACGCCGCGGTTCTTGATGCGTGCGATGTTCGAGGTCTTCTTGTAGGTCGTCTTTGCGTTGTACACGCCGTAGGCCGTAGGCAGAGGACGGTCGTAGAGCACGTCTTTCGTGTCGGTGGTATAATATTCCAGCGAGCCGTCGATGCGTCCGCCAAGGAATGCGAAGTCCAGACCGAAGTTCCAGTTGTAGCTCTTCTCCCAGGAGAGCAGGGGGTTGGTGACGTGCTCTGTTAGCTTGTAGGGTGTGACGTCGGTGTCACCCAGGGTGATGTGAGTGGCCGAGGGTTCTACCATCTGTAAGGAAGAGTAGGGAGAGATGTTCGAGTTGCCGGTGATGCCATAGCCCACACGCAGCTTCAGGTTATCCAGCCACGACTGTGTGCTCTTCATGAAGGGCTCGTCGCTAATGCGCCAACCTGCCGAAATGGCGGGGAAGGAGTGCCAGCGGTGGTCTTTGTCGAGCACGGACGAGCCGTCCCAGCGGATGCTGGCTGAGAGCAGGTAGCGGCCCATGAGGTTGTAGGCAGCACGTAAGGCATAGGACATCTTTGAGGTCTCGGTGTATTTCGTGGTGGTCTCCTTGTTGTCTGTGCCGGTGAAGTTGTAGTAGATGCTCTCGTCGAAGTCGAACTGCTCGTTCCACATGTTGCTCGATTCGCCGGTGCTCTTGCCATACTCTGTGATGCCCGTCAGGGTGATGTCGTGGATGTCGGCCACCTTGAAGTTGTAGTTCAGCACGTTCTGCCACGAGTAGCCCCAGCCGTTGCCGGTGCTGTAGGTTGCCGAGCGCTGGTTGGGCGACTGCGAGCCGGTCAGCTCCATATAGGTGTTCATTCCGTCCCATTCTGCTGAGCGGTTGTTGGAGACACTCGCATTGACCAGCGACTTGAACGACAGTCCCTTCAGCGGTTTCAACTCAATGAAGGGGGCGATGTTCATCGAGGTAGACTTCGTGTTGTGCTGGTAGGCATAGGGCACGTCGTCGGCCATGATGTTCACATAGCTGTTCATGTCGTCGATGGGATAGATTTTCAGCGAGCCGTCCTCATTCCAAACCTGTCCCAGAGGCAGTTGCGTGAGGCTCTTGCTCAGGCGCGAGTTGCGACGGTCGCGGTTTTTATAGGCGATGGTCGCTTGGAAGCCAATAGAGACAACCTTGTTCACCTGATAGTTCGAACCGGCGCGGAAGTTCAGCGCTTCTGCCTTGTCCTTGCGGTAGAGGCCCTTCTCCTGCTGGTATCCGGCGCTGACGTAGCTTTGACTCTTCTCCGTTCCGCCGCGCACGCTGATGTTGTAGTTCTGCTGCACGCCGGTCTGTAGAATCTCGTCGCGCCAGTTCACCCACTGGTTGTTCTCGTAGGCCTGCATGGCGCCGTCGGTCAGCCCAAGTCCGTCGTGAAGTGCTTTATATACGATGTCGGCCTCGTCTTCTTCCATGTAGCGGTTGCTGGCTCGGTAGCCCTCGACGGCCCAGTCCACCCACTTCTGGCCGGATAGCGTGGTGGGGTAGGATGGAAAGGCGTTGATGCCCACGTAGGCGTTGAAGTCTACCTGCGTCTTTCCTACCATGCCCTGTCGGGTGGTGACAATGACTACGCCATTGGCACCCTCGGCACCATAGATGGCCGTCGACGAAGCATCCTTCAGCACCTCTATCGACTCGATGTCGTTGGGGTTGAGGTTGTCGATGCTGCCGCCCGCCACTCCGTCGATGACGAAGAGCGGGGCGCAGTTGCTGGTGAGAGAACGGTTGCCGCGCAGCAGGATGGTGGGCGAGGAGCCTGCCTGTCCAGACTCGCGGGTGATGTCCAGACCTGCGATTTTTCCTGAGAGGCCCTCCATGGCGTTGAGCACGGGAGCCTGCTTGATGTCCTCAGACTTCACCTGCGAGATGGCGCCCAGGGCATCGCGTTTCTTCACGGTTCCGTAGCCAATGACCAGCACCTCGTCCATCATCTTGTTGTCTGGTTTCATGGATATCTGTAGGGTTTGAGTTCCTTTGACCGGTACGGTCATGGTGAGATAGCCCACATAGGACAACTCCAGCGACGGTTTTCCGCCGGTGTTGATGTTGAAGTCGCCATTCAGGTCGGTGACCACGCCGGTCTGTGTGCCTTTCACTTTCACGGTGACGCCAATCATGGGGTCGCCAAACTCGTCCACCACATGGCCTTTTACGGTTCTTGCCTGTTGAACGGCTGCTGGCTGCGCGTTAACGCTGCCTGCTTCAGCCATGGTGTTCAGTGGCATCAGTAGCGATACGGCCATACCAAGTGCCATGGAGGCTTTCTTCATGCCTCCGTTCAACCTATAACCCGATAAGTTGTGCATGTTCTTTTGTTGTTTTAGTTTAACGAAGTAGTTGTTTGAATTCTGCCTACAAAGTTACGTAATTTTTTATAACCACACAAATAATTCGGCGAGAAAAGGCATCAGAAACATTCCTGCACGGCAGTTTGTTCTTTTTTGAAGTAATCCTTGTCGCTGTCGGTGACGATGATGAGCCGGTCGCTCTGTCGCAGATAGGCTCCGTCGAAGGTGAACTCCACAGCTTTCTTGCTTTCATATTCGCCCAGATAGTGCAGCGAACCATCGGCAGGGTTCATCAGCCACACATGCTTCTTCTTGCCTGAAATCTTTGTCAAGTCCAGTTGCATGGGGCGTCCGCTGTAGTTGTAGACCAGCATGAAGTCCTGTCCGCGCAGGGCGCTGATGCGATCATACCGCTCGCCATTCTGACCGACGATGATGCTCTGGTCGGCTTCGGCCTGCGTGAAAGGCAGTGCCAGCATGGTCCATTTCAAATATTTCATCTGCTGATAGCCGGGGTCCTTCATGGCGTCCCACCAGGCTTTTTCGGCACCGAACGAGCCCAGTAGACCCGGGCGCATGAATTGCATGATACTGTTGTGGCCGTAGGTGTGGCCAAAACAACCTGCCAGCACAGCCCAGTAGGCATAGCGGCGCACGTCGTAGTCTTGCCAGCGGGGCGCGCTGAAGTCGTGCAGTCCCTGGGGGATGTCTTCGTAGCTGGGTTCGCCGTCGATGACGGGCTTCTTGGCACCTTTCACCTCACGTCCTGCTATCTGTTCGGCAGGCTCGCCCCAGCTCATGCCCACGTAGCGCCAGTTGTCCTCCTCGGTATTGTCCTTGATGGTGTAGTCGCCGTCGCCATTGCGTTGCCCATAGCGGCGATGTCCGCTCTGGAACATGTTGAAGTCGAGCCACTCACGGTCGTTATACCACCAGGCGCTGGTGGTGCGGCCTCGTGGGTGGAAGGTCATCAGGTGGTTCGGGTCTTCCTGTTTGATGGCGCGAGCCAGCGCATCCCACGATGCCATGCCCTTGTCGCCCATGATGTCGCCGCCAATCATCCAGATAATGTTGGGCTTGTCCTTGTAGCGACGGCCCAGGAACTGTCCGTACTTCGTGGCTTTCTCGGGCGTCATCTTCTCGATGAGCGAGCCCCAGATGCAGTCCATGGCGATGTAGATGCCTTGCGAGGCGGCAAAGTCGACAATGTAGTCCAGATGATCCCAGTAACCGTAGGCACCAGGTTGGCAGTACTTGTCGAAGTCGAAACTGGCATCGTTGGCGGGTTGGCCGTAGATGTTGAACGTAGGGATGGCGTTCAGCACCTGAATCTGCTCCACGTTGTAGCCTTCTTCGCGTTCGCGGGTGAGGAAAAACTCCACGTCATCGCGGTTCAGCCGTTCTGGCATGAGCCACGACGTGTTGCCTTGCCAGAAGAAGGGCGTTCCATTCTCGTGTGTCAGATAGCGCTGGTTTTCCGATACTTTCAGCTTTCCGTTGCTCCACGGCTTGTACACTTTGGCGGCCTGTGTGCTCAGTGCCAGCAGCATCAGCAGAGCAGTAACAATGCTTTTTCTCATGTGACTAGTTCTTTAGTAAGTAACTTTGTTCTATATTTTTTTCTTTAGTGAAGGAGTTGTAGTGTGTAGGTGGCTCCAGGCTTGGTGGTCAGGTCGTAAAGATAGGTTTTGGCCAGTGTGGGCTTCTCGGGGGAAGCCTCGGTGTGGTCGAGGGGCTCTGGCGTTTGGGGTAGGGCATAGGCCGGATTGGGATTCTGGCCGCGGGCGCTCTTCAGAGCCTTGCCCCGGAGGGGGACCAGTGAGCGTAGCCGACAGTTGCCGCCCTGTGACGAGCGAATGACTGCGCTGGCGAGTCGGCCGTCCTTCCAGTCGATGTCAATCTCAAAGCCGCCACGGGCTTTCAGCCCTTTCACCGAGCCGTCCTTCCATGCTGTGGGCAGGGCGGGCAACAGGTAGATGAAGCCGTCGTAGCTCTGCACCAGCATCTCGGCGATGCCGGCCGTGCAGCCGAAGTTTCCGTCAATCTGGAAAGGCGGGTGGGCGTCGAACAGGTTAGGATAGGTGCCGCCGCGTTGCTTTGTGGCACCGAAAATAAGGAAGGTGTCGACGGTCAGCGTCAGCTGGTCTTTAATGAGCTTGTAGGCGTGCTCGCCGTCGAGCAGACGGGCCCACGAGCACACCTTCCACCCCATGCTCCAGCCGGTGCTCACGTCGCCGCGGGCTGTCAGCGATGTGCGGGCGGCCTGCCACAGCTGTGGGGTGCGGAAAGGCGAGATTTGGCTGGAGGGATAGAGGCCATAGAGGTGTGAGAAGTGGCGGTGGTTGTCGTTGGGGTCGTCCAGATCGTCTATCCATTCCTGCAACTGCCCCCAGCGCCCTATCTGCATGGGGGGCAGCTGCTGTAGTTGGTCGCTCAGGATGGAGAGCAGCGGGTCGCTGTCGCCCAGTACGCGGGCTGCCATGAGCACCTCGTTGTATAGCTCGAAGAGAATCTGATTGTCCATGGTGACGCCGGCATCGAGCGGCGTGGGGCGCCTTTTCCCGCCATGCTCGGGCGATTCGCCTGGGCAGATGACGAGCCAGGGCTTCGTCGGGTGCTGTACCAGTATCTGTGAGTAGAAACGGGCGGCATCGAGCATGATGGGATAGGCGCTGCGAAGGAACTCGCGGTCGTTGGTGAAGAGGTAGTGTTCCCACAGATGACGGCAAAGCCAGGCCGCTCCCGTGGGCCAGAGGCCGCTGGAGGCGCGGTCGATGGGGCCGGTCACTCGCCACTGGTCGGTGTTATGGTGCAGCACCCAACCTTCGGCACCGTACATGTCACGCGCCGTCTGCCGGCCTGTCACGCTCACTTCACGAATCAGTCTGAACAGGGGGCCGTTCAGCTCCGACAGATTGCACACCTCTGCGGGCCAGTAGTTCATCTCCAGATTGATGTTCGTGGTGTACTTCGAGTCCCACGACGGCAGCATCTTCTCATTCCAGATTCCCTGCAAGTTGGCGGGGTTGATGTTGTCGGGCTGAGATGAAGAAATGAGCAGATACCGTCCGAACTGGAAGTAGTTGGCCACAAACCAGGGGTCGTCCACTTGGCTGAACTGCTCTATGCGCCGGTCGGTGGCCAGCGTGGGGAAGAGGTCCGGGCCCAGGTTGAGTTGCACGCGGTTGTATTGCTGGTGGTAAAGTTCCTCATGGCGGGCCTTCAGCTGGTCGTATCCCAGGGCGACGGCCTCGGTCAGCCGCTGTGTGGCCAGTGCCTGCTCGTCGCCGCTGATGTCCTGATAATCGACGACGTTCGTGCCGATGGCCACGTAGACAATGGCTTCGTCGGCAGCAGTTACCGACAGCTGGCTGTCGGCCACGCTCATCTGTCCGCCCCGGGTCTGTGCTGTCAGCAGTCCCATGAAGCGCACTTTGCCCTTCACGTTCTCATGTTTCGCCGAAACACCGTGCAAGTAAGCGCAGGGGAAAGGGACGGAAGATGACGGTTGAAGACTGCCGGTAAGCACGTCGGCATGAGGGGAGGAGAACGAGGCCGCAAACGTTATCTTGCCGGGTTGCGAGGCCGTGAGACGGATGGCAATCACCTTGCTGTCCAGAGGGGCTATTGTCTCGCGTTCATAGCGTACGCCGTCTACGGTGTACACCACCGTGCTGTGGGCGTTGTCAATGTCTAATTGACGCTCATAGTCGGTATAGGCAGCGTGGCCGGGCATGGCAAGATAAAGGTCTCCGAAGGGTTGATAAGGCATGCCCATGTTTTGGCCTGCGCCAACGGGCATCACCTTTTGGTTGGCCAGCTCCTGCGCTTCGGCATAGCGCCCCTCGAATATCAGCTGGCGAACGCGGGGCAGGTTCTCCTTGGCTTCGGGGTTCAGCACTTGGTTGGGCTGTCCTGCCCAGATGGTCTCTTCGTTCAGCTGTATGCGCTCTATGGTGGGCGAGCCATACACCATGCCGCCCATCACGCCATTGCCTATGGGCAGGGCCTGCGTCCACGTCTGGGCCGGTCGGCTGTACCAAAGCCGGTATCCGCTGGCCTGCACGGCTATGCCGAACAACAGACCTAAACCGATGGTGAGGAGTCTTTTCATGGTCATTTCGGTAACGTGGTTTGCATCACTTCGGCGGGTTCAATGGTCACGCGGCTTTCGTCAATCATCGTACGGTCCATGGCGAAGACATCGGCGAAGAAGTCGTAGACGGCCTGGCGCTTGTTCGGGCCGAAGTCGTGGCGTTCGTTGGGCAGGTGAACGTTGCGTACCTGCGTCGTTGCATTGTAGAAGCCGAAGATGCGCTGGATGAAAGGCATCTCCAGTTGTGGAGTCGTGCTGGTCCAGTCGCCGCCGTCGCTCACCAGCAGCAGTGGGCTCGGTGCAATGATGGCGGCCAGCTCGGCCTCGCAGGTGCCGCCGCCTGCCAGCTGGATGGGCATGCCGCTCTCGCAGGGGCATCCGCCGTCAAAATGGCTGGCTACGTGAACCACGGGCGCTGATGCCGTGATGCGCGGATCGAGCAGGGTGAGCAGCACGGTGTGGGTGCCGCCGCCCGATCCGCCGTTGGCGGCCACGCGGGTGGTGTCAATGTCGCGGCGGTTGCGTAGCATCCAGTCTAGCAGTTTCAGTCCGCAGGCAGCCTGGAAGATGTGTGCGCGGGCCGAATGGTGGTCGCCCACTTCGGGTGCCGACTGGCTGTAGCCGTAAAGGTCGAAGTCCACGCAGACGGCTCCCATGCGTGCCAGTGTGGCCAGGCGCTGCTGCTCGTCGTCACGATAGCGTGAGGGCCAGTGGCCGTCGGGGCAGACGATGAGGGGTTTCTTCCCTTTCTTCAGCGATGTGTAAATCGTTCCGAAGATGTGCTGGCCGGGGGTAAGCTCCAGGCAGATGTTCTGCGTGGAGTAGCCGTCGTGCTTGCGCACCTTGGAAAGGATGGGCTGTGCTTCTCTGACGCAGGAGTCGAGGAAGGCATCAATCTGCAGCAGCTCGCGCACTTCTTTCATCAGCAAGGCGCGGCGTTGCTCCCACTGTTGCTTGTCGGCATACAGGCTTGAGAGGTATTCGAGCATCTGGCGGCCTTCGTCCTCGTGGCGGCGCGGATATTCGTAAGGTTTTATTTTATAGGTGTTGCCGCTCTGCTTCCACCAGTTCCAGTCGAAGAACTTGCAGATGTTGTCGAGCGTCTGTTCCAGTGAATAGGGCCGGATGCGGAAATCGGCGTAAGGCAGCACAACGCCCGTCGTGTCGACATTATACTTGAACTTCACGTCGAAGCGTGTGGCCACGTCCTTCATGACATCGCTCACCGGCCGGCGGAACTGTGTCTCGTAGGATTGCGCTACGCTCGATGATAAATGAAGAATAATGAGTGACAGACTCAGCAGTATTCGTTTCATGGCTTCTCTCTTTTACATTTTCGTAATTTCTATTTTCCCGATGTCTCTGCGGTTGGCAACGGGAATGCCGTCGATCATCAGCGTGAGGCCCGTGCCTTGATGGTAGTGTTGGCCGTTGCGGTCCCAAACGACGGTGAGCAGGTGGCCGCGATAGCTGACGCCGTCCAGGCAGAAGTAGTCCCACTGCCCGTCAGGTACGAGCGGGTTCACCACGATGCCGCCGTCCAGCTGGGGGCGCAGGCCGCAGATGCCGGTGATGATGAGGTCGTTGTAGGTGGAGTGGTTGT
>ERZ842401.3214-NODE-3214-length-20629-cov-5.227180_pt1 | contig 20629 bp, 15 predicted proteins | sample MGYA00521270_ERZ842401 | MGnify/ENA primary metagenome ERZ842401 (study PRJEB31892, sample SAMEA3878208) | bioreactor metagenome | biome: Moose rumen | place: Sweden | collected 2011-10 | study: EMG produced TPA metagenomics assembly of the PRJEB12797 data set... | reverse complement strand
AGTCGAAATACGTTCAGCCGGGCGACTGCATTTATGACGTTAAGCTGAACAAGCCCCTTGCGGAGGGCGAATATCCCGCAGTCATACAAATATCAACGATCGCACTTGACGGTGAAACGCCCCTTAACGGCGCGAACGTCGAGACGGTGCTGATAGCTAAGTAAAGGAGTTGAGAGAATGAAAAGCAAAAAGATCATAGCGGCGCTGTGTGCGCTGGCTGTGGTGGTTTCATCAGCGGGAGGTTTGCCGTTCAGCGGCTTGCGGCTGTTTGATACGGCTATTACGGCAAGTGCGGAAGAATTTGAGGGTGACGGTAGCGAATCAAATCCTTATCTGATAAATTCAGCCGAAGATTGGATTGCTTTAGAAAGCAGCAGCGTGATTTCATCAGGCAGTTACTTCAAGCTTACATCAGATATTTCTATAACAACTGCGGTTGGTGTCAACACTCCGTTCACAGGAGTGTTTGACGGTGACGGACATACTCTGACAGTTGATCTGAACAGCTCGTCAAGCATAGCACCGTTCGTAAATGTACAGCACAAGCCAAAGCGCATTCTTTTTGTTCCATTTGTTTTCCATAATTACTTCTCCTTTGGTAAATGATTTTAGTTTGCATTAACTAACCCTATAAAAGCAAAAAATCCGCACAGGCGGAATTTTCACTGATATACATATTTTAATAATCAAAGCCCGAATATTTCCTTCCACCCCGGGTAGAGCAGTGCTTTCACAAAGCTCATGTGGCGGTACGCTTCTTCCTTTGTCATGTCATGGCGGACTATCTCCAGCACCAGATGGATATACTCGGTGGAAAGGATATGCCACTCCATTTCGGTCAGCGGCTTGACGCTCCTGCCTGCCCTGCGGAGTATCTCGGCGTACTGCTTGTTTGAAGCGGTCTCACTGTCAATAAGCTCCTCCTCGAAGCGCTCATATTTCGAGCCGTTAGCACAGCAAACAAGCAGCTTCCAGCTCTCAAAATGCTCATATATAAGTTCGATAAGCTCCGACGAAACCTCATCACTGAACGGGTCGTAATCCTCCGCCGTCATCTCTCTGGTACCCTCAGACTGGATAGACTCAAGCGCGTCGAGAGCGTCCCTTACCAAAAATCCGAACATATCCTCCTTGCCGCAAAAATGCTTATATAGCCCTGCGGTAGTTATACCGACCTTAGCCGATATGCGGTTGAGCGAAGCCTTGTCATAGCCGTGGGTCAGGAATTCCTCCCGCATACAGGCGATGATTCTTGCATTCGTGGCTGATTTATCCTTGGGCATGGGCTCACCTTCTCTATAGTTAATAGCATTAACTATATTTAGTATACACCATTAATTTGGATTTGTCAAGGGGAAAATCAAAACCTAATCAAAACATTCAGAAAAGTCGCGATCACCCTCTTGACAAACAAAAATAATTGTGCTATTATATAAATGACCAAAATCAAAAGCGGTCATTTAGTGAAAGGAAGATAAGCTATGCCGGTAATATTCACGGAAGAACAGCGCGAGCAGATAAAAGCGCAGATCAAGCAAAAGGCGCTGGAGCTGTTTGAGAGCAAGAGCCTGCGCAAGACCACGGTGGCGGAGCTGGCGGAAAGCGTAGGTATCGCAAAGGGGACGTTCTACAATTTCTACCCTTCAAAGGGAGCGCTAGTGGCGGAGATAATCGAGGACTACAACGCCGTTTCCGAAAGGGAGCTGAGGGCGATGCTCGAGAAAAAGGGCAGGATAAAGCTCGATGATCTCTATGGATTTTACAAGAACGCCTTTCGACCCGAGGCGGCGTTTTCCTACCATTTCAGCCCCGACGACATTCGCTGGATGATGGATACCGAGGAAACGAAAAGGTTCTTCGACCCCGAGCAGTCAAAGGAGCTTGCAATGCTTATTCTCAGCCATGTTGACGGCATAAGGCAGGAGATTGACTACGGCTACATTGTCAACTTTGCAAAGATGATAAATATGTCTATCGAAAACCGTGCCGCTTTCTGCGGTGACGCCTTTGAGAAAAATCTGGCTTCGATATTCGAGGTCATGCTTGCTTACCTGAGGGGGGACAGTGATGTACATTAAGGTTGAAAATGCAGTCAAGAAATACGGCAGCGGCGAGAACACCCTCTTCGCCCTTGACCATGCCTCGCTTACGCTTGAAAAGGGGGAGATATGCGTTATACTCGGTCCTTCGGGCTCGGGCAAGTCAACGCTGCTCAATCTGCTGGGCGGGCTGGATTCGGCGGATGAGGGAACGGTAACGGTGGACGGCTGCGAGCTGACCTCGTACAACAAAAAGCAGCTTGGCGAATACCGGCGCAATAAGGTCGGGATCGTGTTCCAGACCTACAACCTCATCAACGAGCTGACGGTAAAGGAAAACGTCAAGGTCGCTGCGGATATTTCGGAAAACACCCTCGATATCGACGAGCTTCTTGACGAGCTTGGGCTTGCAAAGCACAAGACCCATTTCCCGTCTGAGCTTTCGGGCGGTCAGCAGCAGAGGTGCGCCATCGCAAGGGCGCTGGTGAAAAATCCCTCCATACTGCTCTGCGACGAGCTGACGGGCGCACTTGACTCAAGATCCTCCCGCGATGTGCTGGAGCTTTTGCAAAATGTAAACCAAAGGTACCACACCACTATCGTCATCATAACCCATAACGAAGCCATCGCGGGCATGGCTGACAGAGTGATTCGCATACGCGACGGCAAGATAGTCTCCAACACTCGAAACGCGAGAAAGGCAATAAAGGAGCTGGAGATATAATGACTTTGCAAAAGAAAATACTGCGAAGCGTCAGGAAAAATCTGTCCTTCTACATCACAGGCACCGTGCTGACGGCGCTGACCATAATGATTTGGGTGGGAGCTTTCGCAGTGAGCGACACCATGACCGAGACCTATACCAAGTTTTTCGCAGAGGAGAATGCCGAGGACGGTCAGTTCACGGTTTCTGAAGAGCTTTCCGATGAGGATATAACCGAAACCGAGCAGAAGTTCGGTATACAGATCGAAAAGCAGACATATCTGAATATCGGAGGAGATGACGGCACAAAGCTGAGAATGCTTTCAGACGGCGAGAAGATAAACCGCACAAAAGTCCTTTCGGGCAGAGGCTTGCAGAGCGACGGCGATGTGCTGATAAGCTATAACTATGCAAAAGCACACAGCATAAAAGAGGGCGATACCGTCACTCTCGGCGGAAAGGAATATACCGTTTGCGGGCTTTGCGTCAGACCCGATTACGCCATGATGTACGCCGAGTTTGCCGACAGCTTCCCGGACAGTGAAAACTTCGGGCTGGCGGTAGTCACTAAAAAAGCTATTGACAGTACAGGAGGCATTTCTTCATATTATTCCGTAAAATATGACAATAGCAGCAACGAATCGTCAGCCAGGGGATATCTGTATGATAAATACGGTCTGCTTGAATATATCCCGCAGTCGGCAAATCCCAGAATGGGAACAGTGCTTTCAGACGCCAAAGACCTCAAAGCCGAATTCTCGGTTTACAGCCCGATAATCATGCTGGTGGTGATAGCCGTTATCGCAATGGTGCTGCGGCGCACCGTCAAGCGTGAAAGCAAGACTATTGGCGTGCTTATATCCCTTGGATACAACAAGCAGGAGCTTGTGCGGCACTATATGTTCTATGCGCTGATACCGGCAGTTCTCGGAGATATCATGGGGCTTATCTGCTGTGTGCCGTTTTCAAGGCTGTTCGGGGTGTATCTTATGAGCTTTGCCGAGCATATTGACTATGGCATAAAAATGCCTTGGGGCATAGTAGTCATAGCACTTCTCATACCTCTCGCAGTTTATTCGCTGACGGCATTTATGGTGCTTTCTGGTTCACTTAACAGCGATGCGGTGACGCTGCTTAAAGGCATAAAAAGCGGGCGCATATCTCATGTGCTGAAAAACAGCAATATTAATTTCAAGTGGCTTTACAATATCCGTATAGTGCTTGCGAATGTCTCCAGAAGTCTTACCCTGCTCGTCGGCATTGCCGCCGCGACTATGGCAGTGGTGCTCAGCGGCGTTTATCAGGACGCTTACGATGATATGCTTGAAAACAAAGTCCCTATGGCTATGATGGGAGGGAAATATGAGTACGGCTTCACAGAGTTTCAGCAGGATAACAACTACGGCGGAAATGCTATAATGGACGTGAGCTTCGGCGTCAAAGGGACGGACAGTATGTTCAACCTTGTGGGTATCGACGAGGGCTGTGAGCTTTTCGAGCCACAGACGGTGTCGGGCGAGCCGTTTACCTACGGCGGGTACTATATGACCTCATCTGCGGCGAGGATATTCGGAGTTAAGGCGGGCGATGATTTTACTTTCTACAATATCGTTTCCATGAAAAGCTCCACGGTACACATCGACGATATCCTTGACAATGACGTCCTGCCGCTCATCATTACAAGCAAGGCAAACGAAGCGGAAATACTCGGCAGGCAGCCGAATGAGTTCAATGTCATTATAAGCGGAACGCCTCTCGATATCCCGCAGGAGCTGCTGAACAAATCCGCCTCGCTTGAAGACTACCGCCGCAGTACAGAGAACGCCCTGAAGACCGCAGAGATAGTGCTGAACATCGTCAAGGTCATTGGAGCATTGATTTGCGTGCTTGTGGTGATGATGCTTGCAGGAATGATAGTCGAGGAGAACCGCCGCAACATCTCTATGCTTGACGTTCTGGGCTATCGCAAAGCTGAAATACGCAGCATGACACTTTCGTCAAATCACCTTATCGTGCCTTTCGGGTTCCTGCTGGGTACGCCGCTGGGTGTGGCGCTTTCCGCGATGATAGCCGAAAACAATGCCAAGGCAAGCGGCATAATGATGTCCATAGCTCTGAGCGCAAAGACGTTTTTTATCAGCCTGATATTCGTGGCTGTCGCATACATCGTATCACTCCTGCTTGCGGGAAGAAAGCTTAAAAACGTGGACATGGTGGAGTGTTTGAAAGAAAGCAGAGAATAAACATAGAAAATGAGGAGAAAGCATAAGCGATCTCCTCACTTTTTTAATTCAGCTTCCAGCTGCCTGCTCTCTGCTGATTTTCCCAGAGAGCTGCGTATCTTCCGCCCTTTGACAGCAGCTGTGAGTGGGTGCCCTCCTCGGCTATCCTGCCATCGTCCAGCACGATGATGTCATCAGCATTCATCACCGATTGCAGGCGGTGGGCAATTACAAGCACCGTCTTATTCTTCACAAGCTCGTCGATTGCCCGCTGGATAAGCACCTCGTTTTCGGGGTCAAGGCTTGCGGTAGCTTCGTCCAGAAAGACTATAGGCGCATCGGAAAGTATCGCCCGTGTGATGGAAATGCGCTGCTTCTCACCTCCCGAAAGTGTCGAGCCGCCCTCGCCCACCATTGTATCGTAGCCCTCGGGCAGCGACATGATGAATTCGTGGCAGGCGGCAGCTTTTGCGGCAGCGATCATCTCCTCACGGGTGGCGTGGGGTCTGCCGAGCCTTATGTTTTCCTCGATGGTGTCCTTGAAGAGATATACGTCCTGAAATACCATGCTTATCTTTGAAAGCAGATGCTCCTGGGTCATGCTTGTTATCGGCACGCCACCTATGCTTATCTCGCCCTTTTGGATATCCCAGAAACGCGCCAGCAGCCTTGCTATCGTCGTTTTGCCCGAGCCCGAAGCTCCCACCAGCGCCACGAATTTCCGCTCGGGGATATCAAAGCTTATGCCCCTGATGACCTCCTCCTTGCCGTCATATGCAAAGTGAACGTCCTTGAAGGAGATATCGCTGTGCTCCGTGGTTTGCGCAGGCTCGGTGACGTCAAGGGCTTTTTCTTCTTTAAGTGCCGACAGCTTTTCCACGCACTGATTTATCCTCGCCATGCTGATGACGAACACGAACAGCTGCATTATCGGTTCGTAGACCTGCAAAGCCGCCAGCAGACACATTATGTAGAAAAACGGTGATATCTCTCCCACTGAAAGTAGCTGTGCTCCCACACCCATTACTATGCTTATCCCAAGAAACAGTATGGCTCTGCCGTACATCGAAACTGCGCCGCCCGCCTTTTCCTGCCGCTTGGAATCCTCCCGCAGCCTGGCGAAGCTGTTTTTTAATCCCTCAAAGGCGCTGCCTGTTCTGTCGTAGGCTTGCAGTGTGGTTATGCCGCCTGCATACTCGATAACGTTCGCCGCAGTCTGCTGCTGTATTGCGATAAGCTCTGCGCTTGTGTGGGCAACTCGCCTGTAGCTTATCACCGCAAAGGGAATAGCAAGGGGGATCACAATAAACATTGCAAGCGTCATCTTTACATTGAAAATGCTCAGCACCACAAGTGCAATAATCAGCCTTATGAGTATGACCGCGCCGTTTGCCACAACGCTTGATGACAGATTCTCTATCTCCTCATAGTTGCGCATCATAAGCGTTGAAAGCTCGCCTGCATCGTGGGTGGCAAAATACCCCATAGGCAGAGTTTTCAGCTTGTCGCCGATACGCAGCTTTTCCTCCTGCTGTGCCGAAACGTGTCCCACACAGATGTCGAGATAGGACTTTCTTCTGACTATCGCATATGCGATCGTCTGCACAACCAGTATCCCCACAAGCATCCAGAATGGCTTCTGCTCATAGGCTTTGGAGCTGTCGAGTATGGGCGCTAAAAGATAGTACACTGCCACCATCAGCACGCTGGAGGGTATTGACGCCACAAAGCTGTCAAGAAACAGCCACGCTATGAAGCCCGTGTATTTTCCGCTGTCTCCATAGGTAATGATGTTCCACCATTTTGCAAATTTCTCACGCTTGGTCATGCTGCTCCTCCTTTCTCATCGTCCAGCTGTCACGGCGCTCGTTTGCCGTGACCATATCGCGGTAAAGCCCGCAGCTTTCCATAAGCTCCTCATGCCTTCCAACAGCTTCCAGTCTGCCGCTGTTCATCACAAGAATATTGTCCGCATTCTGAATGGTCTTTAGCCTGTGGGCTATCATTATTACTGTTTTCCCCTTTGACAGCCGTGAGAATGCCTCCTGTATCCTGGCTTCGTTTTCGGCGTCCGCATAGGCTGTGGCTTCGTCCAGCACAACTATGGGTGCATTTTTCAGTATTGCCCTTGCTATGGCGATACGCTGCTTTTCGCCGCCCGAAAGCCCGATGCTGTCCGCCACCACCGTCTTGTAGCCCTCGGGCAGAGACTCGATGGTATCAGCGATGTTCGCGGCTTCTGCGGCGGCTTTTACCTCCTCAAAGGAAGCGGTGTCATTACCCATTCTGATGTTATTTTCAATGGTGTCGTTAAAGATGAAGGAATCCTGAAAAACATATGCAATGTTCTTCACAAGCTCAGAGTGTGTTACCTCTCTGATATCCACCCCGCCTATTTTTATAGTGCCCTCGTTCACCTCATAAAAATGCAGCAGAAGCTGTGCAATGGTGGATTTTCCACCGCCCGACGGACCTACAAGAGCATTGCAGCTTCCTTGTGGTAAGCATATGCTAACTCTATCGCAAGCTTTAATGCCGCTGCCCGGATAAGCAAACGACACTTCATCAAATTCAATATCAAATTTCGTAAGCTGCCTGCCTTCGCCGATGAGGGTTATCTCAGGCTCCTCCAGCAGCTCATCAATGCGCTTCAAGCCTACGTTTATTTTGGTGCTGTCGATGGAAACGTTCATCATGTTTTCCAGCGGCTCTTTAAGTCCTGCACATATCACCAGAAAGAAAAGTATCTTGGGCAGCACCTCGGCATAGCTTGCGGAATGGTTCAGCATTATTATCGCCGCAGGCAGCAGAAACAGAACCTGCGCACCGAAAAATGCGTAATACAGTCCTATGCCGTTTGCGTTGTAGTATGCCGTGTCGTGGACGGCTTTGGTGAAGCTGTTAAGGTCGGTCTCGTACCGCTTGAAGGCGTTTTTCGTTCCGCCGAATATCTTGATGACCGACATACCGTGAATGTATTCTACTATAGTGCCCTCCATTTTCGCCTTGCTGTCAGCCATGTTCTGCTGATGCTTTGCACCGTCTGGCTTTTTCAGCGCCATAGCAAGTATCACGAAGGAGCATATTATGGGCAGCAGCGACACCAGCGTCAGCCGCCAGTCCACGATGAACAGTACGATGATAGTCATCAGGGGAGTGGCAATGGCGGCTGCCACCTCGCACATGGAATGGGCTATGAATATCTCTATCTGCTCCACGTCCTCGATGAGCAGCTTCTTGATGGAGCCTTGAGTGTTAGAGGTGTAATACCCCGATGAGATGCGCCCCATCTTCTCCATCAGCTTCATTCTCAGCTCGTAGAGAATATCGAATGCCGCCCCGTGGGAAAGCATCGCCGAAGCATAGGCGCATACACCGTAAAGCACGGCACTGACAGCGGTCAATATCACGAGTGTTTTAACTCCTGCAAAGGCAAAGCTGCCGCCCGAGGAATAGCTTTCTATCAGCCTTTTCAGTATCTCGTAAATGGTGAAGTAGGGCACGGTCTTGAACACGCTCGACATTACCGACAGCGTGCATGCAGCAGTCAGTCCCGCCTTCTTAGTCCCTGCCAGCTCCATCAAACGGGCGACACCCTCTTTTTTCTTCGTTTCCTTACTCATTTCCTTCCTCCTTAAAAACGCAGCCGAAAAGCAGACCAAACAGCTTATCCTGGGTGGACTGATATGCGCTTTCGTGGAGCATGGAGCGATTCTCGGCAGTAAGCGCCAGTATTTTCAGCAGGTTTGATACCACAGCATATTCCACATCTTCTCTCACCCCATCAAACATGGCAAACAGCCGCTTCAAGGTCTCTGTTTCCTCGACGATATCAGCCTCTGCTTTCTCTGGGCTTGCATCTGCCAGCTTTTTCTCATCTTCGGGGGTCAGGTACTGATATACGCTGTCATTGTTGTTGATTATCGCCGTCAGCACCTGCTTGCTTTCGTCCACGGTCAGCCTTTCCCGCCCGTCCAGCATTTCAGCCACTGCCCGCCAGAAACGGCTGCGGTTGAACTCGATGAGCTGTATGACAAAGTCCTCCTTCGACATGAAGAAGTTATAAAAGGTGCTTTTGCCTATCCCCGCCGCAGCGGTTATCTTTTCCACCGACATATGGGTCATGCCATGCTCCTTCAAAAGCTCCAGTCCGGAAAAGAACATTTTTTCCCTGAGCTGCTCTTTTTCGGCAATCGAAAATATCTTTGGTGACATCTTATCCTCCTTTTCAGACTATCTTGTTAAATTTAAGCGACTAAAAATAAAATAATGGTCGCTAAATAGTATTATATCACAAAATCGAAGCAATTTCAAGCACATTATATTAACTTTCCCGTTTTTATTCGTGCTTTCATCGAATTTTAGGGCATTTGGAGAACTTTCCGATAAGTCATATAATTGACTTCTACCAAAAATTTCTACCAGATTTTCTACCAAAATCGCTCTTTTTTGAAATTTTCCGTTTCTTCATCGGTCTTGTCACATTATATTATTCCACAAAATCCTCGACTGCGTAAGCGATACCGCCGCCGCTGAGATGAGGGTTGCATACAAGGTCGGCTTCAAGGACGGAGCGACTATAATGAAGGAAATTCAGGACTAATATTATCATAACACAACAAAAGGGCTATACCCTCCGTAACTGTGTGTACGGAAGGTATAGCCCTGATTTTTCTTTTCAGAAGACTATTCTGTTTATCTCTATTCTACCACATATTCTTTCATAAACTCCATGAATCTCTTTGCAGGCTCACTGAGCTTGTCATAACTTTGAAAGATAAACGCAACGCTGAAGGTCATATCCTTATCGGAAAAAGGCACAAAGATCAAGTTGTGGAACAGGTTGTGTGGCGTAACCGGTACGCATATCAGCACACCCTTGTTGTTGTCGGCAAGACTGCAAAGCTGATGAATATCAGCCGTTTCGTATGCGATATTCGCCATGAAGCCGTATTCCTCGGACTTATCCTTTACGATCTGCTGATAAAATGAACGCTTGTCGAGAAGTAAGAATTTCTCGTCCTTTAGATCTCCAAAGGATACGCTCTCACGCTTTGCAAGGGGGTGAGCCTTGTGCAGGCAGAGCTGCAAGGCGTAGGTCTTGACCGTGGAAAATTGCGTGTGTCTGCCGTGCCAATGCTTCGGCTTGGTGATAAGTCCGAGATGTGTAGGATCGTCAAGCACATACTGCAAGACCTCGGTATCGGAACGGTCAACCAGATCAAGCTCTATATTCGGATATTTTTCCTTGAATTTGAACAGCAGATCGGGAAACAGCAAGCCGAACAGCCACGGCGAATTAGCGATAGTGACCTTCTGCGGCTGAGGTGCTTGCCTGACCGATTGCCCACAGAGCTGTATCGACCTGACCGACAGCAGAGCCGTTATCAGACAGCAGAACTGTCTGCATTGCGGAAACTGTGCGGCGGTATGTCCTGTGGGAGCAGTCATTTTTGGGTAATACCATGAGCAGACTTGATAAACTGATAGACTATGCCAAATGACCGTAGTCTAATGGCACACTCAAAAACCGTTCCGCACAAGTCAAAATCAGCATTCTGGCGCGTTCCATAATGCCAATATACTCCATTGGCATACTATTAGCAGTAAAAAAGACCACCCATGAAGTGCATGAACCTCATGGGTGGCTTTTCGTTAAATTTTACATAGTACCCTAATTTCACATATACGATGTTATCAGGATTCTGCGGATAGTCCTTATGCGGAGCAGTATCATTTGTATAGCCGAACACGATGACCGCCTGCGACTGTGCATTGTCGGCAATCTTAGCAGATTCACAGACAGCACGGATATTGAATGCAAGCGTGGGAGATTCCAAATAGCAAGAGCCAAGTCCGAAATCGGCAGCCGCAAGAAGCATATTTTGCCAGACCTCAGCTCCGGTGGTTTGTTAAGAAGTGCATCCGGGCTCAATGCCCCCTGCGGGTCACTTCTATCCGGTTGACATTATTTATTAATTGTGTTATAATTTAATAGAATTTGAACTAAATCAATCACGCTGGATATAAGGTGGAAAAAATGATCTATTATTTTCATTTTACGGTCATACTATCGGTCATACTTTCGGGTATATTCCTGCTGCGCTGGCGCAGGGGGATAGCTGTGCATTTTCCAATGATCTTCTTGATGATTCCCATAATCAATCTGGGTTACCTTAAGGTGGCAACGGCAGTCAACATCTATGAGGCACTGCTGGCAAACGGCATCTCCTACCTTGACGGCTGCTTCCTGGAGCTGGTATTCTTTTTGTATCTGATGAATTTCTGCAAGCTGCGGCAGCCGAAGCTGCTGACTGCCGTACTGCTGACCATAGGCTCTGTGGTGTTTTTCTTCTCAATAAACACCGCTGCCAACCATCTGCTATATACCTCTGCCGAGCTGAAAAGCATGGACGGAGTTTCATATCTGGTCAAGGAGTACGGGCCTGTGCACACGGTCTATTATGTGATGATCGCGATCTATCTCTTGGTAAACCTTTCGGTCATTATTTTCAGCTTTACCAGAAAAAACGTCTCAAAGATAAACGCCGCCCTGCTGCTTGCGATATACCTGATAATAATCGTGGCATTTCTGGCCGGCAAGAGCTTCCACCCAGCCTTTGAACTGCTGCCGGCGTCCTATACCCTGTCGCAGATACTGTTTCTGGTGATAATCAAGAAAATAACCCAGTATGACATCAGCGAGTCTGCGCTCTCCACTATATCCGAGAAGGGCGATATAGGCTTTGTTTCCTTTGACCTTAAAATGCGCTACCTCGGCTGCACCGATCCGGTGCTTGAATGTATTCCCGAATACGGCGAGCTGTATATCGACAAGATCCTGAAGCCAGAAAACGAGAATCTGAAAAAAACGCTGGAGTGCATCAGGCGGGTGCAGAAGGGAGAACTCTCTCCCAGCTTCTATGTTACCCGCAACAGCGTTACCTATAAGATCACCGCAGGCTATATGTACCTTGGAAAAAAGGTGATCGGATATCAGCTGAGAACTGAGGACAATACTCAGGAGCAGCGCCGGCTGGAGGCATTACAGCTTCGTGAGCAGCAGAAGGAGGTAGAAGCCCGTATGCTCAAGCTGGAAAAGACCGCAGCCGATGCTGCCAATAAGGCCAAGAGCAGCTTCCTTGCGGAAATGTCCCACGAGATACGCACCCCGATAAATGCCATTATCGGTATGAATGAGATGATCCTGCGGACCTCCGGCGAGGATAAGACTCTGGAATACTCGTCCAGTATTGATTCCGCCAGCAGGACCCTGCTCTCGCTTATCAATTCCATTCTGGATTTCTCCAAGATCGAGGACGGCAAAATGGAGATCGTTCCCGTCAGATATAAGACGGATAATCTCGTCCGCAGTCTTGTTGAGCCAATACGGGAGCGTGCCGTCAGCAAGGGCTTGAGCTTTGAGGCGGACATTGACAGTACGGTTCCGCCCTTCCTCTTCGGTGATGACGTGAGAGTTGAGCAGGTGATACAGAATCTGCTCACAAATGCCGTTAAATACACCGATAAGGGCAGCGTCACCCTAAACATAAGAAACGGCGGCAGCTCGGAAGGCAGCGTTCTGCTGGAGATCTCCGTAAGGGATACCGGCATAGGCATAAGGCAGGAGGATATTCCCAAGCTCTTTGAGCCCTTTGCAAGGCTGGAGGAAAAGCGCAACCGCAGCATCGAGGGCACTGGCCTCGGTATGTCCATCGTTACAAAGCTGCTGTCGATGATGGGCAGCGAGCTTAAGGTGAACAGCGTCTGCGGTGAGGGCTCCGAGTTCTCCTTTGTGCTGCGTCAGGGCATCACAGATGAGGCTCCGGCGGACAGCTCTGCTGCTTCCGGCAGTCTGCACAGGATAGAGCTCTATGCTCCAAAGGCGGCTCTGCTGGTGGTGGATGACAATGAGATGAATCTAAAGGTTGCGGAAAGCCTGCTGGGGCTTTTTGGGATAATGCCTGCCCTTGCACGTTCCGGCGAGGAGGCTGTGGAGCTGGTAAAGCAAAAGAATTATATGATCATCCTGCTTGACCATATGATGCCCGGGCTGGACGGCGTAGAAACGCTTAAGCTGCTGCGGGACGAGAGGCTTCTGCCCGAGGATACGAAGGTCATCGCTCTTTCGGCAAACGCCATTTCCGGAGCGAGAGAGAGCTATCTGGCAGCCGGCTTTGACGGTTACCTCTCGAAGCCTATCGATATAGCCGCGCTTGAACAGACCTTGATGCGCTATCTGCCGGAAGAATGCATTATGAAGAAAAAGGAAGACTCCTCCGGAGATAACGGCAGTGAAAGCAGCCTGCCAGAGTGGCTCTCCACTCTCCCGGAGGATATAGATACGGCCAGAGGACTGAACAGCTGTATGAATGACGCGGAGTTCTATCGCAGCCTGTTGGAGGACTTCGCCGGCTCCGCTGCCGGAACTGCCGAAAAGCTTGGCAGCTTCCTTGAACAGAATGACCTCGACAACTATAGGATACTCGTCCATTCCTTGAAAAGCTCTTCAAAGACAGTTGGAGCAATGAGACTGTCTGCCGCAGCGGAAAAGCTTGAAGCTGCCGCAAAGAATAACGACAGGCAATATATAAATGAAAACCACAGGGGCTTGTGCGATGCCCTTGCCGATACTGCTGGACGGCTCGCCGAAGCCTTCGGCAGGCAGTGAATAACAAAGCAAAGGAGGAGCGCCGATGAAAACCAATATCCGGAGCATTATTCTGCTGGTTGTCGTTGCTGTCCTTCTTGTTGCGGCGAGCATCGCAGAGATAGTGCTGGTCTTCAACGTTACCTCAACTCAGAGCAAGCAGTCGGGCGAGGACCGTTTGCAGGTCATCGGCAGCGAGCTTGAGGAGACTATCAGCGATGCCAAGCTCAAAACGATGCAGTTGGCAATAGAAGTGCGCCCATACCTCGATAACGACAACGGCAGAGAGCAGCTCACTGATATTATTCAGCTCAAAAAGCAGGAAAACCTCGAAAGCACCGGCGGCGTCTGCTTCAACACCTACATAGGTGGAAGCAGCTGGCATATAATCCCGGACTTCGAGGAGCCGGAGGAATATGAGCTGACCGAAAGGAACTGGTACAAGGGCGCTGTCAGGAAAAACGGCGAGCCCTATGTTACCGACCCCTATGTCGATGCTATGACAGGCAGCATCTGCTATACCGTCTCTGTAATGGTGGACGGCGATACGGTAGTCGCAACCGACTATACTATGGAGAATATCCAGCAGCATATCAGGCAGATGAGCGAAAAGGGCACACAGCAGGCTTTTATCGTTACCGAGGAGGGCATAATTGCCGGAAGCTCGGATGAAACGCTGGTGGGCAAGATCCTTGTCCAGAGCATTCCCGAATACGGCGGGATATTCTCGCTGGTAAAGAACAGCGAGAGCTCTGTCTCTGTCGAACAGAGAGGCGAGAATCTCTTTGCCGTCCGCTCTGGATTTGGGTGGTATCTTATTGTCAGCGAAAACAACTGGTCGCTCTATAGGACCTCCTATATCGAAATGATCGTGATGCTGTGTCTCTCTCTTGTGATCTTCGGTATGCTGGTGGCAATGTATCTCGGCACCTCCCGGCGTGAAAAGAGAAATCGGGCGATGCTGGAGGACGAGCGTGAGTTCCTGCGGGACTTTACAGGCGAGATGAGAGAGCCTCTTGACAGGATAATGGCCAGTGCCGGCCCGGAGAACGTTAAGAACTCCATTGACTATGAGCAGGAGTTTGTAGACATCAGATCTGCCGGCACCGAGCTTTCCGAAAAGCTTACCAAGCTCTACTCCTACTCCGAGCTTTCAGATGCTGCGGAAAAAAAGCGCAGCCACAGAAAGCCGCAGGCGCGCGAGCTGACCGTCAGCAAGCATTTCCGTTCTATTATTCTGGGCGCTCTGCTGCTGGTAATGGCGATCTGCATCTATATCAATCTTTCAGCCTCCCTCCGCTACGGCTCCGGTCAGATGCAGAAAGCGGTGACCACCTATGAGTATCAGCTGGCTGAATGGATCAATATACAGAAGAGCATTCTTGATATGTTCTGCAGCAATATCTCCACCGACCCCGAAATGCTAAAGGACTATGAGGGAACGGTAAAATATCTTGACCGTATCACCAGTCAGTACCCCGAAATATCGGTAAGCTATATGACCAACCCAGAATTCGAGCATACAGTTATGATGAGCAACGGCTGGGAGCCGGACGAGGACTGGCACGTCGAAGAACGCGGCTGGTATAAGGATCTCATGGCTTCCGACAAGAACTGGATCATATCCTCCCCGTACTATGACGAGCAGACCGGTCTCTACTGCGTCACCTTCGCCGAAAAGGTGTATGATGACAGGACAGGAGAGTTCCTGGGCAACTTCGGGATAGATTTCTATATGGACAAGCTGGTGGATATTCTCGGCAGCAGCTATACAGGCAGCAGCTATGCCTTTCTTGCTGACGCAAAGGGAGAGATAATAAATCACCCCTTCGGAAGATACCAGATGACAGAAAGCAGCTCAGTCAATATCATAGGGCTGCCGTATAACGACACCGACCCGAATGACAGCGACGTCAGCTTCATCAAGGATTATGACGGAAAGCTGAAGGCTGTTATCGCCACCCGCAACGAAGCCTCCGGCTTCAGCATATATGTGGTGGACAGCATCGGTACGATATATAAGAGCGTGTTTATCTACGGGACCGTCTGCATCATCGTGATGATAATCTGCGTGATCACAGTGTATAAGGTAATGACCAGCCTCATCAGGCTTCAGGACGAGGCCAATGCCAAGCTCAAGGAATCTGCCGATGCCGCTATCGCGGCAGACAAGGCAAAGAGTGATTTCCTTGCACAGATGTCCCACGAGATAAGAACGCCCATCAACGCTGTGCTGGGAATGAACGAAATGATAATCCACGAGAGCGGGGATGAGAACATCAGGGAGTACGCCGCCAATATCCAGAGCTCCGGCAGGACACTGCTCTCGCTTATTAATTCGATACTGGACTTCTCCAAGATCGAGGACGGCAAAATGGAGATAATCCCTGCGGAGTACGAGACTGCGGCTATGATAAACGACCTTGTCACTTCAGTCGCGCCGAGGGTCGCCGCCAAGAGTCTGGAATTCACCGTTGAAGCGGACGAACAGCTGCCAAGCGTACTCAAGGGCGATGATATGCGAATAAAGCAGGTCATTCTCAATCTGCTCACCAATGCTGTCAAGTATACAGAGCATGGCAGGGTGAAAATGGTCATCAGAAGCGAAAACACCTCCGGCAGCGAAACAGAGCTCTATGTGGAGGTGTCGGATACGGGAATAGGTATCCGCGAGGAGGATATCAGCGCACTGTTTGAATCCTTCAGGCGGCTGGATGAAAAGCGCAACCGCCACATCGAGGGCACAGGTCTTGGAATGTCCATCGTCACAAGGCTTCCCAATTGAACACCTTACGCACCAAATAAAACAGCGATAAACAGACGATTTTGCTATAATAATAGGATCAAAGACAGAATATCAAGCAAGGCGATACCTCACTAACAGAAGGTATCGCTTTTTTGCCTTAATAAATCCGGATTGTAGAAGTTTACCAATAGTATAATTTAATTTGAAATTTCCCCAGTGAAAAATGCTGTAAAAATTTCGGAAAAGCCTTGACAAATCTATGAATTTGTGCTATAATAATTACATTAGTGAGGGTTTACTGCCGGTAATCGGCAAAATGTAAATTTTTTGTAAACTTTATGCAGAAAGGGTTGACAAGGTTATGGTTATGCGGTATAATGCGCAAGCAAGCAAGCAAGCAAGACATAACTGCGCCCTTTTTTCAATTGAATATTTGGTAATAAAAGCGTACTCTATGGGATAAGTGTTTCCTGTGGGGTGCGCTTTTGTTGTTGGAGGTGGTATTTTTGAGCGAAAAGAAGGACGGCATTACGATACAGAAAAAGCATATCATCATTGCCGTTATTATTATTTTGCTCTTACTTGTCGGAGGAATTACCCTCGGTGCGAACTGGAATAAGTGGTTTGGGGACAAACAGCCTGAAACCACGGTTTCCGATACGGAGGACAGCTCTAAGCCCTCTATCGAGCTTGACGAAAATGCAGGCGAATACACGGGCGAAAAGCCAAAAGACGAGGGCGGTGAAGAAGTCGGTATCAAGATACCCGGCTACCCCACGATAACTATTGCCAAGGACACGGAAGATGTGCAGATGGCTCTGATGAACCCCGAAGGCAATCCCTGTTACTTCAAGTTTGAAATCGTGCTGAAGGACAGCGGTGAAACGATCTTTGAATCGAAATACGTCAAGCCCGGCGACTGCATTTATGACGTTCATCTGAACAAGTCTCTTGCAGAGGGCGAATATCCGGCTACAATAAAAATCACAACCATTGCACTTGACGGTGAAACGCCCCTTAACGGAGCAAATGTCGAGACAGTGCTGATTGCAAAGTAAGGAGTTGAGAGAATGAAAGGAAAGAAAATCACAGCGGCGCTGTGTGCGCTGGCTGTGGTGGTTTCATCATCGGGAGGTCTGCCGTTTAGCGGCTTGCGGCTGTCTGATATAGCTATAACGGCGAGTGCAGCGACTATTGATACTTGGACAAGCGGTTCCTGCACACTCACTTTAGATGATGCAGGCAAGCTGACTGTAAGCGGCAATGGTGCTATGGATAATTATAATACCGATGAATACGGAGGTAGCACTGTTCCATGGTATGATGTTAGAAACAGCGTAACTTCTGTTGTTATAAGCGATGGAGTAACAGAAATAGGTGATTACGCATTTTCCAACTTTGATAACTTAACAAGTCTTTCTATCGCTGATACGGTAACAAACATTGGTGAACGCGCTTTTATGCACTGTGATTCCCTTAATACGATCACCATTCCGTCCAGCATTACAAGTATAGGATCAGATGCATTCTATTCTTCTACATATGGCAGGAGAGTAACATTCATTCGTCCCGAATCGGAAAGCTCTTTGACAGTCGCAAATGGTGCATTCTATTACTCGGCAAAGCTTTTTTACTCCGATGACGGTAATTATTCTCTTTTTGAGGGTGATACCGAAATGGAATTAACAGGCGAACTCTCTAAGGGCGATAAACTGAATGGAAAGACGCTCACATGGAAACTCCCAATATTCAGTATAACAGATAATTCGGTTAACGGTTCTGTTACCGCAAGCGTAGACGGCGCTGATGTCACATCAGCAGAAGCCGGTGAGACCGTAACGCTTACTGTCAAACCCGATACAGGCTATAAGCTCAAAACTATTTCGATTTCAACTTCAAAAGAGAAAGTCGAAGAATTCAGCGATCTTGTATCCCTAATGGGGACTGCGGTTTTTGCAGGTGATAATGATTATGATTTTAGTGGATATACCTGCAAAGTCGAGGATAATAAATTTGTTGTATACAACGGTACTACACTTGTTGCTGAGACTGAAAATATAAGTGATTTTAACGTTGGAAGTTATGGTGTGTCGTTTAATTGTGGAGTTATTAATTGGAGTTTCAGTATTTCAGATAACAAGATCACAAGAATTATGTTATTCGATACCTCGGATTATTGGAATAGTCTTTTTGTTTCGGTATACCCTTCCGAATCCAATGGAACGTTACCACCCTCTAATGTTGAACTGACTACAGTTACGGAAGGCTCAAAGTATTCGTTCACAATGCCGAAGAAAAACGTGACTGTCAAGACGGAGTTTGAGGAAGGCGATGAACCGCAAATCGACCCCACCTACACCATAACTATCCCCTCTGCCGTCTCCATTGACGGCGGAACGGCTGAATTCAAGGCGGAAAATGTCACTCTCCCCGACGGTGCGAAGATAAACATTACTGTTGACGGCGATAACACCGAAATCGGAAAGACAACGTTCAATGCGAAGAACGATGCGAAAGATTCCACCGTTCAGTACACGATAAACAACGGCTCTGCTGATGTTGCTGACGGCGGTACTGCGCTGACCTTTACCGAGGGCGGCACACAGACGCTGACCTTCGCAAAGGTCGAGGGCAGCAACCCCACCTACGCCGGCACACACACCGAAATGCTGACGTTTGGTATCTCGGTGCAAGATACTGCTACCACCGCACCTTCACTGGCTTCGGTATTTGATAATAATTCAACCATTACTGTGTATGTAACACGAGGACATAGAATTGCAGGTACTGTGTTTGGAACAGGTGGTTATGATTTTGAGTATAAGGACGGGGTGTTTACTGCAACAAGTATGCCGAATGCGGTACGACCAGTATGTGCTGTAACTAAATTGGATGATACACATTTTGTCGTAAAATACTCCCCAGATACAGATCTTTCGATAACATCGATTGAATATCAAGGAGTAGATGGTTTAGATATATATACTTTCGATACTACAACCAACACTTATACTTATCACCCTGCTACATGGGGGACTTCTTCAAACTATTATACACAAATCGATACTATTTCTGTAAACGGCGTTGATATACCCGTTACACAGGCTTAATAAAAAGGAGGACTACACATGAAACACACGAAAAGACTTTTGGCGGCTGTAATGGCTCTCACAATGGTATCGGCAATCGCTCCGATGAGTGCGTTTGCAGAAGATACAACGATCAATCAGAGCAGTGCAACACAATCCGGCACAATGACCGCCACCTATGATGTTACGGCTAAGTACACCGTGACCATTCCGCCCAGCGCAGTTATCGCAGACACTGAAACTGCCGCCACAGCACAGACAATCAAGGCGGAGAATGTTCTTCTCGCAAGCGGAGAAAAGGTGGTTGTAACACTATCAGAAGCAAGCAACACTACCACAGCGAACTCTACCATATTCAATGCCAAGAAAGGTGATTCTACCGTGAAGTACACCATTAAGGCAGGCAGTGACACCGTAGCACTCGGTGGAAAGGTTGCTGAGTTTGAGAGCAAGGCAGCAGAGCAAAAAGTCGATATAAAGTTCATCAAGGACTCCACCAGTGCCCCTACCTTTGCAGGCACACATACCGAAACGCTGACGTTTGGTATCGCGGTGGAGAGTCCTGCACCCTCATTGTCAGATGTATTCGTGAGCGGGACGACTATTTCCTTGCAACATGAAGCAATTGGCAGTACAGTAACTCGTTCATTCAGAAATGACGACGGTACATTTACTTTTACAAGTAATCAGTACAGACAATTTGCTATTATGGAAAAGACAGATGATAGTCATTTTACAATTACATCTACAGTTAATGGCGATTATCTCCCGAGCGACCCTACATATGTAGACACTTTCTGTGTCAAGTATACATTTGATACAACCAATAATACTTATACTATGACAAAAGGATCCAATGTATATTCTTCTTATAATGTTACACTGGATAATATCAAGGTAAATGACGTAGAAATACCTGTTACATTAACAGAATAAATAAGGAGGTAACCCGCAATGAAAAAACTGATAAGCGGTCTATCCGCACTGATTACAGCGGCAATGCTCATCGCCCCGATGAGTGCATTTGCCGACACGGAGATAAAGCCCGATACCGTTCCGCCGGAGGGTGGACTTACCGTAAAGTATGACGTTGATCCGTCCTACACGGTGACGATCCCTGCCGGAGTGGACATTACAACGGGCGATAAGACAGCAAGCATTACGCTGAACGAGGGCGCAC
>ERZ842401.3213-NODE-3213-length-20637-cov-16.098095_pt1 | contig 20637 bp, 18 predicted proteins | sample MGYA00521270_ERZ842401 | MGnify/ENA primary metagenome ERZ842401 (study PRJEB31892, sample SAMEA3878208) | bioreactor metagenome | biome: Moose rumen | place: Sweden | collected 2011-10 | study: EMG produced TPA metagenomics assembly of the PRJEB12797 data set... | reverse complement strand
GGAGGCGCGCAGAATGGGCATTCCCGTAGACCCGCCCGACGTGAATAAAAGCGATAGCGACTTTGATGTCGTCAATGGACACATCATTTTCGGCTTCCGCGGCATTAACGGAATGGGAACAGGTGCGGCGCAGGCGATTATCGACGAGCGAAACGCAAACGGAGAGTACAAAAGTTTCATCGACTTCCTTGAAAGAGTGGACGGCTCAACCGTAAACAAAAAAGCCCTTGAAGGTTTAATCAAAACAGGCGCGTTCGATTCCCTCGGACAAAATCGCCCGACGCTTTTGCAGAACCTTGAGGGCGCAATGCGTTACGTTGCCGCCAAAAAGGAGGGCGAAGAGGCAGGACAGGCTGATTTATTCGGCGAGGCGGGCGAAAAATCTATCGAAGATTTCAAGTTTGAAGAAGTGGCGGATTGGGAGAAAATGGAAAAGCTCAACATCGAAAAAGAGTTTATCGGCTGTTTCCTCTCAGGACACCCCCTCGACGACTATCGCGACGTTATCCAAAAGCGTTCGACGTGCAATTCGACGACGATAGAGCGTTGTGCAAAGCAGGCGGCAGCGGAAATTGCGGCGAAAGCAGGAAGCAAAGCGCGCGGGGCAAAATCGAGCGACACCGTCTACACCGCAATCGGAATGATTAAGGATTTGAAGCCGTACACCACCAAAAAAGGAACGGAAATGGCGTGGGCGAGCCTTTATGACTTCACTGACAAAATCGAAATCACGTTTTTCCCGTCTGTCTGGGAGAAAGCAAAGCCTGTGATTGCGGAAGAAAAAGTCGTCGCGCTCCGAGGCAAAGTTGACCCGCCGAACGAGCGAAACGAGCACCCGTCTTTCTTGGTTGAAGAGGTGATTGACATCGACAACCTCAAAGAAATGAGCATCAACGAGATACACATTCAGCTTGAGAACAAGATTTCTTCTGCGCGCGACCTTGAGCCGATTAAAAACATTTTATTTGACGCGACGGGCATCGCATCTATATATTTTCATATAGATACCGAAAACGGCGCGTACATCGTGCAGGCGAATAACCAAATGAAAGTGCCGACGAACGACGAGTTTATCACACGGCTTCGCGATTTGCCGCTCGTTACAGACGTTTGGACAGCGTAAAGGGCAATCGCGCATTTTCACACCAATTTTTCAAGGAGTAACTATGCTTTATACATTATCGTTATTTTTATCTGGCTTAATTTCGATTTACACATTGCTTTGCTTCGTCAGAATTTTTTTGACGTGGATACCGCAGGCGGAATATTCGCCGTTCGGACGCTTCCTCGCCCAAATCTGCGACCCGTATCTAAACATCTTCCGCCGCCTGAGCTTTCTCCGCCTCGGCTCCGTCGATTTCACGCCAACCGTCGCGCTGCTGGTTCTCGTCGGCGCATCGAGCGTGATAACAGGTGTCATGCAAGTCGGGCGCATCACGGTTTCGGGCATTTTGGCTATGCTTTTATCGCTGTGCTGGAGCGTCGTAACGTCGATACTCGGCTTCGTGATTATCGTGCTTGCAGTCCGCCTCATCGCGCTCTTCATCTCGAAAAACTACTCATCAAGTTTCTGGGACACCCTCGACCGCACCATCACGCCCCTCATCTACCGCATTTCAGGCACATTTTCGCGCACGACCGTCCCGTTCAAAACCGCAATCATCATTTCAATCATCGCCCTCGTTCTTTTGACCCTCGGCGGCAACCTCGTGATGAATCTTTTAATCAATATTATCCGCTCAATCCCAATCTAATTTTTTTCTACCGCAAAAAAAACCCCTTGCACCATAGCTTCTCGCTATCAAAGTGCAAGGGGTTTTCTTTTTCGCCTCTGTTTTATTGCTCGGCTGGCGGTTCAGTCGGTTCGGTCTTTGCAGAAGCGGCTTTTTTGCGAGAAGTTTTCCCTCGCGCGCTCACCGTGTTGTTCACTCTCACGATTTCTTTTTCCACCGCACTCGCAAACTCCATCACGTCCGCATCTTCCTCGATATACGCCGCGTTCAAAATCGGCACAAGGCGGTCATTGAGCAATCGAAGCAGCTCTTTTTTCACATCAGACGCGCTCAAAGTCTTTTCGCTCTGTCCCTCGCTCTGCGAATCTCTCGTTTTGATATATTCCGCCTGCGCCTCGCGAATCGCCTCTATGCTTTCCGCAACGCCGGGGATTTTCTCGATATACGCCTTCATCTCCGCGCTGTCAAGGTCGTTCAAAAGGCTCATCACCATTCCAGAGCCTTCCTCAAAGCCCCGCGACGTAATTTTTCCCTTGTAATATTTAGCGATTTTCTCTCTCACAGCCTTTGCGCTTGAGCTCACAACCTCGCTCTTCATCGCCTCGCAGCCTTTGAGCACTTTATTCAAATCGCTCACTTCCTTATCTCGCTTTTTATCGACCCCAGCAAGCGACACCGACTTTTTAGCTGTTGAAGAAGAGGAAAGGAGCTTTTCACGCAACGCAATCACCTCTTTCATCAACGTATTCACAATCGGCTTTTCAATTTCGCGCGTTTCATACGCTCTTTGCAATGCCGATGCCAATGAAGCAACTTCTGAAACTCTTATTGCTGCAGAAACACTGTTAATTTTATCCATACCATACTTATACAACCAAAATCCGATTTTGTAAAGTCTTTTTTTTATCTATTTTCATCAAAATCGACATCAAAATCTTTTTTCTCTGTGCGATTTTATGTATAATCGAGGTCAAATTCTTCTTTTTCATCTTTTGTATACATAAAATCGCCTCATATCTGAAATTAAAATTGAAATTTTATATGTAATCGGCTCGAAAACTTTATTTTTAGCGCGATTTTATGTAAAATCGAAGCAAAATTCTGCTTTTTTGCCCTTTGTATGCACAAAATTTTTCTTTGAAAAAAAATTAAAATTGAATTCGTCTGCACAAAGAGGGAAAAATTTAGAAACGGGGCGTGAAAAAAAAACGATGATGAAGATTTGAGAAAAATGACTCAAAAAAAATAAAAAAAGAGGAAAAAGCTATTGTTTTTATCGAAATTTGTGCTACTATTATAAGAGATAAAATCGGTGGGGAAAGGGTTTTTTAAGTGCTGGGGATTTATTTAAACTTAATCATCGTATCGTGCGCAGTGAGTGCGGCAATTTTCGCGTTCCTCTTCTTTTTCACTCGTTCGGGCTTCATCATCTTGCGAAGCTACGTTCTCTCTCTCGGTCTAATCACGTTTTTCCTCGATGCAGGCTTTGCGCTCACGGGATTTTCTCCCGATTTGAAAAAAGCCGCCATTCCTCATTTCGTCGGCTTGATGAGCGTCAATGTCTTCCTTCTCCTCGAAATCCTGTTTGTCCTTCACGAGCTCAAAGCCAAAGCCAGCGTGATTATCGTGATTCTTTCAGCTCTCGTCGTGTATATGATGAGCGATTTTTTGATACTCACCTCCTCCACGCCGTTCCTTTACACCAGATTCAACCACTACACTTCCTACATTATCCAAAGCAAAAAACATTTCTCTTTTCACTACTCGTTTATCGCCGTAACCGCAATCACGCTTTTTTCTATCGGCTGCATTTGGTACACGAAGCAAAAGACAAAACACGACAAAATCTTTGCTTCGCGCCTTATTTTTGCAAATCTGCTCTTGATTTTGGCATCTGTGCCTGAAATCATTATGTTTCACCACCCGCTTCCGATGCCGTATATCTCCTTTGCGCTGGGTTTCACGGTCGTTTTTTTCCTGTGGTACGCCGCCGCAGACGACCAAAGCTCCTATATGCCCACGATTGAGAATACGGCGAAAAATGTTTTCTCTCTCATCGACACTCCGATTTTGATTTTCGCCCTCGACGGCGACATAAAGCTCTTTAACCCCAGCGCAAAAAGAGTGCTTGCGATAGACGGCAAAGAAACAAAGCCGCTTCGAAGCGTGTTGGCTCTAAGCGATGTGGAGTTTTTGAACCTCATCACCAAAGCTAAGCGCGGATTGAATACGACGTGGAAAACGAGAGTTATCGCGAATAACAAACCGTGTTTCTTGAAATGCTTTATCAAATTCGACAATGCAAAAGACCCGTATTGCATCATCGGTACGATTGAAATGGAATGAAAATATGAAAGAATATAAGCCGTACCAGATTTTTTTGATAACTTCGTTCGCTGTCTTTGCCAATTTCGCAGGCAAAACATTCACTGCGGCGTTTCATATCCCGCTTTGGTTCGACACCTTCGGCACATTCTTGGTTTCCTATACGCTCGGTCCATTTTGCGCGGCATTTGCGGCGGCTGCAAACGTTTTTTTATACTCGCTCTACTTTCCCCACTTCATCGCATACGCATATTCCTCCGTTCTCTCCGCCATCGCAGTGGGGCTGTTGTGCAAGAGAGGCTATATGGCTTCCTTTCTGCAAACGATGACGCTGAGCGTGATTATCACGATGCTTTGCGTTATTTCAGAAAGCACGCTCAATATTTTCATCTTTTCGGGCAAGGTGAACAACATTTGGGGCGACGGAATTGCCGATTATTTGTCCTCTCTCGGCGTTCCGTTTTGGCTTTACACGCCGATTGCGCATTTTTATGTGGATTTTCTCGATAAAGTCATCGTTCTTGCTTCTTTGTATTGCTTCTTTAAATTCTATCGCAACTTAAAAAGCCTTCTGCCGCTGTTTCTGCGCTTCCACGCCCTGCCGATGTTGGCAATCGCCGTCTTTTTCGCCGCGCAAAGCAGTGCGTTTTCTCAAACAATCGATTATAATTCCTACGTCAGAACGATTTACAACGGCTCAAACTCAATTCCCTGCGGAGAGGCGAACGACGTTGTCTCGACGACCGAAGGTATTTTGTGGATTGGAACGTACGCAGGTTTGTACCGCTACAACGGCACAGAGTTCCGCTTGATGACGGATTTTGAGTCGATTAAGGCGGTGAAGAGCCTGTATGTTGACGACGAGGGGCGGCTTTTTGTCGGCACGAACGACAGCGGGCTTTCGATTGTGCTTAATGAGAAAGTGGCGAACGTGCTGAACGAAGAAAGCGGCTTGCCTTCCGACAGCGTGCGCTGTATCACCAAATCTTCTAACGGCTTGTATTATGTGGGAACAAGCGAGGCGACGGCAATCATTTCGATTGTGGACGGACTTGGCATAAAGCAGATTCTCACAGAGATTTCCGACGCGATACGCCTTTCCTCCGATGCGTGCGACAGGGTGGCGGCGGTTACTTCGCAGGGAAAACTCTTCATCGTGCAGGATAATCGTATTTTGTGGGATTCTCACGATTGGAGCGAGGCGTTCACGGCGGCGACGTTCAGCGAAAACGGGCTTTTGTATGCGTCAACAGAAAGCAATCGGCTTTATACGTTTGAGCTATCTGGCAATCCGCTTGAAATCGTGCTGAAGACGAATTCTAGGAACTGCGCGCCGCTGCAACACATCAATTCGATTGATTTTGTAGAGGGAAAAATATTTTTATGCGCAGATAACGGCATTGCCTACATCGAAGATTCACAACTGCACGCGATAAACACGGGCGAGTTCAACAATTCGATTGATAAAATGACGACGGATTATCAAGGCAACCTGTGGTTTTCTTCTTCGCGGCAGGGATTGCTGGAAATGTGCCGCAGTGCGTTTGAAGAGGTGTATAAATCGGCAGGCTTTAAGAATACCGTGGTCAATTCGACGCTCAAATACAAAGGCGATATGTATTTTGCGACCGACAACGCCCTTTCGATGATTAGCGGAGCGAGCGGCGAAAAGGGAGAGAATGAGCTGACGGCGTTTTTAGAGAATACGCGGGTGAGGTGCTTGAAAGAAGATGATAGCGGCGTGATGTGGCTTTGCACGAAGTCGAAAGGGCTTTTGAGCTATGACGGAAACGAGATAAAACGCTACGGAGATGCGCAAAACTTCCGCGTTTGTCTGCCGATGACGGCGGGAGAGCTTGCGGCGGGGAGCAATGACGGCGTTTCGATTGTGTCGGGCGGAGAAATCGTGGCGACGCTGGGCGAAAAGGACGGCTTTGAGAACACGATGGTGCTTTGCTTGGCGGAATTGCCGAACGGAAAGATACTCGCAGGCACGGACGGCGGCGGCATCGCGGTCATCAGGCGAAAAGAGCGAAGAGTAAACGAGTGGGAGATAGAGCGGCTGATTTCTCGGCGCGACGGGCTTTCGAGCAACGTGATTTTGCGCATTGTTCTCGACACGCAGAGGGAAGACGCGGACGGCGATAAAGAAAAATGCGGCGTGTTTGTCGTTACGAGCAATTCGATTTGCTATATCGACATCGAAAATGTTATTGCAGGGCAGCCCGATTCTCTTTTCTCGGCGACAATTCTCGATAACTTCCCCTACTACAACAATTTCGACATCGTCTTGAACGACAACGGCGACATATTTGTGTTGAGCAGTGCTGGCATTTTTGTGGTGAACAGAGAAGAGCTGTTGGCGAACAAAAAAGTGGATTACGAGCTGTTGGATTTGCGGCAGGGTCTCGGCGGCTCTTTAACGGGCAATTCGTGGAATTATTTGGACGAGAATAAAAATCTGTATTTGTCGTGCAGTACAGGTTCATTCCGCTTCAATTTGAACACCTACGACCGCAGAGAAAAATCGTATCGCATACAGCTCAAATCGATACTCTTGGATTCAAAGCGGCACGTCGTGCAGAAAGATATTCCCTTCGTCATTCCTGCGGACGTGGAAAGCGTGGAAATCGTGCCCGAAATCATCAATTATTCTATTTCCGACCCGTATATCAGCTTTTATTTAGAGGGCGTGGACGACCGACCGTACATAATGCAGCAGAGCGAGCTGGGAAGCCTGTTTTATACGCAGTTGAAAAGCGGCAATTATCAATTTCACATCTCGGTATTGGACTCGAAAGGGCGGTACACCGTTGAAGAGGCGGTGTATAAGATAAGCAAGGCGTATCGATTTTACGATAATTGGTATTTTAAGCTGTATGCGCTCGGTGTTTTTATGCTGGCGGTGGCGTGGCTGTCGTGGTATCTGACTTCAACGCTTTTGAGGCGCAGAATGGAAAAGCAAGAGCGGGAAATGCAGAACATCAGAAACCAAGTGCGTATGGGAAACGAAACGATTTTTGCAATAGCAGCCTCTGTTGAAGCGCGCGACAAGAGCACGGGCAAACATTCGTTCCGTGTGGCTGAATATTCGGTGCTGATTGCAAAGGAATTGGGCTTTAGCGGCGAGGCATTGGAGGCACTGCATAAAACGGGACTTCTGCACGACATCGGAAAGATTGGAGTTCCCGATTCCATACTCAACAAGCCATCTCGCTTGACCGACGAAGAGTATGAGATAATGAAAACGCACGTCGATATTGGCGGCGAAATCTTAAAGGACTTCACGCTTATCGCTAACGTTGCAGACGGTGCAAAATATCATCACGAACGCTACGACGGCTCTGGCTATCCTAATCATTTGAAGGGCGAAGAAATCCCGCTCAATGCGCGCATCATCGGCATTGCCGACGCATTCGACGCGATGACGGCAAACAGAGTGTACAGGAAGGCTCTCGATATGGATTTTGTGAGAGAAGAGCTGCTTCGCTGTGCAGGCACGCAATTTGACCCAGGGCTTGTGAACATTATGATAGAGCTTATCGATTCGGGCAAGCTCAACGTAATGGATATTTATAATCAAAGCGTATGAGAGGCAAGACGTGAAAAAGTTTTTTTTCAATCGATATGTAATTTCGCTCTTTAGCACCATTCTCACGGTCGCTTTCATCGTTGGAGCAATGAAGATAGTGCGCAAAAACTACGCAGAAAAAAAGATAAAGGTCGGCTTCATCTACATCGGCGACACGGGAACGGCATACACGAACAATTTTTATCGCGCGCAAACCGAGCTTGAAGACGCAATGGGCGATACGATTGAAACGGTAGCGAAATTCAATATCACCGAAAGCACCTGCAGCGAAGCATTAGATGATTTAATCGCACAGAATTGCAACCTGATTTTCACGACGAGCTACGGCTACGGAGAGGCGACAAAGCAAGCCGCAATGACGCACCCCGACATACAATTCTGCCACGCGACAGGAAGCAACGCGAACAGTGAACCGATATTGGCGAACTATCACAATTTTATGGGGACGATTTACGAAGGCAGGTATATTTCGGGCGTTGTGGCAGGATTAAAGCTCTTAGAACTCATCGAAAGCGGCAAAGTGAAACGAAGCAAAGCGAAAATCGGCTATGTGGCGGCGTTTCCATATCCTGAAGTGATTTCGGGATACACGGCGTTCTTTTTGGGAGTGCGCAGTGTGGTGAGCGAAAGCGTGATGAAAGTGAAATACACGAACACTTGGAGCAATCACACCTCCGAAAAGAAATGCGCCGAGTCGCTCATCGAAGAAGGCTGCGTCATCATCTCGCAGCACTCGGACACGACAGGTCCTGCGATTGCTTGCGAAGAGGCGAGCAATAATCAAGGCAAAGTCGTCTTTCACGTCGGCTATAATCAGAGTATGGCAGACGTTGCGCCGACAACTTCGCTTGTGTCGTGCCGAATTAACTGGACGCCGTACATCATCGGAGCTACAAGGGCGGTGCTTCAAGGGCGAAAGATAGAGCACGTTATAAAAACGCCGCTTCGCTCAAACGATTGCGCGCTTGGTTTTTCAAATGATTGGATTGAAATAATCGGATTGAATCAGCTTATCGTCGCTAAAGACACCGAAAAAGAAATAAACCGCATTATAAAGCAATTTAAGAGCAACGATATTTCTGTTTTTAAGGGAAATTATACGGGAGTCAATCCGTTCAACGAAAACGACACAATAGATTTGAGAAAGCCGTTTATCGAAAACGCCGAACAGTCTGCTCCCGCTTTTCACTATGTGCTAAAAGACGTGATTAGTGCTGAATAAGCATAATGCGCGCATACACTTTTGCTGAATAGAGCAGCGAAAATACATCTGGATAGTATTTATCAAAACGCGATTGCTTCATATAAAGCTCATTGTCAAGACCGAGCCGCACCGTATCGCTTACTGGGTGTTCATAGCGCAAATTTACGATTTCTGCGGCCTCAAAACCTGTGCTGTCGATGTCTTGAAGCTGGTCTTCAAAGTCATAGAAGCCGTATGCGTGCATATCAAAGTCGATTGCATGCCCTTTATCGCTCGCCCACTTCCATTTCAGCACGACTTCAGGTCCGAAGCAATAGCTGTAATCGCGATAGCTGTCCGTATCAACAAAGCCTCTGCGATAATAGTAATTATCCGACGTACCCAGCAGATTCCAGCACAAATGCGCCTGCCAATCGATATGGCTAGCAGGATAATTGATTCGCTGCTTTATCGCAAAGCCTGGCGCAAGAGATGAGAATTCCATAAACGAATGCCACATAAAATCATAATCCATAATAAGAGCAATCGTCGTATCTCGCCTTGCAAACTCTGGCGCGCGTGAGAATAAAATGCCATTGCTCTGCACCTGTATGCGATACATCACAGCTTTTTCCAAATCATCTGCGCCGTGATTAGAGCCTTTTCCTGCCTCTCCGCCAAAGTTCAGCTCAAATTGGCTATACAGCTTGTTTGTGTCGTGTCCATACGGGTCGGCATAGACAACACTGATTTCAGGACCTGCATAAATCGGGAATGTTTCATAGCTCGTTTCTCCCTCTCCATACGAAGTATAAGCGCGCGAAGCCCCCATATCTATTTTGAGCGACAGCTCTTGAATATTTTTCGGCGTACTGCTCGGATATTTCTCGAACCACTCGCTATAAAGCCGAGAAGGATTAAGCGCATACGAAACCAATTTGCTCCAATCGTTCGCCTCAAGCGATAATTGATAGAACATCTCGCCCACAACAACGCCGCCGATGGACGTATAGATTAAATCGTTCTTTGACGGAGAGTTTCTTTCAAAAAAGTACTCCCATGTCGCAGAACTCGCCGTACAAATCAGCGCACTCTCGGCTATATTGAGGTTCAAAGCCCTCGCCCCCATATACGAAAGGCTGCCTTGATACGGGTGCAACACGAAATTAGTCCAATACCAATCCGTGTCCCATTTCCACGTATGCTCATAAAAATGCGTTACGTCGTCAAAAGTTACTTTCGCCCACGACGCTCGCGACACAAAGCGATTGTACGAGCCAATCACAAAACTCGGCGCAACAATCATACCGAGAGCGGCAAGATAATGCTTTTTTCCCTTCTCTTCTATTTCCGTTTCTTCTATCGCGCCATCTTCTATTTCTTCTATCGCACTTATCGATTCAGTATCCTCTTCTGCCGTAACGTATTCTGCTTCGTTTTGAGAAAAAACAGGCAGCGTTACAAAAAGATACGAAAGAGCCATAATAGAAAAAATCATTTTTCTCACACTTGCCATACATTTCATAACAGTAAATCCATTGATAAAAAGAAAATAAAAAAAAGGCGGAAAAGATTTTGTCCTTTCCGCCTAAACATCGTGGAGAATAGGGGACTTGAACCCCTGACCCTCGGCTTGCAAAGCCGATGCTCTAGCCAACTGAGCTAATTCCCCAGTTGATTGGGACAGATAAGAGTTGAACTTATGACCCCCGCCTTATCAGAGCGATGCTCTAACCAACTGAGCTACTGTCCCGCTCGTTGACATTTGATACTATAGCAAATCTAAAAACTTTTGTAAAGTACTTTCGCACATTTTTTTCAAAAAAGCTATTTTAAATACTCATCAAACAGAGATTCTAAATACTTTTTATCGCTCATCGCCTTTTGAATATCAGAAACTCTCCCCTCTGCAAACATCTGAGACATCACCCTCATCATATTATCCCGCTCAAGCGCAATTCCCTCGTTACGACCAAGCGCAATTCCCTCATTACGACCAAGCGCAATTCCCTCGCTTCGACCAAGCGTCATTCCTTCGTCATAATATCTTTGAAAAAGTTCGCTCACTTCAAATCCTCCTTGCCGCTTCTGCATTTGAACAACGAAATCTTCCATATTCATAATATCCCGATTATGCGAAATAGCACTCAAAAGCAAAAGCATTTCGTGAATATGCTTTATCGTTTTTCTGCCGTATGTTTCAGCCTTTCCAAGCCGTTCAGAGCGCAAATATTCTGCAACAAGGCGAAAATCGCTTTTGAATCGCGCAATTTCTTCATCTGAAAGCCACGCCACATCAAACACATTTATTTTATAATCGTTTATGAACGGCAGCAATCGCTTATCGATGTCTGAAGAAAACATATCATAAAGTGATTTTTTATTGCTCCATTTTCTCTTCACGCCAAAATGCAGAACAAGCGTAATCACAGGATAAAACGCCCTCGCTGTTTCCAGCTGCTTTTGATACTCCGTTAAATCATATCCCATCACGCGAATAGGCATATTATAATCCACAACGCTCTGATTTTCTAGCCCGAAACAACTTATGCAAATATGCTTCTTCTTCCAATATTTAGCGACATCGCGCTCTTGAGATTTCAACGAATTTTCAAACTTATATGCAGAAAAAGTCTGCGCATCGCTCAACTCATCTTCGCTCACAACATCATCACCCTCGAAAATCAGCGCATTTACGATGTCTGCGAACACGTCATTGTACGATTCCAAGATTTTTTCTGCAGCGTCTTTTTCTGCCATAGCGTATGAAAGAACTTTACAGTGTCTTTACATCAAAGATTTTGGACTGAGCAAAAAGCGGGTCTTTTCGCTTGCTTTTTGCATTCACATAGCGCGTTTCAACAATAATCACATATTTTCCCGCGCTCAAAGTTGACGGAACTGCAACAACCAGCTCGGAAGGCATATTCGTAAGAATATCGAACGGCTCAACCTTTATCCACGAGCTTCTATCCATATTGATGCTGCCGTTTTCGTCCGCGCTCACAAAATACACGCCGTCGCCCTCAACTCCCGTTTTCAGATTTTTCCCGACAACTCGAATCGATTTACCTGCCACAATAGAGCCGTCCGCCGTACCCTTTCCCTCAATTTCGCTAATTTCCGCACTTACGCTAGACGCTTCTTCAATAGTAGAAATCGTCAAATCTTCCACTGCTTTCGTCAATTTCGGCAAAGAAGAAACTTTTACCCCCACACTCTGACTAGCCGCCGCCGTCGAGCTGTCTACGCTTCCTCTCACTGTCGGAGAAACAGTTACCAAGTCTAAGATTTTTACCGAATACCCCTTTGACAAAAGGTCAACTACCATATTCTGATACACTTCTAGCATACGGCTCATATCGCTCGCGTCAATGCCGTATTTGTCCATAATCAGCCGTAATTGCGTTTTCACGTTTACCATTTTCTTGTCGAGAGAAACATAGTACTTTTCGCCTTTGTTAAAGTTATTTTTGCGCAGCTTGCCGCTAATCTCTGTTTCCAATCCCTCTCCGTAAGACACCAACTCATCTTCATTAGCCATAAAAATAGCCTCCGTTTCAATAAAATAATTCTGCTATAGGTATAGCACTCTTATACCAATCTGTCAAGTTTTTATCATTTTCACTTTCGCATAGTGGCATTTTATATATAAAACGTTGCCCGTGCTTATATAAAACGTTGCTCATTTTATATATAAAACGTCGCTCGTGCTTATATAAAACGTCGCTCATTTTATATATAAAACGTCGCTCGTGCTTATATAAAACGTCGCTCATTTTATATATAAAACGTCGCTCGTGCTTATATAAAACGTCCAAAGTTTCTATAGAAGTTCTGATTTATATCAAAAAAAGAACATTTCTTTGTAAAATCGTATGTACTTTTTTCTACAATATATTATAATGGAACTGAATATTTTGTTTACCATAAGGATTTTGCTTTTTATGAAGAAAATACTCATAGCATTAACTGCGCTCATCTTTTCCCTGCCGCTCTTTGCAAACAAAGTATCTCATTCAAGCGCAGAAAACAGCATTTCTTTTTCAGCTTTTACCAATCAATATGATTATTATCTTGACGCACTGCATTACAACGACTACGATAACTCCGTTGTACAGGGCTTTTTCGGCTATGACAAAAACTTTTTGAATATCGGCGGCACAGCCACTCTTTTCGGCGTATATCTCGGAGTAGATTACGACCAGCAGATTTCTAACTATCGCGATTGGCCAGCAAATATGACCGATGAGGAAATCGCTTTTATTTTCGGCTTTCCGCACGATTTCGCCGTTGCAGGACACTATTACGATTTTTGCTATACCGACGGCAAAGGCATAATCGAGGCAGGGCTTGAAGCAGGAAAGTGCTTTGAGCTTCCTTCCGATAAAAAACTGCGCGTGTCGTTTGCAGGAAACTATTTGATGAACTTCCGAGCTTCCCTCGACATCGCCTACTATCAGCCAAACGGCGAGCTGCGTTTTGAATACGGCAGGGACGCTGATAACGGTATCGGAGTGAAATATATGCTTATGGGAACGTTCGACGACGCTTATAAAAAGGCTTGTCCATGGTATCACAAAATTACTTTGTACTACGGCTTGACGCACGATTTTTCCAGCAATTTCACGTTCGGCTTCAAACCGCAGTTTTACGCCGTTGTCAACAGCTTCTATCCCGCTTACAAAAATTACGGCGTAAACGGCGAGCAATATGTGGACTGCCAGACGCATTCAGGCGATATAGAAGCTGAAATTATCGTGCCGTTCGCGTTCCGCTATGCACTCGATTCATTCGAGCAGGTGCATTTTCTTACGACCGTGATGATAGGCGCATTCTATTCAACCTTTGACCACACCGAGCGCATTGTTCACAGCGATTCAATCGGTCTCAACTCTTTCAACGACGCAGGCTGTGTGCCATACGCGGGGCTTGGCTTAGGCGTTGAAATCGCGCTGAACAAGCACTTTAATATGGCTTTAGGCTCTCGCTTTGTCAGAGTGCCAGAAAAAGATAATGAGGACGAGGGGCGATACAATGCAAAAAATATGTCTTTTTCATCAATCGCTTCCGAGCCGCTGTCGATTTCGATTATCTTTAAATAAGTTCCTCATAAAACCGAACAGGTAACAAGATGAGTATGAAACGAAAATTTTTATTTTACTATTTGAATACGGGCAATGGACATTTAAATCCTGCGCGAGTCTTAAAAACTGCCGTTGAAGAAGAGTATCCAGAGGCAGAAGTTGAACTTGTAGACGGCTTTGAAAAAAATAATCTTGTGGGCAAAGTCTTCTTTGAAAAGCTCTATCGCATTGCAAGCGTCCATCTTACAGGATTGTGGACACTCATTTTCGACATTTCAAATCATCGCGCCGTGCAAACTCTCGTTTTTCACTTAGTGCAGCCGTTTATAATAAAAAGGCTTCGGCAAAAGATTTTGACATCTGGCGCAACAGACATCGTCAGCTTTCACTTTGTTACCACCCCAATCGTCGCAAAAGTACTCCGTTCGCTCAAAAAAGATATTCGCTTAACGTGCGTCGTAACAGACCCGTTCACGATGCCGAAAGCGTGGTTTTACGACAAAAGCGTGAAATACCTCGTCTTCAGCAAAGAAGCAAAAGATTTCGCCGTAAAAAAATGCGGACTGACTGCGGACAAAGTAACTATAATTCCGCTGCTCATCGCGAAAAAATACCGAACTATTCCGACCGCGGAGCGAATAAAAGAATTGCGCAAAAAATATGGATTCCCCGAAGGAAAAAGAATTGTGTTGCTCTCTGGCGGTGGAGATGGATTGCCGCACGCAAAGAGAATAGTTAATTCGTTTTTGCTGCACAAAGTTGATTTCTCGCTCATCGTTGTTTGCGGACGCGACAAATCGACGCTCAACTATATGCAAATGCTGCAAAAAAGCTCTCACAGCGTAGATATAAGAGCATTCGGCTTTGTGGATTTTTTGGACGAGCTTATTGCCCTATCTGATTGCGTAGTGATAAAATGCGGCGCATCTACCATTATGGAGGTGCTTTTACAGCAAAAACCTGTTATCATTTGCCGCTACATTCACGGGCAAGAAAGAGGAAATGTCGAGTTCACAAAACGAAATCACGTCGGCTATTTCATTCAGCGCGGTTCAAAGATAGCTAATAAAATCGAATATCTATTTTCTAACCACAGCGAATACAAAAAACTTATCGCTAACCTGCAAAACTTAAATCTCGACACCGATGCAAACAAAGTCGCTCACCTTGTACATCGCATATAATAGACCTGTTCGGAAACAGTATGTCATTGCCGTACTTGATACGGCAATCTATTGCAATATAGGCAAAAAGATTATCGGGTCGAGCCCGATAATGACAATTATCGAACAAGTCTAATAAAAAATGCCGCTTACTAAAACTTAGAAAGCGACATTAAAGGAGGTGAAAAAATGAGAAACGCCCATGCGAAAGAAAAAGACGACAGCTCGCATGGACAGAAAAACAAAAACGCTGTACTGTGACACAGAACAAACGAGTTATTTATATAATAATCACATTTCTCTAAATAGTCAAGTTTTTTTTCTTTTTTTATGATTTTTTTCCCTATATTCTCTCTTTTTTACTTGCCTATCATCGAAATTATTATTATATTGAAAGTATGGAAAGTTTTATTGCACAGCAGGCACAAAGTTCTGCCTCAAGAAAGTTTATGACAAGGGTCTACGGCTGGATGTTTTTAGCCTTGGTGATAAGCGGAATAGCTGCTTTATTCACTGCAACGAATGAACACCTCCTCCGTCTTATTTTTGGCACACGATTCGGCTTTATCGTTTTGATAGTCGGAGAGCTTGCGCTCGTGTGGTATCTGTCGGCGAATATCAGAAACTTGTCGCCTGTAGCCGCAACTACGACGTTTTTTGCATATTCAGTATTAAACGGCATGTCGCTTGCATCGATATTCTTTGTCTATCCAATCGGAAACATCGTCAATGTCTTCTTTGTAACAGCACTCATGTTCGGCGCAATGACCATTTACGGAATGATTACAAAGACAGACATAAGCTCATTTTCTCGTTATTTTTCAATGGCACTTATCGGGCTTGTTATCGCCTCTGTGGTAAATCTTTTGCTAAAGTCATCGGGGCTTGATTGGCTGATTTCTATTGCAGGAGTTGTGCTGTTCACCGCTCTTACTGCGTGGGACACTCAAAAAGTCATACGAAGCGCACATTATGCAACCGATAGCGACGCGTATAAAAACGTTGCTATCTTTGCCGCGCTTAATTTGTATCTTGATTTCATCAACATCTTCTTATATCTCCTTCGTTTATTCGGAAATAGAAGAAGATAGCCGTACAGCTTTTTGAAAAAGAGCTTATTTTTTGCTGCCCATAAGTGCATTATACGCCATTTGGGCAGCTTTTTGTTCCGCTTGTTTCTTATTCTTGCCCTCACAAGGTCCATAAGTGGAATCTTTTAAATGCACTTTTATCCAAAAAGTTCTATCGTGGTCAGGACCTTCTTCCTTTACAATTTCATACACAGGGCACGTCTTTTCTCTTTTCTGATACAATTCTTGCAGCAGTGTTTTGTAATCTTTTTGACCTTTGTTCTGCTGCACTTTGCGGATTTCTGGCACAATGAAGCGTAAAACGAGCTTTTCAGCCTCTTCAAATCCCTTGTCCAAATAATAAGCCCCTATCACCGCTTCCCAAGCGTCCGCTAAAATTGCGCTTTTTTCTCTGCCGCCACTCTTTTCTTCTCCTCTTCCCATCACCAAGCATTTATCTATTCCCATTTCAATCGCAAGAGGAGCGAGCGTCTTTTCAGATACGACAACCGATTTTATCTTCGCAAGGTCGCCTTCTTGATTCTCCACCATATCATTGTATAAAAATGAAGCCGTAGACATTCCAAGCACACTATCGCCTAAAAACTCCATACGCTCATTATTATAATGCTTAAACTCTACACTTTCGTTTGAAAAAGAGCGATGATGAAAAGCTAAATCTAAAAGAGATAAGTCATTAAAATGAATACCAAGATTTTTGCAAAAATTTTCTAGCATTTTTTTTCTATCTTTCTCAATATGCTTTTTCATATTTTCTCTCCTTAGGTGATATAAAAACATAAAATTTATTTATAAAATCTGTACTTCGTACTTTTATCTGCGAAAAAAGAAAGGCACAGAAAAACCTGTGCCTTCTCTTTAGCAGAAAGAAATAAAACTATTTCTTCTGAGACATAATGAAGTCGTAAGCGTCTTTTACAGTCTCGAACTCATTTGCCTTGTCATCTGGGATACTTACACCCATTTCTTCTTCGATAGCATAAACAAGCTCGTATGTATCCAAGCTATCTGCACCAAGGTCGCCGCGGAAAGATGCTTCCATAGTTACCTTAGCTGGGTCAATCTCAAGTTTATCTGCGATAAGCTTCTGAATTTTCTCGAACGTCTCGTCCATGTTATACTCCTGTATTGCGAACACTCGCTTTGATTGGCACTAAGCCTGAGGGATAATTACCTGTCGTCCACCGTAATATCCGCACTTTGGACAAACATGATGCTGCATTGTCAAGTTTCCGCAGTTGCTGCATTCCACAAGCTGAGGAGCTACGAGATGCATATTTACACCACGACGTCTGCGTGTGCGAGCCTTTGATGTTTTCGCTCTAGGTACTGCCATATTATAACCTCACTGTAAAGTTAATTTACCGATATAACATTGACTATAATACAACAGAAATCCCTTATGTGTCAATAATTATAGCACTTTTATCTCTTTTGTCAAATGAAAAATGACACTTTTTTAAAATTTGTCAGTTCATTTTGCTAAATTTTTCCTTCAACATCTTTGCAATAATAGGAGGAACCATCTCTGAAACATCTGCACCAAATGCAGCAAGGTCTTTTATTGCACTTGATTTCACAATAAAATACTTCGGCTCAGTAGAAATAAAGAACGTTTCAATGCTGTTATTAAGAGTCCTATTCATCAGTGATAAGTCAAATTCATAGCTGAAATCACGAACATTACGAATACCTCGCAGCATAACCTTTGCGCCACGCTTTTTTGCGTAATCGACGATAAGACCACTCCACAAATGTACCGATACGTTATCCCATTCACTCACAAGTGATTCTAAAACGGATAGACGTTCTTTATCAGAAAAAAGGCATTTTTTTTCAGGATTAACAGCAATGACAACATCAATTTCGTCAAAAATTTGTCTTGCCCGCTCTATTATATTTAGATGTCCGTATGTTGGTGGGTCAAATGACCCTGCAAAAATCGCTATAGCCATAATCTTCTCTATATTATTTTCTTTTATCACTCCCGTCAAGGTTAGCATTTTATATCATTACGATTTTATTTTGTAAAAAATAATGCGCATTACATAAAAAGAAAGTGCAAGTATTTGACGAAAATTATTTATATGTGTATGATAAAAGACATGCAACTAAAGAATTTCATCAAACTAACAAGCATTGCTTTTTTTTCTATTTTTATTTTAAGCTGTTCTAAGCAAGTTGAGCCAAATGCAACACAGCCAGTTGCCGATGAGCCAAAAATTGAAGAAGTAGTAGAAGAGAATCCTATTATCGAAGAGCCTCAAAAGCAAAATGTAGTAACTGAACCTGTAAAAAAGATACCTGTTACTCCTATCATAAAGAAGAAAGAAGTCGAAGTAGTTCCAGAACCAACGCCAGGGCCTGTAGTAGAAGTTAAGAAAGAAGAGCCTCCGAAAAAGGAAGAGCCAAAGGTTGAAGTAAAAGAAGAACCAAAGCAAGAAGTTAATCCTGCGATGGAAGAGTATAAGAGGTCTGTTGCAGAAACTGGTGATGAGATTGATTATGACACTTTCGAGCGGGACAAAAAAGAGATTAAAAAAATCATCGAAGATTTAATCGTCATTATGAAAGACGGCGATAGTGCAAAATGGCAACAATATGTAGAAAAAGCCTCGATTACTTATTGGAGCGACACAAATCATCTTGCTTCTTATTCAAAAAAGCTGCCTCAAAAAGGCATCAGAATGAAGAATTTGAAAGACTATTTCAAATGGGTTTTTGTTCCATCAAGAAAAGGTCAAACGATTGACGAAATTCGCTATATTTCTAATGAAAGTATAAAAGCTGTTCAAGTGAAAGGCGATAAAGATGTTGTATATTATTATTTCAAAAAAGAGAACGGAAAATGGAAAATCCATTTACCGACTCTTTAATGTGTAAAAAAGCAGCTATTTTTTATTACTTATAAAAAGTAATCGTTGATTTTTTTGCACATTAGAATTATAATAATAATAAATTCCAGGAGGAAATTATTTATGAGATTAGCTAAATATGGGACAGGTATTGTCTGCGGGCTTTTGTTGTGTGCTGGTGTTTTGTTTGCTCAGGAACAAAAAGAAGAAACAAACGTTGAATCAGAATACATGCAGTCTGTAGAAGACCAGGTTATTTCTGAGCTTGCTAATAATGAAAGCAGAGATGACAAGGTTGTGGCTTTACAGTATCTCAAGGATGCTGCTGATGAAGGTCGTATTACACCAGAAATGATGAATACACTTGACCATCTTGCAGGTGAAGGTCTTACAAATCAGTCAAGAACTGGTGGTCGCGTTACGAACAATTATCCAGATATTCGTAAGCAGGCTTGCGACATTCTTGCAACAGTAAAGACAGAAGAGTCAAAAAACTCTCTTAAAGTTATCGCTCTTAACGATAATGAGCCAATGGTTTTAGCCGCAGCTATTCGCGGTCTTGGTGAAATCGGTATCAATGAGGGAGATGAGGTTATTGAAGCAATCAACTGGGCTCAGAAAAGAAATGCAGCATTGAACCCAACAAGCTCTATGGCACACGAAGTTCTCGTTGCTTATGAGAAACTTGCAGATACTGTTGAAAACAAGCAACCAATGCTTGAGCAGATTGCAAAGATTGCTGGAAACAACCGCTATAACAAAGCTGTTCGCAATAAGGCAAAGGCTCTTTTGAAGAAATTCCAGGAAGATAGTAGCAAATCAACTCAGACAGGTAGATAAAAACATAATATCGTCTGACAAAAAAAAGCATTGCCTTATATGTGCAATGCTTTTTATTTGTAAAAATAAAAACCGAGAGATACAGGATTCGAACCTGCTACCTTCGGCTCCGGAGGCCAACGCTCTATCCAAGTGAGCTAATCTCTCATAGGTAAATAAAATTTATACCGAAATCGTTAAAATGTCAATAGGTAGAATAAATGGATCCGATAATATTAGCATCAGCTTCACCTAGAAGACAAGAGATTCTTAGTCAGTTGAATATACCTTTTAAGGTTATTCCTTCTCAAGATGAAGAAGTCTATCCAGATAATATGGAACATACAAAAATTCCAGAACACTTAGCTGTGCAGAAAGTACGAAGCATACAAAGAACTTTTTCTAAAGAGCTTGAAACGTTTTGGATTTTGAGTGCAGACACGCTCATTTTATATGATGATAAAATATTTGGAAAACCAAGCGACCAAAATGAAGCTGAGTTTTTTTTGCGAACATTACAGGGAAAAACACATAATGTTGTAACTGGCATTGCTTTATATAATGGCAAAGAGAAGACTTTGATAAGCCGTTCTAGCATAAATGAAGTAACATTCGCCCCCATGAGTGACGAAGAAATAGAATGGTATTTAAATACGGGCGATTGGCATGGAGTTGCTGGCGGCTATAGAATACAAGGAGTGGCTTCTTGCTTTATAAAAAGCATAAAAGGTTCTACAAGTTCAATTATGGGCTTGCCTATATTTGAACTTTATGATATGTTAAAGGAGC
>ERZ842401.3212-NODE-3212-length-20639-cov-8.749320_pt1 | contig 20639 bp, 12 predicted proteins | sample MGYA00521270_ERZ842401 | MGnify/ENA primary metagenome ERZ842401 (study PRJEB31892, sample SAMEA3878208) | bioreactor metagenome | biome: Moose rumen | place: Sweden | collected 2011-10 | study: EMG produced TPA metagenomics assembly of the PRJEB12797 data set... | reverse complement strand
GTCGTAGGCTTTGGGGGCAATGTCAGCGAGGTAGTCGGAGGCGACATAATAGGGGTTGAGCGCAACACCGAGGGCATCGGCTATGGTCTGATAAATCTGATTCCACGTCAGCGACTCGTCGCTCATGATCTGGAATGCCTCGCCGATAGTCTGCGGGTTACCCAATAATCCAATGAATCCACGTGCGAAGTCCTCGTTCCATGTCAATGTCCAAAGAGAACTGCCATCGCCATGTACGATGACCTGCTTGCCTTCCATCATCCGCTTCAGTACCTGCCAACTGCCCTTCAGACCATGGACACTGGTGGGTACACCCCGCTCACTATAGGTGTGACTGGGGCGAACGATGGTTACAGGGAAACCGCTCTCCCGATAGGCTTTCATGAGCAGTTCCTCACAGGCAATCTTGTTGCGCGAGTACTCCCAATAAGGATTGGCAAGTGTAGTACCCTCGGTGATGACATGCTGGCGCACGGGCTTGTTGTAGGCTGACGCCGAACTGATGAAGACATATTGCTTGGTACGGTCCAAGAACATCCTGATATCGCGCTCAACCTGAGAGGGTACGAAACCGATGAACTCGCACACGGCATCGAAGGTCTCAGTGCCGAGTTTGCTTGCCACCTCATCAGGGTGATTATTAATATCACCCGTTATCAGATGTATGCCCTTTGGCAGTTCATCACTCCTGTTGCCACGGTTAATCAGCCAGAGTTCGTGTCCGCTGGCTACGAGTTGTCTTGTGATGGCACTGCTGATGGTGCCTGTTCCACCGATTATCAATATCTTCATAGTCGTTATATGTTATGATAGTTATTCATCCATCGGGTAGCGCACACCCCATTTCTGGCGAAGGCTGTCCATGAGTCGCATGATATAGAGGGTCTCTTCGTGAGGCATCTCGTGAGGTTCCAACAAACCGTCAATGAGTGCCTGGCGACAAGTCAGGAACTGGTATTCATAGCCAGTGATCTGCTGAGGTACATGGATTGTCTCCATGTATGTACGATTAGGACCATTTACGGTTATCGTCTGGGGATTGTTGATGTTGTCGATGATGAGATTGCCTTCTGTGCCGGCAATGACACCAATGTTGTCTCCCACACAGGCTGCACTCGACTGCAAGTTACACAGCACACCATCCTCTAGAACCAGTGTGATGGCGTTTGTCAGATCCATGCCCGTCTGGCTTTTCACACATTGGCTATCTATATTAATAATGTTCGCGGGAAAGAACATACGCACGAAGTTGAGGGCATAGACACCAAGGTCGAGTAGGGCGCCGCCACAGAGGTCAGGGCGCATAATCCGTGGCTTCTCGCCCATCGAGTAGCCCAGCGTAGCAGTCACGAGACGTGGGATACCGATACGCCCGCTATTGATAAGGTCACATACTATCTTGACTACAGGTTGGTAGCGTGTCCAGATGGCCTCTGCAAGAAAAACCCGCCGCTTATGAGCCAGTTCTACGATCTCGGCAGCCTGCTTATGGTTTGCCATGAAAGCCTTCTCAACCAGACAAGGCTTCCCAGCCAACAGAGCCGTCCGTGTCACGTCGAAGTGGTGGGAATGAGGCGTTGCCACATACACCAGATCAACATCCGCATCGGCTATCAACTCATGATAGGAACCGTATGCCTTCGAGAGGCTCCATTGTTTGGCAAAGGTCTCTGCCTTCTCCAACGACCGTGAGCCTACGGCATAAGCCTCACACTCCTTAAGTCCGTTTAATGTAATGGTCGCCTTCTCTGCTATCCATCCTGCTCCGATGATGCCGACTCGCAAAACTCCATTTTGTCCTATAGCCATATTGAATTCTTATAAATATTTGTAGAATTGACTCTGCAAATATACGAATAATCTTATATAAATCACCATGCGTGATGTTAATCGTAGTTAAAGTCAAAGTTGTGTTCAACGTCTTCCTTGACAAGGACTATGACATCTATCAACGACTACTCACAGAGGGGTGATTTGTCAAGAAACGCCTCGAACTGTTGTTCGGGGCGTCACTTATCATATTATAACGTATAGTCGGTATTATCCGAGTTTACCGTCTGAACCAAGCACATTCACAATCTTGTGGATGTACATCTTCTTCATGTTCTCACGAGCGGGCTTCAGATACTGACGAGGATCGAAGTGGTCAGGATGCTCAGCGAGATACTGACGGATAGCGGCTGTCATAGCGAGACGAGAGTCTGAGTCGATGTTAATCTTGCAGACAGCACTCTTAGAAGCCTCACGAAGTTGCTCCTCGGGGATACCTACTGCGTCAGGCAGGTTACCGCCAAACTTGTTGATGGTGTCAACCTCATCCTGAGGAACTGAAGAAGAGCCATGGAGCACGATGGGGAATCCAGGAAGTTTCTTCTCAATCTCATGCAGCACGTCGAAAGCGAGTGGAGGAGGAACGAGTTTACCAGTCTTCGGGTCACGTGTGCACTGCTCTGGCTTGAACTTATAAGCACCGTGAGAAGTACCAATAGAGATAGCAAGAGAGTCGCAACCTGTACGGGTAGCGAAGTCAATAACCTCCTCAGGCTTGGTATAGTGTGACTCCTCAGCGACGACCTCGTCCTCAACACCAGCGAGGACACCGAGTTCTGCCTCCACAGTCACGTCGTACTGATGAGCATACTCAACGACTTTCTTTGTCAGGGCGATATTATCCTCATAAGGCAGAGAGGAACCATCGATCATCACTGAAGAGAAGCCCATGTCGATACAATCCTTACAGAGTTCGAAACTGTCACCGTGGTCGAGGTGCAGCACGATCTCAGGATGCTCACAACCCAACTCCTTAGCATAAGCCACAGCACCCTCAGCCATATAGCGGAGAATAGTAGCGTTTGCATAGTTACGGGCACCCTTAGAAACCTGCATGATAACAGGTGACTTTGTCTCAACGGCAGCCTGTACGATAGCCTGCATCTGCTCCATTGTGTTGAAGTTGAAAGCGGGGATAGCGTAGCCGCCTGCTACTGCTTTCTTGAACATCTCGCGAGTATTCACGAGACCCAAATCCTTGTAATTTACCATAATTAATTAGTTTTATTATAAATGATGTATAGATTCGTACGGCAAAGATACGGATTTCTTTTCTCAATGACAAAAAAAAGAGGCACGGATTATGCGGTTTTCACGGATTTTAAGTTTTCCGTACACCTCGCATAACCCGTGCTATGGGAAAATGCAAACTACATTTTACAATTTGTGTCGTGTTGCCCTTTGGTATTTGTTACTTTCTACGTTCTCTCAACTCTTCCTTGATTTCCCTCATCTTATCCTCGGTCAGGTCGTAGCCTATCATCACGAAGATTGCCACAAAGGCAGAGATGGCAGGAACAAGGATATCGGCAAGTCGGAGTTGGGTGAGTGTCTCCGGGGATTGAATGGAGGCATTTTGGTCGAAGGCAACCCATTTGAGAATGGCTCCACCCAATACCAGTGCCAGCGACTGTCCCATTTTCACCATCCACCAGTAGATGGCGCCGAACTGACTCTCCTTGCGAGGCAGACCGTTACGCAGTTCATCCAAATCACATACATCTGCTGTCATACTCATCATCAAGGTGAACAAACCGCCCATTCCGAACGACATCAAGGGTAGCGGCAGGAACATGAGCCAAGGGTTCACCGGACTGAATCCCCACCATTTCAGGGCATAGCCGACGATAGAGATGACCGTGGAAATGACGAAGGCCTGCTTTTTCCCCCACTTACCTGCCATCCACGTCACGATGGGAATCACCAAGAAGGCGGTGATAAGCGCCTGAACTGTGGCAAACCATGCCGAGGCAGAGCGGAAGAGCGTAGGCACCCACTCCCAAGTAAGCCAGTTGTTGGCAAGGGAGTAATCACCATTGAACATATAGTAGACGATGATATAGTTGGCGAACGATGCCACCATCTGGAAGCCGTTATACACTAAGAACGTGGCTATACAGAGGCGCAGGAACGGAATGTTGCGGAACACCTCTCCCAAGTTCTTGAAAACATCCTTTACGACATTCCACAGACCAGACATGGTAACGCCCGGGCGTCCATCCTTCTCGGGAAGGGGTGGCTCCTTACAGAAGATGGCAGGCATGATACCTGTGACAATACACAATGCCGCCACCACAACGGAGAGTTTGCGGACACCTTCCACCTGTGTGGCGAAGATATAGTCAGGGTTTGAGATCAGTGCCCAGAACCAAGGCACAATCATCCATGCTATCTGACCGATTGTATTGGTGACACCCATCAAGCGGGTACGCTCGTTATAGTCATCCGACATCTCATAGCCAAGACCGATGAAAGGGGTACTGAAGATAGTATTACCCGTAATATAAAGGAGTGACATCACCAAGAAGTACCAGAAATTATATGTCTGCCCGTTCTCTGGACTCATCTGCCACAGCAGGATAAAGAGAATACCAGTGACAATGGCACCAACGAAGATGTACGGACGACGACGCCCCCACCCCGTACGGCTATTGTCAGAGATATACCCCATGATAGGGTCGGTCAATGCGTCAAAGAAACGTGGAATACCGCCTAACAGACCCGCCAAGAACGGATCCATGCCGAATCCTGTGACGAGGAAGAACATAAACACGCCCAGTGCGGCAGGCAACAGGTTGTTGGTAAGGCTACCCGAACTGTAGGCGAGTTTTTGCCCCCAACTCAATTTGCCATTGATGGCGACTTTGGTCTGTTTCATCATATCACAATGGTTTGAATGGCTTCTTTAGCAATGGAAAGGAGATAATGCTTGTCATCTACAGCAAGATCGAGTCCTACCGGTTCAGATCCTTGGTTGATCACCACAACGGCAAGACTGCCGTCAGGGTTGCGGACAGCGGTCGCCATGACCGCTTTGCCCTTCTCCTCGATAGTAGTAGGCTCATCACCAACAACCCTCACACCTAACACTTTGGCATCAGGGCGCAAGAAACGGCTGAAATGAGCCATGGCATAGTACATCGGAGTAAAGTACACCTCATCGGTCTCAGCATCGGCAAGCACTGGAGCGCAGCACCAGTTCCTCGCCCATCCGGGACCGCCCTGACGGTCGAGAACCATATTCCAATCTATCCAACCATTCACCCAGTTGTTCAGGCAACCGATGATATCACGGGCATAGCGGAACACGGGAACGTACTTCGGATGCAGATGCTTTTGGTCATCGGGAGCCCAGTCCCAGCCCCAATCGGTACCCTCAGCCTGCCAGTACCATGCGTCGTCCTTCCAGTGAGGCACCTCAGCGTCCACGCAGCCCTCGGTTTCGATAATCAATTTGTCGGGAGCCTTCTCATGACCTGCGCTCAGCATCTCAGGAAACCACTCCACAGTACTCTCATACCAGTGGATTGCCACACCTCCAAAATATTTGGATGTAGCCTCATCGGCATACATGGCATCCGTCCACTCGGGGATGCCGGCACGGTTCTGGTCATAGCCCAAAATCTTCACATCACCAAAGCCCGCCTTCTCCAGTGTCGGTCCCATATAGTCGCGCACAAAGGCCGCCTCATACCCAGGATCGAAATACATGCTCTCCCAATTATTGTTGTTGCCGAGAGGCTCGTTAATCGGTGTCAATGCCCAGACATCCACGCCCTTTGCCTTATACGCCTCCAAGTATTTCGCGAAATAGTTGGCAAATGCCTGTTGGTACTCGGGTAGCAGATGACCACCGATATCCGACTGGTTGTCCTTCATCCATGCGGGAGGGCTCCATGGCGAGGACACTATCTTGAACCCATCCCTCGAGACAGCCTGCGCGTCCTTGATGAGTGGCAGCAGTGTCTCCTCATCCACGGCAATGGAGAAATGCTCCATCAATGTGTCGTCCTTCTCCGGGGCATAACTATAATGACCATGCGAGAAGTCGCATGAGCCGATGTGGGTGCGGGTAAGCGAATAGCGGGCACCGTCTGGACCAAAATAAGCGTCAATAACCTTCTGGCGGTTCTCCTTGCCCAGACGTGCCAATAATGAGGAAGTCGCCTCTGTGAAGGAGCCCCCAATACCAATGAGTGTCTGACGCTCCCCCTGGCTGTCGATCTCAATCGTGACCATCTTCTCCGCAGGAGCAAACTCGGTCTTCTCAGCCAGTTGGTCACCCGCTGAGTTGGTTTCCCAGACCTTGATACTGTCTTTCTGGGAACATGCTTGCAGTGCAAGTGCCATCATCAACAATACTTTTGTCTTCATTCTTTTTTAGTTTTTAGTTATACTGTTATCTCTAATTTCTGCAACTGGCGGGCAAAAAGACGGGCACTATCAGCCTCCGACAGGGTCATACCATCACCGTTACCCTTATGATAGGTAATCCTGGCACCGCAATACGAGAAAGAGAGGGAACCATCAGGCAGGAACTCATTGTCTCTCAGAAGGGTCGGGCGGAAAGTCACTTTACCGTCCTTTACACGGACTCCCAATTCACCGAAGCGACAGAGGATATCCTCCTTCACCTGCCCCGTCATGCCAGGCTGACGAGCACCTTTACCCCAAGGGGTATGCGAATAGGCATCAGTAGAGAACGCCCCATACTCACGAGCACTCTTGTGAATACCTGTTCCCTCCAAGATGGCATGATAGTGTCTGGCGAGTGCCTCTGCCTCTGGCGTCTTGGCATCCAAAGCCTGGAAGTAGCATTCCTGTGTAGCGACTAACAGTTTGGATACCATGTGCCAGTAGATACTGCCAAGTCCCTCGTAGGCGTAGAAGGTACCACTACGCCCTGTAAATGCCTTGTGGTTAAAGGTCTCCTCAAACATATCCAGCAAGGTCTTTTGCTCTTCCTCCGTCACGCCAATAGCATTCATCGCCGCAATAAGGTCGCCCGCATTGCGGAATGCCCCGTTAAAGTGCATTATACCACATACATCCTGAGAAACCAGTTGTTTGTCACCTTTCTGAAGCAATTCCCTTAACAAGGGGGAACGATTCATGGCGTCTTTCGGTAGACAATTCTTCTCCAAGAAGCCTGGAAGTTCCCTATTAGGATAGAGCATGTAACTCTTTTGGTCTTCCCTCCATAGCCTGCTGCCACGAAGCGCATCCAGCACTGCGAGAGCCTCAGCAGAGGAAAGTACCCCAGAACTGAGTACCGCCACTTGACCCTCCAACATCTCAGACAGCGTACGAATACCTGCGAAACGCCCCTCTGACAATTCCATGATATTATAGGAATGGTATAATCCATCGCTCCTACGGTTGGCACGAATACTCTTCTCTACAGGTCTCAGGGCAGCAGCAAGGAATGCGACCACGGACTCACGCTGCACCTTTACACTTCCCTCACTGAAAGAGTTGGCGTAGATTTTCTGGCGATAGGCAGTCGAGGCATCACCAAGCGCATCCATGACATTCTGCGTCTCCTTAAGGGCGAGAGCAGCCCCCGTAGCCTCCATCCAGGTGTAGACCTCACGTGAGAGGGTAAACTCCCTCGTCTGTGAGGCAGCCACGATGTCACGGTAGAAGAGCAAGGCACGATGCAGATAGCACAATGTCACTACCGACAAGCCACCACCCACCAAGGCATTGTTGGCATCATTCCATTCAGGACGTTGCGTGTTCATCCAAATACCGCCATCAGGGATGAAGTTAGATAGTTTGGCAAGCAATGACACCAGCACTTTTTCCAGCAGTGAGACCTTCACGGTTTTGCCGTCGGATCCTTTCAACAACGCAGCCTCCACTCCCCTCTCTGCCATCTCTCTCTTAAGGCGGTTACTCAAGGGAGCGTCGAAAGATATCGTATCCTTAGGGCTCCGCAAAATCTCCTTATAGGGTTTGATACGGTAGGGCACATTGGCAAAAGGATAGGCGGGAGTGTCAAGACGTGCCGACAGTTTCCCTGGCTCATGCGCCTCCTCTGCCTCCATCAGGCGCAACAGATAGATAATCTGATGGTCGCCCCAGTAGCCGATGTACGACCACGGGTCTGAGGGATCCTCCGTTTCCCAGTCGAAGCCTGCCTTGGTGACACGATAGGGATTATAGCCGTCGGCTGTCGAGCAACTGAGAAACTTATCCGTCATCGCCTCTAACAGTGTCGGGAATGACACGGCAAGAGCCTCCCAGTTCTGGAAGATGTCACGCCAGTTGCCTTCGTAATCCAGGACGGGCTTTCCGCTAACGGGGTCTGTAGTATTGATATTGAACTTATTCCACGGGCGTGTAGGGTCTCCATGCCGACGACTAAAACCTAATGGCAAAGGATTCTCTGGTGTCGGCTGCTCCAAAGGAACACCGCCACGCATGATATTGAACATCGTATTGGAGAAGTGACGAGCGGTACGTGCTTTATCGGCAGTGTTCTGTACCCCATCCGCATGAGACACCATTTGCACCAACAGTGCGGTGGCGACCTCCAAGTCTTTGTCAAGGAGAGGTTTTATGTCAATATTCTCACGAAGTTGTTCCCTGAGAGCCACAACCTCTGAATGGTCCTTCATGACATCAGCAATTACCGTCCACGTTTTCCTCTCTTCTGCCTGCAGGTTGAAAGACGTGCCCAACAGATAGGCGCCACATTCCCCCTTGACCAGTCTCTCCTCCTGTAAGGGCTCACCTTTACGGAAGGCGGGAATCTGTGCAGAGGAGAGCAGGTGTATGGGATTTTCCAAACCAGTCTGCCATACCACATTACAACGCAATGCCTCACTGGGTTCCGCACGGTCTATGATGATAGCACTCAGACTGAAAATTCCCAGACCAGTATGTGGCTCCAACTGGGTTTGTTTATAGGCATTCACCAGATTGCTGGAAGCCTGTTGCAAGGCACTGGGGACACCGCATGGCATCACGTTCTGGATACCGTCCAACACCTCCAGCCACACATTCTCCGTTCCCATGTTCTCAAGGGTTACCTCTCGTTGGAATCCAAAACGGTCGCCTGGAGTCCACTTCCATCGGAATCCGAGTCCCCAGTCATGATTGAGTTCCTCAAAGATGACACTATTGCCTATATGGCTCTTGTACAAGTTCCTCTCCAGATTGAACTGTCCCTCGCTACGGATGGAGAAAGGCTCCCAGCAGCGAATTTCCCCCACCCGGCGGATGAGTGTCTTGCTGCCTATGTTCTCTGACGAGGCTGTGATCTTGTCATCGGTGTCATAAGGGAACAAAGCCCAGTCTGCACTACGTCTGCCTGCGGTAATTCCACCGTTACTGGACATAAAGGTCCAAAGATCGGTGCCACTCACCACATTCATGAAAAATGGTTCCATACTGTCTACATTCCTAATCTTGAAGTAGCCGGCATTTTCTATTGATTTCTTTTCGTTGCTCATCATTCTTTTTATTTATTTGATTGTTACTCTTTCGTTCCCTAATAGCACGGAAATGCTGCTCCAAGGACGACGGCGCAGACTGATACGGGTCTACTCTATGAACCTCACGCAACACCTCATACGCCATACGGGGATATAACTCATAAAGTCCTCTGCTGTCAGGTTTCCCTTTGGCACAGATACCGAACCACTCTTCGTTCATGTTGTTCTCTCCTTTGACATAGTCGAACTTATAGCCCCCATTCGCCCAAGAGGCGTTGGTGTCGTGAACGGAGAGGTTCTTTTTCTGACCGCACTTCCACCAGCCATCGCTGAACTGGAATGTAAAGCCGCCAATACAGTTGTCGCTCTGTCCCATCCCTGCCGCATTGAGGTATATCTCCTGCCAGTTGCACAACAATATCTCCGCCTGCTCCCACTGCGTCTCCCGCTGTGTGATCGCGTTAAAGGCATCAGCCCCAAACTCTGTGAGCAGAACAGGTTTCCCATACTTCTCCCTCACATCCTTGAACAAGGCATCAAACGAATCGCCACGATAACAGTTTATGCCAAGGATATCCACATCCTTACATACGTCAGCGATGATATCCAGAAACAGCAGATCACCATTGCAGATGGCAACAGGTCGGGAAGGATCGACAGCCTTGATTCTCCGTGTCGCCTCATTGAGCAACTCATACATGCAGCGTGCCTCCTTGTCTGACAGACTATCTGACACAGGAAGGTCCTCCGACTCGGCACCGCTCCAGAACAAGCCGTAGTTGTTCTCGTTACCCAGCAAGTACAACAGTACGCCAGGAGTCCCCTTGTAGGTATTCACGAAATCCTCCGCTTGCCTTAGCAACTCTTCTTTGACGTCGTCCTTGCAATAGAGGGTCTTATTGTAGTCGGTTCCATCAACCGTCAGCCCATACCGCCCGAACGAGTGGTTGATCATGGTGTAGATTCCGTACTTCTCATAGATATACTGTATCCAGCGAGGCGGGATCGTAGTATATTGTCTGATAACATTAACCCCCATCCTCCTCATCAGAGACATCTCGTTATCTAATGCGGCTCGTATCACGTCATCGGGTTGCTCCCACAGGCTATATGTATAGTTCTTGCCAATGGGGAAATAGTCCCAGTTCATGCCATTTAGGAAGAAAGGAGTACCGTCAACCGTAAGCCGACTTCCATTGGAGTCGTTTACGATCTCTATCCTCTGGGCATCTGCGACCGATGACATCAGCACCAATAGAGTGAACAGGATTATCCTCATGGGGTTTGTCATTTTGTTTAGGATATGATTTTAAGCGATTACCTCATCCTCCAAAAAGGATCCTGCGGGATCTTCCCACTGTAGGATATCCTCCAATTCGGTCGGTAGTCCAGCACCACTCGCTGCCAACATCTGCCAGACCTCCAGATTCACCACCTCCATCTCTGGATGTATATAATGTCTCTTCATCTTCAATACTCCTTTCATCACTATTTCACCATCACCTTCTTACCATTCAGGATAAAGACACCCTTTCCTGGATTCTTCACCTCCCTGCCCTGTAGGTCATAATAACGATTAGGACTCATCGGGGTACGACCAGGAAGCATAACACCCGTCGTCCCGTTATCTCCCTCCAGACTGAAGCCACGAGCCATCTGTTCCTCAGTGATACCTGAGAGATAGGCACGGAAGGCACCTACTGTTGTACCTGCGTTGTTGAGCCATGACATCTGCCCTGTCGGGCGGAAAGCAGCATAGCCCTCAGCACCTGTCATGTGGAACTGTTGGAAATTACCAACCAAACTGACATTCCCTTGGGTGACTTTCAATTCATTGGCGCCCCTGCTCAGGAAGGTATCTCCCTGTGAGGAGGTGATTTGGATGGTGACAGCCGTCTCCGAAGTATTACGAATCAGATAGGGCGTATAAGCATCCATCGTACCTGTTGCCACCTTGGTAAAGGTGATACCGTCATTATCACTACCCGTCAGTTTGTATACTGTCAGACCAGCAGGTGCGGTCACCTCTCTCGGCAGACAACTGGTAGCATACGCCCCTGCATTGATGGTGCGGGTATAGGTCAGGTTCGTGTTCCTTCCTAAATTGACAGGATAGACAGGGTAGCCATCCTCGAACACCACCTTATAGCCTGTTGACTTCAAAGGCAGATACCATACATGGTCGGCTGTATAGGCAAGATTCTGTGTGTTCGTCAGTTTGCCCTCTTGTGCGGATGCCGCATTATCGTCTCCACCATCACCATTCAACAAGATAATCACATTGGGATTAGCCGTCGTGATGGTCATCGGTGCGGTATTACCAAGCGTGGCATTACTCAGGTCGATCGCCGTTGCCGACTCGGGAAGGGCGGCAAGGTCAGCGACAAACTGCGCCATATTGCTATTGGTGACACCGGCGCCAAAGGTGGTGACGGTCACCAGTCCCTTACTGTCAGGATCACTGACATAGACCTTATCGCCTGTCTCCGTATAGAAGTAGACATTTGCTATCAGCGCCTCGTTTGTTCCTGCCTGATAGTTGCTGAATGCGAAGAACAGCCAGTTTGCCGTCGTATTCGTAATCGGCAGGTCAACGCTATTCCATTGTCCACCCTTCAGTCCTTTGGCATACTCCTTATCTGCTGGAGCACCTTCGATATGGATACTGAAATGGGGGGCATCATTGATGGGAAAGATATCCACGTGCAACATATTGGCACCCTCTAAGTCGAGGTTACCCAAGGCACCAAAGCCACAGGTTCCTAACTCCTTCACATACAATATCCGACAGTCATTGGTCAGCGAGAAGATGTTACCTTCCTTCACCGAACCACCATTATAGCCGAAGTTCATAGGTGATTCCTCGACACCTACGAAGACAGGAACCTTATCAGTTAGCGTAGCAGGTGCCGACACGCACTCGCTGATAGCGAGAACCGTCCTCGTCACACTGACACCACAGGCTTTCGCTGTCATCTCATACTTGCCGACAGCGGTAGCCCTCAGAGTCTTATTCTCCGTATCGACGGTCAGGGTAGAGGTATAGGTGGGCGATACCGCTATCTCCGCACCGAACTGGTCCTTTCCTGTCACGGTAAATGGATAATCAGTGCCTACGATGACGGCGGCAGGCACATCCAATTCCAGCGAGGTCAGTCTCAGACTCTCCTCCACGGGTAGCGTCTTCGTTGCCGTCATCCCGTCGACAACGGCAGTCACCTCTACCTTTCCGTATTTTGACGGGGTGAAGTTATTGCCACTGAACGTACCGTCCTCACTACTCCATGTCGCAGTGACAGACTTGGGGCTCTTAGCATAGTCATAGCCCTGGATTGTCATTGCTGTTGCAACACCTTGTTTCAGCACCTCGTCGGCACTGGTGATCTCCACGCCCATCAAGTCGCTACTGGCAGCAGAGGCTGATTGTCCGTAGACCTCCAACTCATAGAGGGAGGTGCCGTACTGAGTACCACGCTTCACTCCAACCAGGCGGACGTAACGCCCGACATGGTCGCCCATAGCGAGTTCCGTCCAATCGTTAGGTTTTCCTGCACCTGTCATACTGTAAGTGACAGCACCATCCTCCATGTCACGCAGTTCGATGCGATACTCTGACGCATAACTTGCCTCCCATCTTACGCGTACCTTATATATATTAACATTCTCCCCGAGGTCTACCTGCAACCATTCGTTATCCTGATGGGCACTGCCCCAGCGAGTGTCCAACTTGCCGTCGGTGGCATACTCCTCCAGTGTTCCCGCATTCTCATGACTGCTCTCTGTACATGGTTTGTTCAGGGCGAGGTTTCTCATCACCAGTCGCTCACGCAAGTCAGGCTCAGAGTCATCGACAGGGTACACATAGTTATAGGCTGTAGAAGTGACGCCCTCCACCTTCATCTGTCGGGCAGGCACCATGAGATCAGTACCGTCACTGTAGTGGACGGTGATAGGAGCATCCGTCGGATTATAGGCGACATGCGTCTTGGCACCACTCTTGTCAAAGACACGAGCCGTGGGATAGTTTGCTGTCACGTCCCAGACGATATCACCATAGGAACGATGCGAATGAGTCACGAAATAGGTGATGCCGTTGGTGGAACTGGTCGTCATAGTGCCCCAGCCACCAGCCCAGCCCTCATCGAAGACCTTGGCTGCATCATCAGGGTCGCTCCATTGTCGATAACTCAATACCACGTTACCCCAGTCGGAGTCACGCAGGTCAGCGTCACCGATACCGCCCGTTCCATCCCATCCTTTATGCTCCTTTAGAGCCAACAGTCGTTGGTAGTCCCAGTTGGCAAAAGCCTTGTCCTCACCTAAGTAATCGAGGGCTGGCGAGATGGGCATCCACTGGATGCCCTGCATGAAGACGGGATCGCCTCCAAACCAAGTCCACCAGCCCACACCATGACTAGTCAGGTTAGAGGAATATGGGATAGTATAGTCCACCACCCCGTCTTTTGTATGTTTGAATTTTGTGTAGTCGATGTTATAGTCATCACTGTTCGTCGTGTGGAAGTCGCCGTCTATCGCCTCCCCATGACGGTCAAACCAGTATTCGGCAGTAGCACGGCTCTCGCTGACCCAGCCGAAGATACCTGCGTCACGAAGTTCGTTATCATTCAAGGCGACACCCAACAGATACATGCCACCCCAAGCCTGCATCGACTCAGAGGTTGACTCCTGTCCGTTACCAGCGCCATCACCCATACCACCAGCATAGCAGTGTCCTGCCCAAGGGTCCATCATACGCAGGAAACAAGCCCAACTGTCACGTTTGTAGTTGTTATAGTCACGAGCCACGAGTCTCACCATATCCCCATATTTCGTTTTGAAGTCGTCGTCCACCAGACAGAGCATGGCAGCGGCAAGGGTGAAATAGCCATAGTGGAAGTGATGGTCGTTATAGGTATCTGAGTCGTAACTGGTGTCATAGCCTATCAGTCCATGAAACCTCCTGTCATAGGCAAAGAAGAAGTTGTCCTCGCCAGGGGTGTAGGTCATCCAGTCGACCAGTGCCTCTTTCAGTCGGTCGTGACACTGTTTGAAGAGATCCTCCTCGCCCATCTCACGGGCAAACGACATATAGAGCGCCATCTGGGTCAGGCCTTTACCTCCCCAGTAGGTGTCACCACCAAACTCTCCTTTCTGCGCATACGAGGCAAGCATGGTCTTCATCTTCTCCTTATCGTAAGCACCAGTAGACCCGCTAACCCCTACGATATCATTAGGAACAGCATACCAAGGCAGTATACCCGAGAACTTATAACTAATGCTCAAGTCATTGCCTACGGCAAGTTTCAGTTTTCCTCGTGGGGTAACATAGGTATTACCCAAGAACGAATGACTGAACGTAGCGTATGGACTACGCCAGTGATGGGGAATAAAGCCCTGCAGCACGTCACTGGTTGCCGAACCCGTACGCAAGTCTGTCGCAGTCACTTGCCAACGGGTAGTCAGTGTGCCAGTGCCCTGGGCATAGTCCCATGACACCTTCGTATTGGTAGGCTTGCTATAGGCGTAGGTGACATAGTCGCTCAGGTCACTTGTCGACTGTAGCAAAGCGACGACCACGAACTGTCTCTCACCTGTAAAGGTGACGGTAGCCTTTCCATCGGCAATGGTGACATTGCTGCCACTGGGCAGGTAGACACCATACAAGTCTTGTGTGGTGGCATTGCTAATCCTCACCACCATCTGTGTATGGGAGCCACTGGTCAGGGCATGTCCACTCGCATCCGTAAAGGTCACGGTGGTCTCCCCCCTCAACAGGTTGTCGGCTCCGTCATTGTCCGTCTTCACAGCAGTGATGACGGGAGATATATTCTGCATTTCAATCCATGTGAACGGAACGCCGTGTGCCAGTGTCGTCAGCATCCGCTGACTACCGCTCTCCTCAGAGAACGTCACCGTCCAGTCGCTCCATGTCTCCGCCATGGGGGTGGCGGCATGGAAGTTGTCTCCTCCTCGCACAGTCAGTTTCGACTGTGCCTTCATTTCTGTGCCATTGTCAATCCAGTACTTAGGATAGTGGATGTCAATACCATATTTCATACCCTCCACATATTGCGGGTATGACCACAGGTGTCCTGTCACCTCCTGCCCCGAGCGTCCACGGTCGGCATTGATCAAGTCCGTCCACCAGTCGTTGGTGGGAATCGGCTGTCCTGCCTGCTCTCGGATATAGAGTTTGCGATATTGCATATACTGGCTCTGGTCGCCATTATGCTCTGAGGTCTTCGACTTCGACAGGGGTGAGTATTCGGCATAACTGCCCTTGCCTCCCACACTGATGGCATTTTGTGCGAGGGCGGTAGTGGCGGTTGTCATGAGGAGCATTGCCCCACATATCATTCTCATTACTGGACTTTTCTTCATTGGTTTTTAGTTTTAGAGGGAAAAGGCGACCTGGTGTCCGTCCCAGATGCCAGGTCGCCTACAATTAATACTAACTACTAACAAAAATTATTTATCTGAGAAAAACCTTAGTTCATTAGTAAGTTCCAGACATCATTCATCTCACGGCTGTCTGCCCAGCCATTATTGATGTCCTCGCCATTGAGGTTCATGATGTCCTGAAGTGGATCACTTCCTGCCAACAGTTGAACCTTCGTATTGATTTCCACCACCTCGAAAGTGGGTGTCATATATTGCTTTTTCATCATAATAGTCCTCCTTATGCTTTACTTGATAATCATCTTCTTGCCATTCACGATGTACAGTCCCTTGGTGGGGTTCTGCACACGATGACCATTGAGGTCATAGATCTCAGCCTTCTCCATCTCAATGCGACCATCAGCCTTGATAGTACCAATCTGCGTGGTGTTGTTGTCAACGAAAATGGCACGAGCCTCACTGCCGTCCAGACCTGTAAAGTATACACGGAAGGCACCAATCTTAGCACCTGTGTTGAACTGATGCAGTGCGCCATTCTTCAGAGCGAATTGTGTTCCGTCTGCCTCTACGGCACGAGAAGTACCCTGCTGCATGATGCTTCCTTTGACTACTGTAGCGGCACCATTAGCGGTGAGGTTCAAGTCACTCTTCAAGACATCAGACGTGATGGTAGTCGCTGCACCTGTGTTATGGAGTATCACTGCGTCGTTGGCACCCAGAGCCTGATTGTCCTGTTTGGTGAAGGTCACCTGGCTTGCTGTAGCGTCAGTAGCCTTATAGACTGTAATACCATCAGGAATTGTCACAGGAGCGGGAGAGTTGAAACTGATCCACTTGTCTGCGCCAATCTCACGAGAGTAAGAGAAGCCATCCTGCTGTGCGTCAATCACGAAAGTATAGTCTGGTTGAGACTCGTTATCATCAACAAGGGCAATGGCAACACCATCCTTGGCACGATAATAAGTTCCATCAAATACAACGATATTATTCGCAGTAACATACGCACCACTGGCATTGGGGGTACGACCTGTGCCGCCGACTACGACAACAGCGTTCTTATTGGCTGGAGTCAAAGTGATAGCCTCTTTGATGTTTGCGTCTTTCAGATTAATGACAGACGAAGTGCTGGCATTGATGGCAGTGGCATTTGCGCTTGTCACGTCACCTGTGACGACACCTGTAGAGGAGATATTGAAAGGAACAGCCACCTCACCCTTGGCATAATAGATATTAGAGAATAGCAACACGCCTGTCTTCGTGTCATTGTCATATTGGAATGTCAGATAGTTAACTTTTGAGCCGTCGATGCCCTCTATAGGAACAACAACCTCGTTCCAACCTTCTGACAGGTTGACAACCTTCTTAGTTCCCTCACCCTCAAAAAATACATTCAGCGTATGCTCATTTGCCGACCACACATCGACCTTTAACTGAGTATAATCTGTATAGTCTTTCAATTCGTTGGGAATCTGCATGCCTCCAAGGTTCTCGCCCAAACGACAAGTCTTACCACCAATCTCGACATCGCTTTGGGTACTACCCCAGCCCCAGCCTTGATCAGACCACTCACCTGTTGTGCCGTTATAGATGATATACACATCACCTGTAGGAGCAGCAGGAGCGGTTGCGGGCAACACGACGGCATCCTCTACCGTGATATCAATAGTAGCAGCCTTAGCGGCAATACCGTTGGGGGTCACTGTAATGACGGCGGTACCTGCGGCAACTGCAGTAATCGTTCCATCTGCTACTGTGGCGACAGACTCGTTAGAACTTCCGTATGTCAAAGTAACTGGGAAGTCAATACCAAACTGGTCTTTTGCGGTTGTGGAGATTGTCGTGGTGTTACCCACTTTGAGTGTTGTCTTAGCAGCAGTAGCGGTAAAGGTGGTCAACACTGCGGTTGTTGCCTCGCCATAGACCTGAAAGGTGCGCATCTTCACACCCCATTGGTAGTTGAGTGCCTCTGTCGGCTCAAACACGATATAGCGTCCCGTGTTATTGGTTGTCAGCGTCTCCTTGTTTGATGTCACCTGACCGAGGTCAGTGCGCTCAATGGCGACAGTACCTGTCACAGTACCCTCATCAGCGGGCTTTGTGTTGGTCACATATATATTATATGCCTTAGCCGTGGCACCTTCCCAAGTCATGATGACTTCCTTTACCTCTGTGTTGTCAGCACCAAGGTCGATATAGAAGCCCTGGATAGGAGTGTCAGCAGCACTTGGCTCTGGCAGTAAAAATACGTTTGCAGTGTTTCCGTCTGTTGTTATCAACTGTAGATTGTCCAAGGTGATACCAGTCTTCAGTCCGCCCAAGGGGACGACAGTCTTGTCAGATACTAAGTTCGTCTGTGCCATTGCTCCAATGGATGCAACAAGCGCGAACAAGAATAATAATGTTTTTTTCATAATCGTTTATTTAGTTATTGAATACTTAACTTCCTATTAATCACCATAGCCTTCATCAAGTTCATCTTCAGGATTAACTCCCAGATTAAGAATACTACCAGCCAGCAACGGTGTCTGAGTATTTATCTCTATCACCTGGCAGTCAGGTGTTGTATATTCTTTCTTATGCATAGTTGTTTCTTTTTGACGGTTATACATTCATCACTTAATAATCACCTTTTTGCCATTCACGATGTACAATCCTTTCGTGGGATTATCCACACGGTGACCATTCAGGTCGTAGAAGATTACCTCTTTGATTGCACCATCCTTCAGATTGTTGATACCAGATGTCAGTCCATCTTCCAGAGTCACATCCACATCACGAGAAGGAGCCACTGTAAAGGTAAAGTAGCCACGGAAGGCTGCGACCTTGGCAGAACTTCCCAGTTTCTTGATCTTGTTTTCGTTCAAGACATATTTATCTCCACTGTTATCCAAGTTCTGCTTTAAGTTTGCCTTTGTCTTTACTGTGGTTTTATCAGTCTCATTCTCTGTAAAGTTCAACGTGATAGCAGTATTCTTTGTAGCCACGAAGTCTTTTGCTTCACCAGACTTGTTGACAACGATGTAAGCGACACCAGCAGACAATGATTCTACCTCATCAAAGGTGATAGTTTTACCTTCACTATCATAACTCGTCAACTGGTAAGCCTTGAATCCTGTAGGTATTTCTGCTGCAAATGGAAGAGCCACTGATACCATCTTGTCATTGGCAATATTGTTACGAGTATAACTTACATCACTTGTCTGGATCGGTAAGTCAGCAGGAACAGTACCAGGCATATCTGTATAGTCAATATCGGCGGCTGTGTAATTACTGCTACCATCATAAATCACCAGATTCTTCGTTCCAGCAAGATCAGTAGCCTGAGAAGAGGTAGCAACAACTACCGCATTCGGGTTGTTGGCAGGAACAATAGCGGCAGCCTGCTTGATGGTCAGATTAGTAACGTCAATCTTATTGTTCTCAGCAGTCAGTTTGTTGATGTCGCCCACATTTGCTGGACGCAACTCACCAGTAATCGTTGCCGTACCAGTAGTCTCACTAATAGTCAGCGGGTCACGAACGGTGTAAGTTTCAAGTGGAGTAGTGAACGTACCACCAGTGTAAGCCCAGTTAAAACTTGCTGTCAGTTTCTTACCACGTTTCTGTCCTACCCATGTATAGAAATGCTTTCCAGTAGTTCCATCAACAGTTTCTGTACCACCTGACACTCCAGAGAAACCGTTTACTACAAGACCGTTAATTTCATCTGAATTTGTGCACTCAAAACTAACAGTCACCTTATCAGCACCTGTCTGAGTAAACTCATAAGTGTACTTTAATGTCTTTCCATTGTTAACACCATCTTCGCTTATCGTATTGGTTTTATTCTCAGTTGTTGCAACTTCAGGAATCTCACCTACTACGATGTCAATCCAATTTAGTGAAATATCAGAGCCAAAGTTCTTTTCACCTTCTGGATTAAACATCACATAAAAGTTATTGTATGGAACAGGATCGGTAGTTGAAGTGACAGTAATGGTGATAGTATGTCCATCTGCAGCAACTTCATAGGAGCGATCATTTTCCGTATTATTCATTGATTTTCCCTCTGTAGAATTAATATACCAATAAGAGCCATCAGGCAGACCTGTCATAACATTGTCTGAGAAAATCTTCAGTTGGTAATAGTCGACAGATGAGCCACTTTCTGTACCTGTGTAATGATATGGTTGTAAAATGACGGATATTCCATCTATCGTCAATTCCTGTCCCTCAGGTTTCGGAGTTACTGTCAGATCAATAGTATTCGAAATAGAATTATCTGCCTTGAGAGTAGCAGTAATCGTCACATTGCCAGGAGCGACACCAGTTACCACACCTGCTGCGTCCACAGTAACAATAGCGTTGTTGCTGCTGGTGAAAGTAACTAAACTTGGGGAAATAACACGGTCATTCTCCTTTTTAACAGTCAGAGTCACCTGCTTACCAGCCACGACCTCAGTAGCAGAGGCAGAAAGAGATATGGCTGTAGGCGCAGTGGATTCTGTTCCGAAAACACTTACCTCACGAATCTTAATACCATATCCTGTGGCTGCCGTTGTAAAGTGGAACTTAACATACCGTACATTCGAATTATAAGCAGATGTCGTCGTAAAACGGTCTTTACTTGCTACAATCCCTGTACGTGCTGCCACAGAATAAGCCTCACGCCATGTTGAGTTATTATCTGAGAATGAGATGGTATAAGCACCTGCACGAGCACCCTCAAACGCTACGGCAACCATATCAACATCATATTTGTCTTGAAGATCGACAGTAAAACTGACATCACAATCACCACCTTCTGTACTTGAAGAGAGTATTTGCCAATCAGGACTGTCCTCATTGCCATCATAAAGTCCTGCAACGGCAGCAGGAACATCTGTACTCATATCAATAAACTGGTCGGTAGCAGTAATCAAGTTATCACTAACCACACCATAGACAGTGACAGTATTACTCGTCACATCATCGATCTTTGCAGTAATA
>ERZ842401.3211-NODE-3211-length-20641-cov-6.493054_pt1 | contig 20641 bp, 23 predicted proteins | sample MGYA00521270_ERZ842401 | MGnify/ENA primary metagenome ERZ842401 (study PRJEB31892, sample SAMEA3878208) | bioreactor metagenome | biome: Moose rumen | place: Sweden | collected 2011-10 | study: EMG produced TPA metagenomics assembly of the PRJEB12797 data set... | reverse complement strand
TTTCTAATGCTCAATACTTCGCATTGAAATTCTTTTCTCTCCTAAGGAGAGATTGAGTTTAGTAGGATTGACTTTGGTCAACCAAAAGCTTCCGCAAAACCGAAATATATCCTAAAAGCTTTAAAGAGAAAATCAGAGACACCGAATGGTGTCTCTGATTTTGATTATTCATAATATTGATCTATTACATCGATAGGATCATCATTGATATTTCTCAATTTCTGCCTTCATCTTGGCTTTTTAATTGCTTCCTGCTGTTTTTCTCGTTGGCGAGCTTCATATTCTTATTTGCCAAGAGGTCTACCAGTTGAATCAACTGTATTATCCGTCCGACTCAGTGACTTGTGTCCTTCTCAATTTATCTGTATCAATAATGTCAATACCATCAATTGGTTTATGTTCAACATATGTACCCTGTAAAATGCTTGCGACAATTTCAATATCCATATTTGGATATTTTTCAGATAATGTATTTGCCAAATTGATAGCTGCTTCTGTATCTCCACTATCAATTAGCGCTTTTACTTGTTTCAAACCGTTTGAAGCTGTAGTATTCTTTTCATAATTTTCATTTGCACTAAGTATCATATCTATCTTGGATTTTGCTTCGTTTGCTCTTTGTAATTGAAGAACATTATGCTGCAATTGTGGCTGCTCAGCAAGTTCAGTTTGTTCTGCGAAAATATCCTCTTCGGTAGATTCAGGTTCTTCTTTAACCCCATCAGGATTAGGATTAAAAACTTTATCTATCATTGAATCTAATCAAGCAACGATCTAATTCTATTTGCCGTGTCCTTCATATCATTTGACACGATAGGAGATTTTGCCCTTAATAAATCTCCAATATTCAATTCTGATGGATTTTCAATATTCGATTCTGATGGATTTCCAATATGGACAGAAGGTTTTACCCTTGATGGATTTCCAATATGGACAGAAGGTTTTACCCTTGATGGATTTCCAATATTCGATTCTGATGAATTTAAATTTTGTGGTAAATTAATTTTTGGCACATTGTTAAAATTACTATTAATCGGTCCTGTCATAATTTCATCCTCCATGTTTTTTAAAATATTAATAAATCAATCTTCATATTCGAATACTATACATTTTTAAAAACATTTTGGCTGAAATTATTGACACGAATGCTCATATCACATCATATCACATCATATCATATAGGGCATTATAACTGGGTTTGAGGCGTTTTTAAATTTATATTTACAAAAGTTAACAATTGCAATATCAAGGTTAACATGATAAAATTATGCCATGGATATAGATATAACTAATTTAAAATCTGCATTAGAAACCCTAAAAGACAGTATGGCAAAACTTGAAGAAAATAGACATTGTGATTTTGCTGATATGTTAGAAGATTCATGTATAAAAAGATTTGAATATACATTAGAAATTGCACGCAAAACTATGAAACGCATACTAAAAAAAATATATGGTAAATCCGAAGAGGAATTGACAGTTAATAATATTTTCAGATTTATGCAAGGGTATAATTTTGTCCCAAATTGGGAAAATTGGCGTAATTATTATGAAAAAAGAAATCAAACCGCACATGAATACAATCTTGAAAAATCGAGGAAATTATTAGAAATTGTTCCGAATTTCATAAAAGATACCGAAATTTTTGTAAAAAATATAGAAACTAAACTATGATAGTTGGTATAAATAATAAAGAATATGAAATAATTAAAAATATACTAAAAGATTTCCCGAATGCAGATTTTTACGCATATGGTTCGAGGGTAAAAGGGGATTTTTCGCCTTTATCTGATTTAGACATACTTGTTAAAACTAAAGATTTTGACAAGATTATTTCAGAATTAAAAGAAAAATTTGATAAAAGTTATTTGCCATATGTTGTAAATTTTACAAACTACAACTCTATAGATAAAAATTTTTACAACATTATAAAAGATGATCTTATTAAATTATAGCAAATATAGAATTTATTTTTCATAAACCTGTGCTGAAATTACCCCGAACATAAAATTTTTGCATTCAACCAACTTAAACCCTTCTTTTTCAAATTCTTTTATCAATTCTTTAGGTTCAGGGTAATTCTTTTTAGATTGTATAAGATAACTATAAGCTTTTTCATGTACATTAAAAATCTTGACTAAAAATTGAACTATAACATCAAAGATTTTTGTTGCAAAATTATGTTTTCCAAAATCCAAATGCAAGAATTTACCGCCGACCTTCAGAACTCTGTAAGCTTCTTGAATTGCTTTAGTACGATTTTCAATATTTCTTAGACCAAAACCTACAGTCACTATACCAAATTCTTTTTCTTTAAACGGTAAATTCAAACAATCGCCGAGAATAAATGAACCGTTAGGATTTTTTATTTTAGCAAGTTTGAGCATTTCAACAGAATTATCAAGACCAATAACCTTTGCTTTGTGATGTAATTTAGAAATTATTTTTGTAAAATCACCGCTTCCGCAGCACAAATCAAGCACCGATGAATTTTCTTTGAGATTTAGCAATTTTACAGACATTGTTTTTATTAAAAAATGAGTACCTAAAGACATTAAATCATTCATCTTATCATAATAGGGTGCAATCTGATTAAAAATATTTTTAATTCTATGCGGAGATTTATCGCAAGACATAATATAAATTCACTCCTGCCCTATTTTATATCAAGAGTTCTTAATTGACTTAATTTTGTATTAATTTCACTCATTAAATTTACATTATCACTTTGGCGTGCATATTTTTGAGCTTTAGTTAACAATTTATAGGCTTTATCTATATTATTAAATTCAACCATAATATCAGCAGCCGCAAGATAATTTTGAGCAGTTTTCACATTAGACTTTGCGTTAGTATAATCTTGAACAGCATCAGAGTATGACTTTAGAGCTTTTTCCGGTTCATCGAATTTCATATGAGCCTTGCCCGTATTTGAAGCAACAAACCCTTTTAATTTAGAATTTTTGGTTTCTTTAGCCAAATCTGCAGCCACATCATAATATTGAAATGCTTCTTTATCATACATATCTGAATAAATATTCCCCATTTTAGTCAATGAAGCCGATTGAGCAGGAATATTTTCAGCTTCACCGGCATATGAGATTGTGCTTATATAATGATCCAATGCAGGAGTTATTTGATTTACATCATCATAAATTTGAGCCATGGAATAATGTGCTTTAGCTTTTACATTTTCATCTTTTGAAAGTTTTAGAGAATGGTTATAACTTTTCAATGCTTGAGGCAAATAATCGTTATCATCATAAATTTTACCGACTTCATAATATATTTTTCCTGAAGTTTCTGTATCGTCAATTTCATTTGCTCTATTTAGTGCTTTTTCAAATGCTTTTATTGCTTTTTCGGGATTTTGCGCATAAGCATATTTTTTTGCTTGAATAAATAAAGATTTCAGTTGTTTATCTTGAGGAATTTTTACAGAACCTTCGCTATGAGCCACATCTATTGGTATAATTTTTTCATTAATCTGTTCTTGCGGTTTTGCTTGAGCTGTTTCTGTCAATTCTTCCTGACGTTTTGTTTGGCTTGTTGAACCATCAGGGAATTTTACTAAAAATCTTTCATTAACATCATTTTCATCATATTTAAAATTTATTTTTTGTAAAAATAATGTATCCACCCAATTTTCAACAACTTTAGATTCCTTATTTAAAGTTTCTGATATATGATTATCTAATATTGAGGCCGCATTTTTTAAATTAGATTTTATCAGTTTTACACTTGGATTATCTTTTGTAACCTGTTTTTCGATTAGAGAAATATAGCCATTTACTTCTTCAGATAAATCATCTGGAGTACCAATAGCTACTGCGGTATTTTTAAAATCTTTTAGGATTTGTGCAATATTGATTTGATTTAGTGATTGAAAATCATTTTGATTTGTTTGAGCGAAAGACTGTTCTACATTCACACCGGTTCTTTTCGGTGCGGCATTTATATTAACATTGCTGTATGCATTAGGTACAAATTTTTGCTCATATGCAGGAGTGTATGTCGGTTTTTTTTGTTCAACGTAATCAAGACCTTTGCTTTTTGCATTAGAATTAGAGCTCTCTTCTTTCTGAGCATTTGCTGCTCTTTCTTCTTCTGCATGAGCCCTCATACGACTTCTGGAGTCTTGATTTACATAAGGTCTTTGATATATGTTGTTTAAACTCAATCCCATATTTTAAGAATTCCGCCAAGTCTTATACACTCTACTTGTACCACATTCAGCAAAAAATGTTGTCATACTATCGTATGATTTTTGCTATGATATATTTAAGTTTTTTTAGACAAAAGTCAAATAAATATTCAATACTTATGTAGAAATTTTGAAAAAATTTCTAATGCTATTTTTAACTTATCAAAATTATTACCATAACCTATACGCAAATATTTATCCAATTCCATTGTTGCCCCCGGAAGAATCATTACACCTGTTTCCTGCTGCAATTTTGCACACAATTCCTCTGAATCAACAGAAATATCATAACCTACAAAAGCCGTAGTACCGGCCTTTGGCAATACGCAGTGAACAAAATTTTCCTGCTCAATCCAATTTGATAAAATCTTTTTGCCGATTTTAATTTTTTCAATATTTCGATTTAATATTCTTTCTTTATTTTCTATTGCAATAGATGCAAAATAATCATCTAAAACTCCAACGCTAATTGTATTATATTCTCTTTGATGATTAATTTCTATTATTATATTTTCATTTGCAGCAACCCAGCCTAAACGCAAACCCGCAAGAGAAAACACTTTTGACATACTTGATGTTGAAATCCCTTTTTCATAAATATCTGCAATAGATTGACCAAAAGGATTACCTTCGTGATTTAAACCGCGATAAACCTCATCACAAAGAATATACGCATTAGATTTTCGTGCAATTTCAACAATACGATTTAACATATCTTCAGGAATAACAGAACCTGTAGGGTTATTCGGATTATTTAAACTAATAAGTTTTGTATTGCCGCCCACGATTTTTTCTAATTCTTTCAAATCAGGCAGCCAATTATTTTCTTCTTTTAAAAAATATAAATGCACATCTGCACCAATGGATTGTGGAATAGAATAATGCTGTTGATATGTAGGGACAATAGAAACAACCTTATCGCCTTTTTCAACCAAGCTTAAATAAACAAGCTGGTTTGCACCAATCGCCCCATGAGTAACCGTAATATTAGTTTTTGTCTGCTTTTGATATAGAGAACAGATAGCATCTTTTAGCCTGTCAGAACCGTAAATTGCACCGTAATTCAATTTTTTTGAAAATATTTCTAATAATTTTTGTTCTTTTTCACCTGTAATATCAAAAAGCTCATTAATAGATAATGATTCAACACAAGTATCCGCTAAATCATAAACCGCTTTAGCCTCATACAGATTAAACCATTCTTCTACTTTGAATTTTTCTATCCGCATGTAAACATTAAAACATAAAAAAGAATTTACCGCTCATTCTGAATTTTATACGGTTCTTCCAACTCAATTCATTAAAAACTTTGGATATAAATTCTTTATTTAAACCCAAATCGCAGAGTTTAGATAAAGTATAATTATGTTTTTCTATCAAATATTTTGCCGTTTTAAAGTTAAATTTACAATTTTCTTTTTTATACATTGATACAAGATAATTATGAATTTCTTCAATTGTATAATTGAGATTTTTATTATTCAAAATAGAATTAATAATATTTGCCGTAGCTACGCCATTATCCTGTTCAAAATATTTTACGCTTTCATAAAGCAAAGAATCTAAAGACGGCTTATTCGTAATCCCTAAAACCTTCATCGCCTCTATCGGTACGGTTACATTGGAAGGTTCGTAAACATTCCATATTTCCTTGCATTTTTTATTCAAAAACTTTTTAGCCGCAACAAAACCTTCCTCTTTTCCATATTCAATTTTTAAAGATTTAATATCCTCGACAGAATTTTTATCAATCGCAGATGCTAATTTTTGAGCTATTAAACGAACTTTTTTATCCGATAAATCATCATTTGTACTAAAACAAAAATATGAATCTTCTCTGTCATTCGGCACAAAATACTTTACAGTATCAGATAAAGATTTTGCTTCAAAATAATGAATAGAAGAATCTGTATCTTCATTTATTGACAAAAAATCATATGATATATCTACCTTGAATTTTTCCATAAAATAACTAACCTATAACCCTTACATTAATATAAAGTTATACAAGCTGAAAAAAATGCTTAATTTTGAGATTTTTGTAACAAAAAGTTTGCAATATACAACCAATTCAAATAGAATAAAAAATAAAACATGGAGAAATAATTTGAATAATAAAGAAAAAGATACCCTTCAATGGCGAGATTGCAGCTTTAAAGCATTGATACCATTTATAGTTTTTGTAATTTTTTATTTTGGATTTTCACTTTTAACCCGTGATTTTTCAAAAGTACCAATGACGGTAGCATTTATAATATCTTCAGCAACAGCGCTGATTTTGAACCATAAAGAAAAACTAAATAAAAAGATAGAAATATTTGCCCACGGCATGGGAAACAAGGACATTATGATAATGTGTCTTGTATTTATACTTGCGGGCGCATTCACTGCAACAGCACGTGCAGTCGGCGGAGTAGAAGCCGCTGTAAATATAGCTCAGCATTTTATACCTGCACAATTTATGGTATCCGGCTTATTTGTAATATCTGCATTAATATCATTAGCTATAGGAACATCTTGCGGAACAATAGCCGCAATAGTCCCGATTGCAGTATCAATATCACAAGCATTCGGTTTAAGTCCTTCTATTGCACTCGGTGCAACTGTTGGGGGCGCAATGTTTGGAGATAACATGTCACTTATTTCTGATACAAAAATAGCCGCAAGCAGAACTCAAAACGTTAAAATACGAGATGAAATGATGTGCAATTTTAGAATAATAACAATTCCTGCAATTTTATGTTTGATACTGTATTCTCTTCCTATATTTTCAACTGTTGGTGCGGTACATGATGTTGTTGCACTAACTTTTGACAATTATATTAAAGTTGCACCTTATATATTGCTTCTGGTTCTCGGTATAGCAGGAATAAATGTGATGTTTTTACTACTAATCGGAATAATTTTGAATACAATAATCGGTATTTGTTACGGAATTTTTGACATATTTGGAGCTTTTGCTTTCATTGGTGACGGAACAATAAGCATGGCGACAACCATCATCGTTGCAATGCTTGCCGGCGGATTATTATTAATGGTTCGATACAATGGCGGGATAAACTATATAATAAACGAAACGGGACGTTGGATAAAAAATAAAAAAACATGCGAAATAGGCATATGTTTTCTTGTAGCAATAATAAATTTATTCACTGCAAACAACACTGTCGCAATAATTTCTGCAGGTTCAATTGCAAGAGAGCTTTCACAAAGATACGGGGTAGATTCAGTCAGAACAGCAAGTTTACTTGATACTACATCATGCTGTATACAAGGAATGATTCCATACGGGGCGCAAATATTAATTGCTACAAGTCTTGCTGCATCAATTTCAATAAGTTCATTCAGCATAATGAAAGGACTATTTTATCCTCTGCTAATGTTTATCGGGGTAATTGTTTCCGTTTCAAGAACTAAAGGGTAACTTTTTAAATTAAACCGTTTTCATCTACGTAATTAATCATCCATTTTTCAATAGTTAATGTTGGAGTGGAATTATTGCTTTTACAAGCATTTTTAAATAAATTCCATAAATCCTCATTAAGCATTATGCTTGTTTTTTTTGTTTTGTTTCTTGTTAAATCTATAATTTTATCTGTTTTTGTTTTCATAATATACCCCACATATTTTGAACTTACAAAATTTATACGGCAATTTCAACCCGATATTGACTTATACTAAATACCATGATAAATTACGGTATATATTATGGTGTAAATTGAGTCTTTATTATTTGATTCATTTAAAAATAGGTACAAAACAGGAAATGGAAAGAAAAAAGACTTTAGAATATATAAATTATTTTCGCGCAATTGCAATACTATTGATTGTTGCAGGACATACAGTAGTATGGGGAAAGAATACAATGTTCACTACAAATGCTTATTTATTTTATGGCGCTACATTTTTATTTGTTTTTATTTCAGGATTTTTATTTGAATATTTATCTTATAAATTTGAATACAAAACATATTTAAAGAAAAAATTTATAAATGTCATTATGCCTTTTATAATTATTACATTACCTATTGCTATAATATATTCTCAAACAAAATTGGATATTGAGAATTCATATATAAATGCCTCAAAAATATTTAGATTCTTTATTTGCCTTTTTCAAAGTCCAATGGTTAATCCGCCTATGTGGTATATGGGAATGATTATTATATTCTTTTTATGTGCACCATTATTTGTTCTTATTAAAAAAAATAGATATATATGGTATAGCAGTATTTTATGCGCAATAATATACACACTATTATCAAACAGAACATATTTTCAGATTCCTCCTTTAGAATCCGGTATAAAAAATATAATTTATACAAATATATATTTTTACTTTAAACAATTTTTTTATTATATGTCTGCTTATCTTGGCGGTATGCTTGTATCTGATATACTTGAAAAATATACCACAACAATACAAAAATATAGAAAAGAAATTCTCATAATTACATCTATAGGATTATTATTTGAATTTGTCGAACATTTATTTGTTATTAAATTAAGTTATCATATAAGCGGGTTACAAAAATTTCTTGAATGTATATTATTTGTAAGTTTATTTATGATATATGAAGAAAAAATAAAAAATATCAAATGGCTAAATACATCCTTAAAATTTACAGCAGACTATTCCTTTGGAATATTTTTTATACATTATTTATTTTTAAACATAATTTATTGTCATTCTATATACACGTGTAACCCATTATCACCTCCATCCTTTTTGTTTAAAAATACAATACACGCATTCTTGTACAGTATTTTTATATATATAATAGTTTTATTATTTAGTATAACAATCCTTTATATACTAAAAAAAATTCTCAAATTTTTTGGTATAAAAAACACTCGAATGTTTATCGGGGTATAAATTATAAACTCAAGCGAGAAGCACCTCGGAATTTGCTTATTTCGCTTAAATATTGGTTTAAAGCTTTGTATCCGTTATAAATTTCGTTTGATATTGATGCATAACGACTAGCCTCAAGATACTTTAATTCATGAACGCGAATATTTAATATTGCATCAGCATCAGATTTCAAATCCTCATCACCATAAACAGCCCACTTTTGCAATAGTGCCAATTCATTAAACATTTGCTTCATTGTTGTATATTCAAGAGCATTAAAATCATATTTTTCAAGTAATGTTTTTTCTACGTTAGTAATTCTGCTTTGACAAGCTTGAAATTTAAATACTTTCTTTACAACCATATAACTATCAGCTATCTCTTTATGAGAAAACGGTACATTATTCTTGGCAACCAATGCCGCAAAAGAACGTGATGTAAAAGTATCACTATCATTTGAAAAAGCACTCTTAGAAGTTAAATCAAAATCCATCCTGTTATCTAACATAGTTTTTAACATCAACCCTCCGAATTATAATTTGATAGTAAAATAACAAAAACAATTTGTCATGATATTATGTCAATTTTTTTACATTTTTTAAGATAAATTTAAAATGTATATTTATGTAAAAAATTTTTCCGTTCAGAAAAAATACGCTAAAATGTATAATACATATTTATGGGAGGAAATAATGAAAAATTTTTCTAATATATTATCAATTGCATTAAGTTTAATTATTATAACCGCAGGTTTTTCATGTGCAGAAACAACAAAATTTACACCATTGAATTTTGATGAAAGCAACGCTATCAAAGCACCTGCAACAACAACCTCTAAAACAGTTTCAGGCGTTCAGGCAAAATCAACAGATTTGCTTGATCCAAATCAAGTAACAGGCGGAACAAAAATGCAGGACGCAATTTTACAAATTGATAATGCACAAGTAGAAGTCAGAAATAATCTTTTAAATTACAAAAATAAGTATTCTGAGGTTGATGCCCGTTATCAAGCAGTAAAAGAAGAAAGAAAAGCTGCAAAAAAACAGGTTAAACAAGCAGAAAAGAAAATTAAAAACTTAGATAGAGCTAAAGAAAAAATCCGTAAGAATTTTGAGAGAAGAGCGAATATCTAGTTGAAAGATTTTTTATTTAAAGGAAGGTACGACTATCAGAATTTTGATAGTCTTTTTTTTAACTAAATTCTACATAATGACTTATTTTATTAGAATTTTTGTAAATGTTTTCAGACAATTTTATTGCCAATTCGCTCAATATAAAAGTTTCTCTTTCTTCATCAGTTTTATATATGGCACTTTGTAATAAATAATTAATCCTTATAGAATCTTCGCTAATTTTGTGTATTAAATGAGTAATTTTTTTAATATTTTTCTTTTTCATATTTCTCCTTAACGTTTTACTCCTAATAAGAGATAATTGTCTCTTATTCATAGCAAATTTTAATATATTATCTCTTATTTGTCAACAATATTTTTTATTTACTATAATTATTTCAAATAAGGAATATCCCAATGAATTCAAGAGATGAAATAAAATTATTAATAGTAAAAGAACACTTAACAGTCGAAAAACTTGCTAAAAAACTTATGGACGCGACAGGCAGGAGGTACACTCAGCGAAGTTTACAAGCGAAGATATCTAAGAGTTCATTACGATATGATGAAATGGAAGATATAGCAAAACTACTTGGTTATAAAATAAAAATAGAGAAGGAATAAATTTCGCTTGATTTTGAAAAATGTTTATAGTACATTTAGTCATGCACAAGCACTAGCAAATACGGGCTGCTAGCTCAGCAAGCCGAGCAGAGGCATGAGCGAAGCGAAAGTCCGACAATTATGTAAAAATGAATATTTTTTCTAATTGGAGGCGGTGCCGTTTATTGCGAGGCGCAGTAAACAAAAGTTGAAAATTTAATATTTTTGGATTATATTTGAATAATAATGAAATACGGGCTGCTAGCTCAGGTGGTTAGAGCGCACCCCTGATAAGGGTGAGGTCGGTGGTTCGAGTCCACTGCGGCCCATATTTAAAACTCAATAATAGCAAGGCTTTTAGACCTTGCTTTTTTAATGGGAATTTTTATAAAAATAGTTTTCTGTATATAGGTTTTCAGGACAGTTTAGATGCGTTTTTGTTGGCTATGATGCTGAATTGTTGGGAGTTTAAGGCATATTTATAGTGTAGAGATTTACCGGACTATTTTTGCACTTTTGTCCGCATTTTTGCACTATTTTGCACTGATATTTACGGCTTTTAGTATTTTTCATGCCTTAAACCCCTAATATATTTGAATATTTACCCTGTGCAATTTTGTGCAAGAAAGTGCAAAAATAAGTTATCTTGCATTTTGGTATGTGTCGAAATATCTCTGAGATTGAGACAAAAGACTTGATGTTTCTGCGAACAAGAGCGATTAATGTGTGTGGCGGATTTTGGCAAGGCTGAAGTGAAGCGAAAGCGAAACGGAACGCCATCCCTGTGAAACCGTTGGAATGAGCAACTATTTTGCGACAGCAAAATATGGCGAATGTAAACGGATGAACCGCCAATAATCAAAGACAAAAGGAGCATACACATGGCAGATTTTACTCCCGAAAAATGTAAACAAATAGCACTCGCAAGACTTGATTTAGTCCATCAATGGCTTGAGTTTAGAAAAAAATCTCAAAATAAACTTAAAGCAGATTATGATTTTGTAAAATTGCATAATACTTCAAACTCACACCTATATGAAATTTTAGGAAAAATATCCCGAGGCAGTTTACACCGTTGGTATGCAATGTTAAACGGAACGGAAGATTATACAAAACTCTTGCCTCAATATAGGTACAGTAGTGTTAATGACTATCGCACTGTGTTATATGATGAAGAAATAAAAATATTTATGGGTTTGCTTTTACACCCGAATAGATTATCCATCGGAAAAGCAATCGCATTAACTAAATACAAATTAAAAGAACAAGGACAAAGTTTTATTCCTGCAGATATTACATTTAGAAGATATGCAAAATGGTTTAAGGATAACAATTATGACAAATGGATTTTGGCACGTGATGGCGAAAAAGCGTTATCAGATAAAGTCGAACCATATATAAAACGTGATGCAAGTTTACTTGAAGTTGGAGACATTTTAGTTGCCGACGGGCATAAATTAGCATTTCAGGTAATTAACCCATTTACAGGCAAACCCTGTCGTGCAACGCTTGTCGGATTTTTGGATTGGAAATCTACAGCATTAGTCGGTTATGAAATTATGCTTGAAGAAAATACGCAGTGTATTGCTAGTGCTCTGCGTAATTCAATAATCAATCTTGATATGATACCCAAAATCGTTTATCAGGATAACGGCAGAGCATTCAGGGCAAAATATTTTACAGATGATAAAGGATGCTTGGTTGGCGGCATTAAACGGGCACGCTCACGCTTCGGCCCTCTGTCGCCAATCCGCTTTACTGAACTTGGGTTTCAGGGATTGTATTCAAAACTTGGTATAGAAACAGTTTTTGCAAGACCATATAATGCCAGAGCAAAGGTTATTGAACGATTCTTTAAAGAATTTCAGGAGGGTTTTGAAAAATTGTTACCAAGTTATATCGGCTCGTCAATAAATAATAAACCTGCTTATATGATGCGAAACGAAAAGTTTCATAAAAGCTTACACAATGATTTTATCCCGACGATTGAAGAAACAATAAAAATGATTGATATGTGGCTGAGTTTTAAGAATTCTCAACCCTGTCCGAATACGCCGGATAAGACTATCGCAGAGGTTTTATCCGAAAGAAAACGGCAGAATATTGATATAAATTTACTTGATGATTTGATGCTAGTGACAGAAGTTAAAACAATTCAAAGAAACGGAATTAGATTTTTAAATTGCTATTATTTCGATGAAAGATTATACGGCTTTAAAAGCAAAGTGTTGATTAAATACAATCTTTTTGACCTGACAAGTATTAAGGTTTACACCCCCAAAGGTGAATACCTTTGTACCGCAGAACGAGTAACCGAAACACATCCTATATATTGTTTCACCTCCTGATTCATGCCATCGTGTATTAATAATTTTTTGAGCTGACTTTTTGTCTCGTTCAAAAAAATAAAATCCGCGTTTATCTTTTGCGGAAGGAACTGTTAGTTCCTCAATAAGAATATGTTTACAGGGGAGTATTTTACCTAAGATTATTCCACCAGATTCTAAATTCGGTAAATTTTTTTGATATGAATTTATAAATGCATTTACATACGATGGTATAAATAATAAATTTTCATGTGATATCATAGTAATTTTTCCATTTTTGATTCAAGAATATTTTTACCTTTTGTCCATCTATATAAACAACTTTGATTTATATGTCCATTTGATATTTCTTGTATAAGATAGCTTATGCTGTTTACAAAACTTGAGATATTTATTGTTGAATAAGGTGTATATATACTTTGACATCCAACTTCTTGCTTATTTATAGTTTTATAATCAGAATTTAAAGCATATTTATATTTTAAAATTCCATTTTCTAGTTTGTGTAAATTCTCATATGAAAATAAATTGTCATTTGTTAAATATATAAAGTGCCCTGCATTTAAATATGGTTCTACCCAAATTATTAATATTGGTTTTAATATTTTTTGATTTTGTAATAGTTTTGAAATAAGTAATTCGATATTATAATTGCCGAGACATAAAATATTTAAGTCTGCATTATTAAAAAGTGAAATATTATTTATTGTTAATGTAATTATATTATCTGTATATGTTTCAATATTTAGTAGAGGATAATGTTTGAACATTTTATTTTTTAATGCTATAGATTTCCATTCATTGATATCATGTATATCGCATATGTGTCTTGCAAGATTTTCGACACTAAATTGTTCGTTATCAACAATATTAAAATTATTAAATCCAATTTGTACAAGTTTTTCTAACAAAAAACTCCCAATGGAGCCACAACCAAACAAATTAATTTTAAAATTTTGATTAACGTTTAACCCTTCTCCACCTCGTTCAAATAATCGTTCTTTATCAAATCTATCAACACAATAGCGTTTAATTGGATTGTTTTTTGCAAATCCTCCTAACTCAAAAGATGTTATTTGCTTACCTGGTCTAAATCCTTTTTGATGCTTTATCTTTAAAATTTCTTTACCTTTTTGAATAATGTCTTTATATTCTTGTAATCCAAATGCAAACATTGCATTTTTATAATTACACAAAACTAATGTTGGTCGCTTTTTATTGTTTAAATGTTGAAATAATTCTTTCAACTTGTTCCCAAGTAAAAAAGTATAAATATCCTTATTACTTTTGGGTATTATATCAAATTTAGCATTTGCAATAGGAAAGTAAACTCCATATTCATAATTAATAACTTTCCCGCTTTTAGAGATTCCGAAATTTGATATCCAATTATTACCTTCATTAAATGAATCTGCAATTAAGTAACTATAATTTTTAAATTTTAATTCTCTTATATCAAATACACAAATATCTTTAACTGAACTAAAAGGCTTTACTATAGAAATTATCTCACCATTTATTTTTTCATCTGCCCAATACGCTAAAAATTCTTCTTCATAATCTTTATAATTTTTCTTAGATGTCCCTTCTTTTATAATTTTCATTGCACGATTAATTATATTTTCGCAAATACCTAAAGGGTTGTATATATTTGGGGTTGCGACATTTTTATCAAAGGTGCAAATAAAACGATTTTTATCAATATGTGGCAAGCCTACTAAAGTTTCATGCTCTTTATGAACATATATTGATGGAAATTCGTATGGAAAAGTTTTAGGAATTCCTAAAATTAACTTGTATGTTGTATTATTTATATTAACATTTAATAAAAATCTTTTTATCCAATAGTTTTCTTGTTTTAGCTTGCTACAATCGGATTCAATAGGAACATATTCTTTAGATGAGTATGTTCTGGCAAGCCTTTGCGATATATAAGATAAAGTTTTATGCAGATCTTCCATCATTACCTAAAATTGCCGGAGCAGATGTCTTGATGTAATTATTTTCGTTTTGATTATCAATATCCAAGTCTTCAATATCTTTAAAACATTTTCTTAAGTGCCTGAAAGCATCATCCGTTGTTTCTGCTTCTAATGCACTGTCAAGATTATCATTGAAATTCACAAGTTTTTCTTTTAACTCTGTTATAGCAGCTTGACTATAGTCTTTGAATAAATTTTCATCATTTGCAATCGGATTATACAATTCATATTTATCTTTTTTAATTTGTTTATCCAAGTAATCAATAATATTTTTAACGGTATCTAATAATTTTAAATCATAAATCCCTTCATCATATGTTACAGTTGTATATTGTTCAGATGCTAATACTGTTAATACAAGACCTGTAGGCTTTTTACAATTCCAAGATTGAAGTTTTGACCAACTTTTTAGAAATCTTACTATTATTCTATAATCTTCGCCTTTTTCTTCTACTTCATTTCTAAACCAATCTATTATTGCACGAGGATTACTTTCTAACCATTCATTATCATTTTTTACAGCTAAATAATATTTTTCTTGATATTCAACATAGATAGGTAGATCTATGTGGTAGGAGTATGTATTTTCACCTGGCCCATATTTTACTCTAACACATTTATTTTTATTTTCAGGTTTCTGAGAGGTTTGATTTTCAACAGCATCATAAATCCAACCATGAACCGTTTCAGGTTTAACCCATTCAGATTTAGCATCTTGTTTTTCTTCTGGGATAATATCATAACAATTTAAGTAAACTCCATAATCAATATCATACTCATCATTTGTATCTTTTGGATTAATTGTCGTTTTCATTGTGAAAGAACCTTGTCCTTTAAATGAAGGTTTATTTTTATTATTATTTTCAAAATATTTTACAACTGTATCTTCAATCGCGTTTCTTGATTTTCTTAAATTAGTTTCTCTTGTAGCATCTAATTTTATTTCATCATTATATTTTTCTAAATATGGGTTCAAATCAATCATTTTTTACTCCTAACTCTACTTTACATGTCATATATGCTCTTATATTATCATTTGCCCAATGATGTTCAGCATCTGAATATCCCTTGCTTATTAAAATATCAAGAACTTTTTTATTTGATGTATCTAGTTCAATTTCTTTATACTGTTCTGGAGAAAATTTAGATGCAGTAATTCTGTCATAAGTTGAATTGGTTACATTTTTTAAATGATTTACCATATTTTTGATACTTTCTACTTGAATATGCATAAAAAATTCAATCAGTTTTTTTAAGAAAAATATATTTATTTTTCTTATTTTTGATAAATTTTTAAAACATCCGATATTACTCTCTATATTTCCAATTGATAGTAACGCAAAATTATCATAATTATGTTGAGGCATGAATATTTCCATTGCTTCTATTATACCAACTAGAGATGGATTATTAGCCCACAGCCCCCCGTCAATTGTATCACGTGTTATTCTTTCTATTTTATGTATAGGTAAAAATGTTGGAGCTGCACTTGTTGCTAGTGCAACATCAACCATGGATATTTTAGGATCCCTTACATATTTGTGACTATGACCAGTTTTAAAAACAATAGGCTTTTCATTTTCAGAATCAATTGATGGTATACATAAATTTACGATAGAATCCTCCATTGTGCGATTTTCAAGGAACTTTTTTAATACGTTATATAATCCTTCTTGGTCATGTTTATTTATCCCAAAAATTTGTTTTAGTAAGGCAATACAACGATTTTTGGGAGGGAAAATATAAGATGCGTTATCTATGTAAAATTGAACAATTTGTTTTGCAGAATACCCTGCGCCAAGTAATAACCCTATTAACCCTCCAGTAGAAGTCCCGCAAATTAGATCAAAACAATCCACAATCTTTTTTTGTGAAAATTCTTCAAATTTTGCTAATACTGCAGCAGAGTATATTCCCTTTATTCCTCCTCCATCTATTGATAAAATTTTAAAAGTTTTTTTCTTTTTTTCCATACTTTATTTTTACCCCTATTTACATTATATTTGAAATTTGATTGGCATTTTATATATTTAATTAAAAATTAATAATTTGAAATTGAAGAAAAAGACTAAATAAACAATGTCAAACTAAAGGGATAAACAGTAATAGTGAAGAAAGCTACTATTTCTTTTACAAATATATTAAAATGTATAAATTAAATGTTAAGCAAAAAATTTACAAAAAAATTGTAAATTTTAAAAATTTTCTTAAATATTGATAACTGAAACCATGTCATAGCATGAAAAATCTTGTCAATTACCCTTTAGGGTTAGGTAAAAATACGGACTTGTGGGATATTCAAATAATCATTATAATGTGAATGTTTTAAGATTTACACTATATAAGGAGGCTTTATGTCTAAATACTTAAAATTTATGAATACCCCGGAAGGCGTACAGCAGATTTTTACTCGTGAAAAAATTGGTAAAATGTCCGGCGATGAATTTGAAAAATATGAAAAACGCATTTACGAACAACTGAACAAAATCGGCATACCAACAAACGGTGAACTTGCATATGAAAACCAAGGTAAAATTTTCGTTTGGCACACAATGGGTGATGGTAAAGTCTGCGGTGAATGTGATTCTATGGAAGGGAAAATTTTTGAACACATGGAGGATATTCCTGACGATCTTCACCCAAATTGCAGATGTTATATTGAAGAAATTGATTTATATGCTGCTTAGCTGATATAATAATTTTGTGAAAAGGTTTTTATTAACAGTTTTGATTTTAGTTTGTTTTGTGTCATTTGCTGACGCAAAGCAAGTTTTGCCTAAAAAAATTACTAAAAATACTATCATAATTACGGCTCCAAAAACAGGCGAACTTGGTAAAAACTATTTTTATTGTTCTAATGGTAAAAAATGTTCAACAGAACAAGTTGTCCGAGAATATTATAAAAATAAGGGTTGTCAGGTAATGCGCGCTGAATATTCTTTCTGGAAAGGTGTTTTTGTACTTGCTTTTCTTGATGAATTATATCCGCAAACATTGAACAAAAAATCTGAAAACAAATTATTTGATATTGAAAACAAAAATGTCACATTCGAAGAATTAAATCAAAAATTGAATTTAATAAAAAAATCTAATATTCAAAACTTTATAAATACTCAAATTGCAAAACATGAACAAGGCTCTTACATTCGTTGGCTTGATGAGTGGGAAATTGAAGGTTACAAAAATCCTACAGAATATTTTAAATCGCCTGTTGTTCAAGAGTTTTTAGCAAGAATTGATAATAAGATTTTTTATAAAGTTTTAAAACATATAGTGGATGAATATAATTACAATCCTGTCGGAACACCTGATTATATAGTTTGGAGCGAAAAAGAAATGATTTTTGTTGAAGTTAAACGCAAAAACGAAACTCTAAAACCGGAACAAATTGAATGGGGTGAATATTTGATAAAAAATAGAATTCCTTATAAAATTGTAAGGGTAAAAGGTGATAGATAGTTGTAATCTCCATCTCATAGTTAATTTAATCTTGTTCTAAGTGTTAAATTACATTGTGATGGGAGTTTTATCGCTAATCTGCCCATTTTTAGGGCAATAGAGGCAGATTTATAGTGTAGAGATTTGCCGGACTATTCTTGCACTTTTGTCCCAATTTTTGCACTCTTTTGCACTAAAAACTTGTCACCCTGAACTTGTTTCAGGGGCTATTTAGCATGGAATTTAGCATTGAGCCAAGTGTAAATAAGTGCAATAAAGTGCAAAAATTATTTATCTTGCATATTGATATGTGTCAAAATGTCTCTGAGATTGAGATTTAGGACTTGATTTATTCCGAAAGGTGAGTGATGAATGTGTGTGAGGTAATTTTATTATGGCAAACTTCACTCCCGAAAAATGTAAACAAATAGCACTCGCAAGACTTGATGTAGTTCACAAGTGGCTTGAATTTAGAAAACAATCTCAAAATAAACTCCAAGCCGATTATGATTTTGCGAAGCTGCATAATACTTCAAATAGTCATTTGTTTGAGATTTTAGGTAAGATATCTCGCGGGAGTTTGCATCGCTGGTATGCAATGTTAAACGGAACGGAAGATTACACAAAACTTTTGCCTCAGTATAAATACAGCAGTGTTGATGATTACAGGACTGTATTAAACGATGAAGAAATAAAAATATTTATGGGTTTGCTTTTGCACCCGAATAGATTATCTATCGGAAAAGCAATTGCACTTACAAAATACAAATTAAAAGAGCAGGGGCAGGATTTTATTCCTGCGGTTATTACATTCAGACGTTATGCAAAATGGTTTAAAGATAATAATTACGACAAATGGGTTCTTGCACGTGACGGAGAAAAAGCACTTTCAGATAAAGTTGAACCATATATAAAACGTGATGCTTCTCTTTTAGAAGTCGGGGATATTTTAGTAGCCGACGGACATAAATTAGCTTTTCAAGTAATAAATCCATTTACAGGCAAACCCTGCAGAGCAACATTAGTGGGATTTTTGGATTGGAAGTCAACTGCGTTAGTTGGTTATGAAATTATGCTTGAAGAAAATACGCAGTGTATTGCAAGTGCATTGCGTAATTCAATAATTAATCTTGATATGATACCGAAAGTCGTTTATCAGGATAACGGCAGGGCATTTAGGGCAAAGTACTTTACCGACGACAAAGGATTTACGGAATTAGGATTCCAAGGTTTGTATTCAAAACTTGGTATAGAAACAGTTTTTGCAAGACCATATAATGCCAGAGCCAAAGTTATTGAAAGATTTTTCAAAGAATTTCAGGAAGGGTTTGAGAAATTACTTCCAAGTTATATCGGGAGCAGTATTCAAAACAAACCTGCTTATATGATGCGGAATGAAAAGCTGCATAAATCTTGGCATTGTGATTACGTTCCAACAATAGAAGAAACAATAAAAATGATTGATATGTGGCTGAATTTTAAGAATTCTCAACCTTGCCCGAATGCTCCGGATAAAACAATAGCTGAAGTTTTAGAAGAACGAAAAAGACAAAATATAGATAAAAATATGCTTGACGATTTGATGCTTGCAACTGAAGTCAAAGCAATTCAGCGAAACGGTATAAGGTTTTTAAACTGTGATTATTTTGATGAAAGGTTATATGGATTTAAAAGCAAAGTTCTTATTAAATATAACCTTTTTGACCTGACGAATATAAAAGTATTTACCTCCAAAGGCGAATATTTGTGTACGGCTGAACGAGTAACTGAAACACATCCTATGGCAAAATTACTCGGTGATGTCAAAGATTATGAAGATTACAAGCAGAAAATTGTCCGTCAGCGACAGTTAAAAAAGAAAACAGTTGAATCCGTTAAAAAATATCTGAAAACGGAAGATATAAAACTGCTTGAAACCCAAGTAGAACAATCTGATTCTCATTTACCCCTTCAAATGTCGTTCAAAACGGATTCAAAAATTGTTCAAACGCTGTTCAAAAATAATTCAGAAAAATATGAATACCTAATAAAAAATGATCCGAATAATTCTTGGATAACGGAATTCAAAAATACAAAGGAGTACAGGCTGTTATATGAATAAGATTTTTGTAAAAACACAA
>ERZ842401.3208-NODE-3208-length-20650-cov-9.268900_pt1 | contig 20650 bp, 26 predicted proteins | sample MGYA00521270_ERZ842401 | MGnify/ENA primary metagenome ERZ842401 (study PRJEB31892, sample SAMEA3878208) | bioreactor metagenome | biome: Moose rumen | place: Sweden | collected 2011-10 | study: EMG produced TPA metagenomics assembly of the PRJEB12797 data set... | reverse complement strand
GCTCCTATCTTGAATACTTCTTGTATGGTAACTCTTTAGATACCAGTGCTACATGTGACTCAGAAACGTCAACCATCTTGAAAATTCTGCGTTTTCTTGATGCTGACTTGTGTTGGAGCAAGTGGCCGATGCCTGCTTGTCTTTTCATGATTTTGCCGCTTGCAGTAACCTTATAGCGTTTTGCAGCGGATCTGTGTGTTTTTAATTTTGGCATTTTCTTCTCCTTTTTGTTTAAAGTAGTAAATTATAGCCTTATAGGCATACCAAAGCCCATTTCAGCTGTGTAGAATTATATTAGTATGAAATTATTTAATTTGCAAGTGATTTGTATATATTTGTTAAAATGTAAATATCGTTTTGTTAATAATAATTTATCTACTTAACAAAAATAACTCAATATGATAATATAATTTAAAGTAAAAGGAGTGTTTATAATGAAGAAATTTTTAGCAATAATCTTAGGGGTATTATTTTCAGTACAAATGACAATGGCAGCACCGTTCAACGGAAATGCAAAAACAAAACGTATTCCTGCAGGAACAATTTTGTCATTAAAAATGCTAAATACCGTTGATAGTGCATACAGCGCTTCAGGAAGTGAATTTAAAGCAATGCTTATAACAGATCAAAAAGCTGATGATAACGATGATGTAATCCTTCCGATGGGTTCTATTGTAAGAGGTTCAATCAAAGGGATTCTACCTTCAAAAAGATTATCTAAAGGCGCAGTATTATACCTGGATTTTGACCATGTCGTTACACCAAACGGCAGACAAGTTCCTTTGAGCTTAGGTATTACAGGAAGAAGCGACATGACATATGACGGTGGGATTACAACAACAACAGGATACAAAGATGCTTGGCGTCAAACATGTACAAAATCTGCTGATATTACAAGAAAATCCGTTCATTGGGGTGAAAATGTTACAGATAACGGATTCAAATATGTAATTGTACCTTTTGCAGCTTTGGGCGGAGCATTTGGGACTGCAGGATATTTTGTATATGACAGTGTTGCAGATTTAATCAGAAAAGGCAAAGATGTTCAAATTTATCAGGGCGACATTTTAAATGTTAAATTGCTTGAACCTGTTGATGTTCCTGTAATTTAAATACCAATAATTAAATACAAACAAATTGCAATCTGTAAAGAAGTTATGGCAAAGATAGATAAAATAGAAGAATTACAAAATTTATTAAAAGAAGATTCGCAAAATTTTCAGGCACGCAGACAACTTGCTCTGCTGCTTACTGATTGCGGATTTAATGATGAAGCATTAAAAAATCTGTTTTATTTGTCAAAAATGGTTCCAAATGACAGCGAAATTTTTTATAATCTTGGAATTGTTTATGAAAAATTAAAAAATTTAAAAAAGGCAAAAGAAAGCTATGAAAAAGCTATAGAAATCGAACCTGATGCGATTGATGCAATTTATAATTTGGGGTTAGTATGCACTGATCTAAAAGAATTCAATACTGCAATAAATTGTTTTCAGAAGGTAATCTCAACTGATGAATCTGATTCAAATTCATATTTTAATCTCGGACTTGTATATTTTAAAATGAATGATTTTGATAATGCAAAATTATATTTTGAAAAAACTATAGAAATAAATCGTGAAGATATTTATGCACACTTTTATTTAGGTAATATTTTTAAAACAAAAGGCGATAACAATAGTGCAAGAATCGAATTTGAAAACGTACTTGAATTATCACCTGATTATAGCTGGGCATATTACAATCTCGCAGTTTTGGATTATGAAAATAACGATATAAACAATGCAATAAACAATTTGCATAAAACTATAGAACTTAATCCTTTAGATATTGAAGCTTACAAAATATATATAAAAATTTTGGCAAAAACAGAAAATTATGATGAAGCGGAAGACATTTTGACTCAGGCGCTTGACAACTGCGGCGAAAATGGGGATTTATATTATATTGCAGGTCGGCTTTCCAAATTGCAGGGAGATAATATAAAATATCGTATAAATTTACAAAATGCCTTAAAAAATTATAAAACTCTTTCAATTTCTGTACCTGCACTAAAAACAGAGTTAAGTAAAATAAATATTTAATTTCACAGGAAAAATAATAATGATACACGAATTTATGACATGCGATAACTGGCTTAATCCACAAATTGATTATCTCATTTGGATTCAGAATATAAGGTTACAACTTGGGCCGGTGTTTGATAATTTATTTCTGAATATCACAGCATTTGGAGAACTGCCTGCTGCAACATTACTGATAAGTATAATCTATTGGTGTATAGATGCAGAAGCGGGATTTTATCTTTTCAGCCTCAATTCATTGGGATTATTATGCTTGCAATTATTCAAAAATTGTGCCTGTATTTACAGACCATGGATTTTAAGTGAAAAAATTCATCCTGTAACATCTGCACTAAAAATGGCAAGAGGGTATTCATTCCCGAGCGGTCACTGCATGATTGCTGCCACAAGCTGGGGCGGGCTTGCTTTTTTACTCAGGAAAAGAAAAATTATTTCAACTTTGATTGTATTATTAATAATTCTTATCGCATTTTCAAGAACATATCTTGGGGTTCACACTCCGCAAGATGTTCTGACAGGACTTGTTACAGGATTAATATTGATTTTTTCAATACATTATTTGCTGAAATGGTGCGAAAAAGACAAAAACAGATATTTGTATCTGTTAGGATTAGTTAATATTTCAATTATTTTAACTTTGATTTATTTAATCTGCAAAAAATATCCGCTTGACTACATAGATGGGAAATTACTTGTTAATCCTTACCACGCAAAATATGTTGCGATTTTATTCTGCGGGTGGCTGATGGGATTAATAAACGGATTATTAATCTGCAAACGATTCTTTCCGTTTGAAACAAAAAATATAACTTTAAAAAAGCGGATTATAAGAGGAATTTTTGGCTTATTTATTTTTTACGGGATATTTTATCCGATTAATAATTATTTAGCTTCTCATACATGCCAGTACAGAATAGGAATACCTGTTATGTTTTTGGTTGGATTCCTTATAACAGGAATTTATCCGTTTATTTTCACAAAAATTGAAAAAATGATTACAAACAAATAATTATATGTAAACTCTGCGTAATAAATTTGCACTATGCAAAATCAAAAGTTACAATAGTAACAGTAATACATAAGGGGTGGATTTTTTATGCCGAAATTAGCAAGGGATTATAATTATTCTGAGTATAATAATTCTTATGCTGCAAATATCGTTTATCCCGAACAAACTTCAGGGAAAATATACAATTACCAACATATTAAAAGGCAAAGATTAAAATCAAAAAGAAAAAAGAAAAATCCGCTAAGATTTTTATTATCAAGTTTAATTTTAATCGGATTACTGATGACATTTATGCCATTTAGCTTTAACAAAATTACAAAATCAATATTTATACCACGCCCTTACAAAAATATAACAATGGATTTGTATCAGCTTACCTTTCCTACAGCCGGTTATCTTTCTAATAACTGGTTTATGGGCAAACGCAAATTCAGTTTTTCTGCAAATGCTAAAGATGCACAAATGCTGCCAATAAAAGAGGGTGAAAATATACCATCTTTAGAAAACCGCCTTTTGAAACTGATGGAGCAATATCCGACAGTAAAACCATCAATTTACGTTTGGGATTATGAGACACAAAATTATGCTGATATAAATGCTTCTAAAATATATCCTGTAGCAAGCATAATAAAAATACCTGTACTCATCGATTTATTCAAATCAATTGAAAACGGAAGTGTATCCCTTGATGAAACAATACCTTTGACAGAATACTACCGAACAGAAGGTTCCGGAAGCTTACAATTTAAAGCTGCAAATACCCCGTATTCTATCGACAGATTAGCAGAAGTAATGATAACAGAATCAGATAATTCAGCTACAAATATGCTGATGTCAAAAATAGGTGCGATGCCCGCAGTAAATCAATCCATAAGAGATTGGGGATTAAAAAATACTGAAATTCAAACCTGGCTTCCTGATTTGGGCGGAACAAATCATTCAACTGCAAAAGAAATGGCTCAGATGCTGTATAATCTTGATTTGAACGAAGAATTTCTTACTGAAGCATCAAGAAATAAAATTTTTGATTATATGAGTCATGTTCATAATAACAGACTCATCCATGCAGGACTTGACAAAGGAGCTGTATTTTACCACAAAACAGGTGACATAGGTAAAATGCTTGGAGATGCAGGAATTGTAATAGCTCCAAACGGCAAAAGATATATTGTTGTAATTCTTGCTCACAGACCTCATAATGCTATTGAAGGAAAAGAATTTATAGTCAAAGCATCCGAAATAATATATCAATATATGGTTAAATAACTATGTTAAAGAATTTACTTGAAGATAAACATTGTTTTAAACTGGTATGCGGAGCAGGGAATGAAGATGTTGAGAGCATACGCAGACTTGTATATCTGTATGCCCTTGCAGGATGCAGATTTTTCGATTTATCAGCTAATGAAGAAGTTGTAGATGCAGTACTTGAAACTTTACATAATGCAAATATATATGATGCTTATATTTGCGTAAGCGTAGGAATAAAAAGCGACCCGCACTGCAATAAGGCAGTAATTAATTACGATAAATGTATAAATTGCGGATCATGCGAATTAATTTGTCCGCAGGGGGCAATACATTACGCAAAAGTAAAAAAATCCAAATGTATAGGATGCGGAAGATGTTGGAAAGTATGCCCTAAAATGGCAATATCATATAACCCTGAAGAAAAAAAATTAGATGAAATCCTTCCTCAACTTATAAAAAAAGGAATTGACTGCATTGAATTTCATGTAATCGGTCAGGATGAAAATGAAATTTTTTCAAAATGGCAATATATAAATGAAACTTTTGACGGAATGCTAAGCATTTGCATAAGCAGGGGCAAACTCGGAGATGAAGCCTTAATTGAAAGAATACAAAAAATGATTGCAAACAGAACCCCTTATTCAACAATCATTCAGGCAGACGGATTTCCTATGAGCGGAGGTGCAGATGATTACAAAACAACTCTTCAGGCAGTAGCAACAGCAGAAATTGTACAAAATGCAAATCTGCCGGTATATCTTATGCTATCGGGGGGTACAAATTCCAAAACAACAGAACTTGCTCAAATGTGTTCAATAAACTATCATGCCGTTGCAGTCGGATCTTACGCCAGAAAAATTATCAAAAAATATATAGAAAGACAAGATTTCTGGATTAATCAGCCTGTAATTGAAGACGCATTAAACATCATTAAACCACTTGTTGATAGCGTTATTTTATAGCCTAAGCAAGAACATCAAGTTGCTCTTTGTATGCATTTTTTTTAATATCTCTGATTTTTTCATTTGTTTCTGCTATATTAGCAACTAAATTATCAATTCTGGCAGCAAGATAAGATTTCGCCTCTCCGGATTGTCCCGGAAGACTATATTCTCTCTGAGCCTGAGCCAGTTTTTTCTCTTCACTGCTTAGCAATTTACGATATTGCCATATTAAAGTTTTATCTTGTTTGCTCAATTTTAATAACGGTTTATCATAATCTTTCAATGGGACTAATTTTCTGCCTTCAGCTAAAATACTATTTACAATTGTCATGCCAAATTCCTTTCATAAATTCTGATATACTCGGATAAAAAACCGTAAAAAATTTTTTTGCTATATAAATAACATTGTTTTAATAAAAAATTTGCTATAAAATACCCCTATGAATATTCAGGATAAAAATCTTTTTTATATCGGCGGGATTGTTCGTGACGAAATATTAAAACTACCAAGTTTTGACATTGATTTAACATATAATGGAAATGCCATTGAATTTGTCAAAAATCTTGACGGAATACAAATTTTGCAGATAAATGAACCTTTTGGAACAGTAAGAATTAAACTTAATGACAAAGAAATTGATATCGCTTCAACACGTTCTGAAAGCTATCCGCAAAAAGGACACTTACCTGTCATAGATAAAATCGGATGTTCGCTGAAAGAAGATGTTTTGCGCAGAGATTTTACAATCAATGCTCTTGCAAAATCAACTTTAACAGGAGAAATCATTGACTATACAGGTGGTCTTAAAGATATTGACAAAAAAGTTATACGCATACTGCACGACAACAGTTTTATTGATGATCCAACAAGGATTTTACGCGCGCTAAAATTTTCTGTTCGTTTCGGTTTTGAACTTGATGAACACACCAAAAAACTTCAGAATAATTATTTATCCGATATAAACTATGATATGAGCTATAAAAGACTGAAAAAAGAACTCACAGAAACATTTAATCTTAATAAATGGGATGCATATGAACGCTTTATCAGACAGGGGATATACAAGCTTATTGCACCTCAGCAATTTGAAATACCGCAATATAACTTTTCATCCCTGATTGAAAAATTTAAACCGGAAAATATCTGGATTATTTATGTTGGTCTTTTGCCTGATATATCAAATCTGCCTTTAACAAAATCAGAAAAGCAAATCGTTGAAAATTTTGATAAATTGAAAAAGACTAATCTGAAAAATGATTTTGAAATATACAAAACTTTCAAAAACATTCCGCCTGAATCTGTCATAATGTATTCAACAATAGACAGCACCGTTGTTGAAAGATATTTTTACAACTTAAAAGACATTGACATTACAATCAACGGCAATGATTTAAAAAACCTTGGAATAAAACCATCTCCAAAATACCAACAATGCTTTGATTACATTTTGAAAAAGAAAATTTTAAACCCTGAATTGACTGTAAAAGACGAAATTAATATTGCAAAAGAATTTTTTAAATTGTATTAAAAATTCTGTCTCCGGCATCTCCCATTCCGGGAACAATATAACCTTTTTCATTCAAATGATTATCAACCGCAGTTGTAATAATTTCAATATCAGGATAATGTTTTTGTATATTTTCAATTCCGACAGGTGCAGCAATTATACAAATGCATTTGATATGGTCTATCGGAATACCTTTGTTTGCATATAAATCTATTGCCCCAAGCAATGAATTCCCTGTTGCAAGCATCGGATCCGTAATATATACATAAAATTTTTCGGGATTAGGAACTTCCATAGGAACTTTGTTATAATACCAGACAGGTTTTAGGGTTTCCTCATCCCTGTACATTCCCAAATGCCTGATTGTTACCTGTGGTAAAATGTCTATTGCTTCATCAGTAAATATAAGCCCTGCACGCAATATTGGGGAAATAATAATTTCAATATCACTATCAACTGTTTTGGTAGTAAATGTAGTCAAAGGAGTTGTAATTTCTTTATCTACGAGAGGAAGATTTTTTGCTGCTTCATACAAAAGACATCTTGTAATTTTTCTCGCAGCAATACGCATTCCCTGAGCATCAGTATTTTTATCTCTCATTGCGCATAAATTTAGTGATACAACAGGATTATTGATTATTCTCACTTTGTTCAGATTCATTTTCAACCTCTTTACTATCCTTATTAATATGTGCTTTATCGATATTATCCAGCTTATTCCTTAACTTATGTTCCTGTTCAATCATTTTATCAAGCTGTTTATTTAAGTTTTCTACGCTTTCATTCAAATCGGCAGGAGTGACTTCATTTTTACGCGGAATCTGAATTCTTGGAACCCTTGAAACTTCTTTTGCGGCATGATCAACATTGACAAAAATTTCATCAACATCTTTAAACATTTCTTTAAACAAACTTATAACCTTACCCAAACGGGTAGAATCTTTTGAGGCAATAATTTTTTCGCTATTGGCAGATTCAGGCGGATAAATTTCCAAAGCTTTTGAACCGCCAAGACCTGAACCCTCAACCATTGCAACAGCACCCGTTGGTAAAGTCAAATCCTTTTGGGTAATGATAAATTTTATATATATATCAGAATATACATCTGAAGAAACAAGCTGAATCTTTGTAACATGCCCGACAGAAGTACCCAAAAATCTTACAGGCGAACCAACAATCAACCCATCAGCATCATTCATAAATATCTGATAACTCTTATATTGCTGTTGAGATTTATAATGATGATATCTTATGCCAAAAACACAAAGAGCAATTACAATAAGCCAAATTGCAAATTCAATCCAAGCATACATCCTAAAGTTATCATTTTTTTTCATACTTAATATTATACACAAAATAATTTTTTAGGTTATTATGTAAAAATGTTTGACTTTATAAAATCTGTATTTTACGAAATTTCATCATACTTTGTCCCTGAAAAACAAATCTATGAAATTACGGGAGAATGCAAAAAATGCGGGAAATGCTGCAATTATATGTACAGTATCGACACATACACAGAAAAAGAATTTAAAATAATGCAAACCATTTTCCCAAAATACAAAAGATTTTATATAAAAGGAAAAGACGAAGAAGGGAATCTGATCTTTGCCTGCAAACTTGTAACAAAAGAAGGCTTATGTTCTGATTATAAACATCGGTTACGCATGTGTAAAAAATATCCTGCAAGATTTATTACATACAAAGCACAACTACATGAAGGCTGCGGTTATAAAGTCAATTTTAAAGAATTTAAAGATTATCTTGATTAATATTTAAGAATTTCATCAACTCTGCAATCATATAAAACGAACCGCAAATAATATTCAAATGCCCGTCATTAAAATCTATCTTTATATCTTTGGTTAATTCTTCACAATAAACAGGGCATACAGCTTTTAATTCATCAAAAGTTGCAGAATTTTCATGTTTAAAATGGTAAAAATATACTTCATCATCTTCATTTAACAATAAATTCAGCATTTTACCATAATCTTTATTTCTAAGGCAGCCAAAAATAAATCTGCGTTTTATATTTGGATAATACAGATCAAGACTGTTTTTCAGAACAGAAATTCCGTTTGGATTGTGCGCTCCGTCAATAATTAAATTTTTATCTTTTAAATACTGAAATCTGAAAGGATGTTTAACATTTTTCAGACCATTTAAAATATTCTCAGATGTAATTTGAGGAAAACATTTTTCTGTAACCGCCAGAGCAAGTGCAAGATTTTCCTGTTGATACTCTCCTTTTAAAGCCAAAGCATCAATGTATTCTTTTGGCACAAAAGGATTGATTATTTCAAGAGGAGCACCAACATCCATGGCTTTGTCATAAAAAACTTCCCTGCCTTCCAACACTATACATGGACAATTTGACTTTATAATGCCTGCTTTTTCCGTTGAAATCTCGTTTAATGTTTTGCCTAAACGCTCAGTATGATCATAATCAATATGAGTTATTACAGAACACAAATTTGTTTTAATAATATTTGTAGCATCATATCGCCCGCCCAAGCCTGTTTCTAAAACAACAATTTCAACATTATTATCATAAAAATATTTAAACATTACGGCAGTTATAATTTCAAACTCTGTTAAATCAATGTTATTCTCATCAGCAAGCTCAGATATTTCAAAAACATAACGGGAAAAATCTTCATCAGAAATATCCCTGCCACAAATTTTTATCCGCTCTGTATATTTAAAAATATGAGGACTTGAATAAATCCCCGCCTTTTTCCCCGCTTCGTTCAAAATTGATGCAATAATCGCACATACAGAACCTTTACCGTTTGTTCCCGCCACATGAATACATTTTAACTTATCCTGCGGATTGTCAAGCAATTCCATTATCTTTTCCATACGTTCAAGACCTAATGAAATTCTGAATTTAGCTGATGAAGTCAATAATTTAACAGCGTCATCATAATTATAAAGCATATTTTTAAAACCTTTATTTATAACCATTATAATATCACAAATTTTACATATCCATTTTACAAATATTTTATTTAGTCTAAAATATTGTTGTATATTAAATAATATGGATATTATTTAGAGTAGGTCGGCTTTGCCAAGCCGACAAAGATAATTAAGGAGAAAGTTTATGAAAAAGGTATTATTGAGTCTTTTCGTTGCAATAGCAGTTGCAATACCTTGTACTGCCGCAACAACTTACAATGCGGCTTCTAAAGTTCAGGAAGTAGGAGAAAAATTATTAACCCAAAGCGGTATTTCAACTACAAATGTAAAATTTATGGTAGTATCTGATACTCCGAATAATTCAGAATTTATTTCAACAAAAGTTGTTAATGTTTCAAGTGCGGAACTTGCTTTTGCAGGAAATGACAATGAAGCAGCTGCAGTAGTTGCAGGGGAACTCGGACATATCATTTTTGGTCACGCATCAAAAAATAAAGTATTTAATTTACTACAATCTACTACAAACACTAATGTTACAACATCTGCAACAGTTCAGACATTTGCATCTAACTATCAAACAACAAAAGAAGATAAAGAAGCAGATTTAGTTGCAGTTAATTTGATGGTTGCTGCAGGTTACAACCCGCTTGCTGCTATAGTTGTTTACACAAAACAAACAGGAACATACTGGGATACAATCATCGGACGTCCTGCAAATGCTGAAAAGGCTTTAAATATCTATGATTACATTGAATATGTATATCCTGACAAATTGAAAGTCGGTTATGGCTGCAATGAATACAGAACATTTTTAACTTATGCACAAAGCGAAACAGAAACAAGAAATGCTAATAAAAAATCAGTTAAAAAACACGAAAAAACATACAAAAAAGCACAAAAAACAACTGCTGATAAAATTGCCAAATTCAAACTCAGAGGCGGAATCAGCGGCTGGGATGCAGTTTACGGACTGTTAAACGCTCAATAAAATTTTATAAAATTATACCCTCTACCTTTGGGAGAGGGTTGAAAATCAAGTTGAGTTTACGAAACTTAGATTTTCGGGTGAGGGTTAAGTTTATTAAATTAAGAATGACCCTCACCCGTTTTTCTAATACTCATTCTTTGTATTGAAAAACTACCCCTCTCCCAAAGGTAGAGGGGTAGTTGCAAGTATAAATAATATTATTAACCAAAATCAACGCCCTTGCCGCCATTTTCGTAAAATTCTTTTACGGATTTATTTGAATTATAGCTAAAACTACCATCAGCACTCCTATTTACATTATAAGAGCCACCATTTGGTAAATTAATATTTATATTTCTTATTTTTCCGTCTTTGTCTTTATTCAAAGAACCAATTATTCTCCCATTTGAATTTGTATATAATTCTATTCTTCCGCCGTCATCTGCATCTATAACTTTACTTAGATTGTTATTGTAAATAACATATGTTGCAAGCCGTGTAACATTATTATTACTTAAATTACTATTATCTTGATATTTTGATTTATTATAATCAACAAAAGATTTTACTAGTGGCATATCAAAATTATTTGGATTATTGTCACTTGGATTTAAAATATGTTTCAGACATCCTGTTGGATTTAAAACAGGATTTATTAGTAATGAATGATTTACAAATTCGGCAGCTTTATCTTGTTTCATAGTTATAGCTTTACTCAAAAGCAATCCTCCAACCCCTGCAGCACCTGCAAATAACGCTGTTTCAGGATTTTTCTTTACAAAATTCACAACTTTTTGAGCACCTGAAAATAACACTTTTCCAATTCCCATAATAATTCCCCTTTCTGATGACTTATTTCCCCTTACTCCTATATAAAAAATCTGTAATAATTCAAATTGCTTATAAATAAGAAATTAAATTGCATTAAATTACAAAAAGTAATAATATCAATAGTTTATATGCTTAATAAAACTTAATAAATATGTAATTTAGTTATGTATTTTTAGTAATAAAGATAATTTAATCACATTTTAAAACCCTAAAATATATGTAGTATATTGATATGAACATAAAAAAAGAACTTGGCAATAAAATAAAACATTTAAGGCAGAAAAAAGGAATAACACAAGAACAACTTGCGGAAATGGCTAATATTTCAACAAGAACTTTAGGCGGCATTGAAATTGACAAAAATTTTATGACCACCGAAACTATGGACAAAATTGTCAAATGTCTCGATATTTCATTATCGGAACTTTTTGATGCGGAACATTTTCAGCCGACAAAAGTTCTTGTACAAGATTTACACGAAATGATAAATTCTATAAAAGATGATAGTGATAAGGTAAAAGAAGTTTATAAAGTCGTCGAAGCGCTGGTTACAGTATAAAAAACGAGAAATTGTAAGTTGGGGTTTCCACCCCAACATTTTTTGTTGGGCTGAAAGCCCAACTTACGAATTAACAAAAGCGAGAATTTTGTCATTCTGAACTTGTTTCAAAATCTTAAAATTCCCGCTTTTTCATTCAATTAAAAATCAAATTAATCGAAAACATAACTAATAATTGCAGCTTCTCTTGCTTGCTTAATAGCCTTTGCAATCATTCTTTGATGTTTTGCACAGTTGCCTGTAATTCTTCTAGGAATGATTTTTCCTGCTTCAGTTAAGTATCTTCTTAATTTTGAAGCGTCTTTGTAATCAATTGATTCGATTTTGTCAGCACACAATGAACAATTTTTGTGCTTTTTCTTATCTTCTACTTTTGCCATGTTTTTATTTGCCTTTCTAGCCTTATTATTTTTGTTGGGCATATATGCCCAACCTACATACTATATACTTTTTTGTATTCTTTCCGCCTGTGCAATCAAAGATTGCTTCGTTCGCTTCATTCTCATTTCGCTCACAACGGCGGTGGTGTTATGTTTCGTGCCCTGCTTGTCTTGCTAATCGCAAGACAACACCGGCACTCCACATCGGCTCACGCCTTTAAAACGGAATTTCACCGTCATCCATCAGAACTTCGGTTTCTGACGAGCCTGATGAATCCATATCGCCAAAGCTCAGGATGTCACCGTCCTGATGGACTTCTGAACCTGCAGAGCTTCCGCCCATAAGTTCAATTGATGATGCATCAATTTCAAAAACTTTCTTTTCAGTACCATCATCAAGTTTACTTACACCTGTCTGTAACCTTCCGCCAACCAAAACTTTTTGGTTTTTAGACAATGTTTCGATTACATCAGATAAAGCCTGTCTTTTAGAAATTACTCTGACTAATGTTTCTTCTCCGCCTTCACCGATATTCATAACAAAAGACGATACTGCAACATTATTTTGAGTATATCCTGTTTTTGGTTCTTTATAAATAATGCCTGTTACGGCTGCTTTTGCTAAAGTCATAAATACTTCCTTTTATCGTTGTCGGCATAGCAATGCCGGCCTATTTCTTTTGTCGGCTTAGTGCCTACCTGCTTTTCTGCTTGTTTTGCTATTCAACAAAACAACCTGTTGCTACACACCAACTGTTTCCATAAACATTGTTCTTAAGATATTATCATTTAATCTTAATTGTCTTTTGAATTCTGCTACTTTATCTGCAGGTAATGAAAGAATAGTTGTAGCAAAATAACCATCTCTGAAGTTTTGAATATCATAAGCCAGTTTTTTTCTTCCTGCCTTATCAACAGATTCAACGCTTCCGCCAAATTCAGTAATTACAGAATTGATTTTTTCAATAAGTTTATCAACTTCTTCAGCGTCAAGATTTGGCTTAAATACGCTCATTAATTCATATTTTCTCATTTCACATTTCTCCTTCTACTATTTATATTGTGTATGTTAAATATCTTATCATGAAAAAAAATTTAATTACAACATGAAATCTGCAACAAATGTGTATTGGGCAGGTCCGATTAAAAATACATCCTGCAAAGAATTATCCGCAGCGCCGTTCCAATCAACATTTACGACACCTCCCGGCAGATTTACCTTTACTTTATTTTCTGTTAAGTTATTTAATGCACAGGCAACAACACTTGCACAAGCACCGGTTCCGCATGCGAGAGTTATTCCGCAGCCTCTTTCAAATACTGCCATTTCAATTTCATTTTTTGAAATCACTTTTACAAATTCAACATTTGTTTTTTGAGGGAAATACGGATGTTTTTCAAGTTCAGGGCCGTATTTTTGTGCCATCTCAAGCGGAATGATATCTGTAAATATTACACAATGCGGATTTCCCATAGATACAGGGGTAATTTTGAAATCCCCTATTTGTTTTTCCCCTTTAAACGGTATATCCGATTCGTTTAGTATCGGTTTGCCCATATTGACTTTAATCAGACCATTATCAAGAATTTCAGGTTTTTTAATTCCTGCGAGTGTTTTAACCGCAAAAGATTTTTTATTAACTAAACCCTTATCATAAACATATTTTGCAAAACATCTCATTCCGTTTCCGCACATTTGAGCAGTTGTACCATCAGAATTGTAGTATCTCCATTCAATATCGGCTTCATCACCATCATAAGGAACAGGAATAATAAGTCCGTCTGCGCCAATTCCAAAATGTCTGTCGCAAAGTTGTTTTGACAATTCTTCAAGTGTCATTCCCGTTTTTATGTACTCCTCGTAATCCATAAAAACAAAATCATTACCGCACCCGTGCATTTTAGTTATTTTTATATTTGTCATAATTTACCTCTCAATGGCGTAAATTATAACACAAAGTAATTATTATGCGCTATATGCAATACTTTTTGGAGTAAAATTAACTGATTGATTTTTATTTTGGAACATATTTACCAATTTTGCATGTTGTTCTTCCTGTTCCATTTGAGATTTTTCATTAACAGTCTTTAGCTTTGCAGCAAATATTTTACCAATTTTATAACAAATTGTTGAAGCTCCGATTGAACCGATTACAAAAGCAATTCCTCTTACTATTGGTTTCCATTTTGAGTTTATAGGAAGATTTTTTAATACATTATCCAAATTCTTTTTCATCCAGCCTTCCATAGCAAACATGCCGGCAAGATTTCCTACTTCTGCAATTACAGCAGATTGTTTATCTTCAGAAGTTAATACGTTTATGCCACTTGATACAACAATTAAAGGGTTTACATTTTCACTTGCAAATTTTACACCTTTTGCAATTCCGTTAAAAACTTTATCATTTTGTGCAACTGTTTTGAAAGCGTTTACTGCACTTTTTGCACTCTTACCAAAGATATTATCGTATTCGCAGATTTGTTTAACAACTTTTGCACCCTGACCAATTGCAACAAAGCCGCGTCCGCCTTCACCGTCTTGCGCACGTTTACCATTTCGCAGGAAAAATAGCACTGTTGAAAAATCAATCATAAATACATTAATACCTTTTCACACTACTTACATTTATATAAAGTATATTTTGTTGTATAAATTGCACTAATTAACAATTTTGTTACATTTGTTCAAATATTATAAAAAATCATACAAATGCTTTATTATTAATTTAAGTTAGTTTGGTATAATTGTTACATGTTTGATTTATCATCACCTACAACATATATTCCTACAATATTTATAATCATGGTTGGTATCTTTATATCTGTATTATGGAAAGATGCCAGAAAAAATACGCATGAAAATACTTGGGAATTACCATATTTCGATGTAATCGCACTTTCTATGAACTACATAAACAGGAATATAAATCCTGACGGAAGGTTCCAATACAGACAAAATGTTGATCCGGAGATAACTTATAAAAATGACGTTTATAATTCACTGCGTCATGCAGGAACATTATTTACAATGTATCAATATGAAAAATTAGGTTTGGAAACAAAATTCAAAGATAACAGAATTATCTCATCAAAATATTTTATAGACAGATACATAAGAAAACTTGATGATTCAAAATATGTTGTTGTATCTTTTCCTGAAGAAGAAGGTATTAATTATCATATTGCAAAATCCGGAGCTGCCGGTGTAGCATTATGTGCTTTGTGCAATTTGTATCAGGAGAAAGAAATAGACCTTCCGACCCTCAGAGGATTAGGTGAATTTCTTTTATCAATGACAGATGATGAAGGGAATGTTTGGGCATATTATAACCTTGAAACAAATGAAGTTGATACAAATGCCGAAGCAATTTTCTATCCCGGAGAAGCAGCAGCAGGATTGCTAAATCTTTACGAGATAGATCCTCAGCAAAAATGGTTAAATGCAGTCATTAAAATTATTATGAATATTGTTAATACAAGAAAGACCATGAAGCTTGATATTCCTTTTGATCATTGGTCAGTATATGTAATTAAAGAACTTTTATTCAAATTACTTGTGAAAGATCAAAATGACGTTTATGATATGCGTGCATATGCGGAACAAATGGCTATACCTGTATTAAGCAACCAAATTACAAATCCTAAAAACAGTTATTTTGGGGCATTGATAGATAATATCAGACCTTGCAGCCTCGGAACAATAATGGAAGGACTTGCATCTATATACTTTATCACAGAAAATGATCAACTTAAAATGATACTTTCAAAGGCACTATCTATCGGAAATTATTTTCTTGCAAAAGTACAGGTTAAAACGGGATTAAACGCAGGTGGGTTACCGAATTCAGCAAACTGGGTCAAACCGGGTGTTACCCCAAATGCAAGTATAATCAGAATTGATAATGTAAGCCATGTAGTATTAGGATGGTTAAGATATCAAAATATTTTGAAAATTACAGGCAAGTACTAAGAATTAATTTATTTCTGCCGGTATTTTTTGCTTCATAAAGTGCTATATCCGTTTTTTCAATTAATTGTTCTTTAGTTGTAATATCCTCACTGCACTGACATGCACCAATACTAACTGTTATATTTATTTTTTGTTCATTAAATTCAAGATATAAAGTTTCAACGGTTTTGCGAAATCTTTCAAGAGGAATTACACTTTGATTTATATCTGTTTCGGTCAGAATTACCATAAATTCTTCTCCGCCTACACGATACACTGTATCTGTCTGACGAAATGTCTGCAATGCCGCATTGGAAACCTGTTTTAATATATAATCGCCGCATTGATGACCATAAGTATCGTTTACATGCTTAAAATGATCAATATCGAACATAACAAGGGTTAAATTATTTTTATACCTTTTAGCACGCATAAATTCTTTGTTAAACTCATTATCAAAACAACGTCTGTTTGGAAGCTCTGTTAGTTCATCAGTCAAAGACAAATATTTTGTCCTTGAATACATATAATTGATTTGCTTTATGACTTCCATTTTATTTTCTTCAGGGACATCAAATGTTTTTATAATATTTTCAATATTATGTTGAATACTGTCTAATAAATCGTCAGGAATATCAAACGAATCTTCTTTTATATCTTCAACCATAAAGCTCCTCTTATTTATATTCACATAAATTATCTAATCTTCTGACAACTTTTCTATCGACTATGTTTTATAAAATCTTTAATGTATTTATTAAATTATTTACAAAAGTACATGAATAATTTTATATAACTACATCCATGGTTTTATCAAAAATTTTATAGCCTTACCCTCGATATGCTGATTCATTGCGTATTCAACTTTTTCTAACGGCAAGGTATCGGTAATAAGTTTTTCTACTTCCATATCTTCTGATGCAATAAGTTCAAGTGCTTTTCTGAAATATTTTGGGGTATGATGGAATACACTCATAATTTTTATATCACCATAGTGCATTTTTGTAGTATCAAAACTTACCTTTGAACCTGATTTACATCCGCCAAAGAAATGAACTGTTCCCCCGGGACGAACACAATTAAATATTCTTTCCCAAATTTCAGGTAATCCTACACACTCAATAGCAACATCCAAACCTTTACCTTCATCTGAAAAATCCTTAAATATTTTTTCATAGTTCGGATATTTATTTAAATCTACAATTTCATCTGCATGAGCAAAATCTTCTGCCATTTTAAGTTTTAACGGATTTCTGCCTCCAACGATGACTCTTGCACCCATAATTTTTGCCATTCTTGCAAACATTAATCCAATCGGACCAATGCCGATTATACCGACACTTTGTCCTTCTTTAATATCTGTTCTGTACGCACCATGCACAACATTTGCTAACGGTTCACAAAACGCGGCTTTATCAAAGCTTAAATCATCAGGCAAAATTAACATATTTTTTCTGACAATTCGTGCCGGAACCGTAATATACTGAGCATAAGCACCATTTAATAAATCAAGATTTTCACAAAGATTATATTGTTCATGCCTGCAATAAAAACATTCTCCGCAAGGTGCCGAATTAGCCGCAACTACCCTGTCGCCTGCTTTGAAGCCTTCAACATTTCTGCCGACTTTATCAATTATTCCCGCAAATTCATGTCCAAATCCCGAAGGAATTTTCTTGATTAAAACAGGATGACCTCTGCGAAAGGTTTTGACATCCGTTCCACAAGTCAATGCCGACATTACTTTTACGACAACTTCACCTTCTTTCGGAGATTTGACAGAAACTTCTTCATATTTTATATTTTGCGGTCCGTAGTATTGAATTGATTTCATAAAATTATTATACCATTAAAAAGAGGGGCAACAAATTGCCCCTTGAATTTTATATTTTTAAATTCATCTAAGCTCTCAGTGATTCCTGATAAATAGCTCTGACAAGTTCTTTTGAATTTCCGCTTGGACCAATATTAATTAATCCGTCTAAAGAAGGTGTTGTAAATGCCAAATCTGTCAATTTTTCAACATCATTTTCACTAAAACCTTCATCCGCCAATTTTTGACCGACATCAACAGACTTTAACCATTCATAAACTCCGTCAGATGCCTTTTGCGCTTCATCAGGAGTTCCTTTTAAACCGGGAACAATCGGAGCTAAAATATCTGCTAATGTCGCAGATTTATCCTTATAAATAGCTTTTACAACCGCAGGAAGCAAAATTGCCAATCCCAATCCATGTGCGAGTTCAGGTTTAACTGCACTCAAAGGATGTTCAAGTGCATGAGTATAGTGTAAAAGCCCGTTATCAAAACTTACTCCGCCCATCATCGCAGCATAAGCCAAGAAATATCTTGCCTCTAAATCGTCAGGATTTGCAATCGCTTTAGGCAAATACTTAGCAACAAGTTCTATTACCTGTTTTGCCAAAGATATTGAATACGGTGATGCAACTTTTGATGTCGCAGCTTCTACAACGTGATTAACTGCATCAATAGAAACATATCTCGTTTGTTTTGGAGAAAGTTTTGTCATCAACTGAGGATCATCAATTGCATAAACAGGATAAATACAATCATAAGCAATTGCAGGTTTAAAATTCTTTTCCGGATTTGTAACAACTGCAAATCTGTTTGTTTCTGTACCTGTTCCATGTGTTAAATTTATTGAAATAATAGGAACCGCTTTATCAGGAGTGAATGAAAAATCAAATAATTCTTCTGCGGTTTTATCAGGATATTTTAGCAAAATTGCAACTGATTTTCCTGCATCTGTTGGTGAACCGCCGCCAATTGCAATTACTGCTTTTGCTCCAAATTCACGCGCCATTTTCACAGCATCATTTACATGATGAGTATTTGGGTTTGGAGTAACCTGATCAAAATTTACATACACGATTGCGTTATTTTTTAATGCACTCTCAACAACATCCCACGCACCGGTTGCTTTGTAAGCATTACGTCCTGACATTACGATAACTTTGTCTATTCCTTTTGATTTAATATCCTTTGCAATATCATGAATTTTTTGAATCGCACCAACACCAAAATAAACAGTTGTACGGGTGCGGATTTCTTTCACTTCATTGATATTAATATCTTTTTCCCACATAAAAATCTCCTTTCTTATAAACTACATGACCACATGGAAATTATAATTTCTGAAAGGGATTTTGCAAGAAAATAAATTATTAAACAAAATTACATTCGTATTGAAATTTACTGATTTCTTTCAAATATTGCAACAGAGCTTTATAACCGCTGTAAATTTCGTTTGAAATTGAAGCATAAGAACTTGCCTCAAGATATTTTAATTCGCTTAATCTTATTTGCAATATATTATCAGAATCTTCTCTCAACCGAGCATCATCAGACATTGACCATTTTTGCAAAAGTGTTAATTCATTATACATTTGCTGCATTGTTGTAAATTCTAACACATTAAAATCATATTTTTCAAGCAAAGCTTTTTCAACATTGGTAATTCTGTTCAGACTAATCTGAAATTTGAATATTTTTTTAATTACCAGATAATTATCTGCTATTCTTTTATGTGATAAAGGAACAGTATTTTTAGCAAGCAAAGCCGCAACGGAACGGGATGTAAAAGTATCATTTTCGTTTGAAAATGCACTTTTTGAAGTTAAATCTATCTGAGGCTTGTTTTCAATCATATCTAACATGTTTCCTCCACGAAACAATATTAGAATAATAAAAAATTTTTGTCATGATGAAAAGTCAAATTTTTTACATTTGTTAAAATTATAAGACTAATTTAAATGCCTTCTCTTAACAAAAACAATATCATAATCTAAAGTGTCGGCAATCATTTCAGCTTCAGTAAACTTGAGTGTATTATTGCGCAATTTTTTTGAAATTCCGTCAGAAGTGTAATTTAAACCTTGTTTTTTGTTAATAAGTTTTGAAAGTTTTGCAATAGATAATCCTTCTTGTAACAATAATATCCGAATTTCCTTATTCGCGCTCATATTTCTCCTCTTTGAACGAATATAGCAAATATTGACATAAATAATCAAATATGATATTAATAAAGCAATTTTTTGCTTTATTAAGTATATTTTTAATTTAAATATTACGGAGAAAATTATATGAAAAAATTGGGCTTTACTCTGGCAGAATTGATGATAACCATCGGCATAGTTGGCGTAGTGGCAGCAATAACTATTCCTTTATTAATACAGAATTCTAATTACAAAAAATTTACAACTCAGTTTAAAAAATCCTTAT